>Ga0068863_100003961_pt1 | contig 14633 bp, 17 predicted proteins | sample KBSSwiS62_FD_66596 | JGI IMG/M metagenome (GOLD analysis project Ga0068863, IMG submission 66596) | Switchgrass rhizosphere microbial communities from Kellogg Biological Station, Michigan, USA - KBS Switchgrass S6-2 | ecosystem: Host-associated > Plants > Roots > Rhizosphere > Soil ...
TCGGCATCTCCGGCATGAACACCCCGGCCTTGAATCGAATCCCGAGCCACTCGCCGTCGGCGGGACAGAGCACCTCGCTCGCCCTGGTCTCGGGTCCCTTCAGCGTGAGAGTCGGCTTGCCCGCGAGCCGAGTGACGACGAGATCCCAGTGGCTCGTCGCGACCGAGACGAATAGGCCCGAGCCCTCGCTGTGCGAGCGCCACACGCGCTCGATGAACGGCGAATCCGACAGCCGGTTATCGTCGAAGATGAGCAGCATGGCTGGGTGCGAGTGTACAGGCCTTGCGGCCGGGTCGCCGACGCCGTGTAATCCCCCGAGCCGAACCGCGGGAGCCACCATGCGGATCCGCATTCACCTGATGTTCGACGGCCAGTGCGAGGCCGCGTTTCGCTTCTATCAGAGCGTGCTCGGAGGCGAGATCACGACGCTGATGACCTACCGCGAATCGCCCCTCGCGGCCGCAACCGATCCGCGCCATCACGACTGGATCTTCCACGCCACGCTCGCGCTTGAGAACCAAGAGCTGCTCGGCGCGGACGTGATCACGAAGGAGTTCGCTCGGCTCTATGGCTTCGCCGTCGTGTTGTCCGTGCCGGAGTTCGCGGAGGCGAAGCGCGTGTGCGACGCGCTCGCGGACGGCGGCAGCGTGCAGATGGCATTTCAGAAGACGTTCTGGGCCGACGGCTACGGCTTCGTGACGGATCGCTTCGGCGTCCCTTGGGAGATCACGACATGACCGGCGCGCCGGCAACGAGGAGAGACGCATGAGCCGAGCGATCGAAGGCTTACTGACGGAGTACGAGACGGGGCGACTGAGCCGCCGCGATCTCGTTCTCACCCTTGCGGCGATCGCCGCGGCGCCGCTGCCGGCAGCTGCACAAACCCCGGCGCTGCGCCCGCGCAGCTTGAACCACGTGAGCCTGATCGTGTCCGACCTCGAGCGCTCGGCTGCGTTCTATCAGCGCGTGTTCGGGCTCGGCGTTAGATCCAAGCAGACCGGCGGCGTGAATCTCGCGGTCGGCGATCAGTTCCTCGGTATCTACCAGGCCGGCGCGAATGCGCCCGCGCAGATCAATCACTTCTGCTTCGGCTTCGAAGGCTTCGATCCGGATCGTACGGTCGCCGCGCTCGGTGCGAGCGGAGTGAAGGGTGAGTCGCGCGTGCGCGACGGCGTGCCGCAGGTCTACTGCACCGATCCCGACAATCTACGGGTGCAGCTGCAAGACGTGAGTTTCTGCGGCGGCGTCGGCGCGCTCGGCAACGAGTGCCGCTAGCGCGCGCCTTTGTGTCGCGGCCGGCGACGCCGAGCCGCGAGCCGTTACTTCGCAGCGATCTTCTTGAAGCCCGCCGGCACCTCGAACGTCGACGCGGGTATCGCATCGCCGCGGATCGCGGTGGTCTCCGTCTGCAAGCGGAACAAGCGAATCATTCCCGCGTCCGCGCCCGTCGGCGCAGCGGCCGGCGTGTCTGCCTTCGCCTGCGCCGCGTCCTTCTTGTGCAGCTTGCTCATCATGTTCGACCCGAACTTGCTCGCGAATCCGCCCACGGCAGAGCCCGCGACCGCGCCCGCAGCGCCGCCGCCTACTTTCGAGACCGCGGCCTGCGTGGCCGCCGAAGCGACCTCTCCCGCCGCCGTGCCGACCCCGGCGTCGACCCCTGCCATCACGGCGTCCGAGAATCCCGGGGCGGCAGCGACCTGGGTACCGTCATCCGTCGTGCACTGCGGCCCGCCCATCGACATCTGCAACGCCGTCTTTAGCGGATAACCCTGGAACGTGCTGGCCTTCGTCATGAGCTCGGTCCAGGTGCCCTTGTATTGCGAGAACGCGTTCTGCATCCGGTTCTGCATCGCCTGCATGCTGCTCGCGTCGAGTCCCATCTGCTTCGCGTAGTTCAATGCGAACGCTTTGGATTCGTCCATTCCGGGCGCCTGCGCGGTCGACCACTCCTCGATCGACCACACCATGTCGCATGCCTTCATCGTCTTCGGGTCCGTGCAAGTCTGCTTGAGCGACACGATCTGTCGGCTCGCTTGCAGGCCGGCGATCGTCGCCTGCTCGCCCGTCACCCTCGACTCAACGACAGGAGCCGAGCACTGCGACTGTGCTGCGTCGATCGGCAACTCTTGCTCTGGCTGCTGCGCCTGGGCCTGCTTGGAGGCCGCTTCCATCTGCTGCATGGCCTTGTCCATCGCAGCGCGCGCGTCGGCGAAGGTCCTCTCCGTGTAGGTCTTGTCCTTTGACTGCACGTCCCACATGAGGCCCTTGTCGAGCCGAACGATCTGCGATGTGGGTCCGGACCTGCCGGCAAACGTGTTGAGGAACTTGGATTTGAACTGCAGATTCGAATCGGTGCGCTGCTTGTCGGCGCTGAGGCTTTTCGTCGTGGTGCCTTGCATGGCGAGCATCGAAAACCCAGCTACGCCATCTGTATTCATCGTCTCCTCGATCACGACATCGGCGCGCGCCACGACGGCTGCGAGCGCGAACGAACCGAGCGAAGCGGAAAGGAGCTTGGAGGTGAGGGAGGTCCGCAGCATTGTTGTTACCCCTGCGTTTTTGGACGAACCGCCGCCGGATATTAGCACCGCTGGTGTTGCCGCGATCAACCGTAGGGTCTGCTCGGGGCGGAGCGTTCTCGAACCGATGTTCGCGGCTACGCTGCTCGGAACGCGGCGGCCCGGCGGCCGCGAAAACTCTCGGCCAACCAGAGGGTTATGTCGCAAGACCCCGTGCTTCCCGCCGCGCGTCCTTTCCGGGCGGCAATTCAGCGCACGAGCCGCCGAATTCCGACCCGGTCGCGGATCTCGGCGATGAATGGCTTGCTGACCGCGCGCGCCTTTTCGGCGCCCGCGAGCAAGTGGCGCTCGACTTCCTGCGGCGACGCGATCAGCCGCTCGTACTCCGCGCGCGCAGGCGCGAGCTCCGCGTCGATACGCTCGAACAGCAGCTGCTTCATCTCGCCCCAGCCGATACCGGCCGCGTAGCGCTGGCGGAGTGCCGCCGTTTCGTCGGGCGTAGCGAACGCGCGGTAGATCGCGTAGAGCGCGCTGTCCTCGGTGTCCTTCGGTTGGCCCGGCTCGAGCGAGTTCGTCTTGATCTTCATCACGAGCTTGCGCAGCGCCTTCGAGTCGGCGAACAGCGGCACCACGTTGCCGTAGCTCTTCGACATCTTGCGGCCGTCGAGGCCGGGCAGCGTCGCGACCTCCTCGCGAGTGACGGCGTCGGGCAACACGAACGTCTCGCCGTAATGGTGGTTGAAGCGCTGCGCGATGTCGCGAGCCATCTCGACGTGCTGCTTCTGATCGCGCCCGACCGGCACTTTTGCGGCCTTGAACATCAGGATGTCGGCGGCCATGAGGATCGGGTACGAGTAGAGATTCATCATCACGGCCTGGTCCGGATCGGCGCCAGCGGCTGTGTTCTCGTCGATCGCGGCCTTGTAGGCGTGCGCGCGGTTCATCAAGCCCTTCGCGGTCACGCTCGTGAGGATCCACTCGAGCTCGGTGATCTCCGGGATGTCGGATTGGCGATAGAACACGACCTTGCTCGGATCGAGCCCGAGCGCGAGCCAGCTCGCGGCGATCTCGAGCGTCGCGCGCGCGACGAGGTCCGCGTCACCGCCGATCGCGTGGTAGTCCGCGAGGAAGAAGTACGACTCGACGCCGCGCGCGGCGCTTGCCGCGATCGAGGGCTTGATCGCGCCGACGTAGTTGCCGATGTGGAGCGTGCCGGTCGGCTTGATGCCCGTGAGAACGATGTCCATCCGAGGTCCCGATCGAGCGCGGCCGGCTTGGTGGGTGGCGCGCGGGGCGTCTATTATTCCCGAGATTGGTTTCAGGATCGAACCCGATTGAGCAGCGTGCGCCCACAGGACCCCGCAATTCAGGATAGCGACCTCCGCTTGCCCGAAGATCTCGGCGCGAAGATCGAGAGCGAGTACGGCCCGCACCTCGCGATCATGGATCACCGGCTCGGCGAGGCGCTGCACGCCGCCGAGCTCGATGGCGCCGTCGTGTTCGCGGGCGACGAGAAAATGATCTTCCGCGACGACCAGACGTATCCGTTCAAAGCGGAGCCGTACTTCAAGGCGTGGGTGCCGCTCACGCAGGCGCCGGGCTCGTTCCTGCGCCTCGTCCCCGGGCAGCGGCCGATGCTCGTCTACAAGCAGCTCGAGGACTACTGGTATGAGCCGCCGAGCGACCCGAGCGGCTACTGGACCTCGCACTTCGACATCCGCGTCGTGCGCAGCGAGGAGGACGCCCGCAAGTTGAGCGGCGTGGGCCCGCGTTGGGTCGCGATCGGCGAAGGCGCCGGCGCGGCCGCGCGGCTCGGTGCCGTCGCGGCCAAGGACGGAGCCGGCAAGGCAGGCACCGGCGCAAAGATCAACGACGCGACCGTGCTCGCGCACCTCGACTACTTCCGGGCCACCAAGACGCGCTACGAGATCCACTGCATGCGCGCGGCGCAGCTCATGGCCGTACGCGGTCATCAGGCTGTCGCGGCCGCGCTCCGGCCCGGCGTGTCGGAGTTCGAGCTGCACCAGATCTATTGCGCCGCGGCGCAGCAACGCGAGACGGAGCTGCCGTACTCGAGCATCGTCGCGCTGAACGAGCACGCGTCGACGCTGCACTATCAGCACCTGCGCACGCGCGCGCCGTCGCCGCTGCGCTCGCTGTTGATCGACGCCGGTGCGGAATACAACGGCTACGCCGCCGACATCACGCGCTCGTACTCTGCGTCGAACGGCGACGACTTCGACGCGTTGATCAAATCGATGGACGCCTTGCAGCAGCGTATTTGCTCCGAGGTGAAACCGGGCGTCGATTTCGTGGCGCTGCACGTGCTCACCCACCGGCTGCTCGCGGCCGTGCTCCGCGAGCACGGCTTCGTGAAGTGCAGTGACGACGAGTCGATCGCTGCGGGCCTCACGCGTGCATTCTTGCCGCACGGCCTCGGCCACCTGCTCGGTCTCCAGGTGCACGACGCGGGCGGGCGGCAAGCCGATCCGGCTGGAAAGATTCGCAAGCCGCCATCACAGGATCCCTATTTGCGGCTCACGCGGGAGCTCGAAGCCGGCTTCGTCGTGACGATCGAGCCCGGCCTCTATTGCATACCGGCGCTGCTACGCGCGGCGCTCGCGGAGCACGAAGACAAGCTCAATCGCGCGCTGATCGAGCGGCTGCTGCCGTTCGGCGGAATTCGCGTCGAGGACGACGTCGAGGTCACGCAGGACGGCCACAGGAACCTCACGCGCGAGACGTTCGCGGCGCTCGGGAGCGCCGCGCCGAGCGCTCGCGGCCGCGCACGCTAGCGCGACGGTCGCGCGAGCGCCGATACTGACCAACGCGAGCGGCCGCGGGAGCGCCGCACGAAGAACAACGAAGCGCGATCACAGGGGACGCGTAGATGTCGCACCGGACCGAAGACCTGCCGCCGCTCACGGGGCCCGCGCACTTTTTCCGTGAGCTGCGCTACCACGAGGCGTCGCGCCAATCGTTCGCGCTGATCCTCGTTCTCGTCTTCTGCCTCACCGCGTCGCCGCAGCCGCTGCTCGTGCTGATCGGGCTCCCGATCGCGCTCGCGGGCGAAGCGTTCAGGCTCTATGCGAGCGGCTTCGTCGTGAAGAATCAGGAGCTCGCCACCGACGGCCCGTATCGCTTCGTGCGTCATCCGCTGTACACGGGCAACATCCTGCTCGTCGTCGGCTTCGGGCTCGCGGCGTCGCGCTGGTGGAACCTTCCTCTGTCACTATTCTTCTTCTGGTTCTACTACCCGCCCGCGATCGAGTACGAGGACCGCAAGCTGCATCGGATCTTCGGCGCCGCATGGGAGCAGTGGTCCCGCCGCACGCCCGCGCTGATGCCGCGCTTCGGGGGCGCACCGCCGACGGGCGCGGGCGGTCGCACTTGGTCGCTCAACGTGAGCACGATGCGCAACGGCGAGCTCGTGTTCGTCATCTACTGCGCCGCCGCCGCCGCGTGGCTCGCTTGGAAGACTTGGGGCTGAGCGCCCTACACGGCGCGATCGCACGCGGCGAAGGGCGTGTACTGGGCCGCGGCTACCAGGCCACTGTCGAGCTCTACTCGACGCCTGCGGGCGACGCTGTCGTCAAGACGGCCCATGGCAGCGGGCCACTCGGACCTTTGTACCGGCATCTGCTGCGCCGCGAGCATGCGGTCTACGAGCAGCTTGCAGGCGTGCCCGGCGTGCCGCGGACGTTCGGACTCATCGACGGCGAGCGTCTCGCGCTCGAATACATCGCGGGTCCTTCGCTGCGCACGCACGAGCGAGAGTTGAAGGACCGCACGAGTTTCTTCGCCGCGCTGCTCGAGACCCTGCACGCGATGCATGCGGCCGGCGTCGCGCACGCGGATCTAAAACGCAAAGCCAACATCATCGTCGGCCCCGGCGAGCGGCCGTGGCTCATCGACTTCGGGATTGCGGCGCGGCGCGGCACATCGCGCTTGAGCCGCGCGTGGTTCGAGCACCAGGTGCAAGCCGACTACAACGCCTGGATCAAGCTCAAGTACGGGCGGCGCATTGAGCCGGCCGAAGCTTCGAGTGTGCTGTCGTCGGACGACGCACCGCTCTATCGACCTCTCTGGAGCGAGAAAATTGCGCGCGCGATTCGCGTGCCCTGGCAGGCGATCACGTTGCGCAGACCGCGACAGCGCTGGCGCGCGCGACGCGAAGGCTCCCGCGAGGATGGGGCGTAAAGCGAGACGCCCATGGACCGCGCAGCTCCGCTAGTCGTCGGTCTCTTGCGGTGCCGCCTGTGGCGCCGCGGCGGCGCGTCGGCCACCGCGCTTCGGCGCGGTCGCGCCCTTGAACGAGCGACGCCGCTCGTTCAACGCGATCACGATCTTCTCGACGTCGGCGCGCACGGTCTCTAGGTCACCGCGCCGATAGCCCTTGATCACGTTTTTGCCCTGACCGATGCAGTACTCGAGCCAATCGCGCCCCGAGCTGTCGCGCGGCGCACTCGATGCCCGGATCGACAAGACGCGAAAAGCCAAGTCCGGGGCAGTGTCCACCGGGCCTGAGACCTTGGGGGCATCCGGCAAGCTCAAGGCGCTCCTCCATTCCGCTTCGGGCCGTAGGCCTGTTTCACTTGGCACCCGACGGCACGGCCGCGACCGCTCTGTAGACGGATATTAGTCGGCCGTCGAAATTCGCGAGATTGAGACCCTGAACTGCCTTTGCCGCGTCGCCCGAATTCCCCATCTCGACAAATGCGCCACGGCGGCTAACGCCCGTGGCCGGGTTCCGGTCGAGGATGACGGAAACCACGGTCCCGAACTTGGCAAACATTGCGGCGAGCAGGTCTGCCGTGGCCGAGATCGGCAGGTTGCCCGCGTAGAGCCTCGTGCTCACGCGTGGTCCTTTGGTGGGAGAACGCCAGCGACTCTGGCTCGTGACACTATACACGAACAAAGACGCTCAATGGGTCGGAGCGTCGCTCGACTGCGAAGATTCGTTTTTCAAAACAGCAAGTTGGCCCGTCTTTAGGATTGCGCGCGATGGCCTCCTGCAGAGGGCGCAAAGCACGCCAAGAGGATAAATACGCGGTTGGCCTCGAGAAAAGCGTACACTGCCCCGTCCCACCGATCGCTTCGAGCAAGCCTGCAGGCATGGTGCCTACATCCTCTTGAGAGCGAACGCTACCTCAGGAGGTAAACATGGGCAGGAAACTCTACGTCGGCAATTTGCCATACACAGCCACCGACGCCTCGTTGCGCGAGGCATTCGGCGCGAGCGGAACGGTCGAATCCGCTACGGTGATCACCGATCGCGACACGGGGCAAAGCAAAGGCTTCGGCTTCGTCGAGATGTCGACGGATCAAGAAGCGCAAGCGGCCACGCAGGCAATGAATGGCGCGTCGCTCGACGGCCGCCAGATCAAAGTGAGCGAAGCGAAGCCGAAGACGTCGGGCGGCGGCGGCGGCGGTGGCGGTGGCAGCCGGCGCGACGGCGGCGGCGGCTACGGCCGGCGCTACTAGGCCGAATCGATCCCAAGCGGAATCAAGTCGCGGTGGGCTCTGCCCGCCGCGACCCTCTTGTCGTGATCGCGATTCTTCGCTCGAGGAGATCACACGATGGCCAAAGGCAATTTCAACAATCAAACGAAGCGCAATCGCGAGCTCGCGAAGAAAGACAAGCGCGCCGCAAAGGACGAGAAACGGGCGCAGAAAAAGGCCGAGGCGCGAGCCGCACGGGCGGTCGCCGAAGGCGTCGCGCCGTCACGCTCGGCTCCCGTCGTGATGCCCGCAGCGGCGCCGCCGAGCATGCGCTCGCCGGTTTCGAGCGCCGTCGCCAAGTGGATGAACAAGAAGCGTTGACGCGCGACCCGCGCTGCCGCTCATCGCCGGTCGACGCGACCTAGATCGGCTACTCCACGACGCTTGTTTCTCTTGACGCTCGTCCCCTCCATCGCGGTACGCCACGCCGCGGCGAGCAGCTCGCGAAGCTCGCTACGCCGCATGTTCGAGAGGCGCGCGAGCACGGCCGGATACGGAGCGAAGTGCTCAGTCACGTAGTAGACGTCCGGGCGAGACGCGATGAGTCGATCGCGTTCCTCGAAGCTCAGGTGGACGCCGAGAGAGTTTTCGTGAACATCCGGACGCGCGACCGGCTGGCCGGCGAAGCGTTTACCGTCTGCCTTGAACGCCGGCATCCCGTACGCCGTCGTCTCCGTGACCTCCGGCATCGACAGCACGATCTCGCGAACGTCGGCGAGCGTCATGCCTCGACGGCGCGTGCCCGGCTTCGTGCTCGGCATCTTCGTGGCCTTCTTCTTGCTCGTTCTCATTGCGGTACGACTTAAAGACCGAAAAGCTGTGCTGCAAGTTGCGCTGTGATCGGTGCGATGGCCGTGCACCACCAGAGCGTGGCGAGCGGAAGTCAGGCTGCCGCGATTCGCATGATGCAGCGGAACCCGAGATGACACGTCGACGTGTCGATTCCTTGCGCCATCCGCGCCGCGGGCCGATAACGCCGGCAGTAGTTCGGCGCGCAGAGGTACGAGCCGCCCTTCATCACCTTGCGCGGGATCCTCACGTTCGGCGTACGCGGGTCGACGCTCGCGTCGCGCTCGCCGCCGCGCGGGTTCGCGATCGTGCAACACGGGCTGTCGATCTTCGCGTGCTCCTGGTACCAGTCCGTGGTCCATTCCCAGACGTTGCCGGCCATGTCGTAGAGACCGTAGCCGTTCGGCTCGAACGAACCGACGGGCGCGGTCCACTCGAAGCCGTCCTCGAGCAGGTTCTGCCACGGGAACTCGCCCTGCCAGGTGTTCGCTTGCGCTTTGCCGTCCGGCGCGAGCTCGTCGCCCCAGCAGAACTCAGCGGCCTCGAGCCCGCCGCGTGCGGCGAACTCCCACTCGGCCTCCGTCGGCATCTCCTTACCCGCCCACTTCGCGTACGCCTCTGCGTCCTCGTACGCGACATGGACGACCGGGTGATCCCAGAGGCCTTGGAGCGAGCTGTCGGGCCCTCGCGGATGGCGCCAGTCGGCGCCCGCGACGTAAGTCCACCAGTTGTACGGGTTGCGCAAATCGACGGGTTGCGACGCGCGCCGGAACATCACGGACGACGGCGCGAGCATCTCGGGCTGCGCCCCCGGGTAGTCGTCGGGGTTCGCGGGCTTTTCCGCGAGCGTCACATAGCCGGTATCGTCGACGAAGCGGCGGAACTCCTTGTTCGTAACCGTGTGCTCGTCCATCCAGAACGCGCCGACCGCGACGCGATGCGCGGGCGCCTCTTCCGGATAGTGCTTGTCCGAGCCCATCAGGAATTCGCCGCCCGGGATCTTCGCCATGCCCTTCGTCGCGGCCCCGCTTTGCGAGCGCGCCGCGCCTGGCACGGCACCGCGCGGCTCGGCTTTCGAGCGCTTGCTCACGCGAGCGGCCCGACGTTGAACACCATGCCGACAACCGCCATAACGCCGATCAAGAACAACAGCACGGCGACGATCAGCGTGAGCGAGATCGGGTACTCGCTCTGCGCGTGGATCAACCCTGCGGTCGTCATCTCGCGGCGTCGATTGCGGAGCCCGAGCATGAACCGCACGTGATACCAAATGCCGATCGTGAGCATCAGCACGCCGAGCAGCACGAGCGAAAAGCCGAAGTTGCGCGGTGTGGTGCTGCCTTCGCGCAGCAAGCTGCCCTGGAGCTTCTGGAAGAACTGGAAGATCGTGAAGCCGAAGCCGATCAGCGACAGCGACGTGCGAATCACGGACATCAGCGTGCGGTCCGCGCTCATCCGCGTGCGCTGGAACGACATGCCGGTGCGGCGCGACGAGAGCTCCGTGTTGATCTGCGGCTCGGGCGACTTCGACGTGATGACTTGAGTTTCCGTCATGGCGTTCTCACTTCGCGCGCGCCGCGCCGCTCTTGTTGCCGCTCGCGGATCTCGTCCACGTCGCGCCCCAAGAAGTAGTCGAGGAACGTGCGGATCAATGCGATCGCGCCAAGCCGACCGATCGCTTCCCAGCTCTCGCTGATCGAGCTCTCGATGATGTCCGCCGCGAGCTGCAGGCTGAGCGCCGCGACGAGCACCTTCGCGAAACCGAGCCAGATCACGCGCTTGTCTTGATTCGACGCGCCGTTCCCCATCGACCGCAGCGCGCCGATCAGCAGATACACGATGCCGACGACGATCCAAACGAACGCGATCGCGTCGATGATCACGATCGTCGGCTCGCTCGCGGCGACGAGCCACGCCTTCAATGTTTCACTCACAGAATCCTCCGCGCGCGCGGCGCGAAAGCCCGCGGGAGCGTCGCTGCGCTCCCGCGGCTTGCCATCGTGGACGTCAGTTCGACGAGTGGTTCGGCTGCTCCATCATCTGCTGCGCTTTCTCGAGGGCCTTCTTGAGGCTCAGCGTGTCCGCGCCTTGCGACGGCGGGAACTCCATCATCGTTTTCAAGTGGGCCGCGATGAATGGTCCTGCCGCAGTGGGCGCCCAGAGCTTCGCCGCGAGGAATTTACGGCCGATGTAGCCCCACTCGTGCGACTCGGGATCCATCTTCTCCATCGGATCCATGCGCAGATTGAAGAGGTAAGGAACGCTCGGATAGGACTTCTCGTTCCACCAGCTTCCGTCCCTCTTCACGCCGATGTGCATCTTCCAATTGTCGACGCGAATCGCCATCAGGTCCGTCTCGTCGTAATAGAAGAACTCTCGGCGAGCGGACTTCTCGGACTTGCCGGTCCAAAGATCGATGTTGTTGTACCCGTCGAGATGCACCTTGTAGCTCTGGCCGTTCATCTTGTAGCCCTTGAGCAGCTTGTCCTTGAGGTCGGGCAAGCCCGCGGCGGCGGCGAGCGTTGCGAACACGTCTTCGTGGCTCTGCAGCTCGTTCGACACGCTACCCGGTGCGATCTTGCCGGGCCACTTGATCAAGAACGGCACGCGCTGGCCACCCTCCCACGTCGTGCCTTTTTCACCGCGAAAAGGCGAGTAGCCGCCATCTGGCCAGAACAGCAACTCGTTGCCGTTGTCCGTCGTGTACACGACGATCGTGTTGTCCGCGACGCCGAGCTGCGCGAGCTTCTTGAGCAGAGCCCCTACGTGCTCGTCGTGCTCGAGCATCTTCGCGCGCACGACGTCTTCCTCGGCCCGCCCTTCTTCCACGGCCTTGCGCACGTACTTCTTCTGAGGGTGCGACCAGATATGGCATGCGGTCGTGTTGAACCAGCAGAAGAACGGCTTCTTGGTCTTCGCGGTCTTGTCGAGCCACTTGAGCGTGTTATCGAGCACCTCGGAGTCGAACGTCTCCATCCGCTTGCGCGTGAGCATCCCGGTGTTCTTGATCTTCTGCTTGCCGACGCGGCCGAACTTAGGATCCGTGCTCGGGTCGTCCTTGTTCGTGGCCCAGGCGTGCAGCACGCCGCGCGGACCATACGTCTCGAGATACTTGGGATTCTTCTGTCCCGGGTAGTCGAGCTCTTCGGGCTCTTCCTCGGCGTTCAAGTGATAGAGGTTGCCGAACCACTCGTCGAAGCCATGAATGGTCGGCAAGAACTCGTTGCGGTCGCCGAGGTGGTTCTTACCGAACTGCGCCGTCGCGTAGCCGACGGACTTCAGCACCTCGGCGAGCGTCGGGTCGGACTTTTGGATTCCGCGCGTCGAGCCCGGGATGCCGACCGTCGTCATGCCGGTCCGAACCGGATACTGGCCCATGATGAACGCGGCGCGGCCCGCGGTGCAGCTCGGCTGACCGTAGTGGTCCGTGAACAGCATGCCGTCCCGCGCGATCGAGTCGATGTTCGGCGTGCGGCCCATCATGCCGTGCGTATACGCGCCGACGTTCCAGTAACCGATGTCGTCGCCGAAGATCACGAGGATGTTCGGCCTGTCGGTATTCGCGGAGCTTTGCGTCGCCTTAGGTGTGTTCTTGGACTTCGCGTTCTTCGTCTTCTTAGCCACGGGGCACTCCAGATTCGAACGTTTTAGGGATTGCTACTGATCGAACGGATACACGACCTTCCAGTCTTGCTTCATGTCGATGACGATCCAGCCACGCTTCGGCGCCTCGTCGAGCGCGCGCGCGAGCGTGCCGATTGGGGAATCGCGATCATACGCCCACTCGCGGGTGATATCGGTATGGTGGACGATCATGCCGAGCCTCGGTCCCGGGCCCGACGTCGTCCACTCGAGCATCTCGAAGTCGCCGTCGGAGTTGCCGAACGCCGCAATCGGTCGCTGGCCGATTTGTTGTTGGATGCCGACCGGCTTGCCGGCCTTGTCGTCGACGAGGTCCACCGCAGCGAGCCGCTCGATCCGCGGCTCGCCGTCGCGCACTTCGTATTTCAGCTTCGCGCGGCTGCCGACGACTTGCTCGGGCGGAATGCCGTAGACATCACCCGCCCACGGGCGAATGAAGTCGACGCCGCCGCCCGAGACGATGAACGTCTTGAAGCCGTTCGCGCGCAGGTAGGCGAGTAGCTCGAGCATGGGCTGGTAGACCATCTCGACATATGCCCGGCCGGAGCGCGGATGGTGCGCGGTCAGGATCCACTGACGCACGACCGCGTCGAACTCTTCTGTCGTAGTGCCTGCGTGCGTCGCCGCGATCAGCTCGAGAATCGCGTGCTCGCCGCCCGCGAGCGCGTTCTTCGTGTCACCTGCGAGCGCGGATTTGAACGGCTCCTTGTTGCGCCACTCCGGATGCCGCGGCGCGAGGTCGTGCACTCGGTCGAGCGCGAACGCGAGCTGCACGTAGATCGGCTGCTCGGACCAGAGCGTGCCGTCGTTGTCGAACGTCGCGATGCGCTCCGACGGCGGCACGAACTCGGGCCCGCCCTCGTGCGTCACGCGCGCGACGAAGGCGACGATCGCCGCCTTCGCGGCGCCCTCGTTCCAGGACGGCAGGGGATCGACGGCGGTCGCGGCCGGCGCCGGCGCCGCAGCTTCCGGCGCGGCGGCTCGCTCGGGCGTCGCGGGCCCGCCGCCGCACCCCGCCGCGAGCAGAGCGACGAGCGACAGAGCGGCGGCGAGCGAACGCGCTAAACGCGAGCGATCCATTTCGTATACACCGCGCCGAACAGCGCTCCGACGATCAAGCAGACCAGCACGATGCCGAGCACCGACATCAGGCTCGCCGTATCGTGCGCAACCGCAAGCGCGACGCCGGGATGGCGCGACGCCGTCGCGAGCGCCAGCACCGAACGATCCTCGCGCGCCGGCCCGCCGAGCAGATGACCGACCGCGAGCCCGATCGCCACGAACACGCCGATCGTGAGCAACGTGAAGTTGCCGAACGACGCGACGATCGCGGGCCAGATCTTCAGGAGCACGGGCAGGAACGAGACGACGAGCAGCGCCGTCGCGAACAGCGACAGGGGCCGCCCGATCCGCTCCGCGAACGCCGGGGCGAACCGTTCGACCACGATGCCCGCGACGATCGGCCCGAGCAGCGACGTCCCGACGATCCACGCGATCGCGGCCGCGTCCGTGTTCACCTCTTGGCCGAAAATCCGGCCGATGAACGCGGCCGTAACCGGCACGGTCACGATCGACACGAGCGCCGCGATCGCGAGCAGCCCGACGACGTACGACGACCGCCCGCCCGCCTTGAGCTGAGTGCCCGGCAGGATCGGAGGGATCGGGGCCACCGAGAGAGCGATCAACGCGACCCTCAACGAACGGTCCAAGCTCGGGAACGCGAGCGCGATCGTGACCGCAACGGCCGGCATGATCACGTTCATCGCGACGAGCGACCGCACGAGCTGGCCGGGCTTGCGGAGCAGATAGACGATGTCCTCGGCACGCGCATGGAGACCGACGCAGAACACCATCAGCCCCATGCTGACCTGAATGCCGAGGGAGATTAGCTGCGTGATCGTCACGCCGCGCTCCGCTGCTCGTACGGTTTCGTAGCCTTGACCATTTTCCGTCTGTCGCTCGGGGTCTTTCGCGACATGATAGATGTCAATGCTGCGGGAATAGCAGCGTCACCGCGAACCGGACTCCCCACTGCGGGCCGTCGTCGGGCGGATCGGCGAAGTAGCGGAAACCGCCTGCAAAGCTGACGGGTTGCTTGCCGATCTTGCTGACCCTGCTGTACGTGAGGATCAGCGGCACGGTCCACTGCCCCGCTTTCCAGTCGTAGCTCGATTCGCTGTT
>Ga0068863_100003964_pt1 | contig 14628 bp, 4 predicted proteins | sample KBSSwiS62_FD_66596 | JGI IMG/M metagenome (GOLD analysis project Ga0068863, IMG submission 66596) | Switchgrass rhizosphere microbial communities from Kellogg Biological Station, Michigan, USA - KBS Switchgrass S6-2 | ecosystem: Host-associated > Plants > Roots > Rhizosphere > Soil ...
CACACAGCAATTCGCCTTTTCGATTACGCCCAGCTCCGACACGGCCGGCGTGAAGTGGTATGTAAACGATACGTTGAGCGGGAACAGCACCATCGGGACTATCGATACCACCGGCAAATACACCGCCCCGTCGAGCAGCAGCACCTCCTTCACGGTAACGATCAAAGCCATCAGCAACACCGACACATCAAAATACGACACAGCGACGCTTACGGTGAGCACAGGAGCCACGGTAACCGTCTTTCCGACCTCTACCGTTACGATTGCCGAGGGCGAGACCTACCAATTTACCGATACGGTCACGAACTTGGTGAATGCGAACAGTCCGACGACGGTGGATTGGTTCGTCGACGGCACGAACGGCGGTACGAATGCTAACGGCACAATTACCTCCAGCGGCCTGTACACAGCTCCAGCCAGTGTCGGAACCCATGTAATCAAGGCCGTGCTGCAATCCGACAGCTCCAGCTACGGACAAACCAATGTCAGTGTGGTCTCTCCCGAGGGCGCGAGCGTGACGGACGTATACCCGTGCGACAGCAGTTCGAGCCAACTCTACAGTTGCTCCTTACCGCAAGGGGCGCTGTTTGAAGACATCTATTTGTACGGCAGCAATTTTAGATCGAGCAGTTCGGTTCGCGCGAATTCCACTCCGATCGAAACCAGTTTCATTTCCACGAATGTCTTGCGGGCTCGGTTAACCGCCCACGATCTGGCCAAGGCCGACACATCTTCGGGGACCGGCACTCTGTTTATCGACGTGACGCAGTACGGGCCTTCCGGGTCAGATGTGTCCCAGGCCATCGATGTTCCGGTATCGCGGGTACCACCGACGCTGATCGCTTCGACTCCGGACAGTGTGGTGCAAGGAGGAGGCGCGCTGAGCGTGGCGTTCGACGGCGGCTTTTTCACTTCGGCAACCAGCGCGGACTTTAACGGAATACCACAGTCTTCTAGCGTCGCGAACTCGCGCCAGCTGCTGGTTTCGATCGATTCATCGAATTTTGGAACCTCAGGGCTCTATCCAATTGCAGTCCGGACGAGCACGCAACCGCAGATTGCGGCGACAAACTTGGCGGTTCGGCCGGATATCAGTCAAAGCACGTCGCCGACGCCGTTGACCACGCAACCGGTCAAAGGCACCAGCCCCAACGCGATTGCGATTAACCCCGCGACTGGGCTGGCGGTTATCACCAACAGCGGATCGAATAACGTCACGCTCTTTGATTTGACGGCGGCCATACCCACCGCGATCGGACCTTATTCCGTCGGAAAAACGCCCACGGGAGTGGCTGTCGATTATCTCCGAAATCTGGTATTTGTGACGAACTCGGGCGACAACTCCTTGCAGATACTGGATCTTTGCGCGAGCCGCCAGCAAGAAACGTGTTTGTCGGCAGCCCTGCCCGCCTCTGCAAAGACCGTGGCCACGATTAGCTTTGGAACGCAAGGATCGTCCGGGTCGTCGTCGTCCCCAGTCTTGGATGCGGTTCAACCGTACTCCGTAGGAGTAAATCCCTTGACGGGGAAGGCGTTGGTTGTGTTCCAAGGTTCCTCGTACGTCGACGTGATCGATTATTCGAATTTTGTGGCCAATGCAGCGACCCCGGACGTGACCAAGATCAAGGTCGTAAGGGGACAGATCCCAACCCGGGGCACGTTTCCGCGGATTGCGGTTGAGCCTCGCTTGAACTGGGCGTTTGTGACGCCCGGAGGCGACGGCAACGGAGCGGTGGTGGATTTGGGCGCGAACGGCCAGCAGATCGTTTCACTCATCGCCGCGCCCTCGTCCAGCGGCGCGATACGCAAGAGTGGCACGGTCACCATCACCACCACGGGCAGCCATAACCTAACGGTCGGGGAATACGTGACCATCAGCGGAGTGAACGATACGTCATTCGACGGCTACTTCCAGATCGCGACCGTTCCATCCTCCAACTCCTTCACATTCTCGCAGTCTGGACCTGACAACGATACCAACCCCAGCGGCAACGGTTCGGTGAGCGCTGCGGCCCCACTGGCCACGATCAATATCGATAAAGACGTGAGAGGAATCGGGATCAACACGCAAACGGAAATGGCGCTGCTGTGTAATCCGAACAGCGTGTCCCAGACGCTAATGAGCCTGCTCGATCAAACGACCAGCCTGATATCCGGCGCGAATGGGGCGACCATCCCGGCTTCGGATTGTGCGGTGAATCCACTGACGGACGTTGCGGTAACCGTGAACTCGCAAAACAACACATTCTCCATCATCGATATCCAAAATAGCTTTATTCAGAGCCAGTTTCTGATTGGCCGAAATCCTTCCGCGGTTGCCATCGACGCTTCGTTAAACCTGGCTGTTGCTGTGAATTCGACCGATGCAACCGTGACCATTATTCCGTTGGGGAACATCCGGTCCTCGCTAGCCAGGCCGCAACCTCAGGTCACCCAGCTCAGTCCGCTCAAGACGCTGACCAGCACTTCCGATGAAACGATCACGTTGGTGGGAGGAGGTTTCGTTTCGGGGGCGGTGGTACGCGTGAATGACACGCCACTGGTCACTCAATTCGTCAGTTCCCGCGTCCTCACGGCAAATCTGCCTTCATCAAAGTTGGCATCGCCTGCGCACTTCGTGGTTGACGTGCAAAATCCTGACGGAAATGTCTCCAACGTAAATGACTTTTACGTGATGAAAGCAGTCAACGTGGGTACAGCCCCGAGGGGCGTAGCCATCGATCGAGAGCGTAATGTCGCGGTGGTCACGAATACCAGTGGTGCTGGCGGGGACGGAACTCTCGGGAGCGTTTCCGTCGTGGATCTTGGTTCGTTCACAGAAAAATACCGAATCACCGTCGGGAAATCGCCTCAAGGAGTAGCGCTCTCATCGCTTGCCGGCCGGGCTGCCGTTGCCAACACCGATGACGATACTGTTTCGATCATCAGTCTGGATACCGGAACCTTGGCCAGTACCGTCAGCATAGCGGTGAGTTCGAACAATTCATCGAAAGGCACAAAGCCTGTGGGCCTGGCCGTGCACCCGGCAACCGGCCAGGTAGTGGTCGCTGGGAGCAACGCGTCTCAGGTCAGCTTTTTCGACATCGGTTCGCCGGCGACGCCCTCAACGCTCGATGTCGATGTTGGACCCAACGCGCCGGCAATCGATCCCACCAGAAACGTCGCGGCAATAGCGGAGGGAGGATCGGACAAGGTGGTAATCATCGATCTGGCCAGCCAGCAGATCTTGGCCAGGATCACCGGTATCGCATTTCCGACAGGAGCGCTTTACGACCCGGACTCCGATACCTTCATGGTCGCCTCGAGTACCACCAACAACGTCTATTCGTTTCACGTGGACCCGACCGCCGGAATTTATGCAACACCCAAGGGTTACTCGGTTGGGTTCAACCCTACATCGCTCGATTACAACTACCGGACCAGCACGTTGGTCACGGCGAATACCCTGAGTCAGACCCTTTCCGTTGTGGATTTCCTAACCGGAAAAGTAAAGGCCGTCATTCCGCTTTCCGTCTCGCAACAGTTCGGAGTGGCGATTATTCCTTCCACCAACCGTGCGGTGGTCGTTGATCAGAACAACAACCGCATCTTGATCGTGCCGTTGCCACGATAGCTACGGAGAGATCAGGCATGCACCGCGCGCTCTTATTGCTCGTTTCGGTCGCCGTAACGATCTGGTCGTATGGGTGTGGAAGCAGCTGTAGCACCAGTTCCGGTTCGACCAACAGCTGCTCGACGACCAGTGCAACGGTGACCATCACGCTTCATCCTGATACCACGACCGAGGTGATGCTGGGCAGCACGCTGCAGTTCACCGCGGACGTGTCGGGTTACTCGAACACTAAACTCACTTGGCAAGTGAACGGTCACGATAATGGCAACTCGACGGTTGGAACGATCAACGACAACGGTTTGTACACGCCGCCAATAACTGTTCCCAATCCCGCTCAAGTTACGGTGACTGCGATTTCGCAAGCGAATACCAATAATACCGCCAACGTCGGAGTGATCATCGTGTCGGGCATTACCATTCGCGTCTCTCCGACAACCGCCGACGTGTTGCCCGGCAAGCAACAGAAGTTTACTTCGACCATCACTGGAAATTCGAACACTGGCGTCAGTTGGGCGGTTGCTGGAATTACAGGCGGGAACTCGACCGTGGGCACGATCGATTCCCAGGGTCTTTATACGGCACCCGCTACCGTCACCACCGCACCCGAGGGAATCGCCATCACCGCCACTGCGGCCGTGGATGCGACAAAAACCGCGCAGGCCACGGTCACCCTTCACAAGAGCGTCAGCATAAGTCTCGCTCCTGGCTCTGCGTCCGTCGAAACTTTCGGGCAGCAGAAATTTACCGCCTCCGTTACCGGAGACGCCAACGCGACTTTCGCATGGCAGGTCAACGGAATTGCGGGTGGGAACCAAACGTACGGCGCAATCGCCGACATAACAGACTCCACAGGCGCACACTATGGACTTTACACGGCGCCGAACCACGTTCCCACAACGGGAGTTGCTTCGGGAGCGAACCTGGCCAACGGTGGTGCAAAGACCGTGCCGGTAACGATTACCGCCATTTATTCAGCGGACTCCTATTTCTCAGCGGTCGGCACGGTGACGGTCACTAGCCGCAACCAGAAGGCGCAGAATTTGCCGACCGTGTTGGGCGTTTCCGGAGGGAATGCCAGCGACCTGAATGGAGCGAGTTGTTGCGGAGGAACGCTGGGCGCTTTGGTTTCACGCGGAGGCAAGCAGTACATTCTTTCGACCAGCCACGTGCTAGCCCGTACGGACACAGGCAGTGTGGGCGACGCGATCATTCAGCCAGGATTGCCCGATTCGAGCTGCTCGCTGACCGGCACGAACACGGTGGCTACGCTGGCGCAATTTGTGAATCTTGAATCTACCGCTGGCGCGTCGTTACAAGATGCGGCCGTGGCTCAAGTATCGGCGGGGAAGGTGGTACCGTCGGGAGCGATTTCGCAACTGGGCGGCAACACGAGCGAAGGCCAACCAACAGACGGCGCGCCTCACGCCGGTGCGGGCGTGGCGCCGAACCTGTTCGAGGCGGACGGCGTAACGCCGCTTAAAGTCGCAAAGAGCGGCCGGGCAACGGGCCTGACCTGCTCCTCCATTGGCGCGATCAACGTGACGGCGAGTGTCACCTATCAGAAAGGATGTGAAGGCCCAGAATTTCAGCAAACTTTCGCAAATCTCGTCGTCGTGGAAGGCGGGGATTTCAGCGCGCAAGGAGATTCGGGAGCGCTGATTGTGACAGAAGGCAGTGCCGATCCGCTCGCGCTGCTGGTGGCGAGTTCCGACAGCGCCACACTGGGCAGCCCCGTAGCGGGAGTGCTGTCGGCTTTGGCGGATCCTAACAGCGGAGAAACTCCGGTATTTGTCGGGGATGCCAACGCCCACTCCGTCGCCGCTTGCACCCTACCGGGCCCGCAGGCGAGTGCCGCGACGGCAACCTCTGGTGCAGGTGTCGACGACAACCGTGTAAGGGCCGCAACCGTAGTGAGAGATGAATTTGCGGCTCAATTGCTGAGTGCAGCCGGCGTTAGGGCTGTCGGTCTCGCTTCGAGCCTCGACGATCCAAGGGAGCCTGCTCTTCTTCTCGTTACCGGCACAAACGGCGAGAGCGGAAGTTTTCCGAAGGAACTGCGCGGGATTCGTACGCGGGTCATTGCAACCGATCAGGATTTGGAACACCGAGTGCTTTCCTCGGAAGAGAGCAACGCGCTTCAACTAGCCGCGCAAGAAAAGTCCCCCAATTTGAGAATGGCCAGCGCGGAGCTAACCAAGGCCCAGTCCGTCCACGCGTTGCACGCTGCGGAACTGCTTCGCCTCTCTGGAGTTCAAGGTGTGGGCATCGCTCGAAGCGCCGACAATCCGGGCGAGGCGGCGATTGTTGTTTATGTTCAACGCGGCACGGCGCATACATCCATTCCCGCGGCGATCGACGATGTGCGCACGCGCATTCGAGAGACGAGTTCTTTCCGTCCCGCTTCGGGTTCGGGCCGAGCGGCACGCAGTTGCTCAGCCCGATCTCGAACGTCAAGCAACCGTTGAGCAAAGCCTTTCCTTTCCGAGCCAGAAAGCCTTTACAAGACTTCACTAAAATTAATCTCAAAGACTACAGATCGGTCGCAACCTAGAGCTCAAGACAGGTACTTCGAGACCGTGGCCCTGTCGCACGGCAGGGACCACGTAGGGCCGCAGGCACCATCGTCCGGAAGTGTCTGCGGCTCGCCGCTTTCTTATTGAGATCGGTGAGCTGTTGGCAGGCTTTGAGACTGACGAGAGACTTCAATCGTTGCGGGGTCTGCGAGAAGTCCTATTCTGGCATGCCGTGAAGTCGTCGCATTCGCGGCGCCGATGGAGAGGTGTGAGGTTCCAGACGCGACCCCGCGAACGACGATCTCGAGAACCGGGCCGCTTCCACTAACGCCAGAGATGTTCGGCGGACGCGTAGCAGAGATAATAGAGCGACCTTGTTGTTCATCGTTGCGCTGAACAACTGCAATTGGTTCACCGCCTCCCGAGAGGAAGTCACCCTGACGTACCTCCTGGATGGTCACAACGTTCGGATCGTATTCGACGATCACCGGCAAAGTGGAGAGATCCGTCACATTGTCCGCAAATAGTTTGATGACGAGGCTCTCGCCGACTTTAATGCTGGTCTGCTTTGGTTCGAAGCGAAGGCGGGCCATAGGCCGCTCGATATTATCAGGCCCTTTTATTCCGCTCGACGGCCCCGCATTTTCTGACGAATTTGCTTTCGCGGGCGTTGCAGGAGGTGACGCTATGGGTTCGATTCCCTCGGCGGGCCGAATCTGCACGTTCGTTTCTGAGCCGGTATACAAAGGAGGCAGGCTAGTGGTCTCGAAGGCAGGCAGACGGACGATACGCGGAGTTAGGACGATTAAGACCTCGTTGTCGACAGTCTCGCGATTCTTCTGGGAGAAAAGATAGTTCAGGATGGGGACGTTGGCGAGTCCGGGCCAGCCGCTAATCGACCTGGTCTCCGTGCGCTCGAACAGACCGCCCAGGATGCTGACTTCTCCTTCTTTCAGCCGGACGTCATGCTCAATTCTGCGCTGGCTGATGATTGGCTCTTGCAGGCTTCCGATGGTCGAATAACCGGTCACGGAGGAAACTTCCACGGCTACTTTTAAGCTGATTTCCCGGTTCAGATGAATTCGTGGCGTCACATCCACGTTCACACCGACATCGATATATTGATATTGCGTTTGAACCAGTGCGCTGGTCGAAGTCGTGCTGCCGCTGGTGTAGCTGCCGGTTGCGACGGGAACCCGATCTCCTATTTTGAGTTTTGCGACTTGGCCGTCGACCGAGCGAATTTCGGGGTCCTGAATGATTTTGGTGGAGCTGTTGGTCAAGAGAGCTGTCAGGCTCGCTCCCGGGAGGGTCACGCTGTAGTCGGCGGAGCTCAAGTGTCCCAGTTGTTTGAGGCTGATGGTATCTGAACTGGTGCTTGAGGAGCTGGAGCTGCTTGAACTGCTGGAGCTGCAGTTGCTGCTGGAGCTGCCGCAGAAGGTCAGAGACGCGGACGTACCTGGGCTGATTCCCAGATTCTTGACCACGTCCGATCGTGCCTGCAACACCTGGACCTGCACCAGAACCTCGGGTTTTGCGCGATCCATGTCTTCGATAAATCGTTTTGCGATCGCCAGCTTGGCCGGAGTGTCCCGAATGACGACGGCGTTCATGGAATTGATCTGGTTTATCTTTCTGAGATCCAGCAGCTGCCTGAGCCCGTTTACAACCTCAGTCAAGTCCTGCGATTGGACGGCATTGGACAGGTAAAACGTTTGAATGACTAAATCGTCGTAATCCTTCCTTTTCTGCTGCTGGTCCGGAAGGACCAAAATGACGTTCTCGGCGAGCGGTTTCCAAAATGTTTTGCTTTCGAGTGCGACGATATCCAGCGCTTGAAGTAGAGAAACATTATCGAGCTCCACCGAGATGCGCCGTGCCGGAAGGTCGGGATCAAAGATCACGGTCAACCCGGCCTGCTTGCCTATGGTCTCGAACATGATCTTGGTGTCGTTGACCATTTTCAAGCTGATGGGCGAGCGCGCGAGCGGCTTCAATTGGGGCGGCTGCTCAGCGTAAGCCGATCGGCTTGGTTGGGAGCTGTCGTTTGCGTCGCTGCTCAAACGACTTCGCGATGAAATGGCTTCGAGGGTGACCGCCAGTTCCTGCCGGGCGGTGCCGTCTCCGGGATTCAATGAAAGTGCCTGCCGGAATTCGACGGCCGCACCTTCGAGGTTTTCCTGCGTGCGCATTCTGCGCCCCTGCGTGATATGTCGGGTGCCGGCCGCGAATCGCGCTGATGCCAATCGGATTTTGATGTGGGAATCGGTTGGATGAGCCTTTTGTGCGCTCTCGTAATAGTTCACGGCGGCGTCGAAATCTTGAAGGTTTTCCGCTTGCCGCGCCAGCTTCAAATCGTTTTGAGATTTGGGACAACCCGCAAGCGCGCCTACTGCGGCAATGAGAAAGAAAACTTTAACCTGGCGTTCGATACGCAACGGACGACCTCACCATACACGGGCAGCTTTGGAGCAAGTTGATTGGAGGCGTGAGCGGGAGCTTACGTTGGCCTTGAAGCTAGAACCTTGACGAATCTTCACGTAAGTAAAGAAAAACTTTCAGCTGTGATTCGTAACGAATCTTCACAATTGTTTGCGCTAGCTAAACACCAAGCGACGGCTTCGATGCGTTATCTCTGAGGGCGGGACTGTGTGCCCCGTCCAAATCTCAGAGGCGAATTGAGTAGGAGCAAGCAGCAAGTCGCCATCTACGACTCAGTGCGGAATGCTCCATCGCCGGACTTGGTGCAAATTGAAAAAAACAAACCTAGGGATAATGTTTCTCACGATCGTATTGAATGTCGGGTGGGTAGAAGCACAGCAAGCATCTCCTCGGTCGATGCAAGCGGCTAGTAGAGACTCAACGTCCTCGTCGGGCACGCTTTCCCTAGAGAGAACGGACCGGCAATACGGGAAGGCACCAAGTGCATTTCCGAACCTATTGGCGCCTTACAGACCGATCTCGATTCCTCAATCTGCGATCGCGAATTCGCCGCGCATTGATCAGCTGGTGCATGATGGAAGGCTTGCGTTGAGGCTGCAAGACGCCGTGGCGCTGGCACTCGAAAACAGCATGGATCTAGTCGTCCAGCGCTACGACACCTGGTTTGCCGAATCGGACATTTTACAAGCAGAGGGTGGCGGACTTCCGCAGGGAGTTTCCGGGGCAAGCATTCGTCAATCTACGGCGAACCTACCCAGTCTAAATTTGGATCCCACCCTCTCTTCCTCGCTTTCCTACAACAGCCAAACGGCACCGGTGAACAACCCTTTGACTTCGGGAACTGGCACAACGGCCGTTGCCACCAGCCTTTCGACGCATACGGCGCAATACAATCTGCAGTATTCGCAGGGCTTTGCCACTGGAACCACAATGAATGTGGCGTGGAATAACTCGCGCGCGTCCTCAACCTCACAATCCAATCTCTTCAATCCGTATATTCAGTCTGCTTTGACGATCTCCTTCAACCAACAGCTGCTGAATGGCTTCGGGCGGTCCGTGAACCGCCGGAACATCCTGATTGCAAAGAACAATGCCAAGATTGCGGATCTGACGTTTCGCCAGCAAGTCATAACCACGCTGACGAATCTGATCACAGCGTATTGGGAACTTGTTTACGCTCGGGAAAACGTTCGCGTGCAGCAGCAAGCCGTGGCCGTGTCGGGAAAACTGTTCAATGACAACAAAAAACAATTGGAAATCGGCACCATGGCGCCGCTCGATGTTATTCGCGCCGAATCCCAATTGGCCTCAGACCAACAGAACCTTATCGTTGCCGAGACCACTCGGCTCCAGGACGAACAGACGCTCAAGAATGCGATCAGCAAAAATCCCTTCGCACACAACCTAGTGGACTTGGAAATCGTGCCTCTGGACGAGCCGAAAGCGCCAGAATCGGTCGAAGCCGCAAGCCTTGAGGAAGCGGTGAAAGAGGCTCTTGCCAACCGTCCCGATCTGCTCGAACAGCAATATAATCTCGCGAATGCGGGCATCGATGCGCGGGCGACTGCGAATGCTTTGCGGCCGACGGCGACTCTGACGGCGCAATACAGCAGCGAGGGACTGGCAGGGAATTCGGCATTGGCGAACGGTGTGTCTTACCAAGGCTTTGGCGACACGCAGAGCCAGATTTTTCACAATCAGTATCCGGAGTATGCGGTGGGGCTCAATATATCCATCCCGATTCGCAACCGTTCCGCTCAGGCCACGAATCAGCGAGCCATCCTGCAGCAACGCCAGATCGAAGCACAGCTCCAGCAACTCAAGAACAGCGCTTTATTGGACGTCCGCAAGGCCTATATCGCCCTGCAACAAGGCCGCGCGCGGATTCAGGCCGCGAGCAAAGCCCGACAACTTCAGGAACAAACATTTAGCTCCGAACAGAAGAAATACCAACTCGGAGCCTCCACCGTCTATAACGTAATTCTGACGCAGCGCGATCTAGTCTCTGCGCAGGGTTCCGAATTGCGCGCCATGGCTGACCTGGTCGAAGCCAAGGCCAATTACGAACGTGCAGTGGGACGCACATTGGAAGTGAATGGCGTCACGGTCGCGGACGCTAAACATGGAGAAATCGGCCGTGAGATGCTGATCCCTGGAACCTTGGGCGGGCACGTCGTAGGTAGCCAGAATCTCTTCTCAACGTCGCAATGAAGAATTCCTGAGAGGTCGGTCTCGGCGGTTACAACCGCGGTTTCTGCCATGCGGTGAATTTTGTCCCGCAGTAACTCGTTCATGAGAAGTGACTCGGCCCTGTGTGACTCTGCGTCGGATGGTGTAGCGCAGCGCCGGCTGACGCAGCGAGTGCCGCGCGTGCTGCACGAGTCTTTTGCAGCCCGGCGGACTGTGCGGCCGCGGCTCGTGGTAGTCCTCATTCTGCGGGCTGGCCACGATCGAAATTGAATTTTGTCCTGACATTGTTTATTCCACCCAGTGGAACGGCCGTTCCACAGTACTGTGCTGGTCACCTCCCTAACCGGCTAGTCAATCGTCAACGTTATGGTGGTCGATGCCGTGATCGACGACGACGAGGTGTCCGTACCAACTATGGTCACTGTGTAGGTTCCCTTCGTCGCATTTGCAGAGCTGGAGGAGGACGACGAGCCTCCGCAACCGGAAACCGCCAAACCGACCACAGCCAAAAGCAGGACTCCGGCAAGCGTGCCCGGTTTGCGGTTACGAAACCCCAGTAATGCAACGAACAGCAGTCCTGCCATGGCCAAGCGTGCTTGTAACGCGTTCAAGGTAGATGGCGGATGGCCATTCCAGGAGAAGACAGGACTTGGGCCACTGAACTTGAGCTTGCCGCCGTGCGCCCCGATCATAGCGCTGCTTGTGCAAGCCGAACCGGTATAGATCGTTAAGGTTGTGGTAGCGGCGCTGCTGCTGGACACGGTCGCATTGGACATCGAGAAACAGCCGTTCGAAAGAGAGGGGCTGCTGGAGACGGTCCACGAAATTGTGCCTGTGTAGCCATTGTGCGGCGTGATGGTGATTGTCGAATTGCCCGATTTTCCCGCAGAAACTGTAAGGTTTGTGGCGGCTAAGGTGAAGGTTTTAGACGAGCTACCGACCGTCAACGTTAAGCTACCGGTGGAAGACGCATAGGTCGAATCACCGGAATAGGTTGCTGTTATGGTATGAGCGCCAGCAACAGCAGAGGAGAAGATGTAAGCAGCAGAGCTGTTCGTGAGAGCAAGGGCCGAAGTTTGCGTATTTCCGTCGACCGCGATGGTAAGGGTGCCCGTGGGTGTGGTTGTGACTGAGCTCGACGCTGATGCCACGGTTATCGCGATCGTATCGTTCTCACCGAGCGAAGGAGTTGTGGTTACAGCCGAGAGGGTTGTCGTCGAAGCGGCGCCAGACGATGTTGAGGTTGGCCAAGCCATAAGGAGATTGTAAAAATCTACCGAGCCGAGTCCGGACGCCTGGTCATATCCCGTGCCGGCGGCATATTGGGACGTACCAGCCGACGAGCAGTAGTTGGAGCCAGCTGTGCATTTGTTGCTGCCAGTGGTGATGTCATGAAAAGCGGATGAGTAGGTGCTTGAGTCCGCGGCCAGCGTGTATAGGATCGGATTGATTACACCTTGTCCATCCGAATCGAGCTTCTGATTGATGATGGCCAACATTCCCGCAAAAATTGGAGACGCAAAGCTCGTTCCACCTGCCACGGTAAGGTAAGTATCGTTGCTGTCGCGGAAGCCGTTCGTGCAGCTGCCGCTGACGCCAGTTGAGGCTGAATCGCTCGAACAGTAAAGGTAGCCCGCGTTGTCGGCTGAAGAATCCAAGGAAATATCTGGGAGCAGTCGGTAACTGCCGGAAGGAATACCAGGGACGCCGGTCTGCCAACTGGGCCTGGCGGTGAACGCACTCACTCCGCCTCCGCCTGCTGCGAGCCCGTTGGTCGAAGAACCATCATTCCAGACCTGTTCCGGTATGTAGGAGAGTGCCGAGCCGACAACGTCACTTCCGCTGGCCGACTTCCAATACCTGGTGTTGCTAGAGGAAGCGTCGTCGGCAGAAAACTCCGTACCTCCCATTCCGGTAACGTATTGGCTACTGGCTGGATAATCGACGGCCAAAGCCTTCTGCTGGGTGGCCGTGAGACCGGTCACCCCGTAACAATCCGTCGAGCCGCTATCTCCGGAGGCAGTGACTACGGTTTGTCCCTGGGCGGCCGCTTGTGCGAGGACCGCGTTGAGTGAGGCGTAATCGCTGGAACTAAGTGCGGTCTCGCAAATTCCGTAACTGTTACTGATGATGGGAGCCACTTTGTTATCGACGGCATATTGGATGGAATCCCAGAGATTGTAGTTGGAGTTGTTACCGACATAGACGAAATAAATCGTGGCGTCCTTCCCGACGGTGCTGGAATACTCGAGATCTAAGTCGGATTCGGCTTCATCACCGGAAACGACAGTTGATGTTCCCGAATTCGGAACGAGCACGAGAGTCGGGTCCTTCTTGCTAAAGCCAGCTGCCGTCTGGAAATGCTCGATGTCAGACGGAACGATTGCAGATTGGCCGACAACTGCGATGGCCTGACCGCTCCCGGTATAACCTGCGTTGTACGCAGAACTGAGGTTATAGATGGTGGCGATGTCTTTAGGAGTCAGAAAATGACTACCGGACTGGCTGGAAGTGAAATTGGCCTGGACCGCGCGGCGAGGTTTGCTGAGCTTGACGTGAGGCCGAGGGCGAAAGGTCGAGAGATTCGAGACGTTTTGCACTAATGAAGAAAGGGCTGCGGGCACGCTGATGTCTGACGATGGCGCGTAGTGTTTTTCGCCATTCACAGTGTAATAGCGAATGTCCACGCCGAAGGCGGCTTTGACCTGTTCGGTCGCGCCCGAGACGGAAATTCGGTTCTTGCTGCGCGACACTCCTAGAAAGGACAGGCCCTGCTGCTCGACCCATTGTTTGATCACGGAGATATCGGAGTCAGCCACTCCGAATCGGGCCGCGAACTCTTCAGGGGAAAGCCACTTGTGGTACTGCGACGAACCTGGTTTTTGTTGCGCCGCGATCAAGGCCTGCAGGTCCGATTCCTGGACTGCACTGCGACTGAGTACCATGCTGATTCCCTGAAGCATCGTTCCCGACGGTAGCGGACCGGTATCGTTCTCCACCCTGGCCATTGGCGGATGCGTTCCTGGAAGAGTGACGCGGTCGAAATCGTCAATCTGCGTGCGGATCCTAGCCGCCGGTTCCTGAGCCCGCGAGTTGCCACTCAAAACGAACAAGAGTCCCAGGAAGGCAGCCGCGAACTGGTTAATCGGTCGGAACGTTTTGCTGGGCATATGCAACCTTCCAGTAGACATCTCACTTGGACGTATCAATTTGCAGGGCACCTGCCCTCATTTGGATGGCTAGATGAAGTCCGGAAGGTTGTCAGAGAGGCTGGAATTTTATGATTCTTTACATGCGCGCAAATTTTTTTACGAGAGTGGTGTGATTCACATCGTCAGAAAACAACCGATATGCGTTCGCTTACATTCCTTTGCGTAGCGCTGGCTCGTTTCGTTGGTTTCAGTACCGCAGAATCTCAAGAGTCCCGACAACATTTGCTTACATTTCTTTTCAACTCGTGCTGTATCGCGCTGCTAAATTCAGGAACGACACCATCATTTTTCCATGGTGTATCCGTTGCATGAACTTCTGGCGCGGCAACGCAGAGTTGGTCAATCACGTTCCGGGAAACGAAGCCATGCCGCGAACATGTAGGCTTCTCCAACGACGGTCGAGGTATGGCCAATGGGCCGCGCTGCTGTTCCAGCTAATCGGAGCGCTGGGGGTCGCCGGTCAACAGAGTCGGCTGTCGATTGCTGGGAAGGTGAGCTCTTCGGACGGGCGCGCCATCACGGGCGTAGTCATCCGGCTTACCGACATTGCATCGAAAGAAGAATGGACATCGACCACCGCCGCCGATGGCACCTATCAAATAAAGGGATTCAGGCCGGGTATTTATCAGCTAGCGATCGAGGCCGCTGGATACGAAAA
>Ga0068863_100003965_pt1 | contig 14619 bp, 20 predicted proteins | sample KBSSwiS62_FD_66596 | JGI IMG/M metagenome (GOLD analysis project Ga0068863, IMG submission 66596) | Switchgrass rhizosphere microbial communities from Kellogg Biological Station, Michigan, USA - KBS Switchgrass S6-2 | ecosystem: Host-associated > Plants > Roots > Rhizosphere > Soil ...
GAGATTAAGTTCGGCCGCACCCTGCATTAGCGAGATAATTTCGGCATTCGATAGCTGAGACGGTTGGGAGGATTTTCCCGATGGCATCGCAAACGGCGTCATATGTTCGTTCGGCAGCATCGCGCAAATGGTGCTTGAGCTTCGCGAAGAACTGCTCGATCGGCTTGAGATCAGGGGAATATTTGGGAAGGAACAGGAGCTTGGCGCCCGCCGCGCGGATGGCCTGGCGAACGGCCTTTCCCTTGTGGCTACCGAGATCGTCCATGATCACGATATCGCCGGGCTTGAGCGTCGGCACGAGCAGTTGGAGGGTGACAGGAATCTTGTGTAAGCGACGTTGCGGGTCCCAATCTTGGGAAGAAGGGACTCGAAGATGACGCGAGAGATCAAGCCGGAGCTGTTGGACGAGCTGCTATCGGGGTTGTCGAAGCCTGAAGATCTGCTGGGCGATGCAGGGTTGTTCCGACAGCTGAAGAAGGCGCTGATGGAACGAGCGCTGGGCGGCGAGCTGACGCACCACCTGGGGTATGAGAAGGGTGATCCGGCGGGGCGGGGCACTGGGAACAGCCGTAACGGGCATTCGAGCAAGACGGTGCTGGGCGAGGATGGCGAGATGGATCTGTCGATCCCGCGCGATCGGAGCGGGCACGTTCGAGCCGCAACTGGTGCCGAAGGGCATGACGCGGCTGGAAGGGTTCGATGACAAGATTATCAGCCTGTATGCGCGTGGACTGACGGTCCGGGAGATCCGGGGGCATCTGCGGAAGATTTACGGGACCGACGTCTCGCCCGATCTGATCAGCCGGGTAACCGATGCGGTGTTGGAGGAGGTCAAGGAGTGGCAGGGTCGGCCGCTGGACGCCTGTTATCCGATCGTGTTTTTCGACGCGCTGCGGGTGAAGATCCGCGATGAGGGACTGGTCCGGAACAAGGCGGTCTACGTCGCTCTGGCGCTGGATGCCGAGGGTCACAAGCATGTGCTCGGGCTCTGGGTCGAGCAGACCGAAGGCGCCAAATTCTGGCTCAAGGTCATGAACGACCTCAAGACGCGTGGCCTCGGCGACATCCGGATCGCGGTCGTCGATGGGCTCAAGGGGTTCCCCGAGGCGATCGGCGCTGCTTTTCCGGAGACGAGCGTCCAGATCTGCATCATCCATCTGATCCGCAATTCGCTGGCGTTCGTCTCATGGAAGGATCGCAAGCAGATCATGCCCGATCTGAAGGCGATCTACCGGGCCGAGAGCGCGGAGGCAGCGCTGGATCGGTTGGCCGAGTTCGAAGAAAAATGGGATGCCCGCTACCCGGCGATCGGCCAGAGCGGGCGCCGGGCATGGGAGCATGTGATCCCGTTTTTCGCGTTCCCGCCAGGCATCCGCAAGATGATCTATACCACGAACGTCGTGGAGAGCCTGAACCGCTCGCTGCGCAAGATCATCAAGACCCGGGGCAGCTTTCCGAACGACGAGGCTGCGATGAAGCTGCTTTATTTGGCTATCCAGAACGCCGGCATCCATTGGCGCCGCCCTATTGAGTGGACCGCCGCAATGGGGCAGTTTGCCATCCTGTTCGCTGACCGCTTCGCGGTCTCAGCTCGCTGAGACCGCGATCAATGATCTGCAGCGCGCTTACACAGATTATCGGACACTCCCGAGCAGGCTGGCGTCGCTGCTGCTGCCGTCGCTGCGAAAGATCTCGATCTCCGGCGTGTGGTCGGGGAAGAACTCCACCTCCCACCGCTCTCCAGGCACCGTCACCTGCACCATGACCGCACCTTCACGAACCGAATTAGCGTGAAGTGGATGCATGCCTCCTCAAGCCTGCCAAGAAAGGAGGACACATCTGCAAGAGAACTACCGATCGGATCATTCATGATCAGAGCGTAGCTGGAAGCCCTGACGCTGCCAACCACCCGCGCTTTATGGGTTCACGGCCGCAAGTGTCATTGAACGAAACGATACTCCGTGAGCATCGCAACGCGCGCTAGGGCTTATTGTTGCCGCTACAAATAACCGGACCGATGTCGCCGGTCTGAAGCGCTCACGGCATCGGAAGTAGCTGTTGAAAACGGCGGATCGGTAGCCCATACGCGGCGGGATGATTCCGGACAATTTCTCTGCGCCTTTTGTCTTCCGCCCAGGTCCGAGCAAATCAAAGTCGCTGTTTCGTTCACTTTTACGCCGCTGGAAGGCTCTGAAGGCTGGTTCGCGGGACGACGAAGTGTGTCTTCCGCTGGAACCACTAGGATTTTGGCCAGGACGATCAAGTGCGCTCATTTGCGAAAACGGTGCTCCGGCGTCCCCTTTGGATGGCTACGCCTTCCATACACGCTATGTTCCATCAACAGGTGGGCGGATCAGTTTTCGCGTAAAGCTCGTCGGTCTCGTCGGGACGCGGGGCAAGTTGCTTATCAGTATCAATGGCATAAATCAGAACGGGCAGCCGCTGATGCCAAAGATCGAGAAGTTCGATCTTGATCAACTCGCGCGCGGGCGCAGGGAAATCGAGGTGAGCACGGTTGCGCTTTTTGAGAACAGTTATGCTGTAACAGGTACGCTGATCGGATCAGATGCCCAGGTTGCAAGCATAGAGGTCACTGTGACTGGAGCCGATAGTGACGATGCCTATATCGCTAGGCTAGAGGCTGCCCAACGCGGTTTTCTTTCTGCGCCTGGACAAGGATCGCTTGCCGACATTGTGGTCAACCGAAAAGCCACGTTGCTTAGTCCGGTCTCACAAATGTGTACGGCGAGCCAAATGCGCGAACCCATATACGATGAGATATGTGCGGAAATGGGAGAGGCGCCCAAATTGCACAGAAAGCAATGGGAGTTTGCCTATATTATACGCGCGCTTACCCATCATGGCGCCCTGCGAAAGGGCGCACGCGGATTAGGGTTCGGTGTCGGCGTCGAGCCGCTCTCTTCAATTTTTGCGCGGGCCGGCTGCGATATCGTTGCAACGGATTTGCCAGCTGACGACGATCGTGCAAGCGTTTGGCACGATACTGCCCAACTTAGCACCAATCTTCGACAGATTTTTCATGAGCGTTTGTGCGATGAACAGCAATTTTTCGGCCATGTGATATTCCGGCCCGTCGATATGAACGCCATTCCCAACTCTTTGTCGGGATTCGACTTCACCTGGTCCTCATGCGCTTACGAGCATTTGGGCTCGATCGAGGCAGGCCTCGCGTTCTTCGAAAACTCGCTCAACTGCCTCGCACCGGGCGGGCTGGCCGTTCACACGACAGAGATCAACTTGAGCTCGAATGATGGCACCCTAGATCGAGGAAGCACTGTCATATTTAGACGCCGTGATTTTGAGCAGCTCGCCGCTAGACTAATTTCGCTGGGTCACGAAGTATTTCCCATCACATTTGACACCGGGCAGGAAGATTTAGATCGTATAATAGACTTGCCGCCTTATTCCAACGACCCGCACCTAAAGTTAGCATTGATGCGTTGGGTATCAACGTCTTTTGGTATGATTGTACGCAAAGCGCGCTAGCGCATTTCGTGTGATATACTCATACTGTGAGCTATAGCGCGGTTACGGCGATCGTGTTCCCTGTATCGTAGTCAGCCCAACAAGTATCAGCACTATTCCTGCTATAAAAAACGCAGCTTGGTTCAAAAAAATTCTGTCGACCACAACGAAGATGACCCCAGTTGCAATCGCGAATCGAGTCCAAAAAAGGTCAAGATCTATCGGGGGAAGGTCCATGATTAGTTCAATTTTCGTGTTAGATCCACAAATGCGAGCAATAGTTTATAGTGGTGTCATGATTTGACTAGGACGCCTCGAAAAATATAGCATGAGTTTGATTTTGAGCTCAGAATTCTGACTTAATCTACAATCCCGTTATACAATCTTCCAGATATAACTTGATGAGTGCCGTCACCACGAAACTCCTGAATTTCCGGCTGCACCAGATTTCTATCAACCATTTGTGCGATCACATCATTTGCAAACTTCAAGCAACTCTCAAGGTGTTCATTAGGAACAAAGTCGCAAATCGCCTTTATTAAACTGACACTGTCGAGGGCACCGGATTTCAGCACCGCTGTTAAAGCGGCCCCCAAAGGATGTTCCCAAGCCGACAAAGAATCCGCACCTGTCATTCTACTGACCTTAAAGCGCGATGGCACGTCGAACGAAACATTCGTTGGTGCGGAGAATCGCTGATTACCACCAGTTGCGTCAATTTGGCAGTGCGAGGTACGTTAGTCAAAATGGATCTCCAATCCTCTGTTCCAATGCCCGATCAAATTTCAGATTCGATTTCAATTTGGACGCGCATTACAAAAATACACAAACCGACAAAGGCTGGCTGGGAATGGTCTGGCTTCTTAGCTGCCACGCGACCTACTAGCGTCTGATTTCGAGCTCTGGCCCAGATACGAGCCTTCGCATTTTCAGCTAGAATGTCGCTTCTGCATTGGCCTAAGAAGAGAATCTCATTTTTCACAGCATCGAACGTTTTTTTCGTTACCGCACTCCTTACACGCCATGAGACCCTAACCTTGGCCATGCCGTTGACCGCGCTGACAGTCCCATCCCTATGCAATTCGTAAAAGGTCGGAGAGACGAGGTGCGTTCCAACAGTCCATTCGTGGCCATCGCACATGTCACATTTTTTGGCCCTCCTTTGCGGCTTAGCAAGGCAGCAATCTCATCCCGCTGAGCCTGAGATAGGGGTCCAGGCGCTTTCCCACTCTTATCCATGTCGCGTTGGTAGTGCCTTGGACATTGTGACTCAAGGCTTACGCATATCCGTCGGGATTTTGGCAGTGATAAGATCATTCAACGGAGTATTTGAGCTTCGATTTGCTTGTGATCACGCCATCCGCATAGGTCGAGGCTCTCGGGAAGACGCCGAGGGCTCATGCTAGTCTGTCTGCCCTCATGCTAGTTCTGCCCTAGGCGCGTTAGTCTGATAAAGGATGGTGAATATGTGGTAGTGCTGTCAGAGACATCGAGATGAGCGGAGTTGTGATGAGCGCGGATATCACTGCTTGGCAGACGCAGTTGCGGAAGGGGGTGGCCGAATGTGTTGTGCTCAGCTTGCTTGAAGTGGAAGAGCGGTACGGGCTCGATATTCTCCGTCGAGCGACCAGCAGTATCGGCGTGTTGTCGGAAGGCACGCTTTATCCGTTGCTCACGCGCCTTGAACGCGAAGGAAAGATCGTTGGACGCTGGGTTGTCGATACTAAAACGCGAAACTCGCGCAAATATTATCGGCTGTCGAATGACGGGGCGGCACTTCTGGTCGAGATGAAGGCTGTTTGGGCCGACTTTGCCTCGTTCGTGACGGCCGTTGTTGCAGTTGGGTCATTCGTCGAAGACCAGGCGTATGAATTCGATCATCACGCGAACGCGCGAAGCGTCTGACAATGCGGTTTCGCTCGGCCCTCATCACGGGTGGCGCCGGCTTTATCGGCTCTCATCTAACGGCAGCGCTTCGCGTGGTTAGCGAGCAAGTCACCGTTTTCGACAGCCTCCACCCTCAAGTCCACGGCGAACAGGCTGAGGTGCCCATTAACGCGCTGAGCTATAATTTCGTCTTGGGTGATATCCGCGACCGTGCAGCAATCAATAGTTGCGTCGGCGCATGTCGCCCGGATATCGTTGTGCACCTGGCATCCGAAACCGGTACCGGCCAGTCTTTCGATCACATCAGCCATTATTGTGACGTCAACGTTCAGGGTACCGCCTATCTGGCCGAGGCGCTTCGTTCATCGATGGGCGATGACAAATACCGCGTCATATTGGCCTCGTCCCGTGCGATCTACGGCGAGGGTGCCTATCACAATCGAGACGGCGACGTCGTGATTCCGCCGCCGCGCCTTGCCAACGCTCTGGCAGCAGGTCGTTTCGACCCATCGGATATCCATGGCAGATTGCTTGTGCCCGTCGCTACGCCGGAAGACGTGCCGCTGCGGCCCGCGTCTATCTATGCTTCGACGAAGCTCATGCAGGAGTACATCCTTACACAAGCCCTGGCAGGCACTAACGCGAGCATAGCCATTTTGCGGCTACAAAATGTCTATGGTCCGGGGCAGAGCCTACATAACGCTTACACTGGCGTGCTATCGATTTTCGCCAAGAAAATCCGCGATGGCATATTACCTTTGGAAATCTACGAAGATGGAGAGATCGGACGCGATTTTGTCTACATCGACGACGTTGTAGAGGCGTTCATGCTGGCTGCCAACATGGCAGAGGTGCCACCGTTGCCAATCAACATCGGTACGTCCGACCGTGTCACTATGCTTCGTGTTGCGCATCTTTTATTAGTCGGTTTTGGAGAACGCCCGGATGCATATACAGTGTCAGGACGCTTCCGTATGGGTGATGTTCGCCATGCACGTGCGGATATTGCCCGCGCACAGGAGCTGCTGCGTTGGACACCCCGGACCGGCATAGACACAGGCATAGCTAAGGTTGTGGCATGGGTCGCGGCAGGAAGCCCGCCCATCATTGGCAATTAGATTCGAATACGATCGTGTTGAATCGGTGGATTCCGCTAGACGCAAATTTGTGATTCAGAGTGCTGGCTGGGATGGAGGTCAGCATGTATGGGCAAACCCTATTCGGATGATTTGCGGGATCGCGTGGTTGCGTCGATGGCGGACGGGCGGAGTTGCCGCGAAGCGGGGGCTATTTTCGGCGTAGCGCCGAGCACGGCGGGTAACTGGTATCGGCGTTATCAGCGGACGACGAGTTATTCGGCTCTGCCGATGGGGGCGACCATCGTTCGAAATTGACAGCCGAAGCCCACTGGATAGCCGAGCGTCTGGCCGCAGTACCGGAGCTGACGTTGACGGAGGTGCGCAGTGATCTCGCGGGCCGGGGCACCGAGGTGAGCTATACGAGCGTATGGTGGACGGTGAAGAAGCTGGGGCTGCGCTTTAAAAAAGAACAATCTACGCCAGCGAGCAGGACCGGCTCGACGTCGCGATAGCGCGTGCGATCTGGCAGGCGGCGCAGGCTGGGTTCGACTTCAAATCGCTGGTGTTCATCGATGAGACCGGCACGACCACGAGCATGGTTCGCACACATGGCTGGGGCCGCAAGGGTAAACCACTCATAGGCCAGGCGCCCCATGAACATTGGATGACCTCGACCTTCGTGGCGGGGCTTCAACACGACGGCATCCTCGCGCCGCTGCTGATGGATACGCCGATGACCGGCGAAATATTCCGCCAATGGCTGGTCGAGCGTCTGATCCCCGAAATGGCGCCCGGCAGCATTGTCGTTGCCGACAATCTACCCGCCCATAAGGTCGCCGGCATCCGCACATGCCTCAAAGAAGCAGGCATGGGACTGCTCTACCTCCCGCCGTACAGCCCCGACTTCAATCCGATCGAGCAGGTCTTCGCCAAAATCAAGAAACTGCTCCGGCGAATGGCACCACGATCCTTCGACGCTATTTGCGATGCCCCCAAGATCATCATCGAAAAGTTCAAACCCGACGAGTGTGCAAATTATCTCAGGCATGCTGGATATGTGCAATCCTGATCGTATTCCACTCTAGCACTCGAGACGATCTAGATCCGTCATGACCTTGATCACGCCGCGGATATGGCTTTCCCACGTCGGCAAGTTTAGTTCCCGCAGCCGTCTCATCTGTGAGGTACGACGTGGAGAATTATCTGTAGCGTAATCGCGGATCGCCGTCATCCACGCGATTCCATCGAGCGGATCAATATAGTCGGGAATATCGCCGCCGACCTCGCGCAGCGCAGGCAGATCGCTACAGATGACCGGCGTTCCAGCGGCTAACGCCTCGGCCACGGGCATACCGAACCCCTCGGCGAAAGAGGGTAGTAGTAGCGCCCGGGCTTCGCGGATCAACGCCGCCAGTTCCTCGTCTGATGAGCGGCCAAGTTCCTGAACATGATCGTGGATGCCGGTGGTTCGCTCCAGCATATCGACGACATGCTCGTTCTCCCAGCCGCGACGCCCAGCCACTATTAGGTGAGGTGTCGCATCGTTGCCGTAGAGCTCGATCATTCGCCGCCAGATGTTGAGCAGCAGAATATGATTCTTCCGCGGTTCGATCGTGCCTACAATCAGAAAATAGGGCGTTTTTGGAGTTGGCGGGGTAAGCGGTGCGGCAGCGCCTTTGTCGTCGGTGCCCAGAAGGATTGGAATCACCGGTGGCGTGCGCTGCTGGCCGACCAGAAAACGCCGCATCGACTCAGCAGTCGCGGCGCTGTTTGCGACTAACACTTGCGCATGCCGTGCGAGCGTTGCCATCCGCTCTATATGTCTATCGGCGCCACCAGGGCGTGCGTATTCGGGAAAATCGATCGGAATGAGGTCATGAATCAAGCAAATGAACGAGGCCCGCTCGCGCCGCAATTTCGCTTCAACCACAGCGCTACGATAGAGGTGATTTGGCGATGGCTGAATATAATAACGTGGCGCTTTGTCCTGCGACGGCACGCTTCGCGGGAACAACAAAATGAGGGTTCTGATCGCACGCAAATATCGCTTCCAGCGCGGCAGACGCCTTCCGCTTGCCCAGCGTTGCTCCGTCTCGTCGAGAAAGCGTGCCACAGCGTTACGCGGCAGACGGCCATAAGTCCCGCTGGGATGCACGGCCGCAAAAGCGAGCCGCTCGGGGAGCAACTTCTGAAATTGTCGAGCATAAGCCATCTCCACTCGATCTACCCCGGTCGGGGTGTCGTGCAGACAACGCGATAACAAGCGCGAGAGATCGAGGATGATCTCTACTTCGCCTGCGTTTGCCCTTGCCAAAAACGCGTCGATATTATCCACCTAACAGCGCCGTCGCATGTGCTTGGGATAAGTGGGAAAATCAAGAAAGCACCCAGCGAGCGCAGCCCCCCGCGCGTACCAGACGCTTGCATGGTCAGCCCCACCTAGAGTCTTTCGCGCATGACCGGGCCAAAGCCACAAGGCCAACCCAAGAGGCTTCTGCGCAACAAAAGGCGGTTTATCGTGGCTGGCTTCAATCCTGGGATACTCTACCATGTCTGGGGCCTTACAAAGGGGGCATTCGACCTTATTTTTTGTTGAAACAGGCGCTCCAGCAGGCATTGCGAAAGGATAATATCCGGACGTGTCAAAACAAATCCATTTTACTATGATTGTTGGTAATGGCGATTGGCTGACGCATATCGCCGTATGTTACACTTGGCGAGCATCGGCATAAGAGGCAATTCAGTCTGAGATTGACCTCTTCGGGCTAAATCGCAGGATCACTTATCCAACTATGGAATAGAAACGCAGCTATGGCCAGTTTCAACGTTATCAGGCTGCGTGGCCACAGCATCGGTCTGACGCACCCGATCTTCATGATCGCCGGCCCGTGCGTGATCGAAAGCGAGGCGATGACGATGTCGGTCGCGGAGCGGCTGCGCGGCATTGGCGAGCGGCTGGGCATATTAATCATCTTCAAGAGCTCCTTCGATAAGGCCAATCGCAGCTCGGGCAGTTCGTTTCGCGGGCCGGGCCTTGAGGAAGGGCTACGCATCCTCGAGAAGGTCCGTAACGAACTCGATATGGCGGTGCTGACCGACGTGCATGAGGTGCATCAGGTCAAGCCGGTCGCCGAAGTCGTCGATATGCTCCAGACGCCGGCGTTCCTTGCGCGGCAGACCGACCTGATCGAGGCGGTGTCCACCTGCGGCAAGCCAGTGAACATCAAGAAGGGGCAGTTCATGGCCCCCGGCGACATGGAGCATGTGGTTGCCAAGGGCCGTGAGGCAGCCGCGCAAGCGGGTCTCAGCGCGCCCGACATCCTAGTATGTGAGCGCGGCACCAGCTTTGGCTACAACAATCTGGTGTCGGACATGCGCAGCCTAGCGATCATGCGCGAGACGGGTTGCCCGGTGGTGTTCGACGCGACTCATTCGGTGCAGCTGCCCGGTGGATTGGGGAAGACCAGCGGCGGCCAGCGCGAGTTCGTGCCCGTACTGGCACGCGCCGCAGTCGCGGTAGGCGTGTCGGGAATATTCATGGAGACGCATCCTGATCCTTCAGCTGCGAAGTCTGACGGCCCGAACGCGGTGCCGCTCGGCGAGTTCGAGAAGCTGGCGAGGATGCTGGTGCGGCTCGACGAGGTTGCCAAGCAGCTCTAAAATTCTGGCCGACGTATCGGGGATCTGCTGCATTGTCCGTTTTCGATCGCGAATATTTTTATGATCCAGTCAAAGCTTTCACGTTTTTGGAAAGTATCATGTGGCCCCAGCGCTCCGTCTGCCCGCATTGCGGCGCCGTCGGCGGTAGGGTTTATGAGTTGTCGCAGGTCCGGGGTACCAAAAGTAAGAAAAACGCCAATGGCGCTATTCGCTACGGACTCAAGAAATGTGGGGAGTGCCGCAAGCAATTTACTATCAAAATTGGCACAGTGTTTGAAGAACTTCGCCTCCCGCTCAACGTTACGTTGCAAGCGACGTTACTGCTGCTGTGCAGTCGAAAAGCCATGACGGCATATGAACTGCATTTCGCGCTTGATGTAACACAGGAAACGGCAGCGCTTTATATCGAACGCGTCCGGGAAGCGCTAAAAGCCCAATGTATGGAGCAAGTTGGTGCAAGCGATGATCAGAAAGAAGGTCCCGTTTCAATCAGGGATGTGGTGAACCGCAGCGACGAGGCAAAAGTCAGGTTCGTCTCATATGCGAAGCACATCAACGTGCTTGATGATGAGGAAATTTGGCAGAAAAAGCTCGCGCAACTCGCAGCGTATAAGCCGGAGCAGGCTTAGAAATGATCATGGTCAAAACGACGACTGATGACAAAAGTCATAAAATGTCATGAGGCAATCGATGGTCAACGCTGTCGCGCGGTTGCGCTCATAGCCTGTAATAAACAGCATGATTAAGTGGGCTCAGCGCCTACAGGCAGTGAAGCTCAAGCGACGTCGATGCGCTTTGGCGGGCGACGAGACGCGGTCCTGACGCGGCCGTCGAAATCGCTTGTGTCGGCGATGGCTGAGAAAGCGCAGCATAGCTTTCAATGCGTGGGGTCCAGCTGCACGCGACGTCGCCGCTAGACGCCAAATTCGGACGTCGAGCATGACCGACTGCGGCGCTTGGCCGACCGTGACAGCGCGAAGCTTATAACCTAAACATGCGTTATCTAAAAAGCGAGTATCAGCGTCTCTATGACGGTTGAGTGGACCACCTGCAAAAAATGCCAGCGAGCGGTTAAGTACGCAATATATGCGTATGACCTTCGCGAATGTGGCCACTGTGGTACGACCATAAATCCTCCTTCCGGAGGAATTCGCGTTGCGCTCGAGTATGTCGAGCTTGGGCAACAAGCTCTGTGGCTGGGACGCGCAGAGGAGGCGGAAGGATATTTCATCGCCGCTCTAACGATAGATGCCAGTCTCACAGACGCATGGATCGGCAAAGGCGAAGCCGCATCACGGCTGTCGAATATCAACAACATGCGCACGGAAGATATTTTGGTCGCATATAAGCATGCCGCCGCCACCGCTCCGGATGGCGATCGCACGGTGATCACCAGATTTCTCGTCGAAAATGTGGGCGACCTCGTCACCCGCTTGGCGCAAAGCAGCCGTCAAAACTTGATTGCCCATATTTCGCTTTCGACTAGCTGGTCTCGATATGTCGTGGAGCTTGGTAAGCTCCTTGATGTTTTGCAAGAGGTCCGGGGCTGGATTCCTTCTCATAGGAAAACGCTCGAGACGATCATCGCAATATGCTCATCAATCCTCGATGGGATCCAACAGAATGATTCTACGAGCGGAGAGGCTTATGCCTGGGCAGTGAGTAAGGAATATGCAGAGATAATTGGGGCGGTGATGGACAGCGCCACGGATGCGCTCAAAACTCTACATTCTACGAAACCAAAGCTTGCTTTGAACTGAGCGATGCTGAGACTGCCATCAGCTTAGGAGTCATCGCATGACCGAAGAACAGCGGTTGCGACTGAACGCCGTGCCAATGGCAGCGACCCAAGCCGATAACGCAAAATATTTCGAAAAATGCTTAGGCTGTGGCGAGTGGGTCGATCAACGAAAACTTGGTGACGTCCTCCATCACGACAGCGAGGGCCATAAGCCGATCGTTATCCAGCAATAGCGATTGCGTCTAAAAACGAGCCTAGCTGACGATGGAGCGCTGGCTGCAGTGAAGCAGTTTATGTGTTGATCTTCTCAGAGGCTGGCTCTCAGTAGCTGGCTGCAATTTGTGCATCAAAGCGGATGCGATTGCTGACCATTTTGCAAACTGTTTGTTCGACAGCTAGGGCAGACAGCATGACAACCGCCATTGACCCCGTCGATTTAGCTCTACGCCTTATTGCGTGCCCCAGCGTGACGCCCGTCGACGCCGGCGCCATCGGCATCATCTCCGACGCTTTGCAAAGCATCGGATTCCAAGTCCATCGTTTTAGAGACGGCAGCGCGCCAGACGGACCTATCGAAAATCTCTTCGCAACGAGGGGCTGTGGCGCGCCGCATTTTGCATTTGCTGGTCATAGCGACGTGGTGCCAGCGGGCGATGGATGGGCAACGCATCCATTTAAGCCGGAGATCCGCGGCGAGCTGCTTTATGGTCGCGGAGCGGTAGACATGAAGGGAGCCATTGCGGCATTCATTTCGGCTGCATCACAAGTGACGGATCATCCGGGAACAGTCAGCCTTATCATCACCGGCGATGAAGAAGGGCCTGCCACTCATGGTACTGTGGCGTTGATTGACTGGATGAAGTCGAACAATATCCGTCCTGATATGTGTGTCGTCGGCGAGCCCACGAGCGTACGACGTCTGGGTGATACACTGAAGATTGGCCGGCGCGGGTCAGTCAATCTTTGGATAGATAATCCCGGAGTGCAGGGGCATGTAGCGTATCCGCATCTCGCAGAGAATCCCGTGCCTGGCCTCGTCGCCGCGCTCGCCGCACTGGTGGCGCTACAACTCGATGATGGCAATGCTTGGTTCCAGCCGTCGAACCTTGAAATTACCACGATCGATGTAGGCAACACCGCAACCAACATCATTCCGGCTCATGCCCGTGCTCGGATCAACATTCGCTTCAATGATGAACACAGCGGGGCTGATCTCGTGGAGATGGTTCGGGCGCTGGTCGCCGACCACGCTCCCAGAGCCGAAGTTCGCGCCGTGATCTCTGGCGAAAGTTTCTTAACTGAACCCGGTGAATTATCGGCGTTGGTTTCGGCGGCTATCGGTCACGTCACGGGCCTCACACCAGAATTGTCTACGAGCGGTGGAACTTCCGATGCGCGCTTCCTGTCCAAGCTCTGCCCGGTGATCGAATTCGGCCTGTGTAACGCGACGATGCACAAGCTCGACGAAGCTGTCGCGGTCGCTGACCTCTATGCACTGGCCGACATATATAAGGCTATAACACGATCCGCGCTCGGATTCTGATTCGATACACTGATCCCGGTTGCACGCTCGCTTCGAGCCGCTATACGTTCGCGCAGTGCGGGCGTGGTGAAATTGGTAGACGCGCCGGACTCAAAATCCGGTTCCGCAAGGATTGTCGGTTCGAGTCCGACCGCCCGCACCATCAGATATTGGGCGATGACCCAGCCTATACCAGCGCCCGTTGAGCACTAACTCATGACCTGGTGGCGGTATGTCACCAGCAGGATCACACTTACGCATTGCGAGGGGTTACAGGCTGCGTCAAACGTGGTGTCGCTAATCTCTCACGCTCGTTCAAGCATGGTAAAATAGCAAAGATGGCTATGAGCTTGCCAGCAGCATTGCGCCTTTGATTCGGTCATACGACCCCAGCTGATCTCAAAGCGGCCGTTTGCCAGACGAGCGCCTAGGGATATTTTTCATTCATTCTCTCCGATTAATTTTGTGCATATTACGGGCGGTATCAAAAGCGTTTTTTAAGGACCCAAATCTAGTTTTTAGTAGGGATCCGGCAGGACCCCTCGTTTTGTTGAGTATTGTTCGAGATATTTTTCCTTCAGATTTCAATATTTCTATCATCCACTTTATCAGTTGTTCATTAGTATAATTTCCGTGTTTTCGCGCAATTCGTCTCTGTGCACGAGCAAATATAGCGCGACTTACAATTGGTTTGAGTGCATGTTCTTTCCTAATCCAATCCTTCGGATGATTCTCAACGATTGGACTCTGTAACTTGCCAGATCTCCGTGCCCATACGATGTTCCCAATATATAGCTCGCTTTGAAGTGTCGCTCGGACCGAAAACTGCGACCACCTTTTGCCGTGATGCTGCACCCCGAGATCGTTTAGATATTGCGCGATGCCTAGGGTAGTCACCCATTCATCTGCGTACATCCGAAATATTTTGCGTACGACGGCTACTTCGTCGGCGGGACCGTGGATCAAAATCACCCGATCCGTCGCAATATTTTTCCGCTCTCCATGGCGGAGTTCGAAGCGAGGATTCCCATTTTCGTCGATTAGCAATCGACGAAGGCCGAGAGGGGAGGGACCTCCGAGCCAAAACCCCATTCTCGCCAGTCGCGCTTGACCAGCAAAGACTTTAGGTCATAAACTCATAAACGGAATTCCCTTTCGCATGCGATCGTGATTCAAGCTCCGTGAAGGAGTTGGCGATGAGCGCACGGCGATATGAGCTTTCCGATTTCGAGTGGTCGTTGATC
>Ga0068863_100003966_pt1 | contig 14617 bp, 15 predicted proteins | sample KBSSwiS62_FD_66596 | JGI IMG/M metagenome (GOLD analysis project Ga0068863, IMG submission 66596) | Switchgrass rhizosphere microbial communities from Kellogg Biological Station, Michigan, USA - KBS Switchgrass S6-2 | ecosystem: Host-associated > Plants > Roots > Rhizosphere > Soil ...
AGGCGGTGGCTGATGCTCACCCGCTTCGTTCGAAACCAGTTGATCATCTTCACGATTGCGTCGATCGTCGGCGTTGCGGTGATGATCTTCACCTACATGCAGGTGCCTACCCTGCTCGGTATCGACCGCATCAACGTGACGCTGCAATTGCCTTCGACTGGCGGCCTGTACCGCTTCTCGAACGTGACTTATCGGGGCGTGCAGATCGGCAAGGTGACGGACGTAAAACTGACGGAGACGGGAGCGGAAGCAACGCTGACACTGGACAAGTCGCCGGAGATTCCCGCTGATCTGCGGGCCGATGTGCTCAGCGTTTCGGCTGTCGGTGAGCAGTATGTCGATTTGCGCCCGCGCACCGACACCGGCCCATATCTGCGGGATGGCTCGGTCATAGCGATGAACAACACGTCGATCCCGCAGCAGGTCGGTCCGATGCTGGATCAAGTCAGCCAGCTTGTGAACAGCATTCCCAAGGACAGGATCAGCGACCTGCTCGACGAGTCGTTCAAGGCCTTCAACGGCGCAGGTTATGACTTCCAATCCTTGCTGGACTCGTCGTCCAAGTTGACTGGCGACCTCAGTGGTGTGTCCGACCAGACTCAAGGACTGATCAATGACAGTGGGCCGCTTCTGGATTCACAGGCCGAGACCACTGACGCGATTCGCACCTGGGCGCACAGCTTGTCTGGCATCACCCAGCAGATCGCTCAGGACGATCCCAAGATACGCGCGTTACTGCAACGCGGACCTGGCTTCGCTTCTGAAGTCAGCGGGCTGCTGAACGACATCAAGCCGACACTGCCGGTTCTGCTGGCGAACCTCACCACGCTTGGCCAGATCCTGGTCACCTACAACCCGTCGCTGGAGCAAATATTGGTGCTGCTTCCTGCGGTCACGGCTGCAGAACAGGGTTTCGGTCTGCCGAAGAACAATCCGACAGGGCTCCCTGCGGCGGGCGACTTCACGTTCAGCATCAGTGATCCACCGTCGTGCACCGTTGGATTCCTGCCGCCATCACAGTGGCGCAATCCCGCCGACACCACTGAAGCCGATACTCCTGATGGGCTGTATTGCAAGCTGCCGCAGGACTCGCCGATTGCTGTGCGCGGCGCCCGCAACTATCCCTGCATGGGGCACCCCGGGAAACGCGCGCCCACCGTCGAACTCTGCGATGACCCAAAGGGTTTCCAACCGTTGGCCATGCGTGAGCATGCCACGGGGCCGTATCCGTTCGACCCGAATCTCGTCGCGCAGGGCGTCCCAGTCGATGATCGTGTCGACTTCAACGATCGGATTTTCGCGCCGACAGAAGGCACGCCGCTGCCCCCCGGTGCCATGCCAGGAGGAACGCCGACGGATCCGTTGGCGGCCATGGGGCCGCCTCCTCCATCGGCACCGCCGTTACCGCCGCCGCCTGCGGGTAACTCGCTCAATGGCGTGCCGATACCGCCGGCTGAGGCCCCGCTCGCACCGGCGGCCGGCGATGTCCCGCCGGAGCAGCACGGTCCGGCACCCGGGCCGGTGGACGCGCCGCCGACGGACGGCGTCGCGGTGCCTGCAGCGCCAAGTGCCTTCTCCGGCAAGGGTTCCGGCGGACCGTCCGTCGCTATCACGACCTACGACCCCCGCACGGGCCGTTATGTCACGCCCGACGGTCAGGTGCAGCAGCTGACGAATGCGGCTACCGGCGCGGAACCGAAGTCGTGGAAGGACCTGCTGCCGATCTGACGCGGTAAGCCGTGCGAACGGGCGGGCTAGGAGATCTTGTCCAAACGCAGGGGCATGTCGATACTGAGTTGCTTGTTGATGCCGCATGCGCCGCTAGGGCCATGGGTGGTGTCTCGGCCCGCGAGCAAGGTCGTCATCTGCATGTTGCGCTGACCTGAGAGCTCATCCATGCCCCAGAACTGGAACTCCTGCCTGCCGGTGGCCGCGGTGCCGTCCGGACACGGTTCCCAGTTCGGCACCTCGCGATTGACAAACCATGCACCGTCGGGCGGCGATCCGGGACCGCCGAACTGCAGTGGAGCAGTCCAGCCTTGATCGCTTGTCACTTCGCCGCTGCACTCGATCGGACTCTTGCAACTCGAGGTGATCGTCCAGGTCTGAACCACCGTCTTCTCGTCTATGAAGACCTGGTTGGTCTGGGCCCAGTCACCGTTCGACGTCACCCGGTAGGTGCCGTTGAGTTCAATACCGTAATTCGAGGCATACGCCGGTGGCGCTGTGCCTACGCTTCCGAGCACGGCGATGGCCGCCAAAGCGCCCGCGGTTACCTCAACTGCATGCATAACTCGTCAGCCTATCGTGGGTGGTAGTTATCTTCTCCAAAAGGGAGAATTTCGTTCCCGCATGTGTGAGAATGGCGCGGTGCGATCCACCGTCGCAGTGCTTGCTGCCGTCCTCACCGCGGGATCTATCGCCGTCGCGCCACAGGCCGTCGCCGACAATGATCCGACCGACTGCAACTACCCCAGTTGCACACCCGGCATCATGCCCAACGTCGTGCTGGGCTCCTACTGCGACAACCCCACCTACTACGCATTCGGCGTGACGTCGTGGGGACGGCTGGTGTTCTGCGGGTCGCCCAGGCGATACGAACCGCGCTGGTTCCGGTCGCCCGAAATGCATGGTGTGAAGGACGAGAATTCCCCCTGCCCCGCGATGGACGGGGAGATGGCGCAGGCGCCCGACGGCCTCATTCTGACGTGCGTTGCGGCCAACGGCGCGAGCCTTTGGACGCGCGGCGACACCTAGAAGTTCACCCATCGCAACGCGTTGTTGACGGCCGCGCACCGCAGCGGGACGCCAGGCGTCCGCATCAGCTGTAAGTCGTTGCCTGCCAAGGGCTGCTGCGCCGTGGTGCCGACCTGATCGCACGGCTGTGCCACCTCGCGCGTACCGACCAGCGGCCCGACCGGTAACCATATGCCCTGCGACGCGCAGATCAGCGTGTTGCCCCCCGCGTCCAGACCGAAGACGTAGGAAGGGGAGGGGGTGCAGGGTGCGCCCGCCGTGACGCCTCGAGCGACGTTCGGCACACAGTCGACTGAGTCGCATGCGGCCCCCGACTCGCCTGCGAGAGATATTGCCGCCGCGACCAATCCACAAGCGATGGTCGAAATCGCGATGACCGCGCGCATATGGCCCCCTTGGAGATCGGATGACCCCCGCCGCGGCCAGCCTATCCGGCAGGCGTGAACTCGATGTTCAATTCGGTGAGCCCGCGCAGAATGAATGTCGGCTCGTACGTGTAATTGCGCGCGTCGATCGAACCGTGCTTTTCTTCGCTGATCCTGATGTCGGCGAGCCGGTCGAGCAGGCGCTCGATCGAGACGCGGCCCTCGACGCGCGCCAGCGGCGCACCGGGGCATGAATGGATGCCGCGGCTGAACGCGATGTGCTCGCGCACGTTCTTGCGGTCGAGCGAGAACTCGTGCGGATTGTCGAACCGCTTTGGGTCGCGGTTGGCCGCGCCCGGACTCACCATGACCGTGGTGCCTGCGGGCACCGGGGTCTCGCCGAGCGTCGTCGACTTGCGCGCCATCCGGAACACGCTCTTCACCGGGCTGTCCATGCGCAGGCATTCCTCGATGAACACCGGGATGAGGCTGCGGTCGGCGCGCAGTTGCTGCTGGATGTCTGGCCGGTCGCCGAGCACCCGCAACGCCGCGCCGAGCAGCTTCGCGGTGGTCTCCTGCCCGGCGGCGAACAGGAACGTGGCAGTCCGGACTACGTCGACCACCTCGGGGGTGGAGCCGTCCGGGTACTTCGCTGACGCGATTGAGGTCAGCACGTCGTCACGGGGCGACTCGCGACGCTCCTCGATGTACTGGGAAAACTTCTCGTCGGCCCATGCCAGCGGGTTCTGCGCGATGACCTCATGGTCGAGGCCGCCGATGTTCGTCCCGGGCTGCCCGGCGCCGAAAGATTCGCGGAAATCCTCGTGGTCGGATTCAGGGACGCCGAGCAGATCGGCAACGACCAAGAGCGAGAAGGGCTTTGCGTAGGCGGCGAGGAACTCGCAGCGACCGTCTGCGATGAACTCGTCGATGTGGCGATCGGCAAGCCGCCACATGAAGTCTTCGTTCTCCTTCAGTCGCTTGGGCGTGAGCAGCCGGGACAGGATCGACCGAGCGTCGGTGTGCTGTGGCGGATCCATCGTGACCATGTGCTCGAACATCGGTATCTCGGTGCGGTGCTCGTCTAGTTGCGCGCAGATGTCGTCGCCCTCGGGGGTGAACGGAATCGGCGTGAACGGACCCATGACCGCGACGCAGGATGAGTAGCTTTCGGTGTCCTTGTAGACGGCGTTGGCGGCTTCCCAGCCCGTGACGGCGAGGACGCCATTGGTGATAGGGCAGCACACCGGGTCTTTTGCCCGGACGTGGTCGTAGTACGGATGAGGGTCGGGCACCAGCGACGGATCCGTGAAGTAGTCGACGGCGTCGTAGTCCGTGGTCATCTGATGGCATTCCTTCCGAATCCCGATAATGCTGAGCACCTGCTTAGCATGCAGGTAGAGTCACGGTCAAGGTGCCACGGCGCTGCGGCGTCTAACATCGGCGTGTTGGCCTCTTGGGCAGCAGGTATGGAGGAATCGCATGGCATCGGCGCGAAGAATCGGAGCGCCGGACGCGAAGAATCGCGGCGTGCTGCTCGACGCTGCCGAACAACTCCTTCTCGAGGAGGGTTACGCCGCGGTCACCTCACGCCGGCTCGCCGAACGCGCCGGCCTCAAGCCTCAGCTCGTGCACTACTACTTCCGCACCATGGAGGACCTGTTTCTCGAGGTCTTCCGCCGCCGGGCCGAAGAGGGGCTCGGCGTGCTGAAGACCGCGCTTCAGGCGCCTCAGCCGCTGTGGGCGTTGTGGCGGTTCAGCACGATGCCGGAGGCCACCCGGCTCACGATGGAGTTCATGGGCCTGGCCAACCACCGCAAGGCGTTGCGGGCCGAAATCGTTTATTACGCCGAGCGTTTCCGCGAGGAGCAGAACAAGGCCATCGCCGCCGCGCTGGAGCGCTACGGCGTCGGCACCTCAGAGGTTCCTCCGGTCGTCTGGACGGTGTTCGCGACGAGCGTGTCACAGGGCATGGTGATGGAACGCGCGCTCGGCATGTCGACGGGGCACGCGGAGACGTTCAAGTTCTGTGAGGACTGGCTGCGCCGACTCGAGGGGGAACCGCTACCGACCGACGATCACCAGTTGCGCAGCGAGCAGAGCGCGCCCTTCGGCCCTTGATTGGTTTTCACGACGACGCCGTCGACGGCTAGCGCGCAATGGATGTTGGGGCTCTTCGTCGACTCCCCGCCGGTGCCCGCAACCACCATGGCCCACTCGTCGGGGTTGACCAGTCCGACGTCGAGATTCCACTGCTGATTCGGGCCGACGTCGGCCTCCACCTTCGGGCTGAACTGATACGGGTTGTGGCTGTAGTCCGCCCAGTTCGGCGGGTCCGTGTCGCGGTAGTAGATCGACACGTTGAACGGCTGCTCCGCCCACACCGTGTAGTGGACGTTGTGCAGCGGCGGAGGGGGCGGGTCGTCGTCTGCGCCCGCCGATGGGGTTCCCGCGACGAGGCAGGCGGCCACCAGCGCCGTTGCCGACGCAGCGCTGAGCGACGGCCTCCATCTGGGCACAGGCGGAAACATCATTTCCGAGATCTTAGAACGTTGTTTTCGCACCCGGTTCCGAATCAGGGATCTTGTTTTCAGCGGCTCAGGATCGTCGCCGACGCCGTGCCGGGGGCGCCGTAAACCTGCGCGAGTCCGACCCGCGGCTCACCGGGCACCTGCCGATCGCCCGCCTCGCCGCGCAGTTGTCGCACGAGTTCATGCACCTGGCGCAGGCCCGAGGCGCCGATTGGCTCGCCGTTGGCGATCAGCCCACCATCGGTATTGATCGGCATCGAGCCGTAGATCTCGGTGGCACCGTCGGCGAGCAGCTTTTCCTGTTCACCGTCGGCGCACAGGCCGGTCTCGGCCATGTGGATGACCTCGGCGCCTGCGTCGGTGTCCTGCAACTGGGCGACGTCGATGTCCTCGGGTCCGATGCCGGCGGCCTCGTAGGCGGCCTTGGCCGCGAACACGGTTGGGGACGGGTCCTCGTCCAGCGGCGCCGACGTCGCGTGCACCTCGTAGGCGCCGAACGTCCGCGTCCGGATTTCGGTGGCGCGCACGTAGACCGGCTTGTCGGTGAACTTGTGCGCGATGTCGCCGCGGCACATGATCACCGCCGCCGCGCCTTCGTCGGGTGCACAGAACATGTATTGCGTCAGCGGGTAGTTCAGCACGGTCGAGTTGAGGATCTCCTCCTCGGAAATCGGCTTGCGCCGGAACGCATTCGGGTTCTTCTCGCCGTTGCGGAAGTTCTTGGCCGCCACCTTCGCCAGCGTCGCCTGCGAGATGCCGTGTTTGTGGAGGTAGTGGTTGGCCTTCATCCCGAAGAACTTGGTGGTGACGAACTGCCCGTTTTCGGCGTACCACTGCGGCAGCGCAAGCTTGGCCGGATCGTCGGTGAATGCGCCGCGCGGATGCTTGTCGAGCCCGATCGCGATGCCGATGTCGTACTTGCCGAGCCGGATGGTGTCCGCGGTCTGCTGGATCGCGGACGCCGCCGTGGCGCAGGCGTTGAACACGTTGGTGAACGTGATGCCGGTCAGGCCGACGAGGCGCGTGACCGCGTCGGGGTTGGAGACCTCATGGCTGCCGCCGAAGCCGAATTGGATCTCCTTCCACGCCACGCCCGCGTCGGCGAGCGCCGCGTGGATCGCATCGGCGCCCATCTCCATAGCGGTCTTGTCGAAGCGTCCGAATGGGTGCAGCCCCACGCCGATGATCGCGACGTCGTTCATTGTTCGAAGTGTCCTCTCAAGTCAGACGGGCTGGAAGGCGAACGTGATGATCTCGTTGCCTTCCTCGTCGGTGGTGAACGGCAGCATCGTCAGCTCGACCTCCTGGCCGAATTGCAGCTTTGCCGGATCGTTCTCGGTGAGGCGGCCCTCGACGCGGATCACGGCCTCATCGTCCATACCGAGCTGCACCAAGCCGACGCCGAACGGAACGAAGTCCTTGCCGGTCGGGCCCTTGTACGGAGCGCCGGGCGGGAAGCCCTGCGTGGTCCACGCAACCAGCGTGCCGCGTCGTGGCAGCAGCACGTCGGACATCTCGCCGGCGCTGCATTTGGGGCACCACTGTTGGACGGGAAAAGTGGTGGCTCCGCATTGGCCGCAGGTGCTTCCGATGAGCTGTGGGTTGTCGTCGGGCCAGGTAGAGATCTCCGGCGCGAGGGCTATCTGCTGTGGTGACACGTCGTTGACGATAACTGGAAATGCCATTCTCGTCCAGAGAGAACAGACAGCGGCGACGTCGCTACTGCGCGCGGTATCCGTTGACCAACGCCGTGATGTCGCGGCCGACGACATCGGCGAAGGAGCGCTCTCCGTACGCGCCTGCTGCCCATTGCCGGGCGCCCTCGCCCACCAGTGACTGCGCGACGTGTGCGACATGCTCGACGTCGAAGTGCTTCGGCAGCTTGCCGTCGTGCTTGGCGCGCTCGAACACCTCCGCGAAGATCAACGATGTCCGCTCCAGGTGGTCATGGCCGGCCAAGGCCTGGCGGTAGCCCTCGAGGATCGCCTCGATGATCAGTTCCGGGATGCTGCGCCGCATCGTCTCCTCGATGGTCGCGAGCACGGCGGTGATGACGGCGGGGATCTGGTACGGCTCGGCCAGCATCTCGGTCGCCACACGGTGTGCGGCATCGGTGGACAGCACCCCGACTTCGAATAGCACATCTTCTTTACGCGGGAAATAGAAGTAGAACAACGCCTTTGACACACCCGCGGCCCGGCAGATGTCGGCCACCGTCGTGCCCGCGTAGCCGTTCGCGCGCCACAGCGCCATCGCCGCGGCCACCAGCGACCGCTTGGTCTCGTGGGAGCGGGCCTGTTGAAACGAGGCGCGGCGCTGACCCTGGTCAGCAACTGTTGCCCTCGTTATCTCAGTCATTTGCAATCATTTTCCGGTGTCCGACATAGTTGACCCGAGTCTAACTTGTGAAATAGCCTCGCCGGGTGGACGCCGATAAAGAGCAGATCGCCGAGGTGCTGATCCGCTACGCCACCGGAATCGATTTCAAGGACTGGTCACTGTTGCGCACCTGCTGGACCGAGGACGTCGACGTCGACTACGGAGAGGTTGGCCGGTACTCGGGTGCCGACGCGATCACCGGGTTGATGGAGCAACTGCATGGCGCGATGGGCCCGACGTATCACCGACTGACCAACTTCAGCATCGCCGTCGATGGTGACCGTGCTACGGCTCGTTCGTACGTACATGCCGTGCTCCAGGCGATTCCGGACGACGCGGCCAGTTGGGTTGAGGCCCTTGGGCATTACGACGACGAGTTCGTCCGGACGTCTGATGGCTGGCGCATCGCCCGCCGCACGACGAGCATCGCGCGGGTACATGCGGGCGCGGCATCGGGTTCGCCGTCATGACCGACTTCACGCAGAAGTACGGCCAGTGGGCCGTCATCGCCGGTGCATCCGAAGGCATCGGTGCGAGCCTGGCCGACCAATTGGGCGCGCGCGGCCTGAATCTCGTGCTGATCGCGCGTAACGGAACGCTTCTCGACGAAGTCGCCGACAGGGCGCGCGACGCGCACGGCGTGCAGACGCGTGTCGTCGTCCAAGATCTCACCGACCCCGACGTCGGCGCCAAGGTGGCCGATGCCACCGAAGGCCTCGAAGTCGGGTTGCTGATCTACAACGCCGGCGCCTCTGACCGGACGACGACCTTCCTGGAGACCGACGTCGACTACTCGCTCAAGCAGATCAAGCTCGACTGCATCGGACCCATCGCCTTGGCGCATCACTTCGGTAGCGCCATGCGTGACCGCGGCCGCGGCGGCATCGTGTTCGTCGCATCGCTGGCCTGCCTGGCCGGTTCCGCGACGCTCGCGGTGTATTCGGCGGTCAAGGCGTTCCAGCACAACTTTGCCGAAGGACTGTGGGCCGAGCTACGACCGCACGGTGTCGACGTCTGCTGCACGCCGCTCGGCATGACGTACACCCCTGCCTTCCAGCGCCTGGGTATCGAGTACGACCCCGCGGCGCACATGCTGTCCGAAGACGTTGCGCGCGAGATCATCGAGAACATTGGCAATGGTCCGGTTCACGTAGTCGGTGAGAACAATCGCGCGGCCTCGGCAGCGATCTGGACCATCGATCGGCGCTCACTGGTCGAGATGATGAGCATCGCCTCACTCGATTTCGCGTCTCGGACGAACACCTGACATGCGGGCGGTAGCGCCACGCACGGCGTCATGAGCGTCCTTCCCGGACCTATCCGCCAGATCGGTTACGTCGTCACCGATCTCGACGAGGCGCTGGCGAGCTGGGTCGAGTTGGGCGTCGGCCCATGGCTTGTCATCCGGGGTCTGCCGATGAGTGCCCGCTATCGCGGCGAACCGTGCGAGACCACGCTGTCGCTGGCGCTGTCGAACAGCGGGGAATTGCAGATCGAGTTGATCCACCAGCACGACGAGACGCCAAGCATCTTCACCGAGTTTCTCGCGGCCCATGGCCCTGGCTTTCACCAGTTGGCTTACTGGGCAGAGGATTTCGAAGAGACGATGAAGGCGGTCGCCGACGCCGGCTGGCCGGTGGTGTGGTCCGGCGGCGAGGGTTTCGGCGTGCGCTTCGCCTACGTCGAACCGACCAGCCCCGCTCCCATTTCTCAGGTCGTCGAGATCTCCGAACTCACCGAGGGGCAGGCCGCCAGCGCGAAGTTGATCCGCGATGCCGCGGCCAACTGGGACGGCAGCGATCCCATCCGGGAGATGGGCGGCTGATCGCCGGTCACCTGTCCGTGACCGGAGTTCCCTGCAGCATGGCGATCAGCTGTTCGCGATTGTTGGCTCCGACCCGTTGCGAGGCGCGGAAGAGGTGTCCTTCGACGGAGCGGACCGACATGGTGAGCTGGTCGGCGATGCTCTTGTTCGAGAGTCCGCGTGCGGCAAGGGAAATGATTTCGCGTTGACGGTCGGTGAACGGCTGCGTGGTCAACGCGGCCCGCAGTGCCGGCGTCTGGGCTCCCTGGCATTCCGCGGCCAGCCGACGGGCGATGAGAGAGGCGTTCATCGCGGCGCCACGTCGTTCCGTTCGTTGATAGGCGACCACGGCGTGGGCGGCGGCATCGGCGGCGGCGAGACGGTCGCCGAACGCTTCGTACTGGCGGGATGCGTCAAGCAGCGCGTCGCCGTCGGCCGCGGACAGGGCTGCGGCGTGCGCGGCGGCGGCAGCGGCGCGGGGGCCTTGCACCAGGCCGGTGAGCTCGGTGAGCCTGGTGGCGGTGGTGGGGTCGCCGAACTGGGTCGCCGCTTGCAGTAGCGCAACCTCCCAAGCGTGTCGGCCTCGCTCGAGTTCGCGGTCGGCCGCACAGCGAGTGATCGAAATCGCCTGGGAGACAGCGCCTTCCGCACCCCGTACCCACGCCTCTGTCATCGACCGTTCGCCGTCTGTCATGCTGGCGTCGGGATTTTCGGCCCACCATTCGATGGCGTCGAATTCGCGGCGTGCGTCGGTGGCTTCTCCTGCCATCGCGGTCACCGTGGCGAGCCACGATCGTGCGAAGGACTTCACAATGCGGCCGCTGTCGCCGGTTCCCAAGTAGGCGATGGCTTCTCGCAGTGAACGCTGTGCGTCGTTCAGTGCGCCGCGGCTCATGGCAGACATGCCCACGAGCAGACTGTGCCAGGACTGCTCGAATGGGACGTCGATGGTGTCGCGCCGGATCCGGGTGACCACGGCGTCGGAGTCGGCCAAAGCACCCGCGAAGCGGTAACCATATGCCTGCAGCAGTGCCAGTGGCTCCCGCAGATGCGATGCTTCTGGCGATTCGTCGGCGACCGCGTAGCCGACGTCGGCCAGGGGGCCGATTTCGTCGATGCGACCAAGGTCTGCGAATCCGGCAACCCGCACCCAGATGGTCAGCATGTGTGCCAGGTCGCGAGCGTCGGCCCCGGCGGTCGAGGCCGCCGCGACCGCGGCCGGAGCGTTGCCACGCACCAGGGCGATCAGTGCTTCCAGCGCGCGCTTTAGGGGCCTCACGGCGTCATCGTCATCGGCCAGCAGCTCGAGTTCGCTTTCGGCACTTGATACTTGACCAAGAACGACGGCGAAGTTGATCGCGCGAAGGATGGCGATCTGTACGCGCATCGGCCCGGATGTCTCGTTGGCCAGCCCGGCCAAAATGTACTCCGCGGCGGCGCCCTGCTCCTGCCACGTCATTGCCATCGCGTGCAGGAGCTTGCACTCCGGTCCACCGCCTGCGTCCGCCGCGCGCTCCGCAAGACGTTCGGCCAGCCTCAGATCCCCGAGTTGCATTGCGGAGCCTGCGGCGGCGAGCAGGTGCTGCGGGGCCGGACGGTGATCGGACTCGATCGCCAGCACGGCGTGGCGGACCACATCTCGTGGATCGGTTGAGCCCCGCTCGGCGAGTGCGGTGGCGATGCGGCCGCGCAGCCGACGCAGCCGCATCGAGTCGGCGCGGATGATCTCGCCGAGCAGCGGGTGCGTCAGCCGCACAGTCGCGGACCGCGCCTCGGAGTCGATGATGACGAGGCCAAGCGTCTCTGCCTCGGCGAGCGCGGCGGAATCGGCAATGGACTCCAGCACGGCGGATTCCAACGGCTCTGCGACGGCAAGGGCGTCGAGTACTTCGCGCACAGCCCTCGGCACGTCGGCGATCCGGGCATGGAGCAGATCTTTCAGGGTCGGGGAGAGCTCCGGTTGGCCATCCCACAGCCATACGCCCGAATGTTGCTTGATCCGTTCGGCTTTCACTTCGCTTTCGAGGAGATGGCGCAAATACAGCGCGTTGCCCTGGGTGTACTGCCAGAGGCGTTTCGCACTGGCGGAGTGAACGGGTCCGTCGAGGACATGCTCGGCGAGGCGGGTGACTTCGGTAAGCGACAACGGTTGCAGCTCGAGGCGTTGCAGGTGGTTGTCCTTCCATACCGCAGTGACGGCGTCCGGGGACACTTCTCCGGAACGAATGGTCAGGACGACGGTGGCCAGTCGGCGCGTGACGAGTTGGTGCACAGTGAACGCGGATAGCTCGTCGAGCAGGTGAGCGTCGTCGACGCCGACGACCACCGCGCCGGCTGGTTGGTCGCCGACCAGTGCGTCGATGACTTCCCGGACCCGACGGAGCGGGTCGGGGCCGAAGTCGCTGGCGACGGAGGCAAAGGCGCCCAATGGGATCGTGCGTCCGGATGCGGTGCCGACGATCCAATGTCGTCGCGCGGTGCGCGGTCCGCAGGCGTCGACGGCTTCGCGGGCGACGCGGGTCTTGCCGACGCCGGCATTGCCGGACAGCACGATGCCCCGGGCGCGATCGCCGGGTGTGCGAGCGGCCTCGGCGATGACCCCGAGTTCCTCCGACCTCCCGATCAGGGGCCATTGGCGGGGCACCGGCAAAGCTTAACCGCCAGGCGGTGTGCCGCTTGGTCTTTCGGCGGACGCCGTGCGCAGCTTCGCGTATGCCACCTGCATGAACGTCGGGAGCGCTTCGAGCTCTACGCCGACGCAGTCAGCGATGACCTCGTCGGCGATGCCCGCATCGCGTAACCGCAGTGCAGTCGCATACGGCAGCGGCAGTCGATCCAGGGGCGCATCGGTGGCCACCGTCCAAGCATGCCGCTGATGTCAGCGGATGGCTGGGGTAGTGCGCTACCCCAATGCCGAATTCGTTGGCGAAGCTCCGTGGTGGCGTAGACCGCGGGGCGGACTGGGGTAGCGCGCTACCCCAATCATTTGCCGGTGAAAGCTTTACGTTCTCAAGTAGTTATCCGCAAGTGTTCAGTGACCGCTCAGCAAGTTTGCGGGCTCGAAGAAGGGTTGATCATGAATGGCCATGTGATGCAGTCCTCGCAGCAAAGACGGTTCCTCGCATCGGCGGTGACCCTTGGCGCGCTGGCGGCGGCTGGTGCTGCCACGTTCGTGGGTGGGCCAATCAGCTCGCCGACGCCGCCACGACTCGTCGCCGCATCCGTTGTGTTGGTTGATCATGCGTGCGCCACTTCGGACGTCGTCTGCAACCTGGCCGGCAGCGAGGGTGCGAACCGCACTGCGGCCGCATTGCCTATCGGGTCCGCCGGTGGGGCCAGACTTGTCGGTCTTGTCGACCCGCTGGTGGGCAACCTGGCCACCCTGCCTGCCCGGCTGATCGCGCTGCCAAGTCAGATCCTGGTCAATCCGCTCAACGTGATCGGGCCAGGCGGCTGGCTGATCGGTGATGCCGTAAGGCCCGGTGCAAACGGCGGACTGCTCATCGGCAACGGTGCCAATGCCCGCATTCCAGGCCAAAACGGCGGGCTCGGAGGCTTCTTCATTGGCGCGGGCGGCAACGGCGCCGACGGCGGACCGGGCCAGGACGGCGGTAACGGCGGCAACGGCGGCACGCTGACCGGCAACGGGGGTCGCGGCGGCAACGGCGGAATCGGCGGGGGTAATGGCGGCAGGGGCGGAAATGCCGGCGTGTATGGCGACGGCGGCGATGGCGGCAACGGTGGTGCCGCGGACCCGTTGATCGGTGTAGGCGGTAACGGCGGCAACGGCGGCAAGGCAACAAATGGCAATGGCGGCGATGGCGGCGACGGCGGCGACGCGGGCTCGATAACCATCGTCAACGGCGAGCGGGTCGACAATTCGCTGTCGGTGCCCGCGACCGGCGGCAACGGCGGCGACGGCGGCAACACCTGGGGCCACGGCGGCAACTTCTCGCTGGGTGGCGAGGGCGGCGACGGGGGCAACGGCGGTAGCGCAGCCACGACTGTCGGTAATGCCGTCGCCGGTGACGGCGGCAACGGCGGCGGCAGCCTGAACGGTGACGCCAAGGGCGGCGATGGCGGCGATGGCGGCGACGGTGCTACGACCACCGCCGTCGGTGCCACCGCCACCGGCGGTGACGGCGGCATGGGCGGCATCGGTCACGACGGTGGCGACGGCGGGGACGGCAGCCACAGCGTCACAAGCGGCGCCGGTGATGCCATCGGCGGAAACGGCGGCAAAGGCGGCCTCGCCGGATTCGGAGATGGGGGTGCCGGCGGTGACGCCAACAGCGCCGCGGGCGATTTCGCGACCGGAGTGTTCGCAGATGGTAACGCTACGGGTGGCACCGGCGGGGCAGGCGGCAACGTCGGTGCAGACGGCAACGCAGGCGACGGCGGGAAGGGTGGTAACGCGAATGCCGGCGGTTTCGGTGGCGGCAGCGGTGTCAGCAGCCCGGTCGCCAATGCCGGCACCGGCGGCAACGGTGGCAGCGCAACTCCGATAGGCACCAACAGCCCCGGCAATGGTGGAGACGGCGGACCCGGCGGCAACGCCAAGAACCCCATCGGCGAGGCGCATGGTGGCGACGGTGGTAATGGTGGCAGTGGGGTGACCGCCGGCTCGGGCGGCACGGGCGGCACGGGCACCGGCACTGCAGGAAGCACCAACGGCAGTCCTGGCGCCGACGGCTAGCGCACCAAAGTCATTGCGCCGAAACGGTATTCCGGCAGCGCGTCACTCGCGATTCCGCTGCTGGAATACCGTTTCGCCGGATGAG
>Ga0068863_100003968_pt1 | contig 14614 bp, 17 predicted proteins | sample KBSSwiS62_FD_66596 | JGI IMG/M metagenome (GOLD analysis project Ga0068863, IMG submission 66596) | Switchgrass rhizosphere microbial communities from Kellogg Biological Station, Michigan, USA - KBS Switchgrass S6-2 | ecosystem: Host-associated > Plants > Roots > Rhizosphere > Soil ...
AGTCGCAGTTCATCGCGACCGAGTACGCAAAGCCGGTCTTCGGGCCCGCGGCTCGCCCGCTCCCCCAACTACCGATTACCGTGAACGAAGAGGGCTATCTCGTCGCGACCGGAGACTTCAGCGGTCCGATCGGACCGGCCTTCTGGGAGCTTGGGGGCAACGCATGAGTTCGATCACCACCCCGACGAACGCGGGTGCGGGGCTCACCGCAAAGGTGGGCGAGGCGCTGGATGAGCTCGACCAGCGCTACCACCCGGCCGCGGGCCTGCGGAAGCAGTTCAACAAGGTCTTCCCCACGCACTGGTCGTTCATGCTGGGCGAGATCGCGCTCTACAGCTTCATCGTCCTGCTCCTGTCGGGCATCTACCTGGGCCTGTTCTTCGACCCGTCGATGACCGAGGTCGTCTACAACGGGGCGTTCGACAACCTGCGGGGCATCCACATGTCCCGGGCCTACGAGAGCGCCGTCGAGATCTCCCTGGAGGTCCGCGGCGGGCTGTTCGTCCGGCAGGTCCACCACTGGGCGGCGCTGCTGTTCGTGGCCTCGATGATCGCGCACATGTTCCGGGTGTTCTTCACCGGCGGGTTCCGCAAGCCCCGCGAGGCGAACTGGATCATCGGCCTGGTGCTGATCCTGCTGGGCATGCTCGAGGGCTTCACCGGCTACTCGCTGCCCGACGACCTGCTCTCCGGCGTCGGCCTGCGCATCGCCTCGGGCTTCATCATGTCGATCCCGCTGATCGGCACCTGGGCGCACTGGCTGCTGTTCGGCGGCGAGTTCCCCGGCATGGAGATCATCCCGCGGCTCTACATCGTGCACGTGCTGATCTTCCCGGGCATCCTGCTCGCGCTGATCGCCGTGCACGTGGGCCTGGTCTGGTACCAGAAGCACACCCAGTTCCCCGGCCCGGGCCGCAAGGAGACCAACGTCGTCGGCGTCCGGATCCTCCCGGCGTTCGCGGCGAAGGGCGGCGCCTTCTTCGCCGTCGTCGTCGGGGTCATCGGGATCATGGCGGGCATCTTCCAGATCAACCCCATCTGGAACCTGGGCCCCTACGACCCGGCGCACATCTCGGCCGGCTCGCAGCCGGACTGGTACATGCTGTTCTCCGAGGGCATGGCCCGCATCTTCCCGCCCTGGGAGATCTACCTGTTCGGCCGCTACACGATCCCGGCGGCCTTCTGGGCCACGGTGGCGTTCCTCCCGGTGCTGTTCGTCGTCGCGGGCATCTACCCCACGATCGAGAAGAGGATGACCGGGGACCACGCGCTGCACAACCTGCTGCAGCGCCCGCGGGACGTCCCCGTCCGCACCTCGCTCGGCGTCATGGGCATCACGTTCTACGTGTGGCTGGTGCTCTGCGGCGTCAACGACTGGATCGCCTACTTCTTCCACATCTCGCTCAACGCGACGACGTGGGCGGGCCGCATCGGCCTGCTGGTGCTCCCGCCGATCGCCTACTGGGTGACCTACCGGCTCTGCGTCGGGCTGCAGCGCGGCGACCGCGCGGTGCTGGAACACGGCATCGAGACGGGCATCATCCGGCGGCTCCCGCACGGCGAGTTCATCGAAGTGCACCAGCCCCTGGGCGGCGTGGACGACCACGGCCACGCCATTCCGCTGGAGTACCAGGGCGCCCCGGTGCCCAAGCGGATGAACCAGCTGGGGTCCGCAGGCACGTCGGTCGCGGGCTCGCTGCTCAGCCCGGACCCGGTCGACGAGACCGTGGCCCTGGAGCAGGCCCGCGCGCAGGACCACCACCGCGAGCTGGCGGAGAGCGAGGAGCGGGCCCGCGAGGCCGAGCGCCTCGAGCTCGCCGGCCGCCCGGACGCCGGTCGTCCGAAGGACCAGACGGACTAGCTGGCGCTCACCCGAGCGAGACCCCTCGACCTCCCGGTCGGGGGGTCTTCCTCGTTCCCCGGCCCCGCCGGGTGTCGTGTGGATCACGTGCGTGCTATCGTCTCCGACGTGCGAACCGCCGCGAGCCTCCTTCTCGCCGCGCGCCTCGGGCTCGTAGTAGCCCAGCGCGCCGGCTGACCCAGGCCGCCGTCGCGCACCGCGGGACCTCTCGCCCCGCTCTCCCCGAAGTCGAGAACCCTGCCGAGACCTGGCTCGCGTTCCCGCACGTCACGAACGCACTCCCGGAGCAGTTCCCATGAGCATCACGATCGACCACCCCAGCACGACCGGTGCCCGCATCCTGCGCAGGCACACGATCATCACCACCCAGGGCATGGACGGCGTCCTCACGATCGCCGCCGAGCTGCGCAGCTGCGGTTCCCTGGTCAAGGAGATGCACGTGGACGTCCGGGAGGGCGTCGGGTGCAGCGAGCTGACCTGCTCGGTCTCCATGACCGCGGAGGAGGCGGACCAGTTCGCCACCGCGCTGCGCGCCCTCCCGGCGGTCGCGTCCGTCGACCCCTACTAGAGGGCCGTGTTCGACCTCAGCCACCGTCTCCCACCCCGAGAGCGTGGCTGAGGCTCATCGCGACGCGGGGGTGGTGCCTCGGGCCGCCGCCAGCATCGCCGCCAGATCGGCGACCTTGACCCGCTCGGTCTCGTCCCCCCGCTCGGCGCCCAGCCGGATCTCCTCGGCGTCCAGGCGCTCCCAGTCGCTCCAGGTCACCGGCTCGATGCCGTAGGCCTCCAGCACCTCGACCACGGACTCCGGGGACGGGTGCAGGGGTTCCGGGAGGGTATGCAGGTCGTCCAGCAGCGCGGCGACGGTCTCGACCGCGTCCCCCTTGTTCGTCCCGATCACCCCGGTCGGACCGCGCTTGATCCAGCCGGTGACGTACGAGCCCGGCGCGACCCGGCCGCGCTCGTTCGGCACGATCCCGGCCCGCTCGTCGTAGGGCAGCCCGGGGATCGGCTCCCCCGCGTAGCCGATCGCCCGGACCACGAGCCCGGCGTCGATCGTCTCCTGCGCGCCACCCCCGGTGCGCTCGACGACCATCCCCGCGACCCGGCCCGCCTCCGCGACCAGCCGGACGGGCGTGCGGTGGAAGTGCAGATGGATGCGCCGCGGCTGCTCCTCCCCCGGGTCCGCGGCCCAGTCCGTCAGCATCGCGATGTTCTGCTTCTGCCGCCGCTCGGCGGGCTCCTCGACACCCTCGGCGAGCACGCCGTCGTCGTGCACGAGGACCTGCACGCCCGCCAGCTCCCCGATCTGCCGCAGCTCTGCCGGGGTGAACTTGACGTGCTCGGGCCCCCGCCGCACCACGATGTGCACGTCCGCCACCCCGCTCCCCCGCAGCGCGTGCAGCACCGGGTCCGGGATGTCCGTGGTCGCCATCTCGACGTGCCCGCGGGCCAGCACCCGGGCGACGTCCAGCGCCACGTTCCCCGCCCCGACCACGACGACGCCCGGATGGTCCAGCCGCGGGGCCAGGTCGACGAAGTCCGGGTGCCCGCAGTACCAGCTCACGAAGGCCCCGGAGCCGTGGCTCCCGGCGAGCTCCTCGCCCGGGATCCCCAACGCGCGGTCCACGGAGCTGCCGGAGGCGTGCACGATCGCGTGGTAGTGCTCGCGCAGCACCTCCAGGGGCACGCCGCCCTCCCCGACCCGCACGTTGCCCAGGAACCGGACGCGGGAGCCGTCGGCGAAGGGCTTCTGCAGCACCCGGATGACGCTCTTCATCTTCACGTGGTCGGGCGCGACCCCGTAGCGGACCAGGCCGTACGGGGCGGGTAGCCGGTCGAGGACGTCGACGTCCACGGGGACGTCGGAGGCGACCAGCGCGGCGGCGGCGTAGAGGCCGGAGGGTCCGGCTCCGATCACCGCGACTCTCGGATGGTGCACGGGCATACGGGCGTCACTGCTCCTCGGCCCGGGGGCGGGCGCGCCGCTCCCGGCTCGCGTGTGGTGGAACGCGGTCAGGGACCACTATCGCACCCGGGCTTCAGCCCGGGTTCGGGATCAACGGCGTCGACGTGCGGGCGGCGGCCGCGGTCCGCGCGGGCCCGTGCGCGGGATCACCCGCCGGTCGCGTGCTCCGCGGACTGGAACGTGCGCCGGTAGTCCGCGGGCGGCACCCCCACGACCTGCCGGAAGTGGTGGCGCAGCAGGGTCGCCGAGCCGAACCCGGAGCGGGTGGCGACCGCCTCCACGGACAGGTCCGTGTCCTCCAGCAGCCGCCGCGCGTGCAGCACCCGCTGCCGGGTGAGCCACCGCAGCGGACTGGTGCCGGTCTCGGCGGCGAACCGGCGGGCGAAGGTCCGCTCGGACATGGCGGCGCGCCGCGCCAGGTCCGCGACGGTGTGGTCCAGGTCCAGGTGGGCGAGCATCCAGTCCAGTACCGGCGCGAGCGAGTCCGCCGAGCACGCGGGCACGGGCAGGTCGATGAACTGGCGCTGGCCGCCCTCGCGCTGCGGCGGCACCACCATCCGCCGGGCGATCCCGTTCACCACCGCGCTGCCCAGCTCGCGGCGCACCAGGTGCAGGCAGGCGTCGATCCCGGCGGCGGTGCCCGCGCTGGTGATGAGGTCGCCGTCGTCCACGAACAGGACGTCCTGGTCCACCTCGACGTCCGGGTACCGGCAGGCCAGCTCGTCCACGCTGTGCCAATGGGTGGTGACCCGCCGCCCCCGCAGCAGTCCCGCCTCGGCCAGCACGAACACCCCGGAGCACACGCTCAGCAGGGTCGCCCCGGCCGCGTGGGCGTCCCGGAGGGCCTGCAGGGCCTCCTCGGGGAACTCGCGCAGCCGGGTGGCCGGGACGGCGACGAGATCGGCGCCTGCCAGCGCGTCCAGCCCGTGCTCGGGCACCACCTGCACGCCGCCGGTGGTGCTCACCGGCCGGCCCGCCTCGACGCCGCACACCCGGAAGTCCAGGACCGGCAGCCCGTCGTCCGAGCGGTCCAGGCCGAAGACCTCGCAGAGCACGCCGAACTCGAACACGGCGAGCCGGTCCAGCACCAGCACGGCGACGCTTCGCAACATGGCCGCAAGCATACTGGCGGCATCTTTGCGGAAGGTGTCTCTCCTGCCACTTCTGGCAGGAACTGGCTAAGCGCACAATTTCTGCCATGACTTCGACGATCGTCGCCCTGGCCGTGTTCGCCCTGCTCCTGTGGCTGCTCGTGCGGGGCCACCGCAGCGGGCGCCGCCCCTTCCGCCTCGCCCAGTTCCGGCCCGGCGTGCCCTTCCACGGCGTGCAGGACCCCGACCGCGACCGGGTCCTCGCCGACCTGCGCGCGCACCCGGACTTCCAGCCCGAGGTGGAGACCCGGCTCAGGATCTAGCGTCCCGGCCGGGCCACCTTCAGGTCCGCCTGGATCCCCAGCGCGCACGCCCGCAGGTGCAGCAGGGCCTCGTCCCGGAGCCACGCGGGCGTGCCGCGGCTGGTGTGGGTGCTGACGTTCGCGGCCGCGACCACCCGTCCGGTCGAGTCCCGGATCGGGACGGCGATGGAGCGCAGCCCCTCCTCCAGCTCCTGGTCCACCAGGCAGTACCCGGACGCCCGGACGTCCGAGAGGATCTCGCGCAGCGCCTGCGGCTCGACCACGGTCCGTCCGGTGAACGCCCGCACCTCCCCCAGCCGCTGGTCCAGCTCCGCGGGCGGCAGGGCGGCGAGGAGCACGCGGCCCATGGAGGTGGCGTAGGCGGGGAACCGGGTCCCGATGGTGATCGAGACGGTCATGATCCGGCTGGTGGCGACCCGGGCGACGTAGACGACGTCCGAACCGTCGAGCACCGCGACCGACGCGGACTCGTGCACGAGCTGCACCAGCTCCTCCAGGTGCGGCTCGGCGACCTCGGGCAGGGACAGCGCCGAGAGGTACGAGTAGCCCAGCTCCAGGACGCGCGGGGTCAGGGTGAACAGCCGCCCGTCCGTGCGGACGTAGCCCAGCTCGGCGAGGGTGAGCAGGAACCGCCGGGCCGCCGCGCGGGTCAGGCCCGTGGCCCGGGCGACGTCGGAGAGGGTCTGGGCAGGCCGCTCGCCGTCGAACGCCTTGATGACGGCCAGGCCGCGGGCGAGCGACTGGACGTGCTCCGGCCGCGGGGCACTCACCGCGGCCGCCCGACATACACTGGGGTGGGCGCGCCGGTGTTCGTCATACGGACAACCGTACGTCATGCGCCCACCGGGTTCGGGGACAATGACCGTGTGACCCGTACCGTGCTCCTCGATCTCGACGGCACCCTCGTCGACTCCGCCGACGGCATCCTCGGCACCCTCCGGACCGCGTTCGACGAGGAGGGCGTGCCCTGGGACGACACCGTCATCGGCCCCCACCTGCTCGGCCCGCCGCTGTACGAGGCGCTCCCGCCGATCGTCGGGGAGACCGCCGGCCGGCGCATCCTCGCCCGCTACCGGCCGCTCTACCGGGAGAGCGGACTGCTCAAGTCCACCCCGTACCCCGGAATCGACGAGCTGCTGCGCGCCCTGTCCGACGCGGGCGTCCGGGTGGCCCTCGCCACCAGCAAGGCCGAACCCTCCGCCCGGGACATCCTCGCCAACCAGGGGTGGACGGACCTGTTCACCGTGATCACCGGGGACACCGTGGACGCGCGGCGCCCGAGCAAGGCGGCCGTGGTCGAGGAGGCCATGCGCAGGCTGGGCTCTCCCGATCCCCGCACCTGTGTGATGGTCGGCGACCGCAGGCACGACGTCCTCGGTGCGGCCGCCCACGGCGTCTCCTGCCTGGGCGCGGGCTGGGGCTACGGCGAGCCGGGCGAGCTCACCTCGGCGGGCGCGGCGGAGGTGTTCCCGACCGTCGCCGCCCTGCACGCCGCACTGTTCGCCTAGCAACGTTCGCATGACGAACGCTTGTCCGTTCAGCGAACCCCACGTGCCGTCCCGGCGGCGGGTCGCCGACGAGCTGCCCGTCACCCTCCGGATCGTCACCGACCTCGCAGTGATCGACGTGACCCCGGACGGCCTGGCGCTCGTCGAGACGTTCGGGGTGTCCGAGGCCGAGGTACGGGCGCGGACGGGCGCCGCCCTCCGCTGATCCGGCGCCGCCCCGCGTACGGCATGCTGGGGCGATCCCCCGACCCGGAGCGAGGAGTGCGATGGCGACCCAGGTCCCGGAGGAGCGGGACTCGCGCGACCTGCAGGTGCTCGCGCGGGTCACCCGCGTGCTGGACCTCTTCGACCACGAACGGTCCCGGATCGACCTCGGCTACGCCACCGAGCAGCTCGGCCTCAACCGCTCCACGACCTACCGGTACCTCACCGCGATGGTGAAGCACGGCCTGCTCGTGCACTCCCCCGGCCAGGGCTACGCGCTCGGGCCCACGCTCTCCCGCGTCGGCCTGCTGGCCCTGGACCGGCTGCCGCTGCTGGACCGCGCGGACCCGATCATGCGCTCGCTGTCCGAGGCCGTGCACGAGACCACCGTGTTGTCCGTGTGGGGCGGCAGCGGCCCGCTCGTCGCCCGGGTGCACGACGAGCAGAGCCGGTTCATCCGGATCTCCGTGGCCGTCGGCTCCACGCTGCCGATCACGACCGCGCAGGGGCTGGTGTTCCTCGCCCACCTGGCCGACCGGCGCGCCCTGGACCGGGCGCTCGCCGGGGTCCCCGCGGCGAGCCGGGACGCCCTGCTCGCCCACCGCGAGGGCATCCGCAGGCAGGGCTACGCGCTCAGCGACGCGTCCGGGGACGGCCTGCGGGGCATCGCCGCGCCGATCTACGGCATCGACGGTTCGCTCACCGCCACCCTCGCCCTGATCGGCACGATCAACCGGATGCCGGAGGCGGGGGACGACGCCCGGGTCGTCGCGCTGCTGCACGCCGCCCGCACGCTCTCCCATCCCGAACCGACCGAGGCCGCCCCCCGCGGCTGAACGGGCCGGTGCCGAGTCAGTCCCCGGACGCCGGCTCGTCCCCGTCCTCGTCCGCCTCGAACGCGAGCTGCTCGGTTCCCGAGTTGGTCTCCTCGCGCCACTGGGCGACGATGGAGCCCTTGAACCGGTTGTTGCTGGGCACCTCGATGCCCCGCGCCTCCGCCCACTCGCGGACCTGCTGGCGCTGCTCGACGGTCAGGGCGGTGGAGCTCGACCGCTTGGGCGGCCGCGCGCCGGGCAGGTTCGGTACCGAGGCCTCGACGCGCCCGGCCTCGGTGTAGGGCCGCAGCACGTCCAACAGCCGCTTGTACTCGCGGCTCGCCAGGTCGATCTCGATCCGCATCTGGTCGACGTGCAGCACATGCGACTCGACCCCGTCCTCGACACCGGAGATGTCGCAGTACCGGATCTCCCGTATGCCCATGGGTCAGTCCTTCTTCGCCGACCGCGCCGGTCGCTTGGCGGCGGGCTTCTTGGCCGCCGCCTTCGGGACCTTCTGCGCGGCCGTCCTGGGCGCCGGCTTCTCCGCGGCCGCCTGCTTCTTCGGCGCGGACGCCGCCTTCGCGGCCTTGCGCAGCTCGGTCAGGGTCGTACCGGCCAGCGCCTTCGACGCGACCGAGTCCCCGATCTGCCTCGGCGTCATGTGACCGCGGCCCGACGGCGCGAGGTAGACCTCGCCGTTCGCCCCGGTGCGGTACTCGAGGGTCGACGCCACCCGGTAGAACCGGGTCCGACCACCCCGCCGCGCGCCCTCCCACTTCTCCACCCGCACGGCGAGATCGCAGCAGGTGCACACCAGCCGACGCAGGAAGAGCCCCTCGTCGTCCACCCCGCTGAAATGGATACCGGCCTGGCGGATCGTCGGGAACAGGTGCCGACCGCGTTCGCGGCACGCCAGCACCTCGTCCGAGACCCGGTCCACGTAGAGATCGACGTCCTCGTCGGACGCCTTCACGTATCCCTGTTCCTGCTGCAGCTGCTCACCCTGGATCGACAGCGCCGATCCCGTGACCTCGTCGGTCAAGTCGACATCTCCTTCCGTGTTCGGCAAAAGATAGACCCCGGTCGCCGATGATGGCCCGCGGACGGTGCGTGGTGTTCCCGACGTGTCGGTCCCCACTCTCCGCTTTCGGCGATGTCGTCGGGGTCGGCCCGCCGGTGCGACGCCCTCGATCGGGTGACCGCGGCCGGCCTAGCCGTCGCCGGTGGGGGTGAAGGGGCCGAGACCGCCGTCGTCCGCCGCAACAACGCCGTCACATCGGCGCTCTACGGTCGAGCGGTGCCCGAGGTCCTCTTCGACGTCCGCTGGCCGGACGGGTCCCGCCAGACCTTCTACTCGCCGTCGCTGATCGTCGAGGAGCGGTTCTCGGCGGGCGCCGACTACCCGGTGGCCGACTTCGTCGACACCAGCCGCGTCTGCATGCGGATCGCCGACCAGCGCGTGCGGGAGAAGTTCGGGTTCGGCTGCAGCCAGTCCGTCGCCACGCTCGCGGGCATCGAGCAGGCCGCCGCCCGTTTCGCCGGGACGGACCGGGTGACCCTCGAGGCGTTCCGCCGGTAGATACTGGCGGCGTGACCGGTCCCCACAGCGCCGTCCGACCCCGTCGTGCCGCGGTGCTCGGCTGCCCCATCCGGCACTCGCTCTCCCCCGTGCTGCACCGCGCCGCGTACACCGCGCTGGGGCTGGCGGACTGGTCCTACGAGGCCGTCGAGATGGGCGAGGCGGGGCTGCGCGCGTTCGTCGACGGCCTGGGCGACGAGTGGGTCGGTCTGTCGCTCACCATGCCGCTCAAGCGCATCGCGCTGGAGGTGGCGGACACCGTCTCGCCGCTGGCCGAGGCGACCGGCGCGGCGAACACGCTGGTCCTGGGTCCGGACGGGCGGCACGCGGACAACACGGACGTCGCCGGGATCGTCGCCGCGCTCCGCGGCGCCGGAGTGGAGAAGGCCGAGCGCGCGGTGGTCCTCGGCGCGGGCGGCACCGCCCAGGCCGCCCTGGCGGCGCTGCGCGAGCTCGGCGTGGGCGAGCCGACCGTGCTCGTGCGGGAGCCGCGGCGCGCCGGTGAGCTGCGGGAGTCGGCGGAGCGGCTGGCGGTCCGTCCGGACGTGCGCGGTCTGCTCACCGGCTCGGACGACGACACCGCGGCCGCCGCCCGGTTGCTCGCGGACGCGGACGTGGTGGTCGCGACGCTGCCCGCGGGCGCGGCGGACCCGCTGGCCGGGGTCCGGTGGTCGTCGCCGACCGTGGTGCTGGACGTCGTCTACGCGCCCTGGCCCACGACGTTCGCGGCGGGCGCGGCGATGGCGGGGTGTCGGGTCGCGAGCGGGCTGGAGATGCTGCTGCACCAGGCCGTCGCACAGGTGGAGCTGATGACGGGGCGGCCCGGTCCGGTGGACGCGATGCGGACCGCCCTGGACGGGGCGCGCGCATGACGCCCGAGCGGGCGATCTCGACGGGGCCGATACGGGTCCGGTGGGTGGGCTGATGGACGTCTACACGCACGGGCACGCCGAGTCGGTGCTGCGCTCGCACCGGAGCCGGACCGCCGAGAGCTCGGCCGCCTACCTGCTGCCGCTGCTGCGGCCGGGGCTGGACCTGCTCGACGTCGGGTGCGGGCCGGGCAGCATCACCCACGACCTCGCCGCGCGGGTGGCGCCGGGGCGGGTCCGCGGGATCGACGTCGTCGAGGAGCCGTTGGTCGAGGCCCGCGCGGCGGGCGGCACCGTCGAGTTCGCGGTGGACGACGTCTACGCGCTGTCGGACCCGGACGACTCGTGGGACGTGGTGCACGCCCACCAGGTCCTGCAGCACCTGTCGGATCCCGTTGCGGCACTTCGGGAGATGCGCCGGGTGTGTCGGCCGGGCGGGGTCGTCGCGGCGCGGGACGCGGACTACGCGGCGTTCACCTGGTACCCGGCGGACCCGCGGCTGGACCGGTGGCTGGAGGTGTACCGCGCGGTCGCGCACGGGAACGCCGCGGAGCCCGACGCCGGGCGTCGGATGCTCGCGTGGGCCCGCGCCGCCGGGTTCACCGAGATCACGCCCACCGCGTCGGTGTGGTGCCACGCCACGCCCGAGGCGCGCGCGGCCTGGGGCGGGATGTGGGCGGACCGGATCCTGACGTCCGCGATCGCGACCCAGGCCGTCGAGCGGGGGCTGGCGAGCCGAGCCGAGCTGACGGAGATCTCCGAGGGCTGGCAGGCCTGGCGGGACAGCCCGGACGGGTGGTTCCTCGTGCCGCACGGCGAGATCCTCTGTCGGGCGTAGTTCCCCCGCCGGCCGCCCAGACCCCCATTACGGTTCCACAATGGGTCCAGGACCTGGCCCGGATCCCATTATGGTTCCACAACGGGTTCAGGACCTGGCCCGGATCCCATTATGGTTCCACAATGGGTTCAACGAGCTCACACCCGGAGGCTGGCCCGCTCCCCCAGCCTCCGGCGCAGCCAGCGGCCCAGCCGCATCCCGCGGTAGTGCGGGTGCACGAGCAGCACGAGCTCGTCCTCCTCCATGGCGGCGCCGAGCGCGACCACCGCGCCGCCCTCGTCCCGGACCAGCAGCGCGGGGCCGCGCGGGGTGATCAGCAGGCTGCGGAGCTCGGCGTCCGTCCAGGCCGCGCGGTCCCCGTCCGGGCCCAGCGCGGTCAGGCAGGCACACAACAGGTCCTCGACGGGCCCCAGCTCGTCCCCCGAGGCCTGCTCGGCGACCAGCTCCTCGCCGGACAGCGTGACGATGTCCCAGCGCGGTCGCACCGGCTCGACCTCCGTGGCCCGCAGGAACGCCTCCGCCCGCGCCTGCTCGGTCACGGTGAACGGCGCCCAGTCCCGCATCGCGACCAGCCACCCACCGTGCGGCGCGGCGACGGCGAGCACGTGGGGATGAGGCGGGGGCTCGGCGGGCTGGTAGCGCACGTCGTCCGCGTGGACCAGCGCACCGAGGCCGCGGGCGAGCGCCGCATCGTCCCCGCCGGACATCGCCTGCACCGCCAGGTCCAACGCCCGGGTGGGCGCGTCCACGAGATCGTGCGGGTCCGCGGGGGTGACCAGCACGGCGCCGGGATCGTCCGTCCCCAGCCCGAGCCGGATCGCCTCCGCCAGCTCGTCCGCACTCCGCGCAGAGCCGACGAACATCTCGTCCACCACCGAGCGCGAGTCCTGCCCGTGGACGGCGAGCCCCAGGATGTTGCCCTCGGCCAGCGCCACCGCCTGCGTCAGCCGCGCCAGCGCACCGGCCTCGTCCGGCAGCCGGACACGGACCTTGTGCAGCGCCTGCCCGCTCCCGCCGCCGCTGCCCCCGGGTTCGGGCGCCGACGGCTGGTCCGGCACCACCCGCAGGTGCGCCGACGGCCCGCGGACCGCGCCCTGCACCAGCGACTGCCCCGGCCCGACGGCGCGCCGTCCGACCGCCCGCAACGCGGCCCACATCGTGACCTGGTTCGCCGTGACCACCGGCTTGCCCAGCAGCCGCTCGAGCGGGGCGATGACGTCGTAGGTCGAGAGGTTGGTGCAGCTGATGAACACGGCCTCGGCCTCGGGCCGGTCCGCGGCGCGCACCGCCCGCACGACCTCCTCGTAGGACACCCGCCAGATCTGCCCGAGCAGGCCGAGCCCCACACTGCCGACGGTCTCGACCCCGTGCGCCGCGAGGAACTCCTCCAGCATCCGGGTGAGGTCGTCCACATAGGGCGTGACGACGGCGACCCGGTTGGCGCCCAACACCTTCAGCGCATCGACGAGCGCCCCCGCCGTGGTCAGGGCGCGCGGCGCCCCGGCCTCGGTGATCACCCCGGTGAGCGCGATCTCGCCCGCCGCCCCGTCCACGAAGCTGCCGGACGTGCACGCGTACGCCACGACGCCCGGCTCCGGCTCCAGCACGTCCCGCGTGGCCCGGCGGACCGGGTCCGGGTCGGAGATCGCCCGCGCCATCTCGGCCGTGACCGGGGACGGGACGAACGGGGTGCGGGTGACGTGCAGCGCCGCGTCCTCCGGGACCCAGCGCCACAGCTCCCGGTCCAACGCGAAGTCGAACGGGACGATCACGCCCACCCCGGCGGTCGGCCTCGGACCCGCCGCGTGCTCCAGCCCCTCGACGCGTTCGTGCATGAGACCCACGGTGGAACCGCCGCGTTTCCGCATGTGATCCGCCGTGTTGCCGGTAGGTAAGCGGCTACCCGACGGGGACGGCGAGGTGGGCGCGGACCGCGGCCAGGGCCCGGTGCTGCATCGCCCGCACCGCCCCGGCGCTGCTCCCGACGACCGCGGCGGTCTCCTCGGCCGTGAGCCCGACGGCGACGCGCAGCAGCAGCACCTCGCGGGCCTGCGGGGTCAGCCGGTCCAGCGCGGGCCGCAGCCGCCCGACGTCGTCCCGCAGCACGGCCCGGGCCTCGGGGCCCGCCGCGGGGTCCGGCAGGTCGGGGACGAGGTCGGTCGGGAGGTCGCCGCGGGCCGCGGCCCGGTAGGCGTCCGCGACCTCGTATCCGGCGATCCGGTGGACCAGGGCGAGGAACGGCCGGCCCCGGTCCTCGTAGCGGGGCAGCGCCGTCAGCACGGAGATGCAGACCTGTTGGGCGAGGTCCTCCGCGGTCAGCGAGGGCAGCGCGTGCCCCAGCCGCGCCCGGCAGTACCGCAGCGCGAAGGGCCGGATCGTGCCGATGACCTCGGCGATCGCGGCAGGCTCGCCCGCCGACGCGCGGGCGACGGTCGCGCGGTCCGGGCCGTCCTGGCTGAAATCCCTCACCCGGTGCAGGGTGGCCCCGCCGCCCGTCCCGGCGATGTGCCTGCCCTGAGAGTCCGCTGTGAGCCGGTCGCAGGCGAGGAGGGGTGCTGAAAGGCTCCTAGGCCGGGACGCCCTCGGGGAACTCCAGGTAGGCGTCGGCGTCCCCGTCGCCGTACAGCGCGACGAGCCCGGCGGCGATCCACATCAGCGAGGCCAGGAGATCGTCCCCCAGCGACTCGCCCGCGGGCCCGATCGCCCGGTCGCGCTCCTCCGCCGAGCCGAGCACGCCGATCATGAGATCGACGGCGTCCCCGGCGTCCGCGCCGAGCGTGGTCCGGACCCACTCGGGGACGCGCGTGCGGGCCGCGGTCGGGATGGGCCGCTGGCCCTGGTTCGCCAGCCAGCCGATCAGGATCGCGAAGGCGAGCCCCTGGGCCGGGGCGGCGCCGAGCTCGTCCGGGTCGGCCTCCGGGTCCGCCGTCTCGCCGTCCGACGCGACCAGGCAGCGGACCTCCTCGCGGGCGGGCTCGGCCGAGGCCTGGGTGATCGTGTCGCGGACGGCGCGGCGGCCCCGGTCGTCGATGATCTCGACGACGAGGGCGTGCTCGTCGGTCTCGGCGAGGGCGTCGAGGTTGGCCTCCAGGACCTCCAGCCACTCCGGATGGCCGTCGTGCGGGCCGAGCGCGCGGACCGTGCGGATCTCGGCGACGGTGTAGCGCATCTCCTCGATCGGCTCGAGCTCGGGGACGTCGCCGAGGGGCTCGTAGGTGTCCAGCCCGGGCACGGTGACGACGGGGCGGCTCTGCCGGACCCTCCGCCTCCGCGAGGCCACCTTCGCGGCCCGCTTCTGGCCGCGGCTCTGCTGCTTCTTCCCCACGCCGCTCCCTCTCCGTTGACGGTCGCCGCGGCGCTCGGGCGCCCCCGGCGTCATCCGCAGACCGCGCCCTGCGCCGCCGACCCGACCAGCCTCGAGTACTTGGCGAGGACGCCGGTGCGCCGCCCCGGGTCGCGGGGCGTCCAGCCCGCCCTCCGCTTCTGCAGCTCGTCCGCGGGGACGTCGAGGTCCAGGGTGCGGGTGGTCATGTCGAGCACGATCGGGTCGCCGT
>Ga0068863_100003969_pt1 | contig 14610 bp, 13 predicted proteins | sample KBSSwiS62_FD_66596 | JGI IMG/M metagenome (GOLD analysis project Ga0068863, IMG submission 66596) | Switchgrass rhizosphere microbial communities from Kellogg Biological Station, Michigan, USA - KBS Switchgrass S6-2 | ecosystem: Host-associated > Plants > Roots > Rhizosphere > Soil ...
CGCAGGGCATGAGCGTCAACGCGCTGTTCTTGGCGCCGGAAATGGGGAGGCGGCCGTGCAGGGCCTTGCCGCCCTCGATGATGATGCGATCCATTGGCCCGCTTTAAAGCGAAATAGGGCGAGTGCAAGGTAGGGCGCTCATATCCTCGCCCCCTTGGGGGAGAGGATAGTGAAGCTTGCCAGCGCCAGCTGGCTAGCGGAACTTGGAGAGGGGTTGGCGGGGCCTCCCCCCTCTCCAACTGCGCCTAATCGCCCAACGCGGCATTATGTAGCAGACGCACCAAGTCCGCGCGGTTCCGTCGCAAAGGCGGTGCTGCGTGGTTAGTTGGCTGATCGCGGCGGCGATCGCACTAGCTGGCATCATTCCAAACTGGGCAAACACTGAACCTGCAATCATCGTATTCCTTTTCGCTGGAAGCCAAACGGAAGTTAGTGAAATAGGTTCGACCAAATCCATCTCGGTATTGGATCTGACCAACTACAAAAACAGATTTTTTGCCCCTTATAAGTTCGGAATGGGCTGCCTTTATTCCATGGACAAAATATCCGTCTCTGTGGCCTGCATATCCAGACGGATAATCTTCCAAATTCACAGGATGGGCGGTTTCTAAATCGATCGGACTGGGATCGTTCCACACCCCACCTATTATCGCGAGGCTGCGCAAAACAACGCTGCGCGCCGGGCTGTGTCCAAAGTTTTCGAAGAAAAACACTATCTTTCCAGTGTCCCCCAGATGTCCAATGGAATGCATGTGGTCATTTTCAACGGAAACTTTCGTCAAATAGAGATATGGTCGCAGTTGGACGTAATTAGCTTCTCTCGCGATCTCGTTGGCGGTTTGTGCGGCTTTTGCTGCTCGGGTGACGGCAGAAGCGTTCTGACTCGCAATTTTGAGTGCGTCTTTAGTTTCAGCGGCTTCCTTTTCCGTCAGTCTCAAGGCTCGAAAGTTGAACCACAAGGTTATACCGAGACCAATAACGCCCAAACCGCTCAACCACATTTGCCACCAAGCCCAGTTCGCGGCGTCGCGCGCAGCTTCCGCCGCATTCCATTGGGCGCACAGATCGGAATTGCCTTTGCTCCCCGCCTTCCTGCATGGCTGATAATACTCAGGGGGCTCAACTGGCTTCAGGGGTTCGGTGGGCGGCGCAAAAGTCTCCGGCAGAGCGTTCTGCCTCTGTGTGCTGGCCTGACGATGTTCGGGCTGGGCGGTTTTTTGGGGAGCCTCATTAGCGCCCGTCAGAGCTATCCCGACAAACGCAAGGACGATGCCCCTATTGCTTCCAGACATTGTATCAGAAACACCGCTATAAAATTGCCCCGGCTCAGCTTGTCCCTGATATTCGGCTCAGAGTCCATAACGCCGATTGCTGCTACTTGTCGGCGAGCTGCGCGCGGCTCACGTTCCTAGCGTTTCTATCCTCTCCCCTGAAGGGGCGAGGACTGCCCCCATCAAGGCAGCAGCTCAACATCCCAGTACAGCCAATCCCGCCAGCTCTCATGCAGATAGTTCGGCGGAAACGCGCGGCCATGGTCCTGCAAATGCCAGGTGGTTGGCCGGATCGGCTGTTCGCGGAGGTGCATGCCCGCCTGGCGCGGCGTGCGCCCGCCCTTGCGCAGATTGCAGGGCGAGCAGGCCGTCGCCACATTCTCCCAGGTGGTGCGCCCGCCCAATCGGCGCGGGATCACATGGTCGAAGGTCAGGTCCTTCTGGATCCCGCAATATTGGCAGCTGAAACGGTCGCGCAGGAACAGGTTGAAGCGGGTGAAGGCCGGATGTTCCGATGGCCGCACATATTGCTTGAGCGCGATCACGGAGGGAATGCGCATGTTCAGGCTGGGCGAGTGGACTTCCCGGTCATAGCTGTCGACGATATCGACCCGCTCCAAAAAAACCGCCTTGATAGCGGTTTGCCAGGGCCACAGGCTGAGCGGATAATAGCTGAGAGGGGTATAGTCCGCGTTGAGCACCAGCGCGGGACAGTTTTCCGGATGTCGTATTCGGTCGGGATGGTACATGGATAGTGCGTCCCCGCGAAAATGCTCCTTGCGCCGCGATCCTTGCCTGACGATCGTGGCAAAGCCATGACAGCATCAACCATGACTCTGCGTCAAGCCCCCGCATGAACCTTCCCGTCACCCGCTTCGCGCCAAGCCCTACCGGCAGGCTCCATATCGGCCATGGCTGGTCCGCGCTGATGGCGCATGATCTGGCACGGACGCACGGCGGCACCTTCCGGCTCCGGATAGAAGACATAGATGGTGCTCGTTCCCGCCCGGAGCAAGTCGCGGGCATTCTCGACGACCTGCGCTGGCTGGAGCTCAACTGGGATGGGCCGGTGGTGATGCAGTCGGAGCGATTGCCCATCTATCGCGCGGCGGTCGAGCGGCTGGCGGCGCGGGGCCTTGCCTATCCCTGCTTCTGCACCCGCGCCGACATCGCCGCCAGCGCATCAGCGCCGCATGGACCCGATGGGCCGGTCTATCCGGGCACCTGCGCGCGCCTGCCTGCGTCAGAACGCGCCGAGCGGATCGCGGCGGGCGAGGCGCATGCCTGGCGGCTCGACATGCAGGCTGCCGCCGCCCACGCCGGACGCCTTTCCTGGCAGGACATGGACGCGGGCGAAGTGGCGGCCGACCCGCTGCCGTTCGGCGACATCGTGCTTTCCCGCAAGGACGCGCCCGGCAGCTATCATCTGTGCGCCACCCTCGACGACGCGGCGATGGAGATCAGCCATGTCGTGCGCGGCGCGGACCTGTGCGCGGCCACCCATGTCCACCGCCTGCTGCAGGCGCTGTTCGACCTGCCAGGCCCGGCCTATCGCTTTCATCCCCTGCTCGTCGACGCGGAAGGCCACAGGCTGGCCAAGCGGAGCAGCAGCCTCGCCATTGCCGACCTGCGCGATGCGGGCCACGACCCCACGCAGCTGATCGCGGACTGGCGCGCGGCCCGCTTTCCGTTTGGAATTCGCCCGGAAAACCCCTAGATTGTCCGCAACAGCAGGAGTGCGCACCATGGGCAACACTTTTATCGCCATCCTCATCATCGCCGCCATGATTGCGACGGTCATCGCTTTGGTCCGGGGCATCATCGCCTTTCTGCGGACGAGCCAGGCCGAACTCAACGATCAGCAGGCGGGACCGAGCCAGTCGAGCCTCAAGCAGAACCGGATGATGCTGGCCCGCATCACCTTTCAGGCGGTCGCGGTTCTGTTCGTCGCGCTCCTCCTGCTGATGAACAGCGGCAAATAGGAGTCCATTTGGTCAAGCTGAACAAGATCTACACCCGCACCGGCGACGACGGCACGACCGGCCTCGTCGACGGCTCCCGCGTGGCCAAGAGCGACGCGCGCATGGCCGCGATCGGCGACGTGGACGAGGCCAACAGCGCCATCGGCATCGCCGTGACCGCGCTGGGCGAGAGCGATCATGCGGCGCTGCTGCAAGGCATCCAGAACGACCTGTTCGACCTGGGCGCCGACCTCGCCACGCCCATCGGCGATACGCCCGACCCCGAATGGGCGTTGCGCATCATCCCGGGCCAGGTCGACCGGCTGGAGGCCGCGATCGATCGCCTCAACGCGGATCTGGCCCCGCTCAACAGTTTCATCCTGCCGGGCGGCTCGGCGGCGGCGAGCCACATCCACCTCGCCCGCGCCATCACCCGCCGGGCCGAGCGCACCGCTGTGACGGCGGGCGCGCAGTGCCGCCTCAACCCCTCCGCCCTCGCCTATCTCAACCGCCTGTCGGACCTGCTGTTCGTGCTCGGCCGGGTGGTGAACGGCAATGGCAGCGGCGACATCAAATGGGTGCCTGGCGCGTCGCGGTAAACCCTTGCCGTCATCCCAGCGAAGGCTGGGATGACGATTATGGCCCCTCACCTCGCCGGCCCCGCCCCCGACAGGATAACATCCCGCTTCGGGCTCGCCGCCCACAGCCGGATCCATTCCCACGCGCCCCTGCACACATGCATGGCGTGGCTTTCGATCAGGCGGAACATCGCGCCGTCCCACACATAGTCCTCCGACGCGCCGCAATCGCCCACCCCGCGCCCCTTGGCGAGGCTGGAGAGGATGCCGCGCCGGGCGTCCCACAGGGCGTTGACGACCAGCGGCGGCGTGCCGGGGTCGCCGGTAAAGCCCGGCGCGAAATCGAAGCGGGCGATCGACAAGGCCCGCTCGCCAGTCGCCGAATTGCGCGCGATCAGGGGAACCATGCTCACATTATAGGCCCCCGCCTCGCACGGCAGCAGCAGCAGCGCCGAGGCACTGTCGAGCGGCGCCAGTTCGGTCACTGCCGCGGCCGCGACACTGGCGTCGCACTGCGCGAGCTTGCGCGCGGCGGCCAGTTCCAACGCCGTCAGCGCCGGCGCGGTGTCGGCATCGGGCGAGGGCATCTGCCGGACGACCGGCATGGGCGGGGCCGGGGGAACGCTCGAATCCGGCTGCGTGCCCGGCTCCATCAGGGCCGAGCGTGTGCCCGCCCTGCCCTGCCGCGCATCCATGAACTTCAGGCTTTCCGAAAGACCCGCCGTGGACGGGCTTGCCAGCACCTCGCCCTTTTTCGTGACGAGTTCGATCGTGACCGCGCCCGTCATCGCGCGCACGGCCGAGAGTGCCTCGGCGCCGCGCACGAACGGATCCTCGCCCTCGCCTGCGGTCAGAATGGCGTTGTTGCGCCCATCCACGACGAGCGTAAGCCGGGACGGCAGCGTGTCGAGACCGCGCGCGCGCAGCGTGACTTCGCCAGCGGGCCCGCCAGTCCTGGCGATTTCCAGCATCACGGTCTCGGCATCACTGGCATCCGGCGGCTCAAGCGTCATGGCCTGGCAGCGCAGCACATTGTCGCAGCCCACCGCCCAATTATCGAAATACTGGGCCGATCCGGGATGGGGCACGTCCTCGGCGGGCGGCGCGGTCTCGGCCGAACGCGCGCCGGTAACGCCCCACAGCATGGCCAAGGCAGCGGCGCCAACCCATCCGAATCGTAACAATCCGCCCCTTGTCATGGGGTGCAGCATAATGCAGTTGTTGGTCGCACGTGAGACATTTTGCTCAGGCTCAGGCGGAGAGGACAAGTCGCGATGAAGAACATGGGTATCATCGGCGCCGGACAGATGGGCGCGGGCATTGCGCAGGTTTCCGCGCAGGCGGGGTACAGCGTCATCCTGTCGGACGTCGACCTCGGCCGCGCGCAAAAGGGCAAGGACGGCATCGCCAAGCAGCTCGGCAAACTGGTGGAAAAGGGCAGGCTCGACAGCCAGGCTGCGGAGGCCACCCTGTCCCGCATCGAGCCCAGCGGCGACGTCGCTGCCATGGCCAATTGCGGTCTCGTCATCGAGGCGGCGACCGAACGCGAGGACATCAAGCGCGCCATTTTCGAGAATGTGGGCAAGGTCCTCCACAAGGACGCCGTGCTCGCATCCAACACCTCCTCCATCCCGATCACGCGGCTGGCGCAGGCGTCGCCCGATCCCACGCGCTTCGTCGGCGTCCATTTCTTCAATCCGGTGCCGGTGATGGTGCTGATCGAGATCATCAGCGGCCTCGCCACCACCCAGGCGACGGTCGACCTGGTCGAGGATTATGCCAAGACGATCGGCAAGACGGTCATCCACTCCAAGGATTCGCCCGGCTTCATCGTCAACCGCATCCTGGTGCCGATGTTGAACGAGGCCTGCTTCGTGCTGGGCGAGGGCATCGCCAATGTGCGCGACATCGACAATGGCGTGAAGCTCGGCCTCAACCACCCGATGGGCCCGCTGACCCTGGCGGATTTCGTGGGCCTCGACACCTGCCTGGAAATCTGCCGCGTGTTCCAGGCGACGACCGGCGATCCCAAATACCGCCCGGCGCCGCTGTTGGTGAAATATGTCGAGGCCGGCTGGTATGGCCGCAAGACCGGGCGTGGCTTCTACGACTATTCGGGACCGGAGCCGGTGCCGACGATTTGACAGTCACGAATATTTTAGCCGTTCGCCCTGAGCGAAGTCGAAGGGTCAGGGCCCAGCCCGAACGGGGGAGGGTGATTGATCACAAACTCAGCATCAACCCCGCCAACGCCGCGCTCATCAAATTGGCGAGGCTGCCGGCGATCAGCGCCCTGATACCAAGCCGGGCGATCACGGGGCGTTGATTGGGCGCGAGGTTGCCGGTCACCGCCATCTGGACCGCGATCGAGGCGAAATTGGCAAAGCCGCAGAGCGAGAAGGTCACGACCGCCACGGTTGCGGCGGAAAGGCTGGCCTGCACCCGCGCCAGTTCGATGAATCCCACGAACTCGTTGAGGACAAGCTTGGTCCCGAACAGCCCGCCCGCGACCCCCGCTTCGTCCCACGGCACACCCAGCAGCCACATCACCGGCCGGAACAGCAGGCCGATCATCTGCTGAAAGCTGAGGTCGGGCTGGCCGAACATGGCGCCGATGCCACCCAACAGGCCGTTCGCGAGTGCGATCAGCGCGACGAAGGCGAGCACCATGGCGCCCACCGCGACGGCCAGCCTGACGCCCACCTGCGCGCCTTGCGACGCCGCCATGATGAGATTGGCCGGCCGCTCCTCCTCCTCCGGCAGCGACAGCAGCGGCTCGCCCGGCGGGTCCGCTGGATCGTCCGGCATGATGATCTTGGCCATGGCGATACCGCCCGGCGCCGACATGAAGGATGCGGCCAGCAGATAGGGCAGGAGCTGCGTCCCGATCATGCTGGCATAGGCGCCCAATATGGTGCCCGCGACCCCGGCCATGCCGGCCGTCATGACGGTGAACAACTGCGCGGGCGTCAGCCCGGCCAGATAGGGCTTGATGACCAGCGGGCTTTCGCTCTGCCCGACGAAGATGTTGGCCGCCGCGCACAGGCTCTCGACGCGGGTGATGCCGGTGACTTTCCGGATTCCGCCGCCGACCCAGCGGATGACGAGCTGCATCACGCCCAGATAATAGAGGATCGAGATCAGCGAGGAGAAGAAGATGATGACCGGCAGCGCCGCGATCGCGAAACTGGCGCCGCCGATGGCAGGCGACGCGATCGGCCCAAAGATGAAATCCGTGCCGGCCTTCGCATAGCCGAGCAGGTTCGACACGCCGTGCGACATGGCGCCAATGGCCGCTCGTCCCCACGGGGTCCGCAACACGAGGAATGCGATACCGGCCTGCAGGACGAGGGCCGCACCGACCACGCGCGGCCGGATCGCGCGCCGGTTCACGGACAGGGCGAAGGCGATCAGTAGAATCACCATCATGCCGGCAAGGCCGATACCAAGTTTCACTGCCTGATCCCCCCGCCGCGATTTGGCAGCGGCAATGCCCGTTACAAAAACCTGCCCACAATGTGGATTGCCACCCCCACCAGCCCGCCGACCAGCGTGCCGTTGACCCTGATATATTGGAGGTCGCGCCCGACCGCCTGCTCGAGCCGGAGCGTGACGGTCTGCGCGTCCCACCCCCGCACGGTCTCGCTCACCAGCCGCACGATCGCATCGCCATAGGAAGCGGCGGTGCCGACGGTGATCCGCCGGGCAAAGCGGTTGAACAGATGACGGACGGCGGGATCTTCCTGGATCATTGCACCCAGATGGCGCAGCATCTCGCCAAAATGTCCGGCGAGCGCGGCACCAGGGTCACGGGCGGCGCGCAACAGCGCCTCGCGCCCCTGCCGCCACAGGCTCTCGATCCACGCCTGCATCGCCGGATTGTCGATGATCTCGTCGCGCAACCGTCCCACGCGCGCCTGCATGGCGGGATCGTGCTGCAGGTCGTGCGTCAGGCTGTCCAGCCCCTCCATCATCTTGAGGCGGAAGGGATGGTCGGGATTCGCCGCCGCCTCCGCCAGCAGTTTTTGCAGGCCGGAGAGGATCGCATTGGCCAGCTTCTCATCCAGGCCGGTCCAGCGCAGGACTCCGCCGGCCCGTTCATGCACCATCTGCCGGATGAGCGCCTCATTGGCGTCGAGCGTGCGCGATGCCCAGCTGATCAGGCCGGCGATGACCGGCTCGTGCCGGCCCTCGCGGATCGCGGCTTCCAGCGCCTGTCCGAGCAGCGGCGCGACATCAAGCGATCGCAGCCGGTCGACAATGGCTCCCTTTACAATGCCGCCGAGCCGCTCGTCGCCGAGCGCGTCCAGGACATCGGCCAGCAGCCGCGAAGCGCCCCGGCGCAGCCGCCCATCAATATCGGGCTGGGAGGTGAGGAAATGTCCCACCGCCGCAGCAAGGTCGAACCGCGCCATGCGCCGTGCCACCACGCTGGGCGTCAGGAAATTATCGCGCAGGAACAGCGCCAGCGTGTCGCCGATCCGGTCCTTGTTGCGCGGGATGATGGCGGTGTGGGGAATGGGCAGGCCGAGCGGATGACGGAACAGCGCCGTCACCGCGAACCAGTCGGCGAGCCCACCGACCATCGCGGCCTCGGCAAAGGCGCGGATGAAGCCGATGGCGGGATGGATCGGCTCGGCCCAACGCGCCGCCAGATAGACGGCGGCCATCGCAACGAGGAGGCTGGTCGCGAAGGCACGCATGCCCGAGACGCTGTTGGGCGTGTTTCGAGGCAATGGAAACGCCCGTTCCACGCGGGCGCCTATTCGGCCGCCTGCGATGCGATGTCCTCCTTGTTGTCGCCGGGCGTGTAGGTGAGCAGGCGCTTGCGCAGATGCGGGGCGAGCCAGCGCTCAAACCCGATCGCCAGGCTGAAGGTCGGCGGCACGATCAAGAGCGTCAGCAGGGTAGAAAGGGTAAGCCCGCCGATCACGGTAACGCCCATCGGTGCGCGCCACGCACCGTCGCCCCCGAAGGCGAGCGCCGTCGGCAACATGCCCGCAACCATCGCGACCGTGGTCATCACGATCGGCTGCGCGCGCTTGTGCCCGGCGTCGATGATCGCGTCCTTCTTGGTCACGCCCTTGGACATTTCCTCCAGCGCGAAGTCGACCAGCAGGATCGAGTTCTTGCCGACAATGCCCAGCAGCATCAGCAGGCCAATGAAGACCGGCAGGGATATGGGCGTTCCCGTCGCGAGCAGGGCAATGCCGCCGCCCAGCGGCGCCAACAGCAGCGACCCCATATTCACGAAGGGCGGCATGACCGTGCGATAGAGCAGGACCAGCACCGCAAACACCAGCATGACGCCCACAATCACCGCGATGATGAAATTCTTGATCAGCTCGGCCTGCCACTTGCTCGCACCAAGAATGATCCGCGTCACCCCCTCCGGCAGGTGCTGCAGCGACGGCAGCGCATCGATCTTCTTCATCGCCTGCCCGGATACGACACCGGGCGCCAGATCGGCGCCGATGGTGACCTGCCGAACCTGATTGTTGCGGTCGATCTGGGTCGGTCCCGCGCCGAAACCGATGTCCGCAACCAGGCTGAGCGGCACGGATCCGCCCGACTGCGTCGCGACCGGCAGATTGCGGATGAAGTCGAAGCGTTCCCGCGCATTCTGGTCAACCGAAACCCGGATCGGTACCTGGCGGTCGGACAGCGAGAATTTGGCCATGTTCTGCTCGATATCGCCCATGGTCGCGATCCGGACCGCCTGGCTGAGCGCAGCGGTGGTGACGCCCAATTGCGCGGCGAAATCCAGGCGCGGCTTCAGCAGGATTTCGGGCCGCTGCAGATTGCCTTCGATCCGCGGCGCGACCAGCTCCGGTATGGTCGCCAGCTCCGCCGTGACCTTGTTGACGATCCGCTGCAGCACCTCCGCATTGTCGCCGCCCAGCGTCACGCCGATCGGCCGGTTCGTGCCGCCCCCACCGTTCATCATCGACTCGAAACTGACACGCGCATCGGCAATGCGGAGCAGCAGGGGCGCCCGGCTGCGCTCGAATTCAGAGCTGGTCAGGGTGCGATCCTTCTTGAGGCGCAGGAAAACGCTCGCATTACCAACACTGATCCGCGCGAATGTGCTTTCGACCACCGGGTCCTTGCTCATCACGCCCGTCACCTTGTCGGCCACGGCTTCGGTCTGTTCGAGCGTCGATCCCGGCGTGAGCTTGATGGAGATAAGGCTCGTCTTGTTGTTGACCTCGGGCTGGAAGGTCATGGGGATCTGGGCAAAGACCAGCACCGTGAGTGCCAGACCAGCCGTGGCGATGCCCATCGTCCAGACGCGATGATCGGCGAACAGCGCACGGATCGGCCAGGTTCGCCCATATTTGGTCAGCACGATCGCCCGCCTGCGGCAATCGTCCAGGGTCCATTTAAGGACCTTCATATAGAGTTCCATCAGCCAGCCTTCGCCATGGGTGGCATGCCCCTGCGCCTTCAGGAAATAGGCGGCCAACATCGGCGTTATCATGCGGGCGACGGCAAGACTGACGAGTACCGCGCTGACGACGGTCAACCCGAAATTCTTGAAGAATTCTCCCGAAATGCCGGGCATCATCGCGACCGGCAGGAATACCGCCACAATGACGCTGGTCGTCGCGACCACGGCCAGGCCAATCTCGTCGGCGGCATCGATCGCCGCCTGATAGGCGCTCTTCCCCATGCGCATGTGCCGCACGATATTCTCGATCTCGACGATCGCGTCGTCGACCAGCACACCCGCCACCAGGCCCAGCGCCAGCAGTGAAATGCTGTTCAGCGTGAAGCCCATGAGGTCCATGAACCAGAAAGTGGGCACTGCCGACATGGGAATCGCAACGGCGGAAATCAGGGTCGCGCGCCAGTCGCGCAGGAAGATGAACACCACGACCACCGCCAATACGGCGCCCTCGATCATGGCGAGGATGGCAGAATGATATTGTTCCTTGGCATAGTCGACATTGGTGAACAGCAGCGAGAACTTCACCTTGGGGTTTTCGGCCTGGAGGTTGTCGATGGCCTTTTGCGCCTCATCGAAAACCGTGACGTCCGAGGCGCCTTTCGTGCGCTGAAAGCCGATGGTGAGAACCTGATGGCCATTGGATTTGGTAAGGGTGCGCTGCTCGGCATACAGATCGCGGACATCGGCAATGTCACTCAGCTTGACGGTGCGGCCAATGCCGATCGCGATCTGCGTTTCACCCAGGGTCTGGGCGCTCGTCGCATTGCCCAGCACCCGGACCGATTGTTCCGTCCCCGCGATCTGCGCGAGCCCGCCGGCCGCGTTGAGGTTGACCTGCCGCAATTGGCTGTTGACCGCCGACGCGGTCAACCCGAAGGATTGCATGCGCGCGGGATCGAGAATGACGCGAATTTCGCGCGAGACCCCGCCCACCCTTTCCAGATTCCCCATGCCGGAAATGGCCAGGAGCCTTCGCGCGACCGTATTGTCGACATACCAGCTGAGCTGTTCCAGCGTCATGTCGGTCGCCTCGATCTTGTAATAGGCAAGATCCCGGCCCGAAGTGGAAAGGCGCTTCACCTGCGGCTCCAATATGCCGTCCGGCAGGTTGGAGCGGATTTGCGAGATCGCATCGCGTATGTCGTTGACGGCGCGATCGATGGGCGTGCCGATCGCGAACTGCACCAGGGTCTGGCTGCGTCCCTCGGTGATCGTCGAATTAAGCTCGTCTATCCCCTGCAGCGAGCGCACCGCCGCCTCGACGCGCTGGGTGATCTGCGTTTCCATCTCCGATGGCGCCGCGCCCGGCTGGCTGATGATGACCATCGCCGCCGGGAAATCGATATCCGGGTCGTTCTGGACCTCCATGCGCGCAAAGCTCATGATGCCAGCCAGGCTCAGTGCGATGAACAGCACCAGCGGCGGCACCGGATTGCGGATGCACCATGACGATATGTTACGGAAATTCATGGTGTTGCTGCCGCCTCAGCCGCCGGCGACGCGAACGGGCTGGACCGCATCGCCGGGGCTGAGAAAGCCGCCGGCCGTCGCGACGACCTGCTCGCCGCTGGAAAGACCGCTCATGATCGCAACGCCCGTATCGGCGACCATCCCGGTCTGGACCGGGCGCCGTACGATCCTGTTATTCCGGTCGATCACGTAGACAAAATTGCCGACTGCATCGCTCTGAACCGCCGACTGCGGCAGCATGATCGCCTGCCCCTGCCCGGTCGTGATGCTGGCCTGCGCAAAACCGCCGGGCCGAAGAGTCGGGTCATAGCGCAGCAATATGCGGGCAATGCCCTGCCGGGACTGGGCATCGACCACCGGCGACACCTGCCAGACCGTGCCGGCGACGGCCGAGGGTGCGCCGACCGGCGTCACCCGCGCGGTGTCGCCCGGACTGACCTTGGCGATATCCGCTTCGTTGACAGCGAGCTTCATTTCCATCTCGCCCTTGTCCGCAATGTGGAACAACACGCCGGAACCGGCGGACACGATCTGCCCCGGCTCCACAGTTCGGGTGAGGACAAGGCCGGCGGCGGGGGCGCGCACATCAAGGCGCGCCATGGTCGCCCGGGCCTGGTTGAGCTGGGCAATCGCGACATTCACCCGTGCAGTCGCGGCGTCCCGGAGCGCGATCTTGCTTTCAAGGTCGGCCTTGGAAATGAAGCCGTTGCCGACCAGCGCGCGTGCCCGCGTCAGATTCGCCTCGGCCAGCTTGGCATCGGCGCGCGCAACCTGCACCGACGCGGCGAGGGCCGCAGTCTGTTGCGCCTGTACCGATCGTTCGATGACCGCCAATATCTGGCCAGCCTTGACCCATGCGCCCGGCTCGGCAAGGACTTGGATCACGCGGCCGCCCTCGCCGACGACGCCCACCGGCATGTCACGGCGCGCGGCGATCGCGCCGGTGCCGGTGACGTTGGTCGTCATGGGGCTGATCCGGGCGGAGAGGACCGACACGCGCGGGATTTCGGCCCTGACCGAGGCGCCGCTCGACCCGCCGTGCAGCTTGTGCCAGCCCAGCCAGATCGCAACGATTACAAGAAGGGCAATGCCGATCCCGGCCGCAATGGCGATTTGCCGGCGGCGACGACGGGCAGACTGCTCGTCCGGATCAAGTCCAGATGACCTAACCTCCCCCGCGAGCTGGGCTTCAAAGTTCATATGGGCTGCCTGTTGGGCGTCATCTACGCCGAAACGAACGACGCCGAGTGCTAGCCTAGCTCAGCAAATGGCTCAAGCTGTTTATAGGCAGGCAGGCAGCGGAGGAGCGCCCGCCCTTCCCCCATCTATCGATAGCGAAATGAGAATGCACTGGTCATCCGGCCGCCACTGGCGACCGAATGACCCGGCGGAGTTTTGCCGACTTCAGCGAATGGAACCGCGCCTTACGAGGTTCACGATTGCCAGCAGGATGACTGCACCAACGAGCGACACCAGGAACGAGGTCAGATTGAGGGGCGCGTTGTTGATGTTGCCGCCAGCAAAGATCAGGCCACCAAGGAAGGCGCCGACGATGCCAACGACAATATTGAGGAAGATGCCCTGCTGCGCGTCGGTGCGCATGATCATGCTGGCAATCCAGCCGATGACGCCGCCGATGATCAGCCAAAGAATTAGTCCCATACAAGCCTCCTGGGTTATGCGAACCCGGCTTTTCCCGGGCGCTCATTGTTTCTGACATCATAACGCCGCATAATTCGGAACGTTCCGGGAAGGGGCTGCCCGTGCTGGGGCTGAAGTTTTCGAGGTGGGCGGGAAATGGACATGATGCTCAAGGCGATCGTCGAGGACATCGCATCGGCCATCGGGCAGGAGCAGGATCGCGGGGCGGTTGCGACCTATATACCGGGGCTCGCTTCGGTCGATCCGATGCAGTTCGGCATGGCGGTCGTCACCGCCGATGGCGAGATGGTGACGGGCGGCGATGCGGCCATTCCCTTTTCCATCCAGTCGATATCCAAGGTCTTCGCCCTGACCCTCGCGCTCGGCAAGGTCGGCGACCAGCTCTGGGAACGGGTGGGGCGCGAACCGTCCGGCAATGCGTTCAACTCGATCGTGCAGCTCGAGGCGGAGCAGGGCGTGCCGCGCAACCCCTTCATCAATGCGGGCGCCATCGTGGTCGCCGACGTCAATCTGGGCGGCCACCAGCCGCGCGAGGCGATCGGCGAAATGCTGCGCTTTGTGCGCTACCTGGCCGATGACGAGAGCATCGCCATCGACGAGGCGATCGCGCGCGGCGAGGAGGAGACCGGCTTTCGCAACGTCGCGCTGGCCAATTACATGCGCGCCTTCGGCAATATAAAACACCCGGTCGAGCTGGTGCTGGGCTGCTACTTCCACCAGTGCGCGATTGCCATGTCCTGCATCCAGCTCGCCCGGGCGGGACGCTATCTGATGCATGACGGCACCCATCCCGAGCATGGCCGCGTGGTCTCGCCAGCGCGGGCGCGGCGCATCAATGCGCTGATGCTGACCTGCGGCCATTATGATGCGTCCGGCGATTTCGCCTTTCAGGTCGGCATTCCGGGTAAATCGGGCGTGGGCGGCGGCATATTGGCGGTGGTGCCGGGCCGGGCAAGTATCGCGGTCTGGTCGCCCGGCCTCAATGCCAGCGGCAACAGCAAGCTCGGCACGCAGGCGCTGCAGATGCTGGCCGAGGCGACGGGGTGGTCGGTGTTCCGGGCGAACAGCTAATCTTAACTGCCCTCGCCCCTCTGGGTAGAGGAGTGTAGCGCCACCAAGCTTGGCACGGAGCCCCTGCTCCCCTACATGCCAACGCATGCCACCAGACATGCCCAGCACCAACGCTCCCCTCCCGCCCATGTGGGCGACAATGCGCC
>Ga0068863_100003970_pt1 | contig 14609 bp, 14 predicted proteins | sample KBSSwiS62_FD_66596 | JGI IMG/M metagenome (GOLD analysis project Ga0068863, IMG submission 66596) | Switchgrass rhizosphere microbial communities from Kellogg Biological Station, Michigan, USA - KBS Switchgrass S6-2 | ecosystem: Host-associated > Plants > Roots > Rhizosphere > Soil ...
TCGGTGTGAACGGGTTCGAGGACGCCGAGGAGCAGCCCGTGCAGATCCAGACGATCGGTCGGGAAGAGGTCGCTCGCCAGGTCGAGCGGCTCCGCGCGCTCCGGGCCTCGCGTGACCAGCGATCGGTGGACCGGGCGCTCGCCGAGATCGAGGCGACCGCCCGTGGGACCGGCAACCTGCTCCCGCCGATGAAGGTCGCCCTGCGCGCCCGGGCGACCCTCGGCGAGGTCTCCGACGTGCTGCGCGGCGTGTTCGGGGAGTATCACCCCCACTGAGCCGGACCCTCGGTTGTCTGGCGCGAGATCGCACCCGTCGCCTATCGTGAGTGCCCGTCGTCTCTCGAACAGGAGGTTCCGCATGCGACTCCGCCGCAGGCTCGTCGCGCTCGGCGCGGGAGCGTTCGTGGTCGCCGTGCCGCTGCTCCAGGCGTCGTCGGCGCAGGCGTTCACCGGCACGGCGCAGGCCAAGGTCTTCGAGCCGAACCCGGTCGTCACGCTGCGCGACGAGACGCTGACCGACCAGAAGGACGCGGACTACGCGGCCCTACAGGCCGCGTACCGGACGGTCACCCTCACGAACCTGGACGGGAGTGGCTACCTGCGCGGCGACTACGCCGACGTCTGCGGGACGAAGAGTTGTGCGTTCAGCCCGAACGCCACGTACCTGTTCGGCCGCGATCACACGTGGTTCGAACAGGTGATGGCGTACTACGCCGTCACCCAGGCGCAGCTGTACATCCAGAGCCTGGGCTTCACGAACATCAACAACGAGCCCCAGGTGGTGCGCGCCGACCAGTACGGCGCCGACAACAGCTTCTACGACCCGAAGAAGGACACGATCACGGTCGGCAAAGGTGGCGTCGACGACGGCGAGGACCTCGAGGTGATCTGGCACGAGCTCGGTCACGCGATCCAAGACGACCAGGTGCCGGGGTTCGGCGTCGGACACGACTCGGGCTCGATGGGTGAGGGGTTCGGCGACTACTGGGCTTTCACGATGAGCGAGCCTGTGTCCGGCGGGTTCGACCCCGCCTGCATCGCCGACTGGGACTCGGTCTCGTACACGGCCGGTGACGCGGTCCATTGTCTACGTCGCGTCGACCTCGATCTCACGGTCGACGACCAGACGGGCAGGATCCACCACGACGGGCAGATCTGGTCGCGGGCTCTGTACGACATCCACAATGCCCTCGGTCGGGAGACCGCGGACACGATCATCCTGCAGGCGCAGTTCGACTTCGGGGTGGATCCCTCGTTCGTGGAGGCGGCCCAGGCGACGATCGACGCGGCGGAGGCGATCGCCGGCCAGGGGGCCGCGATCAAGGTGAAGAAGGCGTTCCAGGACCGGGGGATCCTCTAGCGCACGATCACGTCACGCGGCGAGCTCGACGATCGCGTGCACGACCGCCGCAACGCCGGCGACCCCCAGGACCAGCGCGAGCCAACGCAGGCGCGGGCTGCGCGCCGTCGCGATGGCGGCGGTCAGGCATCCGAACCCGACCAGGAGCTCGGTGACGTAGGTCAGTGTCTGGCCCATCGCGGTGCAGGGTAGGCTCTGCCGCCATGGACATCTCGGTCATCGGTGGGACCGGCGACGAGGGGTTCGGCCTAACGCTGCGTCTGGCGAGGGGCGGACACCACGTCACGATCGGGTCGCGGTCTCAGGACAAGGGAGCCGCCTCGGCCGAGAAGGCTCGCGAGCTCCTCGGCGGCGACGCGAACGTCGACGGGACCACCAACGAGGTCGCCGCCGCGGCGGGGGTCGTCATCGTGACGGTGCCCTTCGAGGGACAGGCCGAGACCTACCGTTCGATCAAGGCGGCGATCGAGCCCGGCACGATCGTCGTCGACTGCACGAGCCCGCTCGCGACCGCCGTGGGGGGCCGAGCCTGGCACGTCGTACGCCCGTGGCACGGGTCGGCGGCCGAGCAGGCGAAGGCGATCCTCGATCCCGGCGTCCGGATGGTGGGGGCGTTCCACACGATCTCGGGCGAGGCGCTGCAGGACCTCGAGCACGAGATGGAGAGCGACGTGCTCGTGTGCGGTACCGACAAAGAGGCCAAGGCGGTCGTCGGCGGCCTGATCGAGGACATCCCCCGCCTGCGCTGGGTCGACGCCGGCGATCTCACCCAGGCCCGGATCGCCGAGACGCTCACCGCGCTCCTGATCTCGATCAACCGGTCGTACAAGATCCACGACGCCGGCGTTCGGATCACGGGGCGCGATGCCTGGGGCCTGCCCGAAGGGTAGCCGGCGCGTCGGTCCGCGAGGCCGTCTACGCCATCGTATCGGCGAGCACCCACCCGAACCCGACCGCCCACACCGCGACGCACACCGGCGCGGTGACCTTGACGAACCTCGGTCGGATCGAGACCACGAACGCGAAGGCGAGCGCCCCAACGACGATCGCCCTCTTCAGGTACAGCCAGCTCGTCGGGTCCGACGTCGACGGGGGATGCATGCACAGGACCAGGACGTCGTCGAACCGGCCCCGGGCGCAGGTGTACGCCGGGATCCGTCCGGTGATGAAGATGCCCCCCATCGCGACCAGGACGCCCAATGCCCACACGTACCGCGAGCTCCCCTCGGGGTCCACCGGTCGGCGACGGATGCGCACGAGGATGCCGATCGCCCCCGCGATCGCCCCGATCGAGCACAGCACGAGGATCATCGCGCCTGCCGATCGCTCGACGCACGGTCCCACCACCGCGTTACATACGCGCCAGATGTCGTCCCACGACACGACGATCATCACGACGGCCGACACGATGAGCGTCACCGCGAAGATCCGGCCGGCCAGCCTGCCCTCCGGACTGATCTCGGCGAGGACCGCGTCCACCCCGCGATCCCGCTGACGGTTCACGGCAGGATCAGTCGAGCTCGACGAGCGGGTCCCCGGGCTGGACGTTCTGTCCGGCCTGCGCCGGGATCTCGGTGACGACGCCAGCGCGCGGGGCCGGGATCGCGTTCTCCATCTTCATCGCCTCGAGGATGCACACGACGTCGCCCGCCTGGATCTCCTGGCCGGGCTCGACGAGCACCCGCAGGATCGTGCCCTGCATCGGCGCCGCGATCACGCTGTGGACGTGGTCGCCGCCGTGGGCGGAGTGACGCGACGGGACCTTCGGGGCGGTGTCGCGACGCTGGTCGAAGATGCGGACCGGCACCCTTCGCCCGTCGACCTCGAGCAAGAGCTCTGCCGGGACCGGCTGGCGCGTGTCGGACGGCGGCGGCGCGGGTGTGCCGCCCTCGGGGAGCTCGGCGTCGCGGAGCGCCTTCTCGAGCCACGTCGTGGAGTGCGTGGACTTGTGGAACGCGCGGGTGCCGAGGATCCACCGGTGGAGAGGGATCGTCGTCGGGACCCCTTCGACCTGGTACTCGGCCAGCGCGCGGTCCATCCGCGCGATCGCGCGGCCACGGCTCTCGGCCGAGACGATGACCTTGGCGAACATCGAGTCGTAGTCGGCAGGGATCTCCCGACCCTCCCGGACGCCGGAGTCCACGCGGACGAACGGACCCGATGGCTCCCGGTACGCGGTGACGCGCCCCGGTCCAGGCAGGAAGTTGCGCGCGGGGTCCTCGGCGTTGATCCGGCACTGGATCGCGTGACCCGTCGCCTGCACGTCGGATAGGTCGAGCTTCTCGCCGAGCGCGACGCGGATCTGGAGCCCGACCAGGTCGAGCCCGGTCACCATCTCGGTCACGGTGTGCTCGACCTGCAGCCGCGTGTTCATCTCGAGGAAGTAGAAGCTGCCGTCCTCGTCGACGATGCACTCGACGGTGCCGGCGTTCACGTAGCCCGCCTCCTTCGCGAGCGCCATCGCGGCCTCGCCGATCCGCGAGCGCAGGTCGGCGTCGACCACCGGAGATGGCGTCTCCTCGATCAGCTTCTGGTGGCGGCGCTGGACCGAGCAGTCGCGTTCGCCCAGGAAGAACACGTTGCCCCTGGTGTCCGCGAACACCTGCGCCTCGACGTGGTGCGCGCGTTCGACGTACCGCTCGAGGAACACCTCGGGGCGACCGAAGTACGCCTGCGCCTCACGGGTCGCGCGCGCGAGCGCGCTCTCGAGCTCCTCGGGCTTGCGCACGACCTGCATGCCCTTGCCCCCGCCGCCGAACGCGGCCTTGACCAGGACGGGGAACCCGATGCGTTCGGCCTCGGCCGGGGCCTGGACGAGCGTGACCGGTTCGGGCGTGCCCGGCACGATGGGGACGCCGACGCGGTCGGCGGCGCGGCGCGCGGCGGACTTGTCGCCCATCATCTCGATCGCCTCGGCGGGCGGACCGATGAAGGTGAAGCCCGAGTCGGCCACGGCGGCCGCGAAGTGCGCGCGTTCGGACAGGAACCCGTAGCCGGGGTGGATCATCGTGGCCTTCGCGCGCGAGGCGGCCTCGAGGATCGCGCCGATCGACAGGTAGGAGTCGGCGGCGAGCGCCGGGCCGATCCGGTGGGCCTGGTCGGCCATCTCGACGTGCAGGGCGTCGCGGTCTGCGTCGCTGTAGACGGCGATCGAGGTGTAGCCGAGCTCTCGGACCGTGCGGATGATCCGGACCGCGATCTCGCCGCGGTTCGCGATCAGGATCCGAGGTTTCGCCACGCGCTCCGCTCCGTCATGCTTGCTCGATCGGACCGTCGGCATCCCGAGGGTCCGCGGAATCCGGTACCCACCGAACAATCGGGTACCCCCGAGCGGGAGTCAATCGTCCGTGCTGTCCGAAGACGCCCTGGTCCGAGCGCTCGAACGTGTCGGTCTGCGTGCCCCCGTGCGGTTCGAGGAGGTTACTTCCTCGACCCAGGCGACGGCCCTCGAGCTGGCGGCCGCAGGCACGCCCGAGTGGACCCTGGTCGCCGCGGGACACCAGACCGAAGGGCGGGGGCGCCTCGGGCGCACGTGGCACGACGAACCGGGCCAGGCGCTGATGTTCTCGGTGGTGCTTCGGCCCGAGCTCGACCCGGACTCGGGGGGCCTACTCACGCTGCTCGCGGGCACCGCGATGGCGCGGGCCTGCTTCGAGCTCGCCGACCAGCGCGCCGCCTGCAAGTGGCCGAACGACCTCCTGATCGCCGGTCGCAAGGCCGGGGGGATCCTGGCCGAGTCGCGCGTCGAGAGCGACCGGTTCGAGCACGTCGTGATCGGCGTCGGCGTGAACCTCGGCGCCGCGCCGCCCGAGATCCCCCAGGGCGGGTCCGTCGAGGCCGAGGACGACGAACTGCTCGAGGCATTCCTGTCCGCGTTCGTCCGCGGGTACGAGCCCGCGCACCCCGCGTTCGCCGGAGGCGTGATCGCTGCGTACCGGGAGGTGTGCGCGACGCTCGGCACCCGCGTCCGGGCCGCGAGGGGGGGCGGAGCGGACGTGGAGGGTGAGGCCGTAGACGTCGACGAACGCGGCGGCCTGGTCGTCCGAACGCCGGCGGGCGACGAGGTCGTGCGGTTCGGGGCGGTCGAGCACCTGGAGTAGGATTCGCCCATGCCGTTCCCCCGCAAACTCCTGATCGAGCACGAGGAGCTGGTCCTCGAGCTGCGGCCGCACTGGATCGCCCTGGTGATGCCGGCGGTCGTCACGATCCTGGTGATCGTCGGGTGGTCCCTCGCGGTCGCCAACGGCCCCGACAGCGGCAGCGGCCACGACGCCGTGTTCTGGGGCGCGACGGGGGTCGCGATCTTCGTCCTGATCTGGTTCCCGGTCCGCAAGTTCATCGCGTGGGCGACGTCGTACTTCGTCGTGACCTCGGACCGGGTGATCCACCGCGAGGGCTGGATCGCCAAGCGCTCGATGGAGATCCCGCTCGAGGCGATCAACGACGTCCGATTCCACCAGGGCGTGTTCGAACGCATGATCGGGGCCGGCGACCTGATCATCAGCTCGGCGAGCGAGTTCGGGCGAGAGGTGTTCGGCGACATCCGCAACCCCGAGCACGTCCAGAAGACGATCTACCAGCAGGGCGAGCTCAACAAGGACCGGATGTACCGAGGTGCCGGGCGCGGCTCGGCGTCCGCGGCACCGGCCCCGCCCCCCTCGGGCGTGAGCGCGCCGGCGATGCCGCCGGCCTCCGCGTCCACGACCGGTGAGCTCGAACGCCTGGCCGAGCTGCGGAACAAGGGCGTGCTCACGGAGGACGAGTTCCAGGCGCAGAAGAAAAGGATCCTAGGCGGGTAGAATCCGAACCCCGGCACCCAGAGCGAGACGCACATGGACACACTCGATCGATCGATAGCCAGGACCCCACCGGCGACGAAGATCGAGATCGTCGGGTACGCGCTGGTGGCCGTCGGCTACGTCGTGATGACCCTGGGGATCCTCGAGATCGGCGGGCTGTTCAACGTCGTGCTCGGTCTGGCCGTGGCCTGGGCGGGCTGCGTCCTGATGTTCCTCGGCGAGGAGCGGCGCGAGTTCGACGAGGAGGCCGAGTTCCGCCGGGAGCTCGAGGACCTCTGACACCTTCGCCCGATCGCGGGCGAGCGGGGTTCGCGGCCCGGATGGGACAATCGCGTTCGTGGAGCCGAAGGTTGCCGTCGTCGGCGTGGGACACGCGGGGTTCGCGCCCGTCACCGCCGGGATCTCTTACAAGGAGCTGATGTTCGAGGCGGCGACGCGCGCCTACCACGACGCCGGCGTGGATCCCCGGACCGAGATCGACTCGTTCGTCTGCTGCTCGGAGGACTTCCTCGAGGGCACCTCGATCTTCGACGAGTACGTTCCGGACCAGCTCGGCGCGACGCAGCGGCCGGTGCAGACCGTGGCGGCGGACGGGCTGTTCGGCGTGGCGACGGGGATGATGCTGATCGGGTCGGGCCTCGCGTCGATCGTGGCGGTCGAGGCGCACAGCAAGGTCTCGGACGTGCGGACGCTCGGCGCGATCGAGGCGTTCGCGCTCGACCCGGTGCTGAACCGCCCGCTCCGGTTCCCGACGCTGGCGGTCGCGGGGCTCGACATGAACGCGTTCCTCGAACGCACGGGCCTGTCCGAGGAGCACTGCTCGATGGTCGCGGCCAAGAACCGCTCCAACGCGCTCGACAACCCGCGGGCGGCGTACCCGGCCGACCTCGACGCCGACGACGTGGACGGCTCGAGCCCGGTCGCGTGGCCGCTCAAGACGCTCGAGGTCGCCGAACGGGCCGACGGCTGCGTGGTTGTCGTCCTCGCGGCGGAGGACCGCGCCCGAGAGCTGACCGAGGGACCCGTGTGGCTGCTCGGCGCGGGCTGGTCCTCGGGCAGCCCGTCGCTGGAGAGCCGGACGTGGGGCGAGACCGAACCGGTGACCAAGGCCGCCGAGTCCGCGTACCGACAGGCCGAGATCGCCGACCCGCAGGAGGAGATCGACCTGGCCGAGGTGGACGACACCTTCGCCTACAAGGAGCTGCTCCACCTCGAGGCGCTCGGGTTCGGCGAGGCGTCCGAGCTCGCGCAGCTGCTCGAGGCGGGCGAGCTCGAACCCGGGGGCGACCTGCCGGTCAACGTCTCGGGCGGCTCGCTCGGTCAGGGGAACCTGTTCGAGGCGAACGGGCTCGTCCGGCTGCTCGAGTGCGTCGAGCAGCTCCGCGCCGAGGCCGGCGAACGCCAGGTCGACGAGGCGTACGTCGCGGTCGCGCAGTCCGCGCGCAGCGCGCCCTCGACCTCGGCCGCCGTGGTCGTGCTCGCGAACGACGAGGGGGCCGGCGGATGAAGCTCGACGGCGTCGACCACGTGTGGTTCTGGGTCTCCGACATGGACCGGGCGGTCGTCTTCTACCGCGATGGGCTCGGTCTCGACGTCAACAGCCGCCATGGCGACGAGTGGGCCGAGCTCGACGCGGGCTCGATCCGGATCGGGCTCCACGGCGCCCGCGGCGGGACCACGCAGCACGGCGGCACGGCGGTGTTCCGCGTCGACGACCTCGACCTCGCCAAGACCGCGCTCGAGCAGCGGGGCGTCGTGTTCGAGGAGCACCTGGGCGAGGTGCCGGGGATCGCGCGGTACGCGTCGTTCGCGGACCCCGACGGGAACTCCATGCAGCTGATCGAGTACGTGACCGACGACGCGTTCCCCGGCGGGGTCATCTGATGGCGCGGCGGGTCGCGGTCGTCGGCGCCGGGATGACGAAGTTCGTCCGGCGCGCGCAGGAGACCGGCAAGGAGCTCGCGTGGGAGGCCTCGCGCGAGGCGCTCGCGTCGTGCGAGCTGCCGCTCGACCGGATCGACGCCGTGTGTCTGACGAGCGCGCCCGATGCGTTCGACGGCGTGCACATGAAGGGGGAGTACCTGTCCGACGGCGCGGGCGCGTTCGGGCGGCCCTACATGCGCACGTACGTGGGCGGCGGCAGCGGCGTGTTCACCGCGATCCAGGCGTACTACACGGTCGCGAGCGGGATGGCCGACGTCGTGCTCGCCGTGGCCGAGGAGAAGATGTCCTCGACCCAACCGCACCCACAGGGCGCGTTCCTCACGATCTTCGACAACATCCTCGAACGCCCCCTGGGGCCGAACCTGCTCTGGATCTTCGCGCTCGAGATGAACCGCTACATGACGGTGCACGGCATCGACAAGCGCGACATCGCGGCGGTCGCCGTGAAGAACAAGCGGAACGCGGCCGACCACCCGGCGGCGCTGCTCGGGCAGGCCGACATCACGATCGAGGACGTGCTCGCCTCAGAGACGCTCGCGTGGCCGGTGCAGCGCCTGGACGTCTCGCCGATCAGCGACGGCGCGGTCGCGATCGTCGTCGCGAGCGAGGAGGCCGCCAAGCAGATCACGAGCGACCCCGTCTGGATCCAGGGCGTCGGGTGGAACCTCGACACCGCGTACTGGACCAACCGGGACCTGGTGTTCCCCGAGTACGTCGCGAACGCCGCCCGCATGGCGTACGGGATGGCCGGCGTGACCGAGCCGCGCAAGCAGATCCACGTCGCCGAGCCCTATGACCCGTTCGACTACAAGGAGTTGCACCACCTCGAGGGGCTCTTGCTGTTCGACAAGGGGAAGGCGCCCGAGGCGGCCCGCGACGGCGTCCTCGACCGCAAGGGCGACCTGCCCTCGTGTCCGAGCGGCGGCCTGCTCGGCGTCGGCAACCCGATCGCGGCGGCCGGCCTGATGAAGCTCGCCGAGCTGTTCTGGCAGCTCCGCGGCGAGGCCGGCGCGCGCCAGGTGCCAGGGACGCCCGAACGCGGCGTCGCGCAGGCCTGGGGCGACCTGATGCAGGTCGGCACGGTCGTCGTGATGGGCCGCGAGGGCGGCCCGCCGACCACGGCCACCCAGCTCGAGACCCCGCCAGCCGCGACCCCGCCAGCCGCGACCCCGGCGACGTCGCTCTCGGACGCCGAGTTCCGTTCGGCGACGGGCGCCGTCGAGGACGAGATCGGCGCGAAGTACGCGTGGGACGCGGGGGTCGCGATCGGCCGGTTCCTCGATGGGCTCCGCGAAGGGAAGATCCTCGGCCGCGAGTGCCGCGTCTGCCATCGGGTGCTCGTGCCACCGCGGATGTTCTGCGAGCGCGATTTCCGCGGAACCGACGCCTGGGTGCAGGTCGAGAACACCGGCGTCGTGCAGACGTTCTCGATCTGCAACGTCCGCTGGGACATGCAGCCGCTCGACGAACCCGAGCTCCCCGCGGTGATCTCGATCGACGGCTCGAACGGCGGGTTCCTCCACACCCTCGGCGAGGTGAAGCCCGACGAGGTCACGATCGGCATGAAGGTAGAGGCCGTGTGGAAGCCGGTCGGCGAACGCACGGGCTCGATCCTGGATATCGCGTACTTCAGGCCGAGGACGGACGGCTGATGCTCGAGAAGATCGCGCGGCCTGAGGAGATCCGGCGTTGGGACGGCGATATGCCCGTCCGCCACCGGTACACCCCGGGCGTCGCGGGCGACGCGTTCTTCACGGCGTTGAAGGATCGGGGCGTCCTGTTGGGTTCGAGGTGCGAGCATTGCTCGTACACGTACGTCCCCGCGCGACTGTTCTGCGAACGCTGCTTCGCGGAGCTCGCGGCGGACACCGAGGTCGGCCCCGGCGGCGAGCTCGTGTCGTTCACGATCGTGTTCGTCGGGATCGAGGGTGAGCCCCTGGAGAGCCCTCGAACCATCGGAGCCGTGCGGCTCGACGGTGCGGATGCGGTGGTGATCCATCGGGTGCTCGAACCCAGCGAGGAGCCGCTCGAGATCGGCGAACGCGTCGAGGTCGTCGTCAGGCCCGACACCCAACGGACGGGCTCGGTCCTCGACATCGAGGGGTTCCGGGTCGGCGGGTAGTCGCCGCTCTCGCGGAGAGGCGTCATCACGCCCTCGTAAACTCTGCGCGTGGCGACCCTGACGTGTGAACGATGCGGGCTTCCCCTGCCGGATGAGGCTCGCTTCTGCCCGAACTGCGGCTACCCCGTTGGGGCGCCGCCGCCGGAGGAGCGCAAGTTCGTCACGGTGATCTTCGTCGACCTGGTGGGGTCGACCCAGATCTCGAGCCAGATCGATCCCGAGCGCTACCGCGAGGTCCTGACCCGCTACTACCGCATGGTCGCCGAGGAGCTCGAGTCGCTCCGCGGCCGCGCCTACAACTTCGCCGGGGATGCCGTCGTCGGGGTGTTCGGCCTGCAGCACACGCACGACGACGACGCGCTCCGCGCGGTGCGCGCCGGGCTCCAGCTGGTCGAACGGGTCGGTCGTCTCGGACAGGAGATCGGGCTGCCGGTCCCGCTCCGGGTCCGCGTGGGCATCCACACGGGTCCCGTCGCGATCGGGAGCGAGGCGTCCGAACAGGGCCTGCTCTACGGCGCCACGGTGAACATGGCGGCGAGGCTGCAGCAGGCCGCCGACCCGGGCACCGTGCTCGTCTCCGAAACCAGCTACCTCCTCTCCCTGTCGCAGGTCCAGTACGGACCGATGCGCGAGGTCGAGGCGAAGGGGTTCGAGGACGAGGCGCGCGCCTGGCCGGTCGCGGCCCTACAGCCCGGCTCGGGGCGCAAGACGATCCCACTCGTGAACCGCAAACGCGAGCTGCGATTGCTGCAGGACGCTTTCGACGGCGCGCGCGAGACGCGCCGCGGCCACCTGGTGACGCTGTTCGGGGAGGCGGGGATCGGCAAGAGCCGTGTCGCCGACGAGTTCGTCGCGGGGCTGCCCGAGGAGACGAGGGTCCTGAAGGGCCGGGCCAGTCCCTTCGAGGAGGACGTGATGTTCGGACCCCTCGCCCAGATCCTCCTGCACGAGATGGGGGAGGCAGCGCACGCGCCACCGGAGGCGCTCAGGGCGCGGCTCGAGGAGTTCGTCCTCGAATGCACCTCGCCCGATGAGGCGCGGCAGATCGTCGAACGGCTGTGCATCGCGCTCGGCATCGGCGGCGAGGCCCGGGACGAGAAGCGATACCGCGTCGCCGAGATCCGTTCGGGCCTCCTCGCTCTCCTGCGCGGGTTCGCGAGCCGTGGACCGGTCGTCGTGGTGCTCGAGGACCTGCAGGCCGCGCAGACGCCGATGCTCGAGCTCGTCGAGGAGCTGGTGCGCGAGGCCGACGGCATCCCGCTGCTCGTCGTGTGCGCCGCCCGGTACTCCCTGTTGGACGACCACCCCGGTTGGGGCGGCGGCCGCGGCAACTCGGTCAACCTCTACATGGAGACGCTCTCGCTCGACGACTCCACGCAGCTCGCGCGGGACGCGGGCGAGGGGCTCGACGAGGCGTACGCCCAGCGGATCGCGCGGCACGCCGGAGGGAACCCGTTCTTCATCATCGAGACGACCGGGATGCTGCTGCACCAGGGGAAGGGGGTTTCGGCCGACACCGGGCCGCTGCCGCCGGCGCTGCTGCCGCCGACCGTGCAGGCCGTGATCGCGGCCCGGATCGACCACCTCTCGACGCAGGGTCGGGACCTGATCCGTAAGGCCTCGGTGTTCGCCCGGTCCTCGTTCACGCTCGGCGAGCTCGACCTGGTCGCCGAGCCGAACCCCGAGGCGCTCGCACAGCTCGAGGAGGAGGAGCTGCTCGAGCACGAAGGCGACCGGCCCGAGCTTTGGCGCTTCAGCCACGGCATGGTGCGCGACGTCGCGTACGAAAGCCTCCCCAAGCGCGAGCGCCAGCGCCTGCACCTGCTGGTGGCCGACGGGCTCTCGGGCAACCCGGAGACCGCGGCCCGGCGCCCGCGCGCGATCGCGTTCCACCTCGAGCAGGCGGCCCTCGCCGCGCTCGACCTCAACCCGCGCGACCGGACGCTCGCCGAACGCGCGGTCAACGCGCTCGCTCACGCCGGCGACATCGCGCGCGAAGGTCCGAACATGAAGGCGGCCGAGGAGGACTACCGGCGCGCGCTGGAGCTCGCCGGCCCCGAACGCGGGTGGGGGCTCCGCGAAGCGTGGATCCTCGCGAGCCTCGGCGAGATCCGCTACTGGCTCGGCGAGTTCGAGCCCGCGGTCCCGGTGCTCGAACGCGCGCTGAAGCTCGGCGACGGCGATCTCGCGGTCCGGGCGCAAGCCTCGCGGTTCCTCGGCGACATCGAGCTCTCGATCCTGGGCGACGCCAAGCGCGCGGCCGAGCTGCTCGACGACGCGCTCGACGCGGCGCGCGGGCTCGGGGATCCGTGGACGCTGGCGCGGACGCTGCTCGTCGCCGCGTGGGCCCCGTACTTCCGGCAGGAGATCGACACCGCACGCGGGATGTTCCAGGAAGCGCTCGACACCGCGCGCGCGAACCCCGAGGGCGACCGCTGGTCCGAGGCCCGGTCGCTCGTCGGCCTCTCGACGCTCGAGAGCGACGAGGGCGACGAGGAGTCGTCGCTCCGGCTCGCGGCGGAGGCGCTGGCGGTCGCCGAGACGAGCGGAGACCGCTTCTCGCTCGCGGTGGCGCACGAGGCGGTCGGCGGCTCGATGCGCCACATGATGCGGCTGGAGGATGCGGAGGCGCACATGGATCGCTCGGTCGACGCGTTCCGCGAGCTCGGCGCGCGCTGGGAGCTCGCGAGCGCGCTCACGTCCCGCGGCATCGCGCGACGGCTCGCCGGCCGGGCCGAGGACGCCGTGAAGGATCTCCGCGAGGCGTACCGGCTGTGCCGCGAGCTGAAGGAGCGGAGCATCATCACGTGGACCGCGAGCGCGCTCGCCCGGGCGCTCGTCAACGCGGGCGACCCGGGTTCGGCCCGCCGGGTCCTGGAGGAGGTCGACTCGGTCGCGAACGTCCACACCGCCGCGGGCGAGGACTGGCTCGACTACGCCGACGTCGAGATCCTTCTGGCCGAGGGCGAGCGGGAAGCGGCGCTCGAACGTGCGATCGCGATCTTGCGCTACGAGCGCGACGAGGGTTCGGACAAGGACGTCGCGACGCGGGTGTGGTGGATCTCGCAGGTCTTCGGCGTCGAGCCCGCCGGGGGCGAGGAGGAGGTCGAGCGCGCCCGGGAGCTGCTCGAACGCACCCAGATGCTCCAGGCGTTCCGCGAGCCGGAGCTGGTCTCGGATCGTTCGGTGATTTCGGAGGTCTGACCGCTAGGCTTCGAGCCGTGGACTTCGACCTCACGCCGGAGCAGGACGAGCTACGGACCGCGGTGCGCGCGTTCGCCGAGGAGGTCGTGGCGCCCGCCGCGGCCGAGGCGGACGAGCGCGAGGAGTTCCCCACCGAGATCGTCAAGCGCGCCGCCGAGCTCGGGCTGTTCGGGATCCCGTTCCCCGAGGAGGTCGGCGGGCAAGGGGGCGACCTGCTCTCGTTCTGCCTGTGCCTCGAGGAGATCGGGCGATACGACCAGTCGCTCGGGATCACGCTCGAGGCGGCCGTGGGGCTGGCCGCGAACCCGATGTTCCGGTTCGGCACCGACGAGCAGCAGGAGCGGTGGCTCGTCCCGATGGCGCGGGGCGAGGCGATCGGCGCGTTCGCGCTCACCGAACCCGGCGGCGGCTCGGACGCCCGCGCGATCCGCACGACCGCGAAGCTCGACGGCGACGGGTGGGTGATCGACGGCTCGAAGGCCTTCATCACGAACTCGGGGACGCCGCTGACGTCGGTGGTCATCGTCGCGGCACTCGACGAGGCGGCGGACGACGGCGACGTGTCGACGATCGTCGTGCCGGTCGGGACGCCCGGGCTCGCGGTGGGACCGAGCTACCGCAAGGTCGGCTGGCGGGCGAGCGACACCCACGAGGTCTCCTTCGAGGGGTGTCGCGTCCCGGCGGATCATCTGCTCGGCGGACGCGGACGCGGGTACGCGCAGTTCCTCGAGACGCTCGCCGACGGCCGCGTCGCGATCGCGGCACTGTCGGTGGGGCTCGCGCGCGGATGCCTGGAGGAGAGCGTTCGGTACGCGAGCGAGCGGGAGGCGTTCGGGCGGCCGATCGGGGCGTTCGAGGCGCTGCAGTTCAAGATCGCCGACATGCGGGTGGGGGTCGAGACCGCCCGGCTCGCGTACCAGCGGGCGGCGTGGCTCCGCGACCGTGGGCGGCCGTTCGCCACCGAGGCGTCGATCGCCAAGCTGTTCGCGAGCGAGGTCGCGGTCTCGAGCGCGCGGGAGGCCGTGCAGGTCCACGGCGGCTACGGGTTCGTGGAGGACTTCCCGGTGGCTCGTTTCTACCGCGACGCCAAGGTGCTCGAGATCGGCGAGGGCACAAGCGAGATCCAAAGGTTGCTGATCGCACGGGCGCTCGGCCTGCCGGGGACGGAGCTGTAGGCGGTC
>Ga0068863_100003974_pt1 | contig 14598 bp, 13 predicted proteins | sample KBSSwiS62_FD_66596 | JGI IMG/M metagenome (GOLD analysis project Ga0068863, IMG submission 66596) | Switchgrass rhizosphere microbial communities from Kellogg Biological Station, Michigan, USA - KBS Switchgrass S6-2 | ecosystem: Host-associated > Plants > Roots > Rhizosphere > Soil ...
GGTGTTTGGCAACGATCACGCCGTAGCGTTTGCGGGTTCGCAGGGCAATTTTCAACTCAACGTTTATAAGCCGGTCATGCTGCACAACGTTCTTGCGTCAATCGAACTCCTCGCCGAGGCTTCGCGTTCATTCTGCGATCGCTGCGCAATCGGCATCGAGCCGAACGAAAAACGGATCAAAGAACATCTCGACAACTCTCTGATGCTGGTGACCGCCCTCAATCCACACATTGGATATGAGAAGGCGGCGAAGATCTCCCTGACGGCGTACCGCGAAGACATCAGTCTGCGTGAGGCTGCTCTGAAGCTCGGCTTCGTCACAGAGCAACAGTTTGATTCGTGGGTTCACCCCGAGGAAATGACGCATCCGCTGAGAGGAAAGCCGTGAACGGACCCGCGAAGGCGGTCATCACAGGCGGGGGCTTCCGTGGCCTCTCTGCTGCCGGATCCACGCTCGCAGATTTCAATTTCGACCGAGAAATGGTTCGCGTGGAGGATGAACCCGCTCATCCCGCGCTTCAGGGCTGACCCTCAAGAACGCGGGACTCATGTTACGTCAGACAAGACTCCCACCAAGCGCTGCGCGGGCGGTAGTTCGTGCTTTGATCGCACTCATTCTTTCGCAGGGCGCAAGTCTCGCTCTCGCGCAGCGTGCACCTTTGTCACCTAACCATCCTTGGCATGGACTTGAGGAAGCACGCATCGAAGCGGACGCGAGAAATTTCATCGAACCCGGACTCAGCTTCGACGAGGAGAAGACCTACTCCTTGCCGGAGCTTATCGATCTCGCCGAATCCCACAATCCGGAGACTCGCGTTGCCTGGGAACGCGCCCGCGCACAAGCCGCCGCGTGGGGTGTTGCGCGCAGCGAGCTCTATCCTACAGTAGCCGCAGCCGCACTCGCTGGGGTTGAGCGCGACCAAGCTTACCAGTCGAATCGTTTCTTCCGTCAGACAATCGGCGACTTTGAGGTCGTGATAAATCTGAATTACACGATCTTTGACTTCGGCGCGCGGGCCGGCCGAATCAACGCTGCCAAAGCCGAGACCCTGGCAGCGAACTTCGCGTTCAATGACACACACCGCAATGTGATTTACCGAGTTGAGCAGGCCTACTTCCAACTCCTGAATGCCGCTGGCCAGGAAGAAGCCTCCCGCGCGAATCTCTCCAACGCGCAGGCCGTGCAGCAAGCGGCCGAAGAGCGTTTGAACAATGGCCTAGCCACTCTTCCGGACCTGCTCGAAGCCCGTAGCGCAACGGCGCAGGCAGAATACGAACTGCAGGCCGTTCTGGGAGTCGAGGAGATCGCTCACGGGAACCTAGCAACCGCTCTCGGAACGATTCCACAAATTGCCATACGCGTCCAGCCTCTACGGGAGCTAACAATTCCGAGCACCATCGACGACTCCGTCAACTCCGCGATTGATCGGGCACTGGCGCAGCGTCCTGACCTCCTTCAGCGGGTCGCCGACGTCCAGGCAGCGAAGGCGCGGGTCAAGGAAGCGCGTGCGGCCTACTATCCCTCTCTGAATTTCACCGCCAGTCCAACCGTAGAGTCGTTATACGGGTTGCAACAGCAGTTTCCCTGGGGACAAACGGCAGGTCTGGCGGGTGGCATGGCCTTTAAATTGAACTGGACTGTGTTTGATGGAAAGGCACGAAAAAATAAGCTCGCGCAAGCGGAAGCCAACGTCCATCAGGCAGAGGCTCAAATCCAGGTTTCGCGCGATCAGATCGCGAACGAAGTTTGGGCGGCATACTCCGATTTGAATACTGCTTTGCGCCAGCGCGAAGCCGCGACTGCGCTGCTCGAAGCCGCTGGCCGTTCCTACGATGCCGCCCGTGAATCCTATAACTATGGGCTTCGCAATCTGCTGGACGTGACCGCAGCGCAACGAATACTCGCGCAAGCTCGCTCGACCGACGTCCTCGCCCGCGCGCAGGTTCTTTCAACTTTGGCCGCTTTGGCTTTCAAAGCGGGGGACTCAATTCAATCGAACGCAATGAAACGCAGACCATGACCATCCTTCAAAATTCCCGCTTTGTAAGACTTCTGTCCCTCCTGCTGGTGGCGCCGCTACTATCGAGTTGCTCGCGGGCGCCGTCCATAGAGGTACTAGGTTCGTTTTTCCCGGCATGGCTGGTGTGTTTCATTGTTGCGATTGTGTTGACGGCCCTCGCCCGGTTGGCATTGTTGCGCTTGCGGATGAAAGCAGCATTACCGTTGCTGGTTTACCCGAGCCTGGCTGCACTCTTCACCTTCGTACTGTGGCTCATCTTTTTCTATTAGCGACTGTTATTGAATTTCTCATAGTGCAATCAGCAGAGAGGCGCAAATACCATGGAACTCGATTCTGCCACGACAACCACAAAGCAACTTAGCCGTTGGGTGACCATCGGCATCCTAATAGGGACAATCGTCCTGGGCCTCGCCGTGCTCTACCACACCAACCACTCTCCGCGAACTGACGATGCCGAAGTATTCGCCAACTTTATCGGGATTGCTCCACAAGTCGAGGGCCCTATTGTCCGCCTGAACGTGCGAGACAACCAGTTCGTCAAGAGGGGCGAATTGCTATACGAAATTGATGAGCGACCGTATCAGTACGCGCTCGAGAGAGCTCTTTCGGAGCAGGGCGGCCTCGAAGGACAGATCGCGGACGAGCAGCGGAGGATCAATGCCCTGGTGAGCGGTGTCTCCGTTGCCAAAGCGAATGTTTCCAGCTCCCAAGCCGACATGGCACGCTGGGCGGCGGCCGTCGAGCAGGCGCGGGCGGACGTGGCTAATGCGGAGCAAGGGGTGAGCCGGGCAAAAGCAGAATGGACATACGCCAGCAACAATCTGCACCGTCTTGAGCCGCTTCTGGCAAAGCAATTCGTCACCGTCGATCAGGTGGACCGTGCAAAGACCTCTGAAATCGCGCAGTCGGAAGGACTAAAGCAAGCGGATTCGCAACTGCGGCTTTCTCAGGCAGGCCTCCAATCCGCCCTGGCGCAATATGACCGCTCCAAGGCGGCACTCGAACAGAGCAAGGCGCAACACGAGCAAGCACATAACTCCGTCACTTCACTGGAGCCTCTTGTCAACCAACGAGGCGCGCGTGAATCAGCCGTGAAGGACGCCCGCTACAAACTGAACAACTGCAAAGTGTACGCGCCGTTTGATGCCCTCGTCACAAATCTGACGATTTCGGAAGGGGCTTACGCCCATGTGGGACAGGACGTCTTCACTCTAATTGACGCGCGTACGTGGTGGGCCATTGGGAACTTTCGTGAAAGCCAGCTGTCGCACATCACGCCGGGGATGCGAGCCGATGTTTACGTCCTGTCGAAGCCCAGTATCCGATTCACGGGCATCGTGGACAGCGTAGGTTTTGGAGTTACTCCTGATCCTGATGTCATCGGAAAGCTGGACAAAGGTCTGCCGGACGTGCAGCGAACGCTCAACTGGGTACACCTGGCATCCAGGTACCCGGTTCGCGTGCGGGTGGAGAATCCCGCGCCAGAACTCTTTCGGGTTGGCGAATCTGCGGTCGTGACGATTCGCACGAATTGAGCATGGCCACCTCCGCACAGAGTGTCTCTGGGACGCCCTCCTCGCTATCGTGGTTAGGAGAGCTCCTTAAACACGAACTGTCACCGTATCAGGGTAGAACAGCGCTGGTCGTACGAATGGTTATTGCTGCGACCCTGGTCATGATGACCTGCATGGTATTCCGTATCCCCTACGCGTTCCAAGGAGCGATTTACGCGCTCATCGTTTCTCGAGAGAGCTCTCAGGCCACGTTCAAGTCGGCGGCGTCGATCCTCTCATTAACCGGAATCGGCGCGGCGTATCTGTTAGCTTCGGCCTGGTTTGTCATCAGCATACCAACCCTCCATCTTCTCTGGGTCATAGCTTCATTTTTTGTGGGATTTTACGCGATCAGCACCTTCAAGAACTTCGGTGCCAGTTCCACGTTCGCGATCATGATTTGCGTCGGAGTGCCTCTTTGGGACCGCCATCTCTCAGCCGAAACGAATGTCGAAGATACGTTGTGGCTCTGTCTGGCATCCGCGATTGGAGTCGTGGTTACAGTGGGAGTAGAAATACTGTTTTCGCGGATTAAGCCCGGCGAGGACATCGTTGCGGGCGTCGCGGACCGCCTTGCCGCCGTAAAAGACTTACTGGTGTGTTTTGCGAACAACCACTCTGACGACCGGCTCACGCAGGAAAATGTAGTGCGCCTAGCCATGGTCGGAACGTCCATGTTGCGGCGCACCCTACAACGGTCTGCCTATGCACCGAATTATGCCGAACAAATGGGAGCAGTGATCGCTCTTACGGGAAGACTAGTCGATCTCGCCGCCAATCTGAAGAGTCCCACCCGCCTGTCTGGTGATGATCTCGAACAAATTCGTGTTTTGGCCCAGAATGTTTGCAGCGTTCGTTCGGCTTTGCCGGCGGATGGAACTCCACTTTTGAATGCATTCCAAGTGACTCAAGGGAATGTTCAACACGCTATTCCGTTGCTGACCGAGATGGAGCAAACGGTCAAGCTCATGAAGGAAGTTCTTACAGGCTCTCAATCGCTCAGTGTTTTCGCACCACTGCTGCCAAGTGGCGATCCACCGCCGTCGTTTTTCGTTCGTGATGCGTTCACGAACGTTGAGCACATCCGATTCGCCCTAAAAGGGTGTTTGACCGCCGGATTGTGCTACATCATTTATAACGGGATGGATTGGCCAGGAATCAGCACAGCGGTCACGACCTGTTTCCTCACAGCGCTTTCTACCGTCGGTTCGTCTCGACAAAAGCAGGTGCTGCGTATCTCTGGAGCCATAGTGGGTGGCTTCCTTATTGGAATGGGCGCACAAGTGTTCATCTTGCCCTATCTGGATTCGATTGCGGGATTCACTATTCTTTTTGTCGTTGTCACCGCCTTCGCTTCCTGGTTCATGACTTCCAGCCCGCGCTTGTCATACTTTGGCGTGCAGATCGCCGTTGCTTTTTACCTCATTCATCTCAATTCATTCGCGATCGAGCCTTCGCTCTCGATCGCCAGAGATCGTGTCGTCGGCATCTTGTTCGGATTGGTAATGATGTGGCTCGTCTTCGATCAACTATGGGGAGCATCCGCCGTCTCAGACATGAAGAGAGCGTTTGTTTCGGCGCTTCGATTGCTGGCTCAATTTGCTCGAGAGCCGATCTCGAGAGACTACAGTGTGGCCGCGGAACGCAGTTACTCCCTGCGTGAGGCGATCAACAACAATTTCGACGGCATGCGAGCCTCCGCAGACGGCGTTCTCTTTGAATTCGGACCTTCTCGCCTGCAGGACCTCGCGTGGCGCAGCAGGTTCAAACAGTGGCAACCGCAGCTGCAGCTCCTTTTCGTAACTGAAATTGCACTCTGGAAGTACCGCGCCCGACTTCCTGGTTTTGAATTGCCGCACACCCTGGGCGCGACTCAGCGAGCCTTCGATGACGAACTGGCGCGAACACTAGAAGCCATCGCAGATCGAATCGAAGGACGGCCAGCGCAGGATGGACTATTTGGAGAGTCGCTTGCTCGCCTGGAACGCGCTGCCAGTACTTACAAGGGATCGGAACGGCAGCCAGAAACGGCAGATCGATTCGAATCGTTCCTTTCCCTGCATCGCAGAATAAAAAGCCTAGCGAGTTCGTTGCAGAAAGAAATCGGAAACGCTGTGTGATCGGCGATACAGCCGGAGATTACGCGAAGGTCTGCGCGGGCTTGCTACATCCGCACGGTGGGCAAGAGCGCGGACCTGGAGTCTCGACCTCGACCTTATCGTCAAATCCTTGGCATGACATAGCTGCAAGGAGAATTCTTCATTCTGAACCTAACGTCCCCTTTCTGTTGAAAACAAGACGGATTGCCGAGTCACAGGCACATCGTCGGCGTTGGACACACAGTTGCTTTCGCTCATAGCGCCAGTTTCGTGGCTGTCAAGTGAAAGGGGAATTCGAAATCGTATGGCTCCACAATCATCAAACGGCAATCGTCCAAGACTGAGTGAGAGGGGACTCCTAATGCTCAGTACGCTCCTTTGTGCAATTGCGATCGTCCTGATCACAAGCTCCGCATTCGCCGCCACCACCGACAAGACCCGTCAACTTGTTCAGGGCGAAAAAGCCAAAGTGTCGGGCTTGATTGTGTCTCGGGATGGAGATCTGGTCCGGATCCGCGACAAAAAGTCGCTGGAGGTAATCACGGTGAGCATCGCCGATACGACCCACATCGAACGCAAGAAGCATAAATTTCCGTTCCTCCGTCACACCGACTTGGACGTCACTGCCTTGCTGCCGGGTCTGACAATCGAGGCAGAGGGGGTAGGTAATTCCAATGGACAACTGGAAGCCAGCAAGATCTCATTTACACCAGACGACTTCGCGATCGAAGTAGCCCAAGAGCAACAGGTTCTAGCCAATAAAACTTCGGCTCAGAATGCCCAATCTGCCGCCAACGAGGCTGCGACTGCAGCAAGCACCGCGCTGAGTTCCGCCGATCAGGCTCAGAACTCAGCAGATCAGGCTGCCTTGCAGGCCGAGGCCGCTGGCGATGTTGGATTGGCGGACGCGGCCGCCATCGCAGCTGTCGATCAACGGGTCTCGGAGTTGGATGACTACAAGATCGAATCGGAGAACGATGTTTTCTTTGACCGCGATTCAGCCGTCCTGCAAGAGGAAGCTAAGCCAGCCCTCGCCGATCTTGCCAAACTCGCGACGTCCTTTCACGGGTATTTGATCGAGATCTCGGGATACGCCTCCAACACACAGGGCGGCAAGACTGATCAAAAGCTGAGCGAGGAACGTGCTGCCGCTGTAGCCCGTTATTTTTACGAGGTTCAAAACATCCCAATGCGGCGCATTCTCATGCCCGTCGGCTATGGCAGCACGCATCGTCTTGCCAACAATACGGACGCCGTAGGCCGTGAACTCAACCGACGCGTCGATGTCAAAGTCCTGGTAAACAAGAGCATGGAAGAAGGGCTGTAGTTGGCTGCCCACCCTTGGAGTGCGAATGGAGTCCATAGGAAAAAGCAAACTGATATGAAAAGGTTACGATTTATTACAATTTGCGCTGCGGTTTCTCTGGTCGCGTCGGCAGCAGGCTTCACCCAGCATGTCCAGACCGACTTTGATCCTCAAGCGAATTTCGCTTAATACAAAACCTACTCCTGGCAGGAAATCAAGCCAGGCGATTCTCTGTCGGATTCGCGCATAAAAAACGCGGTGAATGTCCAGTTGGAGACTAAACGACTGACACAAGTTGCGGATCGCGGAGACATTGCCATTGTAGCAATCAAGACGAGCCAAAAGCAGAGAACCCTCCAAACTTTTTACGATGGCTTCGGTGGCGGTTGGCGATGGCGCGGGTTTGGCGGCTTTGGCGAGTCAACCGCAATCGAACAGGATTACCAGGAAGGTACGCTGATCATCGACCTATACGACGGGAAGACCAAGCAGCTGATTTGGCGGGGGAGCACCGAAAGTGTGCTCTCCGACAAAGCCGACAAGAATGAAAAGAATCTCGACAAAGGCGTAGCCAAGATGTTCAAGAACTTTCCGCCGGGAGCAGGCAAGCGTTAGATGGTTGTTGGCGGCCAGCACGCGCACCACTGTTCCGCGATGACCGCGTCCTCCTGTGCCCATGAATGGATCTCCGAGTGTCGGCCGATGCTGATGCAGTCCTCCATGCCGCAGACATCTATCGGGGTTGGTACTATGCGGAACAGGGTCGTCATAGAGCTCAGTCCAAGGCTTCGGAGACTATGGAACGGCATGCGCTAGATCGACCTCGCTTTAGTAAGACATCGGTCGCCTTGCGCACGGTCGCCATATTCGAAGTGACAAAGGCAGCGATCGTCTTACTGCTCGGTTGCGGATTTTTTCATCTTATGCACAAAAATCTCGAAGAGGTTGCCGAGCAAGTCGTCCGGGAGCTTCACGTTAATCCCGAAGGGAGGCTCTCGAATCTCTTTTTTGGGCTAGCGAGCCATTCCAGTGATCGGAATCTGTGGGTACTGGCGCTGGGCACTTTCGCTTACGCATCGGTGAGGTCGATTGAGGCATACGGCCTTTGGCGTGAACGAGAGTGGGCACAATGGTTCTCATTATTATCCACGGCCTTATATTTGCCGCCGGAGCTGTACTGGATGCTGCGTGATCCGCGTTGGCTAGAGTCCGCTGTTCTCGTGACCAACATCGTAATCTTCCTATTCATGCTCAGTCTTCGCGTCAACGGGCATTCGACAGTTGTCCGCAAGGAACGCGGCACCCGCACGAAGGTGAGTAACCAAGATGGATCAGAGTTCAAACCGACGCCGGCTGTACTCCTTGTCCAGGCCTTGGGTGGCGGATGGTATAGCACCGCCTTGCCTGAACACCCCGAGTGTTGCGGCAAGCTGGCAAGCGCCACAAAGTAGTGGAGGTCGGTTTTCACATTGGGGTCTTCATTTTTGACTATCCCATTCTCAAATGTCTCGGCCAGTTCGACGCCACCTACGTGCTAAAGGTGGAGTCTTAGAGGAGAACAGTGACTACGTATGGATTCGGCAGAACACATGAGAATGCCAACCGGTAATTCGGCCAAGGGGCGTTGCTTGATCTTGGCAACCGTAACAGTAGCGGTCGGCCTCGCTGCGGGGCTGGGTGGGATGGTGCTCGGTTTACTGCTCCATTTCGTCCAGCACGTTGCCTACGGCTATAGTCTTCACACCATCGTCAGCAATGAGAGTTTCCTTGAGGGGGTCAGCGCATCTTCACCATTGCGGCGCTTCGTGGTGCTCTCTGTTTGTGGGGCGGTAGCGGGAACCGGCTGGTGGGCACTATATCGATTCGGCAGTCCCTTAATTTCGATCCGCAAGGCGGTCGAAGACAGAAATTCCCGCATGCCGTTTTTCTCCACGATTGGACACGACCTTCTTCAGATCATCACAGTGGGCCTGGGTTCACCCCTCGGTCGTGAGGTTGCACCCCGTGAGGTCGGCGCGGTGCTTGCTGGAAGGCTGTCTGACCGGGCGGGTTTGACGCCGGAGTTTCGTCGAGTGCTGGTTGCCTGCGGCGCAGGAGCTGGACTGGCCGCGGTCTACAGCGCTCCGTTAGGGGGAGCGCTCTTTGTTCTTGAGGTTTTGCTGGGGACTCTGAGTTTGCCTGCGCTGTTACCGGCTTTTGCAACCTGTGTTATTGCGACAGTAGTGGCTTGGGTCGGTTTGGGAAATGAATCGCAATATTCTTTGCCGCCATTGGCCATTTCCTCGCCGCTTGTCGTCTGGTCGATCGTGATGGGACCTGTTTTTGGATTTGCGGCGTACGGGTTTGTTCGCGGGGCTGGAGCAGCTCGCGCACACGCCCCTCGAGACCGGCGGCTACCGTTGTGGTGTGCCGTGGTGTTTCCGGTCATCGGTCTGCTGGCGATCCCGTTTCCGCAACTGTTGGGCAACGGAAAGGGGGTGGCGCAGGAAGTCTTCGACTGCAACATCGGTCTCACAGTTGCAGTTGTGCTGTTGTTGCTGAGGGTGCTGGTCACGCTAGGCGCTCTACGCGCAGGTGCGGAAGGTGGCCTACTAACCCCAGGGCTATCGATCGGCGCCTTGCTGGGAATTATTCTCGGCGGATTCTGGAATTATGCATGGCCTGGTTTGCCTCTGGGAGCATTCGCGATCGTGGGAAGTGCCGCTTTCCTGGCATCCTCGATGAAGATGCCGCTTACAGCCGTTGTCTTGATCATGGAGTTCACTCGGATCGGTCACGATTTCCTTGTTCCAATGCTTTTCGGAGTTATTGGCTCCGTCTCCGTCTTCTATCTTTGCACGAAGCACGTCCTTCCACCCGCATGGAGAGCGCACCATGACGATATCCCCCGCTCCGTATCGAGAGAACTCACGGCTGCGCTACAAGTGGGTCCTTAGTCTCGCAGCCCCTTGTGTGACAAAAACACATGGCCAGTGGGTGGAGACATTCATCCGAGTCGCAATTAAGTGATTTCAGCTCGCGAAGCAAATAGATCGCCAGTCGTGTTTCATCACTGCGGAGACGCTTCGGCCGCCTCTCCGTGTTGCTGGCGGTGGCAGAGCCTGCGCGGGCTTGCTACATCCGCACGGCGTACAAGAGTTCAGAACTGGAGTCGCGACAACGACGTTTTCGTCAAATCCATGGCATGAAATAGCTGCGAGTGGAATTCCTCTTTCTGGGCCTACGTTCCTTTCTTGTTGAAAACAAGGCAGATTGCCGATTCTCACGCTAATGTTCGGCGTTGGACATACGGTTGCTTTTCTTCGCAGGGACAGTTCGACGCGATCAATTGAAAGGGGAATCTGAAATCGTATGGCTCAACAATCATCAAATGGACGTCCCAAACTATCGGAGAAGGGGCTCTTGACACCTGACAATTGCGTTGTGGCGCTGATCGATCATCAACCACAGATGCTGTTCGGCGTAAGCAACTTCGATCGGCAGTCCATTATCAACAACACCGTGGCCTTCGGAAAAGCCGCAAAGGTGTTCGACGTACCTGTGATTTTAACGACGGTCGAGACGAAGTCGTTCAGCGGAAATATGTGGCCGCAGCTCCGCGCGGTATTTCCCGGCCAGGAGCCGATCGAGCGATCCTCGATGAACTCCTGGGACGACAAAAACTTTGTCGCCGCGATCGAAAAAAGCGGACGCAAGAAGATCGTTCTGGCCGGCCTTTGGACAGAAGTCTGTGTTGCGTTTCCCTCGGTGCAGGCGATTCATGACGGCTACGAAGTCTATGTCGTGGAAGATTGCTGCGGCGATGTGAGCCAGCTTGCTCACGACAATGCGATGAAGCGCGTCATTCAGGCCGGCGCAAAGCCGGTCACCTCTATGTCCGTCATGCTCGAATGGCAACGCGATTGGGCTCAGAAGGGAACCTACGACGCTGTCATGGACATCGTGAGAACGCATCTCGGAGCCTATGGTATTGGGGTCGAATACGCTTACACCATGGTCCATGGTTTGCCAGCCACGAAGTTTGCCGAATATGTAGTTCCAGCTGCCCTCGCAGCTCACAAGTAAAGCCCGAAGGGCGGAGCCTCCTCCGCCCTTTCAATCCACTTGGAAAATCTGAAAGGGAAATTACCGTGTCTGCTGAGCTCATTTTGCACAACGCTAAGGTCGCCACGAACGGGGTACCCTCGCTTGCCGAGGCCATCGCCATTACGGCCGGAAAGATAGCCGCTGTGGGCAAGGATGAAGAAATTCTGCGCCTGCGGGGTCCGCAAACGCGCGTAATTGATGGTGGACGACGAACCATCATCCCCGGTCTCAACGATTCCCACATGCACCCGATACGCGGTGGGCTCAATTACAACTTGGAATTGCGCTGGGATGGCGTCTCTTCGGTAGCCGATGCCCTGCGCATGTTGAAGGAACAGGCTGCACGGACGCCCGCGCCTCAGTGGGTACGGGTGATTGGAGGTTGGACCGAGTTCCAGTTTGCCGAACGCCGCATGCCGACGCTGGATGAGATCAACGCAGTTGCTCCGGACACGCCCGTGTTCGTGATGCATCTGTATGACCGGGCGCTATTGAACGCAGCTGCCCTGCGTGCCGTGGGCTACGACAAGAACGCCCCAGATTTTCCAGCTGGTGAGGTTCAGCGTGATCGCCACGGAAATCCCACCGGCCTCCTCATCGCCAAGCCCAACGCAAACATTCTCTATTCCACCCTCGCCAAGGGCCCAAAGCTCTCCCGCGAAGATCAACTGAATTCCTCCCGGCTCTTCTTCCGTGAGCTCAACCGCTTCGGTATTACCAGCGCGATCGACGCCGGCGGCGGATTTCAGAACTATCCCGACGATTATGGCGTAGTAAACGAACTGCATCGCAATGGTGAGCTATCGATTCGTCTCGCATATAACCTCTTTACGCAGAGGCCGAAGCAGGAACTGGCTGACTTTCAGAGTTGGACCAAAATGACCAAGGCCGGTGATGGGGACGACTTCTATCGTCTCAATGGCGCAGGAGAAATGCTGGTTTTCTCCGCGGCCGATTTCGAAGATTTTCTCGTGCCGCGCCCGGACATGCTTCCGGTGATGGAAAGCGAGCTGAAAGCGGTGATTCGCCATCTCGTGGAGCATCGCTGGCCGTTTCGCATACATACCACCTACAACGAGACCATCGAGCGGGCGCTGAATGTCTATGAAGAGGTGAACCGGGAGATTCCCTTCGACGGCCTGCACTGGTTCTTTGATCACTGTGAAACAATTTCCGACCGCAACATCGAGCGCGTGAAGGCGCTGGGCGGCGGCATCGCTGTGCAGAACCGCATGGCTTTTCAAGGCGAGTATTTCGTCGAGCGATACGGTTCACAGCAAGCCAAACGTACTCCGCCGATCCGCCGCATGCTGGAGATAGGTGTTCCCGTGGGAGCAGGGACCGACGCAACCCGCGTTTCGAGCTACAACCCTTACCTTTCGCTCTACTGGCTTATCACCGGCAAGACCGTCGGCGGTCTCAGTCTTTATCCGCAAGAGAACCGATTGGATCGCGAGGAAGCACTCAAGCTCTACACCATGGGGAGCAGTTGGTTTTCGACGGAGGACGGAAAAAAAGGAGCTCTCGCCCCAGGCCAACTGGCTGACCTGGCTGTTCTCTCTGCCGACTATTTCTCCATTCCCGAGGAAGAAATCAAGCATCTCGAATCTGTACTTACGATCGTCGGTGGGAAGGTTGTTTATGCCACCGAAGAATTCTCAAAACTCGCGCCGCCCGAACTGCCTGTGAGCCCCAGCTGGTCGCCCGTCAAAGTGTTCGGTGGTTACGCAAAGCAGCCGACTCAACCGGTTGCCGCGTCCCACTCCGCTTCTTGTTCGCATGTTACGGCGCCAGCTCATGGCGGGACGCAATCGCACCTTCAAGTGATGGGTGAATTTGGCCTATGGGGGCTGGGTTGCGATTGTTTCGCCTTCTGAGAGGCAGCAGGCCGAATTCTTAGTTGGCAGAACGAGAGAATCAGAATGTCAAATATCGCCGACAAGGTTGTAGTAATTACAGGGGCTAGCAGCGGTGTTGGCGAAAGCACGGCTCGCCTTCTCGCAGGGAGTGGCGCGAAAGTCGCGCTCGGAGCGAGGCGCAAAGATCGGATCGACGCCCTCGTCAGGGACATTAACGCCAAGGGAGGCAGCGCTCTCGGTTTCAAGACTGATGTGACAAAGCGCGGAGATGTCGAGGCTTTAGTGAGAGGCACCGTTGACAAGTACGGCCGAATCGACGCGATCGTGAACAATTCCGGGATCATGCCCATCGCACCTATGGCGGCGCTCAAGGTCGAAGAATGGGATCGAATGATCGATGTGAACATCAAGGGCCTCTTATATGGGGTGGCCGCAGTGCTTCCGATTATGCAAAAGCAAAAGCTGGGCCACATCATCAACATCGCTTCTGTCGCGGGCTTCAAAGTCTTCGCGCCGGGCGGCACCGTTTACAGCGCGACGAAGTTCGCCGTGCGGGCGCTGACTGAGGGCCTGCGCATGGAGCTCAAGGCCGACAACATTCGTTGCACCGTGATCTCTCCGGCCGCGGTTGCAACGGAACTACCCGAAGGTAGCTCGGAGGAAACCACCAGAAAGAATTTGCGCGAGTTCTACAAGATCGCTATTCCGGCGGAGTCAATTGCTCGCGCGATAGCTTACGCCATCGAGCAACCAGCCGACGTAGAAATCGGCGAGGCCGTCATCCGGCCCACGGCTCTGGACTTCTAGCACGGAGACAAACTATGCGGCCTTTACTGCGCGTCACGTTGTCCAGATTCTTGGAGCCTTCCGGCATGACATATGCAGGAGGAATGCGATGAAAGTGTTGTTCATATCCTTTGTAGTTGGTTTGGGTGTAGGGATTTTGTACGGTCTGATCCGCGTGAAGAGTCCGGCGCCGCCCATCGTCGCCTTGCTCGGCCTCTTGGGAATGGTGATAGGCGAACAGTTTGGGATTTGGGTCCAGACGAAAAAGCTGGACGTTTCGCATGCCGCATCGGTTTGCCTTGTCGGTGAGCGCTACGACCGGCCACATCGGTCGGAAGCGCCTTAACTTCCCAGTCGCGGGAATTTGCAGATCCGGGAGAGACGAATGGATTTGAAAAAGATACTCGCAGGAACTTCTGTTGCAATCTTTTTGACGATTGCGTTCACGAGCGACTCGCAGCACTTCAGCACGTTCGCCCAAACGGCGCGACCAGCCGAAACCAAGGGCATTGCTGTCGCCCCGCAGTACGACACGACGCACGTCTGCGTATCACCTTGATTATTCTGTCCACCTCGATAACAAAGCCCGCGTCTCGGTGACAACTCGCTCTTGGAACTTTGGATCCCTCACTAGCACTGAGCCCTGCATCGGATGGCCTTCGTCGTCGTAGTACAGGCCGGTCTGACCTGATTTGATTCATTGATGAGGACCTTCGCGATTACGCGCGCGGCCTGCTTCGGCGTACTCCAGTGCTTGATGTAGGGGGCAAGCAGTGAAAGGACGTGCTTGGCCAGGAAGCGGAGGGAGGCGCTTGCCTCTCGCCCAAGACCGGTACCCGGACTGAAGCCCGGTTCCACCGCGTTGAAATGCAAGCGAGGTGTTTCGTG
>Ga0068863_100003977_pt1 | contig 14596 bp, 11 predicted proteins | sample KBSSwiS62_FD_66596 | JGI IMG/M metagenome (GOLD analysis project Ga0068863, IMG submission 66596) | Switchgrass rhizosphere microbial communities from Kellogg Biological Station, Michigan, USA - KBS Switchgrass S6-2 | ecosystem: Host-associated > Plants > Roots > Rhizosphere > Soil ...
CGATCAACCTGGACACCATCAATACGCTTTACGGCCTTCACCTGAATTCCTTTGAAATGGAACAGTTCCTGGCCAGCCGCGCTGAAGCCCGCGACCCGGTCCGCACGTCGGAAGACGTGGTCGTCAGCAAAATCGGCCGCGAACTTTACGAAAAGTTTTTCCGCGGGTACACCCGCAAACAATGGGGGCTGGATCCTTCGGAACTCGATTCGCAAGTGACCGCCCGCGTGCCCACGCGCACCAACCGGGACGATCGTTATTTTACCGATACCTACCAGGCGATGCCCCGGCACGGGTTCACCCGCATGTTTGCCAACATGCTGGACCATCCGAACATCAAAATCCTGCTCAACACCGATTACCGGGACGTGAAGGATGCGATTCCCTACCGCGAATTAATTTATACCGGGCCGGTGGACGAGTTTTTCGATTTTCGCTTCGGCAAACTGCCGTATCGCTGCCTGGAATTCAAACACGAGACCTTGAACCAGCCCATTTACCAGCCGGTGGCGGTGGTCAATTATCCCAACGATTACGCCTTCACGCGCATCACCGAGTTCAAGCACCTGACAGGCCAGGAACATCCCAAGACCAGCATCGTCTACGAATTTCCCAAGGCCGAGGGCGACCCTTATTACCCGATCCCGCGGCGGGAGAACGCCGAGGTGTATCGCCAATACCAGGAGCTCGCCGAACAGGCCGGCGTCCATTTCGTCGGCCGGCTGGCCACCTATAAGTATTACAACATGGACCAGGTGGTGGCCCAGGCCCTGACCCTCTACGCGCGGCTTTGCAATCTGAGCCGCGCCGAGGCAGTCAACCTGGCCTACGCACCGGAAATCACCACCGTCAGCTTCCCGTCCAACGGCAAACCGAAGCGGCAGCGCCCGGCGCCGGCACGCCGGGGCGAGGCTGTCATCGTCCCCTGAGCCCCAGGCGCTTCTCCCCGCCCGATGCGATGAAAAAGGAGATGCCATTCGAAGCGCTTCCGCAAGGACCGGATTTTCCGAGTTTTTTCGCCGGCGGCTTCGAATGCTCGACCCACGTGCGGCGCTCGGGCCAGCGGCTGGACCTGGTTGAGGCCACCGCTCACGACCGGTTCGCCGACGCCGATTACCTCCGCCTCCAGCACGAGGGACTGGGTGTCGCCCGCGAGGGGGTTCGCTGGCACCGGGTGGAAGCTTCGCCCGGGAAGTACGATTTTCGCAGCGTGCTGCCCATCGTTCGGGCGGCCCGGAAAACCGGCACGCGGGTGCTCTGGGACCTGTGCCATTTCGGCTGGCCCGATCACCTGGACCTGTTCCAGCCGGAATTTGTCTCGAGCCTGGCGCGTTACGGCGCCGCCTTCGCCCGCTGGCTCGCGCGGGAGACCGATGAACCCGGTTTCTTCGTGCCCATCAATGAAATCTCGTTCTTCTCCTGGGCCTCGGGAGATGAAGGGTCGATGTTCCCTTTTGCAACCGGGCGCGGGTTCGAGCTGAAAGCGCAGCTGGTCCGCGCGGCTATTCAAACCATGGAGGCCATTTGGTCGGTTGAGCCGGCCTCCAGGTTCATGCATGTCGATCCCATCATTCACGTGATCGCCAGCCCGCGGCACCCGGAGGAAAAAGCGGCGGCCGAAGCGTACCGGATGTCGCAGTACCAGGCGTGGGACATGTTGGCCGGCCACGTCTGGCCGGAATTGGGCGGGGAGGAAAGGCACCTCGATTTGATCGGCGTCAATTTTTATCCCCAAAACCAATGGTTTTACAATTTGAGGGGGCACCAACGGGTTCGCCGCTTCAGCCCGTTAAGCCGGAAACACCCGCTTTACCGTCCTTTCCGTGAAATGCTGCGGGAGATTTATGAACGATATCGCCGGCCCCTGTTCGTCGCGGAGACCGGCGCCGAGAACCGTCTGCGTCCGGGTTGGCTTCGGTACGTCTGCCAGGAGGTGGACGCGGCCCTGGCCGAGGGCATCCCGATCTACGGTGTTTGTTTGTATCCGATCCTGAATCACCCGGGGTGGGTCGACGACCGGCATTGTTATAATGCCTTGTGGGATTATCCGGATGAGCGCGGGAACCGGGCGATTTACCTGCCGCTCGCCCGCGAGCTTCGCCGCTGGCGGCGGCATTTCGAACGAACGAAAGTGGGTGAACTGCTGGCGGCCGAGTGAACCCAAAGGCGAGTGTATGTCCGAGCAACTCTTTTTTCCGCGCCCGGAATATCCGCGTCCCGATTTCCGCCGCGGCATGGTGGAGGGCCACGACTGGTTGAACCTGAATGGCCCGTGGCAATTCCGCTTCGATGGGCGCCGCGAGGGGTTGGAAGAGGAATGGTTCCGGCCCAACTCACCCGATTGGCGCGAGCAAATCCTCGTCCCCTTCTGCTGGGAATCCCTCGCGGCGTGGGGGGAAGGCGATGCCGCCGGCAACGACAACTTCTACGCCACCCGCGTCTTCCGCAATCCGCTGGAGGTCACCCGGGCCAATCATCGTTCCGCGCCCCGGTTTGAAGTGGGCTGGTACCGCCGCCTGGTCTCCATTCCTGGCACCGATCCCTGGCAACAGAAACGCATCCTGCTGCATATCGGCGCCGCCGATTTTTTCACGGATTGCTGGTGCAATGGCGTTCACGTCGGCCATCACGAAGGCGGTTATACCCCGTTCGAATTCGACCTGACCGATGCCCTCAAGCCCGGCTCCGGCGAAGCGCTGATCGTGTTGCGGGTCGAAGATCCGATGGACAACGCCGAACAGCCGGTCGGCAAACAATGGGGCTGGTACACCACCACCAGCGGCATTTGGCAAACGGTGTTCCTCGAACCCCGTCACCCGGCCCACATCCGCTCGTTTCGCATCCAAACCGACATCGAAGCCGGCACGGCCGATTTTACCATTCAATGCGAAAACGTCCCCGAGGGGTCGGTCGTCGAGCTCGAGATTACCGGGCCAGGCTCGGCTGCCCAAACCGCGCAGATCGAAGTTCGACGCGGCCTCGCCGAGCAGGAGGTCAAACTGGCTTCGGTGGCTCTCTGGGATCCCAACAGCCCGCATTTGTATTCGGTCGAGTTTCGGCTGCGGCAAGCCCAGCGCCGGCTCGACACCGTTCAATCCTACTTCGGCCTCCGCAAAGTGGACTTCGAACGGGCCAGCGAGGCCGGCGCGCCCGCCTCCTTGCGGTTAAACGGCGTCCCTCGCTACCTGCGCGGAGCGCTCTATCAATCCTATTTCCCCGACGGGGTCTATACGGCTTCCTCGGTCGAGACCTTGAAAAACGATATTCTTTGGGCCAAGAAATTCGGCTTCAACTTTCTGCGGGTGCATATCAAGGTCGACGATCCGCTGTTGCTGTACTGGGCGGACCGCCTGGGGATCCTGTTGATGGCTGATTTTCCCAATTTCGGGGAGGGGGGCGATACCGCGCTGGGACGGCGGCGTTTCGAAACCATGATGCGCGAAACCATCGAGCGGGATTTCAACCATCCCTCGATTTTCTCCTGGTGCCTTTTCAACGAGACCTGGGGTTTTGGCGGCCAGACCAGTTTCGTGGACCGGCTCCAGTCACCCGCCATCGGGGGGCAAAAGGCCCCGAGTTCCGAGCCTGCCCGGCTGGACCCGCCCCAGGTTTGGGTCCAAAAAATGTGGGAACTGGCCAAACGCCTGGATCCGAGCCGGCTGGTGGAGGACATGAGTGTCTGCCACTGGGAGCATCTCCAGTATTATCAGCACGGGGACACGGATATTAACTCCTGGCACTTCTACATTCATGATTACGACCAGGCGCGGACGCACATCGAAAAAGTGGTGCGTTCGACCTTCATCGGATCGAGCTTCAATTATGTTCCCGGCTTCGTGCATCGGGGCCAGCCGCTGATTAACAGTGAGTATGGGGGCATCGGCGCGCTGGACGGCGACCGCGACGTGAGTTGGAGCTTCAAATTCCTCACCAACGAACTGCGCCGGCACCAGCAAATCGCCGCTTACATTTATACCGAACTGCACGATGTCGAATGGGAGTTCAACGGATTTTTGAATTACGATCGGACGCCCAAACAATTCGGTTACGATCCGAAGATCATTAACGAGAGCAACGCCTTGCCGATTGATTCACCGCCGGCCCAAAGGCTGGCCCCGGGCTCGGTCGTTCGCCTGGAAATCGCCTCCTCCCATTTCTCGACCCGCAACTATGGCGACGTGGAGCTGCATTGGGAACTGGGCGGGGTGGATGATCGCGGCCAGTTTCACGGGGGCCTCAGTCGCGGTCGGGAGCCGATCCGCTTTCCGCACCGGCAGGTGGCGCCGGCTCATACCATCGAGTTGCGCCTGCCGGAAAAGCGCATGGCCTGCACGGCGCTTTTTTCCGCCCGGTCGGGCGGCGAAACCATTGCGCAGAACTTCGTCCACCTGTTCGCCTCCGACGGCTACCCGCCGGCCCGCGAAGAGTCGCCGCGAACGCTGGTCCTGCGCGCCTTGCCGGGCGATTGGACCAGTTCCGAATGGACCCTGGGTGGGTCCGCCCCGGAGCAAGCCCGCGCGGCCGATTGTTGTTACGGATCCGGCCAGGGTTATTTTGAATGGACCTTGCCGCTCAACGGCGTCGATATCGCCTCTGCCCGCCGGCTCAAACTGGTTTGCGAGGCTTCCTCGCACCGCGCAGATTCGCCGCAGACCGACGATCAGATCTACCCGACCACCCTGGGCCTTTCCCTCAATGGCATCCCGGTTTACGAAGCCGTCATTCCGAATCACCCGCACGACGCGCGCGGGGTGTTGAGTTATCTGCGGGGCGGTGTCGGCGCGTATGGCTACCTGGCTCACGCTTTCGCCGAGGACCGGTTGCTTTCGCAGATCGCCGAAGCCGGATCGAAGCAGGAACTGCGCGTGCGCTGCGCGGTTCCCGCCGGCGCGCTCGCCCAGGGAGGCTTGAACCTGTACGGCGCGGAATGCGGCCGGTTTCCCCTCTGTCCGACCGTCATCATCGATTGGTAACCGCGTGGCCCGCAAAATCTCCTTTGACCGGCAAGCGGGCGGAAACTAGGTTGCTGCCGTGCAAAAGGGAAACGCGAGCGCTTTCGATTCCCCGCAGGTGCGTTTCCTGTTCCGCATGCCGTTGCCGCGGAGCTTCAGCCATTACCTCGGACGCAAACTGTTCCGTTTTCTGCTGACGATCCAGGGGTTGGGGGCTTTCGCGCTCATCACGCTGGGGGTAATCCTGGGCAAATTCCGATCCGCCCGCCGGGTAGTCTGGCCGCTGGTGTTTCATGAGACCTCCCGGGCCGGCCTGCGGCTCCTGCCGATGTTCCTGTTTCTGTCCGCTGCGCTGGGCCTGGTGGTAATCGGGCAAACGGTTTCGTGGCTGACACGGGTAGGCGCCATCAATTATCTCGGATCGATCATGGTCCTGGTGGTGGTGCGGGAATTGGGTCCCCTGTTGACGGCGGTAATGGTGCTGGCGCGGGTCGGGACGGCCAACGTGATCGAGCTCGGCACCTCCCGGGCCATGGGCGAAGTGGAGGCGCTCGAAGCATTGGGCATCGATCCGATCCATTACCTGGTTGTGCCGCGCGTGATTGCCATGGCCGTGGGTGTGTTCGCCCTGACGATTTACCTCATTCTCGGCGCGTTGGTGAGCGGTTACATCTGGGCCTTCGTCCAGGACGTTCCCCTTCGGCCGGGAGATTATTTCCGGCAACTGGCGGGGTCGTTGAGCTGGCTCGATTTCGCGCTGGTCGGCCTCAAGACCTGCATCTTCGGTTTCATTATTTCGATCGTGACCTGCTACCATGGCCTGGCCCAACCGCTGCGGCTGGAGGAGGTCTCCTATGCCACCGTCCGGGCGGTGGCCCAGAGCATTATTGGTTGCGTGGTGGTGGATGCGATCTTCATCATCATTTACCTGGCGTTCTAAATGAGCGATCCGACGGCCCATCCTGAAGTCCCGATCATCGAAATGCGCGGCGTGTCGGTCGGCGCCTTGCGCGATCAGAACTCGGTTGTGGTGGAGGAGGTCAATTGGTCGGTCCGGGCCGGAGATTTCTGGGTGGTGGCCGGCCTGCAAGGCGCGGGGAAAAGCGATTTCCTTTTGATGACCGGCGGGTTAATGCCGCCGGTGGCGGGGGAATACCGGCTGTTTGGCGAGCTGATGCCGATCTTCGATGAAGACCGCCTGCCGCATCGCCTGCGCATGGGCCTGGCCTTTGAGGGCGGGCAGCTTTTCAATCATTTAACCATCGCGGAAAACGTGGCGCTCCCCGTGCAATATCACCGCGACTTGAGTCCTCAGGAAGCGCGAGCGCAAATCCAGCCCTTGCTGGAGACGCTGGAATTGGCGGAATGGGCCGACACCACGCCGGGCGCCATGGGGCGCAACTGGCAAAAGCGGGCGGGATTGGCCCGCGCGCTGGCGCTGGGCCCTGAATTGTTACTGGTCGACAGCCCGCTCACCGGGCTGGACCTGCGCCACACCCAATGGTGGCTGAATTTTTTCGATCGGTTTCCAAAAGCGCAGGACCGCCCCGTGACGATGGTGATCACCAGCGCCGACCTTCAACCCTGGAGAGAACGAGCCCGGCAATTTGCCGTGCTGCGAAACAAACACCTCGAGGTGCTCGGAACCTGGGACCAGGTGGCCAGGGCCAGGACCGATCTCTTGCAGGAGGTCATGACGACCCTGCCACAACTGGACCAGGCCACATGACCGGCCGCATTACCAGGCCCAGACCTTCGCCTTCCCCGGCGGCATCAGCGCCGGGCGCATCCCTTCCCCGCTTTACCCTATGGCGCTCCAGGATCTGACCCCGCAACTCCGCACCCGTTTGAGCCGCATGGAGCGAGCCGTCGGCTGGTTTGTGCTGCTGGCCGTGGCGCTGTTGATGTTCGGTTTTTGCTACTACATCTACACCACCGCTCAAAGCCGCGGGTGGTTCAGAACCAAGGCTCCTTATTTCACTTTCACCGACCGCGCCACCGGTTTGAAAGTGGGCGACCCGGTCAAGCTGATGGGCCTGGACGTCGGGCAAATTACCGTGATGGAGCCGCAACCTCCGGAGGACTTCCAATATAACATGTATGTGGAGTTTGAACTAAAGAGCCCCTACTATGGCTACCTATGGACGGAGGGTTCCAAAGCCAAGGTGACTACCGCGGACTTGTTGGGAAAGCGCGTCCTGGAGGTAACTAAAGGCACGGGTGGTCATCCGGCCTATGTGTTTGAACCCTATCGCGAGGTGCCGCTGGACCAGGCCCAATCACTGCCCGAATGGCAGCAGTGGGATTTCGGGGAGGATCTCTATGACGCCAGCGGCACGAATCTTCTCATCAAAGCCTTGTCCAAACTGTCGCCCGCCGGCCTCGAAACGGCCGCGCGGCTGGGGCGGAAGCATCTTCGCGTGCTCGATGGAAGGAAGGGCCAGCAAAAGAAATGGATGACGGCGGTCTGGGTCGATCACGAAGGGCACTATGAAGATTATTCGAAGGGGCACAAGCCCTACTGGCTCAAGTCGGAGGAATCCGCGGCGGTAACCGAACGGCTCGAGTCCCTGGTGGGCGAGGTCGAAAAAGCGCTGCCGAACATACTGAATCTGACCAACCAGCTTTCCGCGGTCCTGTCCAACAGCGCCAGTCTCACTTCGAATCTCAACGAGGTGGCGATCAGCGCGCGACCGGTGGCCAGCAACCTGGCCGCCGCCACGGCCCACCTGGATCGTCCCGGTTCCCTGGGCGAGTGGCTGTTGCCCACCAACATCAACCGGCAACTCGAGGGGACCTTGACCCATGCCCACGGCACGCTCGCCAGTGCGGACACCAACCTGACCGCGATTGCGGAAAACCTGCAACGCTCGCTAGACAACCTCGCCAACCTCACCAGCAATCTCAATAGCCAGGTCCAGGCGAACACCAATGTAGTCGGTCAACTCTCCGATACTATCGTTCACGCCGATGAATTCGTTCAAGGCCTCAAGCGTCATTGGTTGCTGCGTTCCGCTTTTAAAACAAGGAACACCAATGCGCCGCCTGCCAGAAACACCGCCCCGCTAAAGTCGCCCAAAGCCAGGTAGGGAATATAAGTTTGATTGCTTTCCGCGGGGTTGTCGCTCATAGTCTGTAGCTTAAGGCCGGTACTAAAGAGCACTATCCCGACTATTCATGGAAAGTGTAGATATGAGAAAACTGTTCGGCGCTGAGGTTAAGCGCCGCAGGAACGGGCTTGGGTTGTCGCAAGAGCAGTTAGCCGAACAGGCCGATCTGCACCGCACCTATGTCAGCGATGTGGAATCGGGCAAGCGCAATCCTTCGCTGGCGAGCATCGATCGGCTGGCGCGGGCGCTGGGCGCCTCGCTCGGATCGGTTTTCGCCGGCCTCGAACAGGAAGCTCGCGCCAACGGCCGGGCCGATGACCCGGCCATCGATCAACAAGTCGATATTCTGTTGGTGGAAGATACCCCCGTCGATGTGGACTTGACCCTCGCCGCTTTCGGCCGCGCCAAGCTGGCCAACCCGGTGCAGGTCGCCAACGATGGCGCCCAGGCACTCGACTTCCTTTTTTGCCGCGGTCAATTCGCCAAACGCCGGCCGGAAAACCGGCCTCAAATTGTTTTGTTGGATCTAAATCTGCCTGGCGTCCATGGCCTGGAGGTTTTGAAGCAAATTCGCGCCCATCCGCGGACTCGTTCCATCCATGTGGTGGTGCTGACGATTTCGCGCCGGGACGATCATATCGAAGAGGCGTTGCGGTTGGGCGCCGCCGCTTACATCGTGAAACCGGTGGACTTTCGAAACCTGAGCGAAGTCACCCAGAAACTAAGCTTCCGTTGGGCCTTGCTGGAAGGAAGTTAGCTCCCCTCAAGCCGAGCGGTTTTTCGTCCTCACATTTCCTTTTTGGATTAAGTCGGCGACGAGGCCGTACCGGGCCGCGGCGTCGCTATTCGGGATTTTGGTGCTCAGAACCTCCTTTTGAATGCCTCCTTTTGAATGTTTGACCACGGGGCGCGCATTCCCTAGACTCCGCAGCCTTTTATGAAAGTCCTGGTGTGCGACCCCATCTCGCCAAAAGGGATCGGGTATCTGCAACAACGACCCGAATTTGAAGTAGTGGTGCTGCCCAACCGGCTGCCGGAGGCGGAGCTATTGGCCGCCGTGAAGGACGTCGTGGCCATGGTTGTCCGCTCGGAGACCAAGGTAACGCGCAAGGTCATTGAAGCAGCCCCCAAGCTCAGAGTCGTTGGCCGTGCCGGCGTTGGGGTGGATAACGTGGATGTCGAGGCGGCGACGCAGCGCGGTGTGGTGGTGATGAACACGCCGGGTGGGAACACGATTTCGACGGCGGAGCTGGCGTTTGCCATGATTTTGAACCTCGCCCGAAAACTTCCCCAGGCGCACGCTTCGATGGCCGCCGCCAAATGGGACCGCAAGCAATTCCAGGGCATCGAGTTGCAGGGAAAAACGCTCGGGGTGCTGGGAATGGGGCGCATCGGCAGCGAAGTGGCTCGGCGCGCGCTGGCCTTCGGCATGACCGTGCTCGCTTACGATCCGTTTTTGACCGAGGCTCGGGCGCGTTCGCTCGGCATCGAACTGGTGCTCGACCTGGACAATGTCTATCGCGAAGCGGACTTCATCACCGTCCATATGCCCGTGACCGACCAGACCCGGGGGATGTTGAACGCCGGGGCGTTTTCCAAGATGAAGCCGCGGGTTTGCATCATCAATTGCGCCCGGGGAGAAATCGTGGTTGAGGCCGACCTGCTCCAGGCGCTGGATTCCGGCAAACTGGCCGGAGCGGGGCTCGATGTGTACGCGACCGAACCCTTGCCCGCCGATCATCCGTTCCGCAAGCATCCGTCCATCACGCTGACCCCGCATCTCGGGGCCAGCACCCAGGAAGCTCAGGAAAAATGCGGCCTGGAGGTTGCCGAAGTAATTAGCGGTTACCTGCTGACCGGTGAAGTGCGCAACGCGGTCAACCTGCCGCATCTCGAGGCAAAGACCTACGAGCAGATCCGCCCCTACCTGGTGCTGGGCGAAAAACTGGGCAAACTGGTGTCGCAGTTGTCCCCGCCGCACGTCGACCGGCTGCATATTACTTATGGCGGAAAGGCCCAGGAATTGCCCAACATCGACCCGATTACGCGGGCCATCCTGATGGGGTTTCTTTCGAGCGCCGCGGTCAAGGATTTGAACAACGTGAACGTGAGGAGCATCGCTTCGACCCTGGGCGTCACGGTGGAAGAAAAGCGATCGAATGAGCCGGTCACGTTCAACGAATGGCTGCACGTGCAGGCCTCGACCGGCGGGGTCAAGGTCACCTCGGCAGGCGGCACCTTCTTCGGCTCCCCGGATAACCCGCGGATTGTCCGGGTGTTCAGCCAGCCCACCGAGATCGTTCCCTTCGGCGTGGTGTTGCTGCTCCGGAACAAAGATCGGCCGGGGATCGTCGGTTACCTCGGCACGCTGATGGCGCGGCATCAGGTTAACATTGCCAGCATGAGCCTGAGCCGTGATACTGCTGGTGGCTATGCCTTGACGGTTTTGAATTTGGACAGCGTGCCCTCGGCCGAAGTTTTGGATGAGATTCAAAAAGACCCGGACATCAGTAATGTCAAGGTGGTCATTTTATAACGAGAGCGAACAATTATTATTATGCAAACGAAACGAATCATTAACCTGGGAGCGGTCCTGCTGGCAGCGGCGACCTCCCTGGCGCAAACCGCGCCGACGCGGCCAACGACCAATGCCGCCGTGGCGTCCCGGCCCGCCGACCCCCTCAACGAGTTGTTTGGCGGCACGGTGATCGCCAAGGGCAAAGGGGTTGAGATCAAACGCGGACAGTTGGACCAGGCAATCATCGGCATCAAAGCCGGCGCCGCCGCGCGCGGCCAAAGCATCCCCCCGGATGACCTGGTCCGCCTGGAGCAACAGGTGCTCGACCGGATGGTGCAAATCCAATTGTTGCTCGGCCGCGCCACCGAGGCCGACAAAACCAAGGGCAAAGAGGTCAGCGATAAACGCATTGAGGCAATTAAAACCCGCGCCGGCAGCGAGGAAGCCCTGAACCGCAACCTGAAATCGGTCGGCCTTTCCCAGGAGGAATTGGCGAAAAACATGCTCGAGGAAGCCACCGCCGAAGCGGTCGTGCAGCACGAATTAACCGTCACCCTGGCCGATGACGCCGCCAAAAAATATTACGACGAAAACCCGGCCAAGTTCGAACTGCCCGAGATGGTGCGCGCCAGCCACATCCTGCTCGCCACTCGCGATTCGAAAACCGGCGCGGAGCTGTCGGACGAACAAAAGGCGGCCAAACGCAAAAAACTCGAGGACTTGCTCAAGCGCGCCCGTGACGGCGAGGATTTCGCCAAGCTGGCGCGGGAAAACTCCGAGGACCCCGGCTCCAAGGAGAAAGGCGGCGAATACACCTTCCCGCGCGGCCAGATGGTGCCCGAGTTTGAAGGAGCCGCTTTTTCGCTCAAGACCAACCAGGTCAGCGACATCATCACCACCTCGTTCGGGTATCACATCATTAAACTGAGCGAGCGGATCCCGGCCAAAAAGGAACCGTTTAACGGCAACGACACCAAAACCATCATCCAAAAGCAGGACGGACAGAATGTCACCATCCGTGAAATCCTCAACGAACAGGAGCTGCAAAAGCAGATCCCGACCTTCATGGCCAAGCTGAAAAAGGATGCGGGGGTGGAAATTCTCGACGAACGTCTGAAACCCAAAGACGCGCCCGCCGCCAAACCGTGACGGGGCGGCGAGGACCGCTCAATACTTTTTGGTAAACTTCTTGCGCTGCTCGTCGTCGCCCGTTGCCTCGGCGGGTTTATCCGCTGAGGATGTTTTTGGCGCGGCCGCAGCGGGTTCGGGGCCCGGACCGGCGTCAGCGGGCGATTCGATCGCCTCAACAAAGCTCAGCCGCAGGGTGGTGAGAGTCTGCTTCAGTAAACGGCTTTCCTCGCTGGTCAGGTTGCCGCGGGTCTTGGTTTCCAGCATTTCAACCGTATCGATGAAGAGGCGCGCCGTTTCGATGTCCTTGGTGAGTTGGCCGGTTTCCGGGTGAGGGACCTTGCCCAGCAGCAACATCGCCATATTGCTTTGCTGTAACAGCAGGTGAGCGAAGAGGGCGCTTTGATGCTGATCGGCCCCGGCCCCGGCCGCGGCCGGGCGATCGGGGGAAGGGGATGGCTCGTTCATCGTTCACTATCCTTCCGTTTTGTCTGGATCTCCGCCAACAGAAAATGGATCAGCCGGCGCAACCGCTCCTCGACATCGACGGTTTCCAGGATGCTTTGGCGCTCGGCGGCCCCGGGCAACACCGCGCACGATACCAGGTCCGCCGCCTGTTCCGGGTCGGTGATGGAGTCCAGGTAGGTGAGTATTTCTTTGGGAGAAAAGGAGGGCGGCGCCTGGGCGGGTTCGGCCTTTTCGGGGGACATCACCGGGAAGGGAAAGGGCAGGCCGAGTTTGATGCGTTCTTCGAGCAATTCTCTCACTTTGGCCACCAGGGCGTCGACTTTGACGGTGTCGCACGGGGGCGTGCGGATGGGCCGGATGCGTTGGACCCGGTAAGGTTTGTAACGAACCGTTTCCTCTAATTCCACGCGGGCCAATCCCTGGAGAATCAAATGGGAAGTGCCATCCCGATGGCCGACGGAGACGCGGATCAGGCCCAGGCCGGCGACCGGTGAAGGAGCCTCCCGGGAGCTGCCGGGCCGTTGCATCGCCACCCCGAACATCCGGTTCGAATGCAACGCATCGGCCAGCATTTGACGATACCGCGGTTCGAAGATATAGAGCGGCAGCAACGCCTGGGGGAACAACGTGGCGTTCGGCAAGGTCATCACCGGAATCTCTCGCGGTATCTTCATGTCCCCAATGTAGGAGAAAAGACCATTAATTCAAGGGAGGGAAGCACTCCTCGGGCCAGAATTATGGGTGAAATGGGAGCGGACCCCATTGAGGCACCAGGAATCAATCCCCAACATCCAAGCTCCAACCTCCAAATCTTTGACGGAGGTTTGATGTTTGAGGTTTTTCCGGTGCTTGGAGCTTGGATGTTGGAGCTTTAACCCCGCCCTTGCCAAACCTCCGCGCAATGGTGCATGTTGGCCTTTGTATGAAAAACCGAATTGGATTCGTTGTGGTTGTGCTGGTGGCGGTTGGTTTAGGAATCGGCCTGATCAGCATTAAACGGCAAGCCGCCAAGCAGCAACAGGATGACGCAGAACGCATTAGCAGCCTCTCGAACAACTGGGTGAAGACCAGCGCCGACCTGGATGAGCAACGCACCGTCAGTGCCGCCCTCGAAAAGGACCTCGAAAGTCAAAAGAAAGCCTTCGGTGACTTGACCAATCATTACGCAGTCGTCGCGGCCAACTTGACGAAAACGGAAGCCTCTTTGCAGGCGTCGGAAGAAGAAGTCAGAAAGCGCGACACCAAGATCGCTGACCTTGAAAACCAAAACCAGCTGTTGGACAAGCAGGCGGTGGATCTCAGCGCGGCCATCACCAACCTGAACGTCCAAATCGACGATACGCGCAAGAAATTGTCCTCCTCGGAAGGGGACCGGGTGTTTCTGGAGGGAGAACTCAAGCGGTTGGTGGCCGAAAAGGCCGAACTCGAACGCCAGTTCAATGACCTTACCGTGCTGCGCGCCCAGGTTTCCCGGCTGAAGGAAGAGCTCTCGATCGCCCGCCGCATCGAATGGATCCGCCAGGGTATTTTTGCCAGTGCCGAACAAAAAGGCGCTCAAAAACTGATGCAAGGGGTGGGTTCGCCCCAGGCGCAGCCCCGGCCGCCTCGATCCAATTACGACCTGAACGTGGAAGTCAGCGCCGACGGTTCCGTCAAAGTCATTCCGCCTCTGACCAACGCGCCGGCCAATGCACCTCCGAAATGACCCCGGCTGATTTGTTGGTCGATTCGCACGGCCGGGTGTTGCGCGACCTGCGCGTCAGCATCACCGACCGCTGCAACTTCCGGTGCCTTTATTGCCTGCCGGAGACGGAGGCCGCGCATAATTTTTATCGCGGCCACTGGGCTCATCTGCCGGACTCGACCCCGATCGTCCAGCAATGGGTGCCCAAGTCGAACCTGCTGACGTTCGAAGAGATCGAGCGAACCGTCCGCATCGCGGCGGGGCTGGGGATCCAGAAAATCCGGCTCACCGGCGGCGAACCCTTGTTGCGCCGTGGCGTTGAAGATTTGGTCGGGCGTATCGCGGCCGTCCCCGGCCTCACCGATTTGGCGATGACCACCAACGGGTTTCTGTTTCGTGAAAAGGCCGCGGCCCTGCGCCAGAACGGGCTGCGGCGGGTCAGTTTCAGCATGGATTCGCTGGATCGTAACAATTTTCGCAAAATCACCGGGCGTGACGGCCTGCAGGAGGTGTTGGCGGCGATCGACCTCGCTCTCGAGATTGGCTTCCACCCGGTCAAGGTCAATGCCGTCGTCATCCGCGGCATCAACGATCACGAGGTTGAGGCGCTGGCCGATTTCGCCCGCGACCGGGAGCTGAGTTTTCGGTTCATCGAATTCATGCCGCTCGATTCGGCGCGCGCCTGGCTCAAGGAAATGGTGGTTTCAGGCCGTGAATTGCTCACTCGCCTGCAGGC
>Ga0068863_100003978_pt1 | contig 14593 bp, 14 predicted proteins | sample KBSSwiS62_FD_66596 | JGI IMG/M metagenome (GOLD analysis project Ga0068863, IMG submission 66596) | Switchgrass rhizosphere microbial communities from Kellogg Biological Station, Michigan, USA - KBS Switchgrass S6-2 | ecosystem: Host-associated > Plants > Roots > Rhizosphere > Soil ...
GCCTCGTGACATGACCGTCACGATCAGGCGCGCGCACACCCGGGACGTGTGGGGCGTGCGCCGGCTGATCGACACCTACTCGGCCGAGCGGCGGCTGCTGTCCAAGGCCACTGTCGCGCTGTTCGAGTCGATTCAGGAATTCTGGGTGGCGGTCACGGAAGACGGTTCTGTGGTCGGCTGCGGTGCACTGCACGTGATGTGGGAGGACCTGGCCGAGATCCGCACGGTCGCAGTCGATCCGTCGGTGCGCGGCCAAAAGATCGGCCACCGCCTGGTCACCGAGCTGCTCACCACCGCCGCCAATCTGGGCGTACGCCGGGTCTTCTGCCTCACCTTCGAGACCGAGTTCTTCGGCAGCTTCGGCTTCCGCCAGATCGACGGCGCCCCGGTGCCGCCGAAGGTCTACGAAGAACTGCTGCGCTCCTACGACGAGGGTGTCGCCGAATTCCTGGACCTGGAACGGGTCAAGCCGAACACCCTGGGTAACACCCGAATGCTGCTGCATCTGGCGATGCCACGAGCCGAGGAGATGTCATGACGGAGCGGGTGGCCGCTATCGACTGCGGCACCAACTCGATCCGGCTGCTAGTCGCCGACCTGGACGGCGTGACCCAGACCGATCTGATCCGGCGGATGGAGATCGTCCGGCTGGGCGAGGGCGTGGACCGGACCGGCCGGCTCTCCGACGCCGCGATCGAGCGCACCCGTCAGCGGCTGGGTGAATATGCCCGGCAGATCGCGGACCTGGGCGCCCAGCGGGTCCGCATGGTCGCGACCTCGGCCAGCCGGGATGCCGCCAACGCCGACGACTTCCGGGCGATGGTCCAGGCCACGATCGGGCATGACCCGGAAGTGATCACCGGCGACGAGGAGGCCCGGTTGTCGTTCATCGGTGCGGTCCGGGGCGTCGGCGCCGACAATCCGGGACCATATCTGGTGGTCGACATCGGCGGTGGCTCGACTGAGTTCGTGTCCGGGTCCGCTCGGGTGGACGCGGCCCACTCGGTCGACATCGGGTGCGTACGCATGACCGAGCGGCACCTGCGATCCGATCCGCCCACTCCGGCCGAGATCGACGCCGCCACCGCCGACATCGACACGGCCATCGACCAGGCGCTGACGCTGGTCCATCCGGCGCCGGACGCCACGTTGATCGGTCTGGCCGGCTCGGTGACCACGGTCGCGCTGATCGCGCTTGGGCTGCCAGACTATGACCCGACCCGGATCCACGGCTCCAGGATCACCTATGAGCAGGTCTCCAAGGTGACCCATGACCTGCTCGCGGCGACCCACGCCGAGCGCGCCGCGATCGGCGGCATGCATCCGGGCCGCATCGACGTCATCGGCGCGGGAGCGTTGATTTTGCGGACCATCATGGAGCGCACCGACATCTCTTCGGTGATCGCCTCCGAACACGACATTCTCGACGGCATCGCCTGGTCGCTCGTGTCCGCATAGCTGCGATCTTCACCACGTGCACAGCCCCTTCCGAGGGCCTGGTCGGCCGTGGTTTTCTTACCTCCTTGCGCGACCGCGAGGCGCGAACCACCAATCACGGTGAGCGCCGTCCGCGAGGACACGAGGACGCAGTGCGGACCGCGAGGCGCACGACGGACGCACCGCCAAGCGCTAAAAGTTTCATCGCGCAATAGCGCGGGTCGCCGGAAACCGCGACCATATGGGGGAACCGCCGCACCACGCATAGCACCGACCGCTAACCGCAGCCAATGGCGACTGACAGGGAGCAGTATGGGCGAGATCGTGCGCTACCGGAGCAACGGTGGCCAGAGCGAGGGCTACCTGGCGCGGCCGCCGTCCGGGTCCGGACCTGGCGTGATCGTGATCCAGGAGTGGTGGGGTCTGGTCCCGCACATCACGTCGCTGGTGGATCGCTTCGCCGACGCCGGGTTCGTGGCGCTGGCTCCGGACCTCTATCACGGCCAGCACACTGCCGAGCCGGACGAGGCCGGCAAGCTGATGATGGGTCTTGCGATGGGGCAGGCCGCCAAGGACATGGCCGGTGCCGCCGTGTTCCTCACCGAGCAGGACTACGTGAGTTCGGATCGGGTCGCCGCCATCGGTTTCTGCATGGGCGGCAGCCTCGCGCTGTGGTCGGCGACGCTGTCTGACAAGATCACCGCGACCATCGGGTTCTATCCGCCGGTGCCGTGGGAGCGGATGAATCCGTCCTGGGCCGATTATGCCGGCAAGAGCGCGCTGATCCATTGCTCCGAGCATGACGGCACCAGTGCGGCGCCGGGCATTCAGCTGGCCAAGAGCTCGATCGAGGCGGCCGGCGGCGACTGCACCCTCTATGACTACCCGGGCACCGATCACGCGTTCTTCAACGACGACCGGCCCGAGGTCTACAACTCGACGGCGGCCGCGACCGCGTGGGCCCGGTCGCTCAGCTTCCTCCGCGACCACTTGGGCTGACACGTTGGCGCGACCGATCGGTCCGGGTGACCCGGCGCTCCGAGCGCCCGGCTGCACCGACCTGGTGGCATTGGATCGAGCGGTCAGTGACTGCCGGGCCTGCCCCCGGTTGGTGGAGTGGCGGGAGCGGGTCGCTGCGACCCGGCGGGCCTCGTTCGCCGATCAGACCTACTGGGGTCGCCCGGTGCCGGGGTTCGGTCCGGCCGATGCCCGGATCGCGATCCTGGGATTGGCGCCGGCGGCGCACGGTGGCAACCGCACCGGACGGATCTTCACCGGCGATCGCTCCGGCGATGTGCTGTTCGCCGCGCTGCACCGGGTCGGCCTGGCCAATCAACCGACCAGCGTGGCCGCCGACGATGGTCTGGAGTTGCGGAACACCCGGATATTCGCCGCGGTCCGGTGCGCGCCGCCGGAGAACAAGCCGACTCCGGCCGAACGCGACGAATGTGCGCCCTGGCTGCACCGCGAGGTCGAACTGATCCGTCCCACGTTGCGAGTCGTCATCGCTCTGGGTGCGTTCGCCTGGTCGGCCTGGTGGCCGACGCTAAGCTCGGTCTACCGCACGCCGGCGCCGCGTCCGCTGCCCAGATTCGGTCACGGCGCGCTCTGGCGCGGTGAGGGGCACCTGCCGGCCGTGCTCGGCTCCTACCATGTCAGCCAGCAGAACACGTTTACCGGGCGCTTGACTCCGGCCATGCTGGATGACGTCCTGGAGCGTGCGATCGACCTGGCCGGGTGAGCCGGCACCGCGGGCTGCTGGCGGCGTTCCGGATCGACAATGGGGATAGGGCTGATCGATGGTGACCCAGGCATGGCGGCGAGTCCTGCCGCTGCTGGTGGTCGGCGTGTTGCTGGCCGCGGCCGCGGTCGCCGCCTCGTGGTCGTCGGTCGGCGTCCACCGGGTGCCGCTGCCTCTGGAGTCGCTGACCGCCTCGCCAACGCCGTCGCCGGCCAGGTCCGGAGCGCACGCGTCGCCGTCACCATCAGCGGCGGCCCGCGGTGAACATTCGCTGATCGTCGTGCCGCACTGGTTCAAGGTGCTGGTGTTGCTGGTCCTCGCGGCGATCGCGCTGGCGTTCCTCATCGCCGTGATCGTCTACGCCGTTCGCAACGCTCGTGAGTCGCGATCAGATCTCAGGGTGCACGCGATCGAGCCGGTGGTCTCCCGGCGCGAGGCAGTGCTGGCCGCGGTTGACGCCACCATCGAGGAACTCGCCGATGACGAGCGCGATCCCCGGTCCGCGGTGATTCTCTGCTGGGTACGCCTCGAGGAGATCGCGGCCGCCGCTGGCACTCAGAGGGATCCCGGCGATTCCCCGACCGAGCTGGTCACCAGGCTGTTGCAGGCGCATCAGGTGAGCCGGCCGGTGCTCGGTACGCTCGCCGATCTCTACCGGACCGCGCGCTACAGCCGGCACGACATTCCCGCGTCGATGCGGGATCAGGCTCGGGCCGCTCTGGGCCGGTTGCGGGCCGAGCTGGCCGTCTCCGGATCCGGCCCGATGGCGGCCGAGCGCGTCCCGGCGGGCGACCAGCGGCCACGGCCGCGGCCTCGAGTGGGTGGTGTGTGATGGCGCTCGACGATCTGCTGCACTACGACGAGGAGCCAAACCCGGCACCGAAGGCTAAGCCGCGGATGCGCCCGTCGCGGGTGATCGCTGCCGTGGCCGGCTGCGCCGTCGTGGCGTGGCTGTTCCTCATGGCGCTGCGGACCGTCGGATACGCCGCACCATTCGTGCTGATCTTCACTGCACTGCTGGCCGGCATCACGCTCATCGTCCTGGTCCGTGAGGTCGGTGCCCGGCCGTTGCCGGAGACGCTGCGGGCCGGGCTCCCGCCGCATGCGTGGGGCTACGCCGATGATGACGGCATGCAGTCCGCGGTGCGGCACTGGGAGATGCGACTGGACTGGACCGGCCGGGAGGGCAATCGATTCGCGAGCGCCACCCAGCCGGCGCTCATTGAAATCATCGACGAGCGATTGCGCGTCCGCCACGGCATCGACCGGCGGATCGATCCGGGTCGAGCTCGCGAGCTGCTCGGGCCGGTGCTCTACAAATTCGTGACGGAGCCGGTGAACCGCCGGATGAGCGGGCCGGAATTGGCCGCGCTGGCAACTCTTATGGAGGACCTGTGACCATGCCCGAGATCGATCTGATTCCGGTGAGCCAGGTCGGCCGCCTGTCCGAGGAAATTCTGGACTCGGTCAACAGCGTGGTGGTCGGCAACCGGGAGCCGCTGGAGCTGGTCCTCTGCGGGATCCTGGCGGGCGGCAATGTGCTGCTGGAAGATCTGCCGGGCCTGGGCAAGACTCTCACCGCGCGGTCGTTCGCCCAGGTTCTCGGCATCGGGTTCCGGCGGCTGCAGTTCACACCGGACCTGCTGCCCGCCGATGTGACCGGGTCCTTCCTTTACGACCAGCGCAACCACGACTTCGCGTTCCGGCCCGGCCCGATCTTCACTAACCTGCTGCTCGCCGACGAGATCAACCGGACGCCACCGAAGACTCAGTCGGCGCTCCTGGAGGCCATGCAGGAGAAGCAGGTGTCGGTCGAGGGCACCACGTTCGCTCTCGAGGCCCCGTTCCACGTGCTGGCCACCGCGAACCCGATCGAATACGAGGGCACTTACCCGCTGCCCGAGGCTCAGCTGGACCGGTTCCTGTTGCGGGTCTCGTTCGGATATCCGACCCGGGATGGCGAGTGGGAGGTGCTCCAGCGCCGGATGGCGCGGCATCGCGAGGAGGCCGAGCTGGCCCCGGCGATCGATGCCCGAACGCTGCTCGGCATGCAGGCGTCGATGGAGACGGTCGCGGTCGAGGACTCGGTCGGCCGCTACATGGTCGAGATCGCCTCGGCCACCCGGGACCACCCGCACGTCCTGGTCGGATCGTCGCCCCGTGGATCGCTCGCGCTGATGCTGCTGTCCCGGGCCCGGGCTGCACTGGACGGCCGCGACTACGTGATCCCGGAGGACGTCAAGCGGGTCGCCAAACCGGCGCTGGCGCACCGGCTCACCCTGAAGCCCGAGGTGTGGCTGCGCCGAGTGGATCCGGGTGCGGTCATCGACGAGGTGCTGGCCGCGACGCCGGCGCCGACGAGTGGCGCGCTGCCGACCTATGGCACGACGCCGCAGGCCGGACCGCGGCCGCGGACCACCGACAACGACGCCGCCTATCGGCGTTGAGATGGTGAACTCCGCAGCCCCCGGGCCGGCGAGCCCGAACGGCACCGGCCAACCGGTTCCGGCGCAGTGGACGCCGACCCGGGCGTTCGGCCGTGCCGTGCTGGTGGTCGGAACCCTCCTGATCGTCGCGATCTTCGTACGCCGGGTGGACCTGATCGTGCTGGCCGCTCCGATCGCGATCGGCGCCGCGCTGGGTCTATGGCACCGTCCGCACGCGGCCCCGGTGGTCCGGCTCGACATGCCGGAGAGGAACCTGGGCGAGGGCGCCGAGCTGACCGCGAAGGTGGACATCGGGAACGACGACCCGGTGCAGTACGACCTGGTAGTGGCATGGGTACAGACGGTCCCGTGGCTGCGATTGCGATCGGTCAACCGGCCCTTCGCGACCCGGATCGCGCCCGGCACCGGTGTCGAGATCGCTCTGCCCGGACACGCTCTGCGCTGGGGCCGGCACCGGATCGGCCCGGTCGCCGCGCACGCGGTGGCCGCCGAGGGCCTGCTGGTCAGCCCGGTCGGGATGGATCGCGGCGTCGACGTCAAGGTGCACCCGATCACCGAGCCGTTCGAAGCCAGCGACGCCATGCCGCGCGCGGCCGGCATGGTCGGTTTCCATCGCTCCCGCCGCCCGGGTGAGGGTGGTGAGCTGGCCGGCGTACGCGTCTTCAGCCCCGGTGACCGGCTCCGCCGGATCGACTGGCGGGTCTCGCTGCGGACCCAGCAGCTGCACGTCGCGGCGACGCTCTCGGACCGGGACGCGGAGATTGTGGTGCTGCTCGATGTGCTGCACGAGTCCGGCCGATCCGGCGGTGTCTTCGGGCGCCGGTCGGTGCTCGACCTGACGGTCCGGGCGGCGGCCGGCATCGCGAATCACTACCTGCACCGCGGCGACCGGGTGTCGTTCGTGGAGTATGGCGGCTACTCCCGGCGGCTGCGCGCCTCGTCCGGCCACCGGCACTTCATGGCCGCACTCGAGTGGCTCCTGGACGTGCGAACCCGCAGCGGGATGGAGTCGCCACCGGTGCTGTTCGGTGCCAACACGATGTCGCCGAACGCGCTGGTCATCGTGCTGACACCGTTGATCGACCCGCGCAGCGCGGCGATGCTCGCGCGCCTGGCCCGCAGCGGCCGCACCGTGATCGCGGTCGACACGCTGCCGGCCGAGCTGTGGGACGCGGCGTCCGGCCCGGGCTCGGGCGACTGGATGCCGCAGACACCGTTCACGCCGGCTGCCGTGACGCTGGTCCGGCTGGAGCGCGACAACCTGATCGGGGAGCTTCGCGAGCATGGCGTTCCGGTGGTCACCTGGACCGGCGCCGGCAGCCTGGACGAGGTGTTGCAGCAGGTGTCCCGGATGGCGTCGGCGCCGACGGCGGTGCGGCGATGAGCGCCCGGCGCGGGGCTCTGGCCGCCATCAACGACCGGATCTGGATGCTGCGCCGCGCCACCGCCGTGCCGACGTTGCTCCGGACCGGCCTGGGCGTGGCGGCCGTTGCCGGTTTGAGCCTCGGGTTCGCCCGCCCCGGGATGCCTCCGGGCGCGTACGCCGTTCTCGTGGTGGTGGGCCTGGTCACCGCGTTGGCGCCGCGAACCCTGATGCCGACGGCGGTGATCCTGGTGGCCGCGGTGGGCTGGCTGATCTCCGGCAGCGACTACAGCGCGCCGGGCGGGTTCTTCCGCCTCTGGGCCCTTGCGGTGCTCCTCTATACCGTGCATTCCGCGGCCGCGATGGCCGCGGTGCTGCCCTACGACGCGTTGGTGACCGCGGGCACATTCCAGCCCTGGCTGCGCCGGGCCGGCTTGGTGGCGGCCCTCACCGGACTCGTCGCGTTCGCGATCGCCGAGCTGCCCGGTTTGATCGGCGGGCACCGGCAGGTGCTGGCTTCGATCATCGGCCTGTGCGTGACGTTGGCCATAGCCGGCTACCTGACCATGCTCGGACGTCGGCAAACACGTGCTGGTCGCCACACGACCCGGGTCGAAGGCGGCCAATCGGACTAAGCTTCATGACGTGATCATGCAGCCGGTTCGCATTCTGGTCGTCGGCGGCGGCCATGTCGGTCTATACGCCGCCATGCGCATGTCCCGCAAGCTTGGTCGGCGTACGGCCGAGGTCACCATCGTTGACCCTCAGCCGCACATGACCTATCAGCCGTTCCTGCCCGAGGCGGCGGCCGGCAACATTTCGCCCCGGCACTCGGTCGTGCCGCTGCGGCGCGAGCTGCGCAAGTGTCACGTCCTCGCGGGCGAGGTGACGAAGATCGAGCACGCCCGCAAGATCGCCACCGTAGCGCCGATCGTCGGACCGGTGCGCGAGGTCGCGTACGACCACATCGTCGTCGTGCCCGGCAGCGTCTCGCGGACCTTGCCGATTCCGGGTCTGCGCGAGCAGGCGGTCGGATTCAAGACCATCGGCGAGGCCATCTACCTGCGCAACAAGGTGCTGGATCAGCTCGATGTGGCGGCCACCACGACCGACTCGGAGACCCGCAAGCGGGCGCTTACGTTCGTGTTCGTCGGCGGCGGCTATGCCGGCATCGAGGCGCTCGCCGAGATGGAGGACATGGCTCACGACGCGCTGCGCTACTACCCGGAGCTCAGCAAGGACGACATGCACTGGATGCTGATCGAGGCATCGCAGCGGATCCTGCCGGAGGTCGGCCGGGACCTCGGTGCCTACGCCGCCGAGCAGCTGATTCACCGGGGCCTGGACATCCGGCTCGGCACTCGGCTGGAGTCCTGTGTCGACGGTGTGGTCAAGCTCAGCGATGGTGATTCGTATCCAGCCGACACCATCGTGTGGACCGCCGGCGTCAAGGCGCACCCGGTGCTCGAACAGACCGACCTGCCGCGCGACGAGAAGGGCCGGGTCACCTGCTCGCCGACGCTGCAGATCGTCGATCCGGCGGGCGACGTCGTGGAGGGCGCCTGGAGCGCCGGTGACTGCGCCGCGGTGCCGGACCTGACCGCCGAGGTGCCGGGCACGATGTGCAGTCCGAGTGCGCAGCACGCGGTACGCCAGGCAAAGGTGCTCGCCGACAACGTCGCCGCGGTGATCAAGCAGCGGCCGGTGCACGAGTATCGGCACAAGTACGCCGGTTCGGTGGCGAGCCTGGGCCTCCACAAGGGTGTGGCTCAGGTCTATGGCATCAAGCTCAAGGGCTTCCCGGCATGGTTCATGCACCGCTCCTACCACGTGTCGCGGATCCCGAGCTGGAACCGGCGGGTTCGAGTGGTGATCGACTGGACCCTGGCGCTGTTCCTGAAGCGCGAGGTGGTGTCGCTCGGCGAGCTGCACCAGCCGCGCGTACCATTCACCGACGTCACTCCCGCAGTCAGCGCTGATCGCTAAATCAGCACTCACCGGTTACCGTATGGGCTCTGGGAACGCCCGCGTTCCCAGCCCGTCCGGGTGGTGGAATGGCAGACACAGCCGCCTTAAAAGCGGCGGCCGAAAGGCGTACGGGTTCGAGTCCCGTTCCGGACACGGTGCACATTGACGGCGATTAGTCTGGCCTTGCGGGAGTTTCCGGCGTCGGTGGCCAGGTCGGCGGCGGTCCCCTAGGGAGGCCGTCATGCGCAGCTCGAATCCGGTCCTCGGGCGGATGTTCGACGACAGCAACGCGAGCCGGCAGCGGTCCGGGACCGGCGGGTCGACCTACGGCACCACGACCTACGCACCGCCGCCTCCGATCACCACGGCCGGATCCGGCTACGGCACCCCGGGTTACGGCGGCCCGGGTTACGGCGGCCCGGTCCAGGACCTGCGCGACACCGACCGGATGACGATCGACGACGTGGTGGTGCGCACCGCCGCTCTGGTGGCGTTGGTGATCATCACCGCGGCGCTGTCCTGGAACCTGCTCAAGACCGATAACGGCTGGACAACGCTGGCCATGGTCGGCGCCTCCATCGGCGGCATCGTCCTGGTCTTCGTCATCTCGTTCCGCCGGATCGTCAATCCGTGGCTGATCGCGCTGTACTCGATCCTGCAAGGCGTCCTGCTCGGTGTGGTCAGCCGAGAATTCGAGCGCGCCTATCCGGGCGTCGTGGTCCAGGCGGTCGCCGCCACCATGGCGGTGTTCCTGGGCATGGCGATCCTCTACAAGTTCCGGGTCATCCGGGCCACGCCGCGATTCGCCCGGTGGGTGATCGGCGCCTTGATCGGAGTCGTGGGTCTGTCGCTGATCAACTGGGTGCTGTCGCTGTTCGGTCACAACCTCGGTATTGAGTACTACTCACCGACACAGAACCACGGCACGGTCGCCATCATCTTCTCGCTGATCTGCATCGGCGTCGGCGCGCTCACCTTCATCCTCGACTTCGATCAGGTCGAGCGCGGCATCGCGATCGGGCTGCCGAAGAAGTTCGCGTGGTATTGCGCCTTCGGCATGGTCGTCGGCCTGATCTACCTTTACTGGCAGATCTTGCGATTGCTGGGGTATCTGCGAAATTGACTTCCTCTGTGGGGACGGCTGATCTGACCACCGCCGTGGATCGGCTGGTCCGCCAGGTGCAGCACTGGACGCCGGCGCGATGGGCCCGGGACGACCGCGGTGCCCGCGTACACCATCTGCTCCAAGCCCTGGCCGACGCGGCGGCCGACGCGACCGGCGAGGTCCGCCGCGCGGTGCCGCGTCTGGACAACGACCTGGCAATCCCGGATCAGCTGCGGGTGCTCGGCGCCGACGCGGCGGCTGCGGGCGTCGACTCGCCCGATCTGGTCAATCTGGTACGCGAAACCGCCGCCGCCATCGCGTCCACCTGACGGCGCCATTCGATCGACTCGTGCGGACGCGTTTCGCGACGGTCGTCTTGGACGGACTCGTTTCGCCGTAAGTCGACGGAATCGGTCCGCTGGAGTCGATCGCCGCTGGATCGGTCCGCGCTAGTAGCGAAAGCTCAGCATCACTGTCCCGGACGATGTGGCAGCGATTCTCGACCAGGAAGAGAACGCGTCTGCGTACATCGCAGAGTTGGTTCGGCTTCGCCAGAAGCGCGAGAACATCAAGGACTTCCTCTCCCGTCAGGGATATCACGTAACCGACGAAGGCATGCGTCGCATGGGCGAGCGACTGGCTGCCAAGAAGCGCGCGGTCGCGCGAGTGGTTGCGGCAGGTGAGTTGTAACGGCTCCCGCAGTCGACGTGGTCGTCCTACGGACCGCACGTGAACTGGGAGTGGCGCGCCGCCCTGATACGGCGTGCCACTCCCAGGTGGTCGGCTATCCCATGCTCATGCGGCCACCGGCGCCGACTCCGGTTGCCGAGCCGCCTCGGCGTCGGTGAAGTCGGCGGCGCGGAGGATGAAAGCCGCCGTGACAAACACCGCGAGGCGCATTGCCGCCGCCACGAACCAGGGCGCTCGAAGGCCCCAGTCCGCCGCGACGAAACCTCCGATCAGCGCGCCGATCGGGAGTGATCCCCAGGCCGCCAATCGGTACGTGCTGTTGACCCGACCACGGATGTAGTCCGGGATCATCCGTTGCCGCATCGACACCGTGGCGACGTTCCAGTTCGTGGCGCTGAACGCGGCCAGTGCCAGACACGTGCCCATCACGTAGATGTTGTGGGCGAACAGTGCGACTAACACCGCCGATCCGGCCCCGAGTCCGGACGCCGCCACGATGGCGTGCCGTGTGCCCAGCGTGCGTACGGTTCGTTGGGCGGAGATGCCACCGAGCACTCCGCCGATCGCCGACGTCGCGAGAAGCACACCGTAGAGCCGGCTGCCCACGTGCAGCTGGTTGTGTGCGAACAGGACGAACGTGGAGTTCGCCAGGCTGCCCGCCATGTTGGTGATCGCCAGCAGGACCGCCAGCGTCCGCAGCAGCCGATGGCGCAGAAGCCAGCGCAGGCCTTCGGCGATCTCGTACCGCATCGGCCGGCGTTCCCGGGCCGCTGGTGGCTCGAAGTCGGGCCGGTACCGGACCCGGGTGAGCAGCAGCACCGAGACGACAAACGACGCCGCGTCCAGCCAGAACGGCAGCGCCGGTGCGATCGCGAACAGGACGCTGCCCAGGGGCGGTCCGGCGAACAGGTTGGTGACCGTCTCGGTGGCGTACTGCCGGCCGTTGGCGGTCTCCAGAAGCGGCGGTGGCACCACGCTCGGCAGCACCGACTGGGCCGCGTTGCTGAACACGGTCTCGGCCGAGCCGAGCGCGAACGATGCCACGTAGAGCACCCAGATCTGGTGCAGGTGCGCGGTCGCGACCACGGCTACCGCGGCGACGGCGACCGCCTGGACGATCTGAGCCGTCCACATCAGTCGGCGCCGGTCATGCCGATCTGCCAGCGCACCGGCATGCAAGGAGAACAGCAGCCAGGGCAGGAAAGCGGCGGTGGCAACGCCGGCGATCAGCCTCGGGTTGGTGCTGAACGACACCGCCAGCAGCGGTACGGCGGCGAAATACGCGCCGTCGCCGAGTGACGAGATGCCGCCGGCCGCCCACAGGTTCCGCCAACTGGAACCTAGGCGGGCGGACCCGGACGACGTCATGACCGACAGCCTGCATCGACAAGTTGGCGCAGAGCCACCATTTAGCGCAAGCTAAACGAATGACGATCCGGATCCGGCTGGGCACGGCTGACCTGGCCCGGGTCCGGTTTGGCATCTCCCCGCTCTACGAGACCGTGCGGTGCCTCCGGGTGCTCGAGAACCCCGGAGAGCACGCCATCCACCTACCGTGGGTGCGGTGGGCCGGACGGCGCGGACCGACCGGGCCGGACGTCACGCTCCTGCGGCGCCTGGTGACCGGGGCGGCGGTCCCGGTCGGCCTGGTGCCGCCGCCGGACTCGCACATGCCGTCCCTCGCCCACGAGCTGCGGCGGGTGCGCCAGGCCAATCCCGATCGGGTCCGCCTGAGCCTGGACATGATCTTCGGTGCGAGGCCGTGGCTCTCCGAGACGTACGCGGATCCGACCACCGTGCTGACCCGCCTCGCCGACGTCATCGACCAGGTCTACCGAGAACTGATCGCGCCACACTGGCCCCGGATGCGGGTGATCCTCGAGGCCGACATCGAACACCGGGCTCGGATCCTGGCCGCAAGCGGCGTGGAAACCGTGATCAGCGGGCTGCATCCGGACGTCGCCTGGGACGACGGCGACGTGCTGGTGTGGCCGAACGACAGCCAACTCAGCGAGGAGGTCACTACCGCGGGTGCCGGCCTGATCCTGGCGCCGACCGTGTTCGGCTGGCCCCGGTGCACGTCGACGGCCCGGCCGACCGGAGCGGCGCCGGTGCGCTACCCGGCTCGCGGCATCGGCACGCTCTGGGAACGCCGTGCGCAACGACCGGTCGCGGCGCTGGCCGAACTGCTCGGTTCGACCCGCGCACAGATCCTGCTGGCCCTGGCCGAGCTGCGCGACACCCCGAGCCTGGCGGCGCAGCTCGGGGTGACCGCCGGAGCGGTGTCCCAGCACCTGCGCGTGCTGCGGGACGCCGGTCTGGTGCGCACGCAGCGGACCGGCCGCACCGCCGTGCACCTGCGGACGGCGAAGGCCGACGAGCTGGTACGTGACTAACTCGGGGTCAGGCGAGCCGCTCCAGCACCATCGCCATGCCCTGGCCGCCGCCGACACACATGGTCTCCAAGCCGATCGACTTGTCGTGCCAGTTCAGCGAGTTGATCAGGGTGCCGGTGATGCGGGCTCCGGTCATCCCGAACGGGTGCCCGACGGCGATCGCTCCACCGTTGACGTTGAGCTTCTCCAGCGGAATGCCCAGATGCTTGTAGGACGGGATCACCTGGGCCGCGAACGCCTCGTTGATCTCGACCAGATCGACATCGTCGATGGTCATGCCGGCGCGGGCCAGGGCCATCCGGGAGGCCTCCACCGGTCCGAGACCCATGATCTCCGGAGACAGCGCGGTGACGCCGGTCGAGATGATCCGGGCCAGCGGCGTGATGCCCAGCTCCCGAGCCTTGGTGTCGCTCATGACGATGACCGCCGCGGCGCCGTCGTTGAGCGGACAGCAGTTACCCGCGGTGATCCGCCCGTCCGGCCGGAACACCGGCTTCAGGTCGCGGACGCCCTCGATGGTGACCCCGGCGCGCGGGCCGTCGTCGGTGCTGACGATGGTGCCGTCCGGCGTCGTGACGGGCGTGATCTCGCGCGCCCAGAAGCCATCCGCGATCGCCTTCTCCGCGTTGTTCTGGCTGCGTACGCCGAATTCATCCATCTCCTCGCGGGTGACGTTCTCCACCTGGGCGAGGTTTTCTGCGGTCTGGCCCATCGCCAGATAGATGTCCGGGACCGCGCCGTCGGCGCGCGGGTCGTGCCAGGTCGGAGCGCCGCCCTCGGCGCGGTGGACGGAGCGGGCCCGCGCCTCCGCGAACTTCGGGTTCTGCCAGCCGCCGCCGACCAGAGCCTGGGCGTCCGGCGGCAGCCCGTCCGAGTTGCCCCGGGCAAACCGGGAGACGGTCTCGACACCGGCCGAGATGAAGATGTCACCCTCGCCCGCCTTGATGGCGTGGAACGCCATCCGGGTCGTCTGCAGCGACGATGAGCAGTAGCGCGTGATGGTGGCGCCTGGAAGCCGGTCCAGCCCCATCGAGACGGCGACCACGCGGGCCATATTGAAGCCCTGCTCACCACCGGGCAAGCCGCAGCCGAGGTAGAGGTCCTCGACGTCGTGCGGGTCAAGCTGCGGCACCTTGGCGAGAGCCGCCTCGATGATGGTGGCGGTGAGGTCGTCCGGGCGGAGATCCTTGAGTGATCCCTTGGCGGCTCGGCCGATCGGCGAGCGGGCGGTGGCAACGATGACGGCTTCGGGCATGTCCCCAAGCTACCGTTGCGTCACCGGCGCGGTCGATGGGGCTCAGCTGTGGTCCGGCACACCGATCGCATCGATCACCGCAGGCAAGAGGGCGTGCGCCCAGATGCGGTAGCCATCGGCGGACGGGTGGTATCCGTCCACGGAGAGGGTGCCGGCATCGGCCCGGAACACCGGCCCGGTGATACCGGCCA
>Ga0068863_100003986_pt1 | contig 14574 bp, 11 predicted proteins | sample KBSSwiS62_FD_66596 | JGI IMG/M metagenome (GOLD analysis project Ga0068863, IMG submission 66596) | Switchgrass rhizosphere microbial communities from Kellogg Biological Station, Michigan, USA - KBS Switchgrass S6-2 | ecosystem: Host-associated > Plants > Roots > Rhizosphere > Soil ...
GAGCCGTGCGGGACCGACCCGATGACCGGTTTCCTGCGGGACGGCTGCTGCGCGAGCCCGCCGGAGGACCGCGGCAGTCACACGGTGTGCACGGTGGTCACCAAGGAGTTCCTGGACCACCAGCGCTCGGTCGGCAACGACCTGTCCACCCCGCGGCCCGAGTGGGCCTTCCCCGGGCTGCGCCCTGGCGACCGCTGGTGCGTGGTCGCCGCCCGCTGGCTGCAGGCCTACCGGGACGGCGTCGCCGCACCCGTGGTCCTCGCGTCGACGAACGCCACGGCGCTGCAGATCGTCCCGCTGGAGGCGCTGCGCCAGCACGCCGTCGACGTCCCCGCCGACCCCCGCTCCCTCACCTGAACCCGTCAACCCGTCAGCCCACCGTCAAGCAGCGCCGGATCACGCAGGGGAGTGCGCTCAGCGCCCGGACCAGTCGGACGCCGCCCAAGAGCGCTCAGCCGCCCGGTTCGGGCGGATCGCCTTAGCCCTCGATCCAGCCGTTCTTCTCGGCGAGGCGGGTCAGACCCCGGCGGATCGCCAGGATCTGGGTGCCGGTCAGTGTCGGTTCGGTCTGCAGCAGGAGCTCGGTGACCTCGCGGGTGAACTCCTTCGTCGACGGGACGTAGAAGAAGTCCTCGCCGTCGTCGCCGCCCTCCCGGGCCGTGCCCTCGGTGGGAGCGGCCGGCGGGGCGGTTCCCGGCGCGGCCCGGACCAGCCGGGCGCCGGTCGCCTTGGGCCCACGATCGCCCTGCTCGACCTCGAACTCCATGGTCACGCCAGCGGTGACAAGATGTTTGTCGACCAGCAGGTCGTTGGCGTGCAGGAAGATGTCCTCCCCACCGCCGGTGGGCGCGATGAACCCGTAGCCCCGAACCTGATCGAACCGCAGGACTCTGCCTGTGCGCACACATCACCCCGAAAAGCACCGAACGCGGGACCGCCGACGGCTCGCGCACCACCCGAGGCAGCGCACCGGAGACGACATGCCCGAGGCGTCATGGTCAACGGACGATTCTAGCCGAGTGCCCGCGGGTCAAGGTCACCCGCGGGGTCCAGGTCACGCGGGTCAGTGCCGCGGCTGCCACTCCGTCGGCTGCGCGCTCCGGCCTCGCCCTCACGACCTCCGAAATCGCCGATCTCCGAGATCACGACCTCCGAGATCGACTTCGTCGATCCCGCAGGGACCCCGTAGCTCCGGCAAGACCTCCGCACGCCGCCGCCTGCGTGTCAGGTTCAGAGGAACAGCGGCGACGGGGGGAACTCGGCGCGGATCTCCGGCTCCGGGTCGCTGACCGGCCGCGACGGGCGGTCGAAGACCATCGTCCACCGCTCGGCGGTGGTGTAGACGGGCCAGTCGGGCAGCTCCAGGTGGTTGGGGTCCCCGCCGTGGGCGAAGGCGATCCAGGCCCCCGCCAGCTCGGCGGCGAGCCGCTCGGCGTCCGGGTCGCCGCCGGCCATCCGGGCCCGGTCGTTGTTGTCGAAGACCAGCGGCAGGTCCAGGCAGTGCGGGGCGCCGAGGATTCCCCCGAGCACCGGGCTGCGCCAGGACAGCAGATAGGCGTAGACCGGTGCCGTGCCGGCGTCCGCGCGCCGGTCCGCGAGCAGGGACGTGCTGGTCTGGAAGGCGATGCCCTTGCTCCAGGCCAGCAGGAATGACGGCGTCCAGTAGGGCCGCAGGCGCTGGAGCAGCTCGACGCGCCCGGCGGCCCGCGCTCCCCACGTCTCGGCCAGCCGCGGTCTGACCTCGTCCATCGTGAAGTGCCCGAACCGCGGGTGGAACGCGGACATGAACGTCGCCTCATCGGCCGTGCAGCCGACCAGCAGCGGAACGTCGCGCCCGGCCGGCGCCGGGCCCGGATCGGCCGGGTGCGCCGGCAGTACCGTGCCGTCGAGCACCGGCGCGAAGCCGAGCGGCCCCGGGCTGTCCGCCGACCCGACGACCTTGGCTGCCGCGGTCATCAGCGCGGCGGTCGGCAGCTCGGCCAGCCGGCCCGGGTCGCGGCGCGGGTCCACCCCGAGGGCCCGCAGCAGCGCGTGCGCGGCCCGGTCGGCCGCCTCGGCGGTGACCGCGCGCAGCGCCGGCCCGCTCTGGACCGCCGCCCGGTGCACCAGCCCCTTGGCGGCCGGCATGGCCAGCAGCGTGGCGACCTTCGCGCCGCCCCCGGACTGCCCGAAGACCATCACCCGGCCGGGGTCGCCGCCGAAGCCGGCGATGTTGTCCCGTACCCATTTCAGGGCGAGCACGACGTCGAGCAGTCCGGCGTTGCCGGAGCCGGCCCACTCGCCGCCGGTTTCGTCCAGATGCAGGAAGCCCAGCAACCCGAGCCGGTGGTTGACGGTCACCACGACCACGTCGCCGCGGCGGGCCAGCCGGTCGCCGACGTAGACCGCGTTGTTGGCGCTGCCGCTGGAGAAACCCCCGCCGTGCAGCCACACCATCACCGGTCGCCGGGCGCCGCAGGCGCCGGGCGTCCAGACGTTGAGGTTCAGGCAGTCCTCGCTGACGGGCCCCTGGTCACCGCCGCCGGACAGGTTGATCAGCGCCATGCCGCGCTCCAGCACCGCGGCCCGGTCGGCGCTCGGGTCGGCGGCCCCGTAGCGGGCGGCCAGGCGCAGCATCGACTGCTTGCACCGGGCGCCCCAGCGCGTACAGTCACGGACCCCCGGCCACGGGTCGGGCGCGACCGGCGGCCGGAACCGGCGCGGGCCGGACGTCGGACCGCCGTACGGCACCCCGAGGAACGCCACAATCCCGTTGTCCTCGACCCGGCCGCCGACCTTGCCCGCGGTGGTCTCGACGACGGACAAACGCGACCTCCCGGCGGACACCCCCCGCCATCCGACGATGCTATGCCCGGTCGGCCGCGCCGGAGCCCGCCGCGACCGCTGTGGCCGGTGCCACGCCAGGCAGGCCCGCCCACCCAGCCCGCGAAGGGGGCGGGCGCGGGCGCCGGAGGATAGCATCCGGGCCATGGCACGTACACCCGTCAACGTAACCGTTACTGGCGCCGCTGGGCAGATCGGATATGCCCTCCTTTTCCGGATCGCCTCCGGCCAGCTGCTTGGCGCGGACACCCCGGTCAAGCTGCGCCTGCTGGAGATTCCGCAGGCCGTCAAAGCCGCCGAGGGAACGGCGATGGAGCTCGCCGACGCCGCCTTCCCGCTGCTTTCCGGCGTCGACATCTTCGACGACCCGGTGAAGGCTTTCGAGGGCGCGAATGTCGCGCTGCTGGTGGGTGCCCGTCCGCGCACGGCGGGCATGGAGCGCGGCGACCTCCTCGAGGCCAACGGCGGCATCTTCAAGCCGCAGGGCGCCGCCATCAACGCGGGCGCGGCGGACGACATCAAGGTCCTCGTCGTCGGCAACCCGGCGAACACCAACGCGCTGATCGCCCAGACCCACGCCCCGGACGTCCCCGCCGAGCGGTTCACCGCGATGACCCGCCTCGACCACAACCGGGCACTGTCCCAGCTGGGCGCGAAGCTCGGCGTCGGCGTCTCCGACATCAAGAAGCTCACCATCTGGGGCAACCACTCGGCGACCCAGTACCCGGACGTCTTCCACGCGGAGGTCGCCGGGAAGCCGGCCGCCGAGCAGGTCGACGAGAAGTGGCTGGCCGACGAGTTCATCCCGACGGTCGCCAAGCGCGGCGCGGCGATCATCGCCGCGCGCGGCGCGTCGTCCGCTGCCTCCGCCGCCTCCGCCGCGATCGACCACGTCTACACCTGGGTGAACGGCACCGCCGACGGCGAGTGGACCTCGATGGCGATCCCGTCGGACGGTTCCTACGGCATCCCCGCCGGCCTGATCTCGTCGTTCCCGGTCGTCACCAAGGACGGCGCCTACGAGATCGTTCAGGGCCTGGAGATCAACGAGTTCTCCCGGACCCGGATCGACGCCTCGGTCGCCGAGCTCGTCGAGGAACGCGACGCGATCCGCGCGCTCGGCCTGATCTGACACACAGGAGGCGGCGTGCGGACGGGGTCCCTGCCGGATCGGCGAAGCCAATCTGGGAGGTCGTCTCGCCGGAGCGCCGGGGTCCCTGCGGAATCGGCGAAGCCGACTGAGCCACCGGGTCCGGGCCGCCCGGGCCGAGCCCCGCGGCCACCCGGCATGACGGGTGGGGCCGCTCGCCGCTGGTACCGGCCAGCGGCGGGCGGCCCGCCGGGTGGCGGGACGCCGCGACCGTGGGTAGACCTGCAGAGACGGCACGCGGGCGTCGGCCCGGCCGTCGGAGGTGGGCGATGGACGCGGTCACGGCCGTTCCGGCGCCGGCCAACGAGCCGGTGCGGGCCTACCCTGCCGGCAGCGCGGCCCGGGCGGCGCTGCTGGCACGGTGCGACGAGCTCGCCGCCGCCCCGGCCGAGCTGACCGCGGCGGTCGGCGGCGAGCGCCGGCCCGGCGGCGGGCCGGCCGTCGACGTGGTGATGCCGCACGACCACAAGCACGTGCTGGGCACCTTCCACGCGGCGACCCAGCAGGACACCCGGGCCGCGCTGGCGGCCGCGCGGGCCGCGGCGCCCGGCTGGCGGGCGCTCGGCTTCGACGGCCGGGCCGCGGTGTTCCTGCGGGCAGCCGAGCTGCTGGCCGGGCCGTGGCGGGACACGCTGAACGCCGCCACGATGCTCGGCCAGAGCAAGATCGCGCATGAGGCGGAGATCGACGCGGCCTGCGAGCTGATCGACTTCTGGCGGTTCAACGTCGCGTTCGCCCGCGAGATCCTCGCCGGGCAGCCGGCGTCGGCGCCGGGCGTCTGGAACCAGGCCGACTACCGTCCGCTGGAGGGCTTCGTCTACGCGATCACCCCGTTCAACTTCACGTCGATCGCGGCGAACCTGCCGACCGCGCCGGCGCTGCTGGGCAACGTCGTCCTGTGGAAGCCGTCCCCCACCCAGCAGCTGGCCGCGCACCACCTCATGGGGCTGCTGGAAGCCGCCGGCCTGCCGCCCGGGGTGATCTCGATGCTCCCGGGCGACGGCCGGGCCGTGTCCGCCGTCGCGCTGGCCGAGCCCGACCTCGCCGGCATCCATTTCACCGGCTCAACGGCGACCTTCCAGCACCTGTGGCGCCAGGTCGGCGAACGGATCGGGCACTACCGCGGCTACCCCCGCCTGGTCGGCGAGACCGGCGGCAAGGACTTCGTGCTGGCGCACCCGTCGGCCGACCCGGCGGTGCTGCGGGCCGCGCTGCTGCGCGGCGCGTTCGAGTATCAGGGTCAGAAGTGCAGCGCCGCCTCGCGCGCCTACCTCGCCCGGTCGGTGTGGGACCGGGTGCGCGACGACCTGGCCGGCGCGACGGAGGCGCTCACCCTCGGCGACGTCACCGACCCGGCGGTGTTCGGCGGCGCGCTGATCGACGCCCGGGCCTACGCCCGGGTGACCGCGGCGATCGACCGGGCCCGCGGCGTCGACTCGCTGACGGTGCTGGCGGGTGGGCAGGCCGACGACAGCCGCGGCTGGTTCGTGCGCCCGACTGTCCTGGTCGGCACCGACCCGACGGACGAGGCGTTCACGACCGAGTACTTCGGCCCGCTGCTCGCGGTCCACGTCTACGCCGACTCCGACTACGACCGGGTGCTCGCCGGCCTGGCTGACCCGGGCGCCCACCGGTACGCGCTGACCGGCGCGGTCATCGCCCGGGACCGGGCGGCCGCCGCCCACGCCGCCGAGGCGCTGCGGTTCGCGGCCGGCAACCTGTACCTCAACGACAAGCCAACGGGCGCCGTTGTCGGCCAGCAGCCGTTCGGCGGTGCGCGCGCCTCGGGTACCGACGACAAGGCGGGCTCGCCGCTGAACCTGCTGCGCTGGACGGCGCCCCGCGCGCTCAAGGAGAACCTGCGCCCGCCCACGGACCACCGCTACCCTGGCTGACACGCAGGAGCCGGGGAATCTTTGCGATTACGCCGGTTCACCAGATCCGAAACTCAGTCTTCATGGTCACGAAACCGGCCACTGCCGACCTCGCGGCACCCTTGTTCCTGTGAGGGACATGGGGCCGCACGCGACGCCCGGTTGGCGGGCCGCCGCGGTTCGATGCCCGAAGACCATGGCGCACGGCCCCTGCGCCGGTGTCAAGGCCGACGGCTCCTGCGAGGTGCCCGGCTTCGGGGCCTGTGCGTTCCTCGGCGTGGCCGGCACCGACTGGCCGTACGCGCGGGCTCTCGCCATGGCGCCGTCAGGCGGTCCCGAGGGGCCCGTCGCGGGACGGCAGCCGGCGGTGGCCGCCTTCCTCGCGGCGGCGGGCGACCGGCCGGTCATCGTCGCGGACCTGCCCGCCGCGCCGCTGTCCGTGGCGAGCCTGCGGGAGTGCGCCGCGGCGCTCGCCGGGGCGGCCGACGCCTGCCTGCTCGGCGACCACGGCGGCGCGCGCGTCCAGTTCCCGCCGTCGTACCGGGCCCGGCTGCTGGCCGAGGCAGGCGTGCCGACCTGGGTGGGCATCAACTGCCGAGACCGCAACCGGGTCGCGATCGAGGGCGAGATCGCGGCCTGCGCCGACGCCGGCGCGGTCGCGATCCACTGTGTCACCGGTGACCATCCGGAACTCGGCCACCGCCCGGACGCGGCCGCGGTCTTCGATCTGGACAGCGTCGGAGTCGTCGCCCTGGCCGCCGCCGTGGCAGCGCGTGGCGGCGGGGCGCTGTGCTCGGTGGCGCACGCTCCAGCGGCGCCGCCGGCCGACCAGCGGCTCGCCCGGCTGCTCACGAAGATCGACGCGGGCGCGGATGTGGTGTTCGTCGACCACTGCGGCGGCCCCGAACGGGTCGCCACCGCCGTCGTCGAGCTGCGCGCTACCGGATTCGCCGGACTGGTGCTGGCCTGCGTCCCCGTCGTCACCAGCGCCGCGTCGGCCGCGGTCGTCGCCTCCTTCGCCGGTGAGCGGCTGCCGGCCGGCTACCTGGAGCGGATCGCCGGCGCCGCCGGGCAGCCCGGCGCGGCCCCGGTCGCCGGAGCCGAGGCGGCCGAGATCGAGGCCGCCGGAGTCGCCGAGGGAACGGAGCTCGCCGAACGCATGCTGGAGATCCCCGGCGTCGACGGCGTCAACCTCTCCGGTGGCGCTCCCCCGGGCCAGGAGGCGCCGCTCGCGGCCGCGATGGCGGAGATCTCCCGCCGGATTCTCGGCGCCGCGGCCGGGCCCGGCCGCCGCCCGAAACAACAACCGGTCGCTCAGACGGGGGCAGGCGCGCCCAGAGCGTGACAGGCATGAGTGAATGGGTGTGAAATACCCGCGCGCACAGGCACAGCCGCGCGGAACCGACGGAGACGGAAGGTCGCATGAGCTGGTTGCGTTCGGCGACGTCGACGACCGGGGAGACGGTGGACGTCGAACTGGTGGACGGGACGATCGGGCAGGTCATCCCGGCCGGCAGCGCCGCGAGCGGGCCGGCCGGTGCCAACCCGCAGGATGTCGACCTGTCCGGGCAGGTGCTGCTGCCTTCCTTCGTCGAGCCGCACGCCCACCTGGACAAGGCGCTGACCGCGTCGCTGGTGCGCAACGTCACCGGTGACCTGCTCGGGGCGATCACCGCGATGGACACGCTGCGGGCGATCACGACCCCGGCGGACATCGTCGCCCGGGCCGAGGAGGCGCTGCGCATCCACCTCGCCTACGGCACAACGCACGTCCGATCCCACGTCAACGTGCTGTCGGACGTCGGCCTCACGGGGCTCGAGGCGATGATCGAGGTCAGGGAACGCTGGCGGGGGATCATCGACCTGCAGCTGGTCGCCCTCGTCAACGACACGTCCGGCCCACTGCTGCGGGCCGCGCTGCGCGAGGGCGCGGACGTCGCCGGCGGCTGCCCGCACATGGAGGACGACCCGGCGCGGGCGGTCGCCGCCTGCCTGGACGCCGCCGGCGAGGCGGGCGTCCCGATCGACCTGCACACCGACGAGACGCTGCTCCCGGACGCGCTGAGCCTGCTGACGATGGCCGAGCTGGTCAGCCACACCGGCTTCGAGCACCAGGTGACGGCGAGCCACTGCGTGAGCCTGGCGATGCAGCCGCTCGCCCGGCAGGAGGAGATCGCCGAGAAGGTCGCCGAGGCGAGGATCGCCGTCGTCGCGCTGCCGCAGACCAACCTGTTCCTGCAGGGGCGGTCCCACCCGGTGGCGACCCCGCGCGGGCTGACCGCCGTCGGGCCGCTGCTGCGCGCCGGGGTGACGGTCGCGGCCGGCGGCGACAACCTGCGCGACCCGTTCCATGTCGTCGGCCGCGGCGACGCGCTGGAGGTGGCCGCCCTGATGATCACTTGTGGCCACCTCGACCCGGACCGGGCGCTGGACACGGTCACCGCCGCGTCGCGCGCGGCGCTGGGCCTGCCCGCCGGGGGCCTGATCCCCGGCGCGCCCGCCGACCTGGTGGCGATCCCGGCGACGGACGCGCTCGCCGCCGTCGGCGCGGCCGGCGCCGCCCGCACGGTCTGGCGGGACGGGCGGGTCGTCGCCCGCACCGTCGTGTACTCCGAGCTCGAGGCGCCGTCGGCCGCCGTTGCCTCCCCCTCGATTGCCTCCCCCTCGATGGCCTAGCGAGATGACCATGACGACCGAGACCCCGCCCGCGGCCGCGTTGCGCTTCGCGGGGGTCAGCAAGAGGTTCAAGGACGGCACGGTCGCGCTCGCCGACGCCGACCTGACGGTCGCGCCAGGCGAGTTCGTCTCGGTCGTCGGCCCATCCGGCTGCGGCAAGTCGACGCTGCTGCGGATCGCGAGCGGGCTGGACGACGTGACGGGCGGCGAGGTCGACGTCCACTCGACGTCGGTCGGGTACGTGTTCCAGGACGCCACGCTGCTGCCGTGGCGCAGCGTCCGCGACAACGTCCGGCTGCTCGCCGAGCTGGAGGGCATGGGCAGGGCCGAACGCGACCGGCGGGTCGCCGACGCGATCGAGCTGGTCGGCCTGTCCGGCTTCGAGAAGCACCTGCCGCACGAGCTGTCCGGCGGCATGCGGATGCGCACGTCACTGGCCCGCTCGATGGTGCTGGCACCGGACGTGTTCCTGTTCGACGAGCCGTTCGGGGCGCTCGACGAGATCACCAGGGAGCGGCTCAACGACGAGCTGCTGCGGATGTTCGTCCAGCGCGGGTTCGCCGCGCTGTTCATCACTCACTCAGTGGCCGAGGCGGTCTTCATGTCCAGCCGGGTGCTGGTGATGACCCCGCGGCCTGGCCGGATCAAGACCGAGGTCGCCGTCCCGTTCGCCTACCCGCGCGACCCGGAGATCCGGTACAGCGCCGAGTTCGCCGCGCTGTGCGGCGAGGTCTCCCACCATCTCAGGGACGCGTGAGCGCCATGTCGCTTGAATCCGTGCCCCTCGACTCCGTGAACCCGCCGGCCGGTTCCGCGCCGGCTGTCGCGGGCACGCCCGCCGTGCTCACGCCAGACGCGACGATCCCGAGGCGGCGGGCCGTCAATGGGTTCGTGAACAGGTTCCTGCTGCCGTTCCCCGTCTTCGCGGTGTTCATCGGCGGCTGGTACCTGGTCACCTGGCTGGCGCTGACCCCGCAGCAGCGGTTCATGCTGCCCTACCCGCACGAGGTCGTGAAGGTCGGTTTCCTGAACTGGTCGAACCTCAAGGACATCCTCGAGGCCCTGCGGTACACCTGCACCGTCACGTTCATCGGGCTGGGCATCTCGATCGTGCTCGGGGTGGCCGCGGCGATCCTGATGAACCAGGCGAAGTGGCTGGAGAACGGCCTCTACCCGTGGGCGGTCGTCCTGCAGACGGTGCCGATCCTGGCACTCACCCCGGTGCTGAGCTTCTTCTTCGGGTTCGCGCTGACCAGCCGCACGATCGTCTGCGTCGTCATCGCGTTCTTCCCGATCGTGTCGAACACGCTGTTCGGCCTGCAGTCCGTCGACCGGGGCATGCACGAGCTGTTCGCGCTGCACCGGACCGGCCGGTTCACCCGGCTGTGGAAGCTGCAGCTGCCGGCGGCGCTGCCGGCGATGTTCGCCGGCTTCCGGGTCGCCGCCGGGCTGTCCGTGATCGGCGCGATCGTCGGCGAGTTCTTCTTCAAGCAGGGCAACGCCGGCCTCGGCACCAACCTGTCCGTCTACAGCTCCCGCCTGGAGGGCGAGCGGCTGTGGGCGACGACGCTGGTGGCGAGCCTGCTCGGCATCGCCGTCTTCGTCTTCTTCGGCTGGCTGTCCCGCAGGGTCGTCGGCCGCTGGTACCAGCCCAACCGCGGCTGAGAGCGCCTGGGCCGGCGGGGGAGGGATCACCGGCCCGGTTCTTCCGGTTCCATCAACGCCATCAGGCCCGGACGGCCTGAGGATGCAGGGGGAGACACCGTTGACCGTCTCAGCTAGGTCCAGCAGCGGCACCGCCCGCGTGGGCCGGGGCCGTCTCGTCGCCGCCGCGGCGGCGGCCGTCACCGTGGCCCTGGTCGCCGCCGCCTGCGGCGGCAGCACCACCGGCGGCTCGTCCGGCGGCTCGACGCCGGCGGCCGGCGGCGCCGTCCCGGCCAAGTACGACCTGAAGGCCGCCGGCTGCCCCAGCACGGTCGTGCTGCAGACCGACTGGTTCCCGGAGGCGGACCACGGCAGCCAGTACGAGCTGCTCGGCCCGAACCCGTCGATCGACACCGGCAAGAAGACCGTCACCGGTGAGCTGGTCGCGCACGGCGGCGTCGACACCGGAGTGAAGCTGCAGATCCGCGCCGGCGGCCCGGCGATCGGCTACCAGCTCGTCACCTCGCAGCTGTACGCCGACAACAGCATCACACTCGGCTACATGGGCACCGACGAGCAGATCGCGAACTCGAAGGACCACCCGACCGTCGCGGTGCTCGCCAGCCTGGAGAAGAGCCCGCTGATCATCCAGTGGTCGCCGGACAAGCACCCGGACTGGAAGACGATCGCCGACATCGGCAAGACGGACACCAAGGTCCTGTACTACCAGGGCGCCTCCTACATGGACTACCTGACGGGCGCGGGCATCCTGAAGAAGAGCCAGGTGGACGGCTCCTACCAGGGCGACCCGTCGAACTTCGTCGCCTCCGGCGGGGAATACGCCGTCCAGGGCTATGCCACCAACGAGCCCTACGTCTTCTCGAAGGAGGTCCGCTCCTGGGACAAGCCGATGAAGTACCAGCTGGTCGCCGACGCGGGCTACGACAACTACATGCAGGAGATCGCCGTCCGCCCGGACAAGCTCGCCGGGCTCAAGCCCTGCCTGACCAAGCTTGTGCCGATCATGCAGCAGGCGATCGTCGACTTCATGGGCAACCCCGGCCCGGTCACCAAGCTGATCGTCGACCTGGTGAGCAAGTACAAGAGCGCCGCGCCCTACTCGCAGGGCGCCGCGGACTACGGCGTCTCGACGATGAAGTCGGAGGGGATCGTCAGCGACGGCACCACGCCGGCCATCGGCGACTTCGACACCGCCCGGGTCCAGAAGCTGATCGGCATCCTGGCCCCGATCTACACCAGCCAGGGCAAGCCGACCAAGCCCGGGCTCACGGCGTCCGAGCTGGTCGACAACTCCTTCCTCGACCCGAAGATCAGCCTCACCTCCTGATCCCCGCCCCCGGGTCGCGGCGGCCGGCCGGCCGCCGCGGCTTCGGCATGGGAAACCCCAGGTCCCGGTGGCCGCCCGCACGGGTGGCCACCGGGACCGCCGTCGGTCGGAAGGACCACGATGACGCATCCCGCGGTGGCGTTCGAGCGGGCACGGCTGCCTGAGACGACCCCGGTCGACCCGGCGGCCCTCGACGGCCTCGCGGCCGAGCTGACCGAGCTGTTCGGCGCCGCCGCCGTCGCCCGGGACGAGGCCACCCGGCTGACCGCGTCGGCCGACTGGGCGCACATGAGTCCCGTGCTCAACCCGATGCTGCCCGGCGGCGTCGCCGACCTCGTCGTACGCCCGCCGGACGCCGAAGGGATCGCGGCGGCGGTCGGGGCGGCGCACCGCCACCGGGTACCGGTCACGGTGCGCGGCCAGGGCACCGGCAACTACGGGCAGGGCATCCCGCTGTTCGGCGGGCTGGTGCTCGACACGTCCCGGGCGACGAAGGTGCTGGCCGTCGAGGACGGCTGGATCACCGCCGAGGCGGGCGCGTCGTTCGTCCTGATGGAGAAGGCGGCGCTGGCCACCGGCCAGGAGCTGGCGATCATGCCGTCGACCGTGGGCTCGACGATCGGCGGCTTCATCGCCGGCGGCGCCGGCGGCACCGGCTCTATCGCCAACGGCGCCATCTGGGACGGCTACATCCGCTCGCTGCGCGTCGTGCCCTGCACCGACGACGCGACCCCGGTCGACGTCGGCTACCCGGACAACATCGCGCAGTCGCACGCCTACGGCGTCAGCGGCGTGATCGCGACGGCGACCGTCGCGCTGCGCCCGGCACGGCAGTGGACGGCGCTGTTCGCGTCGTTCCCGGAGCTCGACGGCGCCGTCGCCGCCGGCCTGGACCTGTTCGACCTGGAGCCGACGCCGCGGCTGCTGTCCCTGGACGAGGCCGGCGTCGTCGCCACCTACCGCCCGGCCGACCCGGCGATGCCCGCCGACCGGCTGTCGGTCCGCGGCATCGTCACCGTCGACTCCGTCGACGCCGCGACCGTGATCGTCGAGCGCCACGGCGGCCGGGTCGAGGCCGTGCGCCCGAAGGGCCCGGCGCTGGTGACGTCGCTGTCGTACAACCACACGACCTACCGGGTCCGCAAGGTGCGCCCCGAGCTGACCCATCTGCAGTGCTCCGGCCCCGGTCTCACCGGGCGCCGGGCCGAGGTCGCGGCGATCGCACCGGAGTCGCTGATCCACCTGGAGGGCTTCTTCCAGCCGGCGACCGGCCGGCCCGACTGGGCGTCGATGCTGTTCCTGCGCTTCGACGACGTGGACTCGCTCTACGACCGGATGGTTCGGCTCGCCGACGTCGAGGTCTACGTCAACGACCCGCACACCTGGGTCCTGCACTACAACCTCGACCTGATCCGCGCCGCCGCCGCCCGCTTCGACCCAGACGGCCTGCTCAACCCGGGCAAGCTGCCGCCGGCCTGAGCTGCCCGGCCGCCCGCCTGGCGCCTTTCACACCGGTCCGACCCCGCGCGCCGGTCCGGTCGCGCATCGCTCCCGTAACGGGGCGCTGGACGCAGGAACCGCGACGGCCGCGCGCGCGTCGAACCGGCCATGCTTGCGCGACGTGAGTTCCTGCGCGGCGCCGCACTCGCGGCGGCCGGGCTCGGCATCGGACAGCTCGTCACCGGATGTGGCTCAGGCGGCTCCTCGACCGGCTCGCTGGCGGCCGCCGACGAGCCCCGCGCGCCGGCTGATCCGGCGGCCCTGTCCGGGGCCGCCGCGGCCGTCGCCGATTTCAGCGCGGACCTGTACCGGCGGCTCGCCGCCGACTCCCCCGGCAACCTGATCTGCTCGCCCTACTCGGCGGCGGTCGCGCTCAGCATGGCCCGCTGCGGGGCCGTCGGCCGCACCGCCACCGAGATGGACGCTGTGCTGCACGTCCCGGCCGGCGCCGTCTCCAGCTCCGAAGGCTCGGACGGGTCCTTCGCGGCCGGGCTCAACACGCTGGCCCTGGCCCTCGCGGGCCGGAGCGGCAGGCGCGCCACCGCCGACGGCTCGAAGGCGACCGTCAGCCTGGACGTCGCGAACGCGCTCTGGGGCCAGCGCGACGAACGATGGGAGAAGCCGTTCCTGACCGGGCTGGCCCAGTACTACGGCGCGGGCATGCGCCAGGTCGACTTCCGGTCCGACTCTCCCGGCGCCGTCCGGGCGATCAACAGCTGGACCTCGAAGCAGACTCACGGCCGGATTCCCGCGATCGTCTCCGGCCTGGACTCGTCGACACGGCTGGTCCTCGCGGGCGCCCTCTACCTGCGCGCCCCGTGGAACACCCCGTTCGACGACGCCCGGCCGGCCCCGTTCACCCGGCTCGACGGCTCCGCCGTCCAGGCCGACCTGATGAGCGTCGCCGCCCATGACACCGGCTACGCGACCGGGCCGGGCTGGCAGGCGGTCGATGTCCCGTACGCGGGCGGCGAGCTGGCAATGGCGGTCATCCTGCCTGACGAGGGAAAGTTCGCCGAAATCCGGGACTCCCTCGACGGGACGGCGCTGCGCCGTCTGCTCACTGGCCTGACCCAGACCGGCGTCACGCTGGAGCTCCCGAAGTGGACGACTCGCACGACCGTCGGCCTCGACAAGGCACTGAAAGCGATGGGCATGCCGACCGCGTTCGGCGCCGACGCCGACTTCAGCGCCATGACGAGGACCGAGCCACTGTCCATCGCCGCCGTCCCGCAGCAGGCCTACGTCGCCGTCGACGAGCAGGGCACCGAGGCCGCCGTCGTCACCGCCGCTGTCATGGGCGTCACCGCGATCGCCGAGCCACCCCTGAAGGTCACCATCGACCGCCCCTACCTGTTCGTCATCCACGACCGCCCGACCGCCACACCGCTCTTCCTGGGCCACGTCACCGACCCCACCCGTTAACCTCTGCCCGGCCGCCCGGAAGGGCGCAACTTTTCCTGCTACTCGTCGACATCCTGGTAAAGGGCCACGAGCTGATCGATCGGCGCGGCGAGGTCGGCGCGGAGGCGGCGCAGACGGCGCAGGCGGACGACGAC
>Ga0068863_100003987_pt1 | contig 14572 bp, 26 predicted proteins | sample KBSSwiS62_FD_66596 | JGI IMG/M metagenome (GOLD analysis project Ga0068863, IMG submission 66596) | Switchgrass rhizosphere microbial communities from Kellogg Biological Station, Michigan, USA - KBS Switchgrass S6-2 | ecosystem: Host-associated > Plants > Roots > Rhizosphere > Soil ...
ATCGGGTCCGGGCAGTTCTTCAGAGATCAAGCGCAGAGACGCCAAGAGAACCTTCAGACGCAGGCCGCGCAGGATATGGTTCGGCAATTTGAACAAGACTTGGCGAATGGCGTGCTGCTCGGACCCAATGCCATCGACGCGGTTAATGCTGCTCGCGCAGCAGCCGCGAAGGGAGGGGTTGGAATTAACGATATTTTGAACGCTGATTTCTCAAATCTGGATCTTCTGAGCAAATACGACTTCAGCGGTCTAGCACCGTTAAGCGGCATAACGATAATTGTTAAGTAAATGGCACTCGACCCAATAAGACTAGGTTCCGCGGCGCTCTCAACGTTGGTGTTTGAGGCCGGCAGTCAGATCACGACCTCCGATAGCGCAATCCAATCGTGCTCGGTCAAAGCCTTGTGTGCCGATGGTCAGAACGTGTTTAGCTTGTTGCCCGCAGCCGGAACGCCATTTTCGTCCGTGTTCGGGAACAATTACATACCATCCAATTTCCTTGTCGATTACACGGACAGCGGGCCGCAGGTTGAATATCTCGAAGGCAGGATTGCGCGGGTCACATTCAGTTTCAAACGGCAGGACCCAACCCAGACCAATACGCGCAAGATTTTCGTGGACTCGGTTATCAATTACGATAGCCCGCTTTCAAAACAGTATCTGCTGATTTATGGGCTAAGTGGCGGCACTTCGTTCGAGACAACTTTTACGCCGCTCGGATTTCCGGAGCCGGTTGTTACCGTCAAATACAATTCAAGCACGCGACCAGGGATCGGCAGCGGCGGTCTGTCCCAGCTCTATGCTTTACCCGGCAGCACAAATGCCAACGGTTTCCCGGCGACTCCAACAATATTTCTTCCGATCACATTCCCGATTGATGTTGGTGGAAGCGTTACCTATTACAATGGGTCAGCTTTTGTTACGGTCGGGCCAGTGACCGTTCGTAAGACAATAACTTTCAATCTCGAATATAGACCGCAGGTGCTGGGCTGGCAGCTTGTCCGGTTAAAATCTGATCCGGTCGCAGCCGCTTCGTTCTACGACATTGAGGAAGAATGGCGAACCTCTTACATCATGTTTGCCGCCAATTTCGTTTCAATAGTTCCACCGTAATATGCCAGTCCTGCTTAGTGACGAGACTTGGACCCGCATCGAAAAGATGCTGGCGGATTATGAATCCGGCGTTTTGCGCGTGATTCCCGGCGAAGGCTTAAAACTGGCAGAACAGCAGAGCGCAAAAGCTAATTGTCCCGGCACTGTAATCAAAGTGGACGGTGTTCAATGTCCAACCGGATAAATGGCACAGGTCCGACTGTTTCACGGCAAGCCGCTAATAGTCGGCGGCAAGGTCGCACTGAGCGATGATTGCTGCTGTGGCGGTGCATGCTGTAAAGGGACTTGGCCGGCGCTGGCTTGCTCAATTGAAAGCGAAGCCCAATGCATTGCCGATGGCGGGCATTTCCTGGGACAGAATACGACCTGTGATGGCGTCGATTGTAACAGTGGCGCCTGCTGCCAGTTCAGCGGCAGTTGCACGGATGAACAGGAGTTCCTCTGCATTTCACCTGCGGAATTCCACGGCTACGGGACGGTCTGCGCGACGACGCGATGCGAGGGCGTTTGCCAGATCGGCGACGGTTGCGAGCAAGATCCACAAGACCGATGCACTTGCTACGACGATCTCACTTATACCGAATGCCAGACATTAATCCCTTCATATTCGGGAAGTTCGTTCTGGTTACTGAGCGGCGATTGTGTGACAAGTCCATGCCCTCCTGTTTTTCCGTCCGGGCTCGGCGCGTGTTGCGATGAGTTTTGTAATTGCGTGGATGGAGTTAGCGAAGCAGACTGCATTTCGTTCGGCGGAACGTTCTGGCTTGAGGACGCGAATTGTGCTCCGTTCGGAAACGCGTGCGGATGCGGTTATGTAGCTTGCAGATAAACCAAAAACAAGGAGAACCAAATGCAATATGCAGTGACAGTTGTAGTTGAAGCAGCGAGCGCCCTCGAGGCACTCAACCCGGACAAATTAGGCAAAGGCGATGTGAAATCGTTACGGGAAATGCAGGATCAGCCAATGCAACCTGAAGTCACGCCTTCCGGAGTCTTCAACAAATCCCCAAAAGGCTAAAGGCAGGTCGCTGGCCGACCGTCCTGCTTCCATTAAGGGCATTTGCGCAACTGGGCGACCGCGGCGCTGGCGACATTATCGCACGGGTAATCGGGCCAATAGGCGGCACAGCGTTCAAGGCGTGGTATAAAGTGACATTCGGCAAAGATTGCGGGTGCGGTGGTCGGCAGGAGGTATTGAACGCCCGCTGGCCGTTGTAACATGGTTGCATGGATCTTTACGACATTCCTCCCAGAAAAGACCCTAAAGCTGGCAGTCCGCGAACGCCGAGTGGTGGCATACCGGCACGAGCCATTCAGCAATACAATGGCAACGGGAACGGCACGATCTGGAAAGTGTCGACGAGTTTACTGGCAGGGTTATTGGTTTCGATGGTGGTCGCCTATTTTACTGCGCTGCAAGGCAAGGGGCTTTCACGGAAAGAAATGGAGGAATACGTCAAAGATTATTCGGCGCGGGATAAGGAACTTCTGGCAATCCAACAATCCAACCAGGACAGACAGATCGGGGTATTGGAAGGCAAAACCGATCGGTTGTTCGACCTCAGCAAAATGCTTAGTGAAAAGCATGCTACCTACGAGGCACATTTCATCGAACTTGATGGCAAGTTTAAATTGTTAGGGGATTACATGGAAGCACAGAAAACACCGAAACGGTGAAATTGAAATGGCTAGTAATGGTGATATGTTTAGCATCGTGTGCGGCGCCGCCGAAGCATCGTCCGGTTAAACACCGGAAGCATAAGACCGTTAAAGCTGTTTCCTCCGATGATGCTGCGATGCGCGCGCTCATCAAATCATTACGCGAATGAGATTACTCGAATACTTGGTCTTAGGTCTTGCGATTGGGGTTCCTGGTGCCGTCCTTCAAATCATTCTGTATCGCCGCGACAAGAAGCGGAAGTCGCAACTCTGGTCAACGTGGTCGGAATTGCAGAGCGAACTGGCGCGGGTCCTGCATAAGCCACACCTGGACGCCGAGCCGCTAGACAAACTGCTCGAAAAACTGGAAACCTTCACGGTCGCAGGGATCAGCACCATATCCGAGGATGACCGGCTCAAGTTGACTACGATGCTAAGGCAAAAGGTTGATGATAATACCGTTCCAAAGATCGACAGGCAGCGAGCCGAATTTCTGCTTCTCGCTATGCCGCGGGCAGACTACGAAAGCCGCCGCCGAAAATAATCCTTGCCAATCCGTTAGGAATCTGAAAGGATCTTCTCCCGTTGAACAGAATTAACTGGCGATCAGCAGGAGCCGCGATATTCGCGGCGTTAACGATTCTGGCAGCGTTACCTTACTCGCTAGGCGAACTCGCCACCGTGATTCCTACGTCATGGAAACCAAAGATTGTTCTGGCTGGACTGATCGGGACCGTAGGACTACGGATCTGGAACTCGGTAGTTCCTAAACAAGCAGAACCAAAAATAGGAGTATAACCTTATGAGCCTAATCGGAATTCTTGTCGCAATCATCGTGGTCGGAGTATTGCTCTGGGGCATCTATGCGATCCTCGGCGTGGTCCCGATTCCTGAACCGTTCCGCACAATCATCTGGGTGATCGTGGTTATCATTTCGGTTCTGACCTTTATCCAGATTGCCGGGCTTTATCATTTCACGACCGGCATCCCGATCCGATGAAGATGTGGCAACGTCAACTCCTGCGGTTCGCCATCTTCGCCGTTCTGTTTGCGCTTTGTTGGTGGTTTCATCCGATTCCATGAAGGAGGTGACTTATTATGCCAGTAACCAGACCGACACCTAAACCAAGACCAAGACCGAAGCCGCCGCCGCGCCCGACCATTGATTGCGATACGATCAGAGCGAAAGCCGACGAACTGCGGACGCACGGACGGCATTGCGAACTGATTGCCGAACTATTACTTGCGGCAATGGGTTGCGACCCGACACCGGCGGCGCGGACGTCAGAAACCGACGCTGACCGGGACACTAAATGAAGTTTCGCCGTGAATGACAAATCTACTTTTATTTCTGATTCTTGTGGCGACAATCGGAATCAGTTTTCAGCTTCGGCACAAGCATCCCCACCGTTTTAACTTCTCAGTTGGGCCAGTAAAAAACAAACCAAGAAAGACAAAAACCAATGTTGGAAATTAATATTACAAACGAACAGCAGGTAAACGTTACCCTGCATCCAGTCACGGCGACTGGAAGACCCGCGCCCGTGGACGGTGCGCCTACATGGACGGTCCAGAGCGGAGATTCAACGGTCACTGCGGCTTCAGACGGTATGTCGGCTGATCTAATCAGTTCCGATACTCCCGGAGACACGGTAATCTTAGTCGAAGCCGACGCGGATTTGGGTCAAGGCGTAGTTCCTATCTCGGATATTATCCAGTTGCACGTTGCCGGGGCGCAGGCCGCAGCACTCGGTCTAGTCGCGGGCGATCCTACGCCGAAACCGTGAAGAAAGTAATTGCCTCATTTTGCATCGGGGTCGCGTTAATCACGACTCCGATAGCATTCCAAAGTTGCGTCAGCACCGCGCCGACTTCAATGTCGGTTGCGGCGACTGACCAGGTAATCCTACGAGCAGAGCAAACGGCGCAGACCGCACGGTTAACCTTCAATACCTTCGTTCACTTGGAGCGGGACAATGAAGCCATCCTGAAACAAGTGAACCCAGCGATTCACACGTATGCGAACACGATCAGGTCGCATGGATTGGATTGGATTGATTCGTTGAGGACTGCGACCAAACTGTTCAAGGCGAACCGGACAATCGAAAATCAAGCCAACCTGCAAACGTGGCTGACCACGCTCACCAACGCCGTAGCCGAAACGAACAAATACATTGCAGCCTCACGAAAGGTAGCCCAACCATGAAGGACACTTCCTGTCGAAACTGTAAGGCCGAAATGCCTGAAATGCCGAAAGCGTCAGGGACATCCCCGATTAACCTCGCCGCAATAAAGATCACCGGATACCGCTGTGAGTATTGCGGACATTGGAATGACTTAAAACGCAGAAAACACAATCAACAACCATGACCGCAATCTTAGCCTTGGTGCTCAAATACCTTCCACTCCTAGTTCAAGCGGCAGGGTCAATCCCTGAAATCACGGGGTTCATTTCCGGTCTAAAAGATATATTTAAACGGGATAAAATATGGTCGCCCGAACAGGAAGCTCAGTTCGACGCGGAAACCCAAGCGTTGCGAAACGATCCGGCTTGGCAAGTGAATGACTAGAATCCTTGTCACCATTGCGATTGCCGTTCTGCTGTTGTCGGTCATTTTCGGATTGATTGGCGATTGCATGAAATGAAGTTCGTCGTTTTCAAGGATCAAAAGAAGGAGTGGCGCTGGCGGCTCATATCAAAAGGTCGCGTCGTAGCTGATAGCGGTGAGGGCTACAAGCGAAAGTCGCAAGTCTCAAAGATGATTTCTAGGATCATTCTTGGGCCTCACAAAGTTGAGGAAATCTCATGAAAATTTCAACACGGTGGATCGAATTTAAGCCATTAGGAGAAGGATTAGTTCAATGTTCTCTTTGTTTGCGAACAATCAGAGCGCAGAGAATCGCAAGAGGAGCACACGCCGCATCATGTCTTAAAAAACATGGGTACCATCGGAAAGCCCTGGTACTATCGACTACTAGGTTGATTATCTACGCATTTTTCCTCTTCGGTTGCGACAACGATCAAACGTGGTATGACGCGCACCCGCCCAAACCCGACCCGAACTGCACGCCGCCATGTTCTGAATCCTCGAGCATGAGCAGCTTCTATAATTCTGGATGAACGAAAGCACGATCAAAGCGATTCAGGGAATCATTGGCGTCGAGCAGGATGGGAAATGGGGTTCGAAGTCTCAGGCTGCTCTGGACGCGATCATTCATCCGAAGCCCGACACTTCGCAATACTCCAAAGCGTTCACGGATTTCATGCCGTGGTTATTGGATTGGGAAGGTCGTGTGTTCGAGAACGATCCTGACGACCCAGGTGGAGCTACAAAGTTCGGAATCGACCAGCGCAGTCACCCCGAAGTTAATATCCGGACGTTGACCGAAGCGCAGGCGACCGAGATTTATTGGAACGATTATTGGCTGAAAATCGGTGCGGACAAACTGCCTACGCCTTATGCCGAAGTCATGTTTAATTGCGCGGTCAATATGGGGCCGGGACGAGCGCGAGAGTTCGACGCTGAAGCCAAAGGGGATGCTAATCGGTTCCTGATCGCTCAGGAGAACAAATATCGCAGCATCGTTCGGAACAACCCAAAGATGGGAAAATTCCTTCAGGGTTGGCTGAACCGGACAAACTCGCTCCGGCAACGGTTCGGGATCAAGTGATTAAGTTCCTGCTCCTTACCGTTCTCGCAGCCCTAATCATCCTTGTCGAAGTGTTCAGTCCGAAGCGCGATCAGTTTTCGCATCGGCAATAGCGGCGTCGATTACTTTGAGTGCCCACGGCGTTAAACGTTGCGGCCCATCACGCAAAGCAATCAACGCATCCACCAGCGGATTTTGCACTTCCGCGTCGTGCTTGTCGAGCACGGAGAGGTCAACGTTATTGAGCGTGACTTTTGCCGTTGCATCGTCACCGTAGTCCAACGCGCAACGTGCTTCTGCTATCGCCGCCTGTGCCGCGAGGAGTTGCGCGTGTTTTTCTCTCGCCTCTTGACGTATCAATTCAAGCTTCTCCCGCTCGGCGGCGAGCGCGGCGTTGATAATTTTACCAATCTCAACATCGTCAAAACCCGTATGTCTTGACATAGAATCTTTGATCTTGTCGATTATTTCTATCACCATCGGAGCAGTGTCCGTAGATGGCGGCTGCTCGTAGGCTGCATATCCGCAGTTGTATTGGCTGCGCTGTGGTTGAATATCAGGGTAATGTCGAACACTCATATTTTATTCAGTTTCATTAGTTCTTTCGCTGCCTTGTTCACCGCAACGCGAGATCCGCGGCCGTGCGTGATGAATTCCACAAGGTAAGCGACGCGCTCCTGGTTCGTGGTTCCGTCTTTGCGCGGCAGAAGTCGTGTCCAATCTCTAAAAGGCGAGCAGCGGCGGGTCATGGCGACTGAGGTCGTGTTCCCGGCATTGCACGGCCATGGGTTGAAGTTCCCATGTTCTTAGTAATTCCCGGACGCCGAGATATTCGTCGATGCGCTCGGCAGTTTTCCGGGCTTGCGCTTCGGTGCGGCGTTGGGGATTGCCTGGATTGCGTTTCATTTCAAGATCCACAGCAAAACCGAACCCGTCACGCAAACCGCGATCACGCAGCAATAGACCATCGCTTTGCGTTTCTCATGGCGAACCATGAGTTCTGCGCGCTGCCGATGCAGATCGTAAAGTAAACCTTGGCCGAGCATCGTGATCATAATGTTTTAAGCAATTCTGATTCCATTTTGGCGACCTGCTTTTGATGTTCAAACAGCTGCGGGTATTGCTCTGCGATCACATCACGCAACAGTCCATCTGCAATTGAATCGGGTGTCACGGATGGTTTACCAGGTAAGTCGGGTTGCGCCTTAGACAGCATCCAGCACGCCCGCCAAACGTCTGTGCTGAGATAGGTGGGTTCACGCCGGATGCTCATGTTTCTTTCCGTGTTCTATCGTTGTCTGTGATATTGTGGTAACGCCGAAATGAGTTTGCTCCGGTCGCGCCACAAACCATTATCGAATTCGCCATCAGCATCGAGGGTCAATGGTTCACCGCACCACGGGCAATCAAAGACCGGTGAGACCGGTGCCGTAGTCCGAAGGATCTCAATCCAGTCTCCACAGTTCGGACATTCGTAATCAGAATGGGACTTCATCAGGATCATCCTCCGTAGCGGTTTCGGCCGGCATTGGGGCCGCTTGTTTCTTGGTTTTCTTTGACCGGACCCTAATACCGCCGACCAATTCGCCGCGGAAAGACACATTCGGATCGTTGAACAGAACGATCTGTTTGCCCTTCCAGTCGTCGGTTTCCTCGCTGCCGGTCGCTCGAGCAATGAGTTGGGCGTTGGTCGAGTTGATTATCATCGGCTTGATTGCCTCTCGGAAATGCAAGCAGAATTTCATTTCAGCCGTTTCGCCTTCGAGCGCGACGTTTTTCTGGCTCAGGTGATCAATTGTGACCAGGATCGGCGGGTCGCAGTCCTCTTTTTTCAGGTAATTGCTTTCTTTGAGTTGGTTAATGTGCATGGTCTTGTCTCTTTCTTGGTTTCGTCTTGTTCTTGCTGTTTGTCTGATTTGCGAACCGCATCAATGCGCTTCGCGTGGGTTTCGCAGAGCACTGTGTCTCTGCCGTAAATTTGTCGGACGGTTGTGGCCTTCTCGGTGCACAATTGGAAATCGCTTTGGTGCTCGCAATAGCGGCGCTTGCGCACCAGGAATGATTGGTAAGCGTTCATCGACCAACTGGCCCGAATTGACTACGGTTGTAATCAGTCTTGCGTTCGTCCGTTTGATGCTCACACGGTTCCTCAATCCATTCGCCGCAATCGGAGCACCAGATTGCGCTGCTGCTTTCGAGTTCTTCGTTTACCGGTTTCAAATGTGCCTCCCGTAAGATTTTTCCCATGCCTGATGAATCGCGCGGGATTGCTCTAGCGTATTCGGCACATCGGGAACTTCGACGGTTTTACCGGTGGCGGGGTCGAGGACGAATTTCGTTTCTGATTTCTGCTGATTTGGGGTTTCATTCATAACGCAACCTAACCTGTCCGATGGGATATGCAAACAGAAAAAGAATATTTATTTTGCGGTTTTCGCCTGACTTGGCACGCGCTTTGATTTCTTCGGCCTCCCGCCAAGCTTGCCATTCGTGCGGCTGGCACGCGCTTTCTTCGCGCTAGTGCGCTCGCCAAGCAGGCGCATGGCGACCCGGATTACTTCGTCGTCGGTGAGTCTTAATGCTTCGGGCATGGCTACACGCTAACCGTTGGCATTTATTTTGGCAAGGTGAAAAGATTTCTATTGCAAGCCGTAATTCGTTCTGCTTACTGTCAGCACATGATGTATTCCAAATTGTTCTCATCGCTGGTTCATTCCTCGCTTTGGTCCGAGCCGGATCATATTCGACTTTTGTTTATCACGCTCCTAGCAATCGCGGACCGAGACGGAATTGTTTACGGTTCGCGTTCTGGATTGATGCGCGCCGCCATGATCGACCTAGACGCGGCGGACGAAATTGATCCGTGGGTTCGCTTAATGGGGCCGGACAATGATAGTTCAGACCTGATGCGCAACCCTGAGAACGAGGGCAGGCGCATCGAGGAAATCCCTGGCGGGTTCAGGATCATTAATTACACCTACTACAAAAGCCTGCGCGACTCAGAAGATCGTAAGGTGCAAAACCGCGAAGCGCAAAAGCGCCACCGAGAGAAAGTCAGCCCCGATAAGCCAGTGTCAGCCATTGTCAGCCACCGTAAGCCTATTGAGAGTAAGATAGAGACAGAGAAAAAGAAAGAAGGGCATCCGCCCGTTTTGATTTTATCGCATACGCGGCTGCACAAGAAATTTCTTGAATGGATGGCTTACAGGAAAAGCATCGGGCGAAAACCAAAAGATTGGGAAGCGTTTTTCGGGAAGCAAGCCGAATGGCTTCTCACCTTTTCCGAAACGGATCAAATCGAAATCCTCGACCAATCAATCCGCAACGGCTGGATGGGTTTATTCGAACCTAAGAAATTGAACGGGCAAAAGAAACCGACGAAGCCGGATTACAAACGCAACTATCTGCCGGCGCCGAACAATATCAGCGACGAAGAACTTGCGGCGAAACGCGCCCAGGTGCGCGAACTCAGCGCGAAACTGCGGGACGAATTAAAGAAATAGTATTGACACGCTTCTTACGCTGCCGTAAAAGCAATTCCCTAAGTGGCAATCTTAGGCGAAGCGAGGGATAAAGCGTTATGGGTTGGGCCTGTCGATGAGATCGTTCTACTCCACCACGATATTCTCGGGCACGCCCGGCAATCACTCGATAACGCGATCCGAATTGGCGAGATTCTAAGCCAGGTCAAAGGCGCGGTTAAACACGGCGAATGGTTGCCGTGGATAAAAGAGTTCGCACCGTTCTCGATTAAAACCGCGGAGCGTTACATGGCCTGTTTCGAGAACAAAGAGAAAATCGCCAACCTGACGAATCTCACTGATGCTTACATCCTTGTCTTGCCGAATGCATCCAATGGCGCCGAGCCGCAACAACTACACGAGCCAAACTTCCACAGTCAGGCGGTTCGTCTTGAACAAAATCTGGTCGGCCTATTCACGCATTACCTTCAGCGCCGGCCGCTCAAGTCCTGGCGCACGGAGGAAATCTACGATCTTCTTTCATCCCTTAAACCTTTGTCCGAGGTTGTGACTCAACTTGAAAGCGAACTCGGCACACGCAATGACCTCCCAGCAAGCTATCGATCACAGAACGCCAATTGATTATATTGAGCCCGTGCTGGACGCGCGGGACGCCGGGCTGCGCTACGTCCAGATCCTTAACGCCTTCGGCAACCGCATTGAATCAGGGATACGCGAGGGCAACGTGCGCTCCGTGGGTGTAGCCTTCTGGTCTGCTGCGTATGGGCTTGGGCTCAAGTGCTGTGAGGGTGTGAGTATGACCGATCGTGCTGCTGAACTGGGCGTGCGTAGGGCTACTATCAGCAAAGGTGCAAAGAAGTTTGTCGAATCGAATGGGCTCACGCCTTCGTTCTACATGAAGGATCAAGCTGCCGGCCGATCATACTGCAAGGCACGGCTCAACGTAGTGGCTAATGGAGCAAGGCGCAGCGTATGACTGCCGCTGCCGTCATAGTCCTGTATCTGTTTCTGATCTGGTATTGGACCACGATCTGGGAAAGAGAATGAATTGTAATGACCGCGCTCGTTAGGTGTCAAGCCTTTTTTGGGTCCTTCCTGGGTCGATCTTGTCCGCGGGTTTTTTGTCTGCTGTCAATATCCAGATAACAGTCCACCTTTATGCTGTTGGCTGAAACCAAATGAAATGCAATCCAGATGAAAGTTTCCATCTACTGGCTGAATCAGGCCACGGGGAAACATCCCGGCACGATCAAGAAGCGGATCGCCAACTTGACGCCTGATTCGCGCGGCAAATACGATTCTGCGACTGCTTTAGAGGCAATTTACATCGGTTTAGCCGACGCGGATGGTGAAAAGATTGCGATGCCGGAAGCAGTCCGGCAACTGACCGTTGCAAGGAAGGAAGAAATCGACCTCGAAATGGAGATCAAGCGCGGCGACCGCATCCCGATTGCGGATTGTCTCGCCGTGGACAACGAAGTATTCCAGGCAATTGCCGGGACGATTAAAGCTAATCGCAACAAGCAACTGAGCGAAGAAGTGACAAACGAGATTTTCGATAATCTCCGCGATTGGGCTGGACGCTTAAACGGCAACGGTAAATATGACTGATCCCGTTTCGCGCGCAGCGTATCAGTCAGCAGTCGCCAAGTTGCTGCTTGCGTCATTCGCGCATTGGCAACGACTTCCCCCTGACGAATTCGCCGAACGCTTTATCCGAATGCCCGGCGAACACGGTTCAACGCGCCGATTCGATTTCGGTTTCTTTCCGCCGCAGCGCGAAATGTTCAACGAGATTTTCAATCCGCGCAACCGCGAAGTCGTGTTTAAAATGGCGAGCCGCCTAACCAAAACCATGACTGTCCTCGGCGCCATTGGTTACTGTATCGCCGAGGCGCCGCGCAAGATCCTCGTGATGTGGCCGAAGATTGGCGACAGTGAGGAATGGTCGAAGAAACATCTGATGGGCGAACTGGTCGATCCTACTCCGGCTTTGCAGAATCTTTTGCAGGACGGTCGGGGGCGCCGGCTGGCGAATAATACGATTCTCTCAAAGATTTTTCCGGGTGGATACATTTCGATGTTCGGAGCCAATGTGCCAGGGGATTTCCGGCGTGCGAAGGGAAACTTTCTATACGCTGATGAGATCGACGCCATAGCGATTGCAGAATCCGACGAAGGTGATCAACTCCGTCAGTTTGCCGTTCGAGGCTCTGAGTATCCCGACACGGTCCAGGTCTATTGCTCATACCCATCACTTAAAGGCCAATCCAACATAGATAGCAAGTATGATTTGTCGGACAAGCGCGTCTGGGAAGTCACTTGTGCTAAGTGCGGTGACCCGTGGGTGATGCACAGAAAAGAGTTGCGCTACGACAAAGAGGCGACAGAATTAGCTCGAATCCAATGTCCACATTGCCATGCACTCCACGACGATCAGGCAAGATCGACAATGGCCCGCAGCGGTAAATGGGTCGCAACCGCAGATTTTAGGGGTGTCGCCGGATTTCACGCTAATTCGCTTTTGTGGCCGCATCCTGTTGACGGACAGAAATATCCCGGCGGCTTTTTACAAATGTTGGCCCTCGAGGAGATCGCCGTTGATCAGGCCGACAACCCTGAGCGGGCTCGGCGAGTCCTGGTCAATACACGCGACGCCGAAAGCTACGAACCCGAACACCTGCAAAAGATCGAGCACAGCGTCCTCTACAAACGCCGCGAGAAATATGATCCGCGCGAAGTTTTGCCCGCCGAAGTCGTATTCATTACTGGCGGATGCGATCTACAATCAAACCGAGCCGAGGTAAAGTTTAAGGGTTGGGGGTTCAAGAATGGTCTAAAGCAATCCTGGGCGATTGATTACCGGATTATCCGCGGGAGTCCACTACAGGACGAGTTTTGGGAGAAATGCGCGAATGTGTTTCAGAACGTTGCCTGGAAACACCCGTGCGGGAAGTATATCCATCCATCAATCATTCTTTTTGATTCGCGGTTTCGTCCCGATGAGGTTTTTTCGTTTACACGCAAGATGCAACGGCTTCGGATCTATGCTTGCGAGGGTGCGACCACGATTTCAAAGCCGATTGTGCCAAAGAAGCCGATGAAACGCGGTGTCCCGCCGGCGTTAGTCTGGGAAATTGGCACACACGAAGCCAAGGACGTTATTTACCAGCAGTTGGAACTGTCGGACCCGGATGCACAGGGCTTTTGCCACTTCCCAGAGACTTCTAGCTTCACTGAGGGATATTTCCGCGGCCTGACAATAGAAGAATCAGTCATGCAACGCGGGCGCGACGGCAATTTTTATCGGTTTTTCTTCAAGAAATCAAGCGACGACCGGAACGAACCGCTCGACGCGGAGGTCTATGCCAACGCCGCAGAGCAGATTTTCCGGCCAAACTATGAGAAATTATCGCGCGAGTTTCAGTCCGAGACTGAGCAACCGGCGCGCAGCGTCAACCCCGATATGGATATGCCCCAACCGCGGCCACGGATGAGCCGGAGCCGATGGATGAGCGGGTTTAGCAAGGTTTAACGCCATGCGCCGCTTGTTTTCTTCGCTTTGGAGTATGCTTGGGAATGGTTTCATGTTGCAACCACTAAACGAGCCGTTGGGTTTTGTCAAATGACCCCAGATCAGCAAGAAAACTTCCGCACCGAGCGTTACGCCAAGCTCAACCAGGTCCGCTGGGAGCATTTTCTGTCAATGGGCATTCCGCTCAAAGGCAAAACCGTGTTCGAGCCCGGTGCCGGCATCGGCGACCAGACCGAATGGCTACTTTCGCAGGACGTTCTACACGTCTGGGTGCAAGACGGCCGCGGCTGTAACCGGGATGTGATCGAGGAACGCTTTACGGGCAATCGTCGGGTCACTGTGATGCCTCCGGCAGACCTTGACGGATGCGTTCTTGACCCGGCTGGTCAAGTTCCGTTCGTGGACTTGATTTTCCTCTACGGCGTTTATTACCACATTGCTGATCGGCCGCCGACCTTCCCGATTCTGCACGAACTGGCTGGCATGGGCGAAATGATCGTGCTGGATTACCTGGCCGGTCAGGACAACGAAGTCGATTACGGCTACGATAACCCTTCGACGTCACTTAACCAGAAAGCGACCCGCCCGCGCCCGGAAAGCCTGCTTCAAGCCCTGAATGACGTTTGGGGTTACGGCTACGAGCCGATAAAACAATTGGAATGGACAGACCCTCTCGCCGCCGAGACAAGAATGGTCGCAGTCGGTTCCCATTTCCTGATCGACAACCCAAATTTGCTCAGATTTGATCAGCGTTTGACAAAAGCCGCAGTCTGAATGGCTGTCGCGCAGACTACAGGTGCGCCCGAACTCGTTGAACAGGGTGACACTTACGTTTTTACCGAAACCCTGTCGGATTTTCCATACACGGACTGGACCGCGCAGTATTTGCTGCAGATTCCGGGCTCAGCGCCATACACGACCAATGCCACGAACGGCACAGGAACTAACACCAACTTCGTTTTCACGCTGAACAAGGCGGACACGGCAAACTGGACTCCGGGCCGTTATACATTTGCCATTTACGCGACCGAACGCGCCGCGACCGCGCAGCGCGCAACGGCGCGCACAGGCGTGATGAACGTGATTCCTGATTTGTCGCAAACCCAGACCGCCAGCACCGCCCAGACGATGC
>Ga0068863_100003989_pt1 | contig 14570 bp, 13 predicted proteins | sample KBSSwiS62_FD_66596 | JGI IMG/M metagenome (GOLD analysis project Ga0068863, IMG submission 66596) | Switchgrass rhizosphere microbial communities from Kellogg Biological Station, Michigan, USA - KBS Switchgrass S6-2 | ecosystem: Host-associated > Plants > Roots > Rhizosphere > Soil ...
GAAAAGGCGATGGTCAACTCGTTGAGGCCGGCATGTAGATCCAGCATCTGACTTTCATCGAGGGTACCCAAGGCGCCAAAACCGAGGGAACCGCCAAGAGCATCATGCCAGCGAATTTCGAGAGCCACGCGGCGCGCCCGCGGACTGTCGATGGACACCTGCAAACAATGCGTGTCATCGGGCAAGTTGCTTTCCTCCTTCACTTTTGGATAAAGGGCGGCTCCAGCGATGATCGGTCCCTGATGGGGTTTCTTTGAGTCCCGCACGAAGCGGTTTGTTGCGACGCTTTCCTGCAGATAGGTCCGCATGGCTGAATGGACATCGCCATCGTGCACAACCTCGCCAGCCCGGAAATGAATCGCACGTGAGCAAAGGTTCTGGATCGCACTCATCTGATGACTGACGAAGAGCACCGTCCGCCCTCCTTTGGCCACGTCCTGCATCTTGCCCAGGCATTTTTTCTGGAACTGGGCGTCCCCCACGGCCAGGACCTCATCGACGATCAAGATTTCCGGCTCGAGATGCGCCGCGACGGCAAAGGCGAGGCGGACATACATGCCCGAGGAGTAACGCTTGACCGGAGTATCCAGGAATTTCTCCACCTCAGAAAAAGCGACAATCTCGTCGAATTTCGCGCGGATTTCCGTCCGTTTCATTCCAAGGATGGCGCCGTTGAGATAGATGTTTTCACGCCCCGTCAGTTCGGGATGAAAACCCGTGCCAACCTCCAGCAAGCTCGCCACCCGCCCCCGGATTCGCACCCTGCCCCGGGTCGGTTCCGTGATGCGACTGAGAACTTTGAGCAAGGTGCTTTTGCCTGCGCCGTTGCGCCCGATGATGCCTATAACCTCCCCTTCCCTGACTTCGAAGGAGACATTTTTGAGGGCCAGGAAATCCTCCGGGCCGGAACCCGCCGCGAGGGCTTTGCGCGTCCGGCCCAGCCCCCGGACTGTCTCGGTGATGACATCGCGCAGGGCGACATAGCGCGGGCGATCACCTCCGCCATTGAGACGATAGCACTTGTCGAGATTTTCGACCGAGATGACAACAGGCGCGTTCATCGAAAAGGGAAAATCGGTCCGACTAGACAATGTCCGCAAAACTTTTTTCGGTTTTTCGGAAGTACCAGACACCCACGACCAGGAACAAACCAACACACCCAAGCGAAAGGAGGAACCCGGGTAAATCGATGGAGGCGTTGTCCCCGAGGATGGCCCAACGGAAACCGTCAATGACTCCAACCATCGGATTGAGTGAGTAAAGCAGAAAGAGGCCGGAACCCAGCTTCTCTTTGATCACGGAACTGCTGAAACCGACCGGAGAAATATAAAGCCCGAACTGGACGAGAAACGGAATGACATAGCGAAAGTCGCGGTACTTGACGTTCAGCGCGGTGATCAAAAGTCCAGGCCCGAGCGCCGCCAAAAAGGCAACCAGAACAAAGAATGGCAGCGCCAGAAGATGCCAGCCCAGTGCAAATCCGTACCAAGCCATCATGACCACAAGAATCAGGAATGAAACGAGGAAATCAGCGAACGACGTGACGATCGCACTGACCGGAATGATCAAGCGCGGAAAGTAGACTTTGGAAATCAGATTGGCATTGCCCACGAGGCTCTGGCTGGCCGAAGTCAAAGCGGAGCTGAAAAACATCCAGGGGAGCAAAGCCGCGAAGACCATGATCGGGTATGGAGCCGTACCATCCGAAGGCAGACCGGCCACCTTGCCAAAGATCACAGTCATAATGAGCATGGTCAGGAATGGCTGAAGGAGGGCCCAGGCAACACCGACAGCCGTCTGCTTGTAACGCACGGCGATGTCCCGCCGGGCCAGAATGATGAAGAGATCGCGATAATGCCAGAGATCGAACCAGTAGTGCCTCTCCGTCCCGCCCGCCTCGAGGATGAGATCGAATTCCGCATCAGGGACGGAAGAAACACGCGAAACCTGGTCAAGCGCAGTCATGGCACAAACCGAACCCTTCTCCAATCGAAAGCGGGCAGGCTGCCGCCCGTGACATTTCCGCGAAATTCGCAGAAAGCCTTCAATTGGTTCACGATTGTTTTCTTCCGATGCAAAAGACGCCCCGTTTCAAGGTATTCTTATTTTCGTCCGCCCAGCAAAGTCAGCATGAACGGCAGCAAGCGCCGCGCATTGCGTTCCCAGCTCCGAAGCATTTTGATGCGGGCGATCGCGTGCTTGCGACGTCCGCCGGAAAGTTTTTGCGCATGCGCCATCATCTGGTCCAGGCGGGCCGAGCTGTCGTCAAAAAAGGGCATAATTTGCTGGCCCAAAAAACGTCCCGCCAGACCACGCAATTCCGCGACCGCCTCATAATGCGTGCGCCGTTCGCCCGCCAGATAGACGGCGCGCACCGCGCCAAGATCCTCCAGGTACTTCAGCCCCTGGCTGGCCGACCCCTTGCTCATGCCGAGACGGCTGATCAATGCATCCATGGACAGCGGTTGTTGCGAAAGGTAAAGCAGCCCGTAGATTTCGGCATAGGACCGTGGCTGCCCCAGCGCCCTTGAAAACTGCACAAAAAGGTTAATGGCCTCAATCTCCACCGGATCGAGTCCCGGAGCGGCAGCCTGATGGTTTGATTTGTCGACAAGATTCACTACAGGCCACGCTAGCTAAAGGCCTAGTTTGTTCAATATAAAATGAACAAATTGATCTTATCCTGGCTTTATCCTGACATCTTCGAAGCGGCCCATTGAAACCTTCGTCGTATTTTTGTAACTTCGCGTGTCGACCGCCTGCAAGTTCCTGCCCCATGATGACAATTGTTCGCTCTTCCTTTTACGTCATCATTCTCGCTCTGGGATTAGCGGCCGAGCCGGAAGGCATGGCCCAGGAACCGGCCTTGGAAACCAATGCGGCGCCTTCTGCCTCCACGACGACGATCCCGACCCGTGTCCAAAAATTGAAGGTTGAGGCAAACCGGAACATGGATGACAACGACCTGGACGACGCCCTGGCCCACGTCGATTCCGCACTTCAACTCGCCCCGCGCGATGCCTCGCTCTATGAATTGAGAGGCTCCATCTACATCAAACAAAAACTCTGGGCCCGAGCCGAGAAGGACTACCAGACAGCGCTGCAGATCGATCCCACCGTCTCCTCCTTCAAATACAAGCTGGCCGAGATCGACTTTTTGCAAAAGGCCTACGCGCCCGCCCGCCAAGGTTTTCTCGCCCTGGCCAACGACCCCTCCCTGGGCGAACTGGCCAAGTACAAGGTCTTTCTCTGCGATATGTTCGACTTTCAGGAGTCCAGCGCCCGGCGGGACCTGGACACCTTGAATCAGGCCCCGGAGAAACGCCAAGCCTACTATTTCTGCAACGCTGTCTGGGAGCTTTTCCACAAAAACAGGAAAGGAGCCAATGACTGGATCACCTCGGCAGCCCAACTCTACAGCCCGCCGGAGATGGATCTCTATTTGTCTGCCTTGAAACAATCGGAGGCACTGACCGCACCCATCGTCACTTTTACGACCAAGCAAGGCACGACCTACACCAAGACCACAGTGTTCGTGGAAGAAAACGGGCTGCGCATTTCATCGCCAAAGGGATGGATCTCGGTTCCCTTTACACAACTACCCAGTGACCTTTCCGCCTTTCCGGCGGATTTACGAAAACAAATCGAAGCGAGACAAAATTCGTCTGCCGCCATACCGATCGATGAGGAACCGCTGAGCTTTTCCACCAAAAGCGGCAAGAAGTATGACCGGGTCAAGTGGTCGGTGGAGGATACGGGGCTGCGCGTCCTCACTCCGGATGGCTGGATCACCGTGCCCTTCGAACAGCTGCCTGCGGACCTCTCCTCCTTCCCCGCCGACGTGCCGGCGCAGATCGCAGCCAGGAAAAAGACGGCCGCCGCCAGGACAGCCGCGGCAGCGAGTACGCCGCCCGACAGCATCCCAGAAAGCTCCTCAACCGGAGCCGCCATGACAGCCGAGATCGCCCGCAACATTGAGACTTCCCAGTTCAATCTCAATCCGCCTGAGGCCAAGGACTGTCATTTTGGAAGCTGTGTGGCCATGGAAGGGGGCACGATTGCCGTAGGCGCAGATGGCGCCACGTACGTCTACGAAAACAATGTCCTGAAGGCGAGACTCTGTCCCGATGTCGATTCCACCCAGACCGGAGACTTGGTCAACTCGATCAGTCTTTCCCACCAAACCCTCGTCACCTGCACCCACCAAGGAGTCTATATCTGGGTGACGGCAGCCAGTGGCTGGAAATTGCAGGGCCGTTTGCCGGTCAAGAATGCGAGTACGGTCGCGGTCGATGGCGACAATCTGGTGGTCGCCACCAATGGCAACGGCACTTCGGGCAACGTCATTTCTTTTTACGTCCGCAAAGGAGAGACCTGGCAACCGGCTCCGAGGATCGTAGACCGGGACAGCAGCCGGCGTTCCGCCGATCTTTTCGGCCACCTCGTGGCACTGAAAAATAATGAGGCCCTGATCGGAAATCCCAACTGGAACAAAGATGCTTACGCCAACACCGGTCCCGCCTATTCAGGACGGGTATTCATCGAGAAATTCGACGGACAAGCCTGGCGTGAAGAGGCCCAGATCACCCCGATCGACCCGGCAGTCCCGGCGAATCAATTTGGCCAGAGCGTGGCGCTGGCGGATGATCTTATCGCCGTCAGCAGCACCAACCGTGACAATATCGACTATGCTCCCCATCACGGTGTCGTGCATCTTTTCCAAAGAGCAGGTAATTCGTGGACGAAAAAGACCACCCTCAAAGGACCCGACAGCTCCAGTGATGCAGGCTTCGGCAGCGGCCCTTTGGGATTTTCCCAGCACACCTTGGTTGTCGGAGACCCAGGGGCGAAAGCCCACGTGCCCAAAGTCGTGCTCGACACTGGAGCCGACACAGACAAACCGGGGGACATCAAGGGAGCCGGTGCTGTCTATGTTTACGAGAACCAAGTCCTGCAGGACACGCTGATGGCACCCGACCCGGTCGACAATCTGACCCGGACGGGATCGCCGGATCAATTTGGCAGCAGCATCGCCATTCATGGGGATACCATCGTGGTGGGAGCGCCTGGCAAGGACGGCGGCACCGGAGCGGTCTACGTCTGGAAGCACCAGGACAAACGGTGGAACCTTGATGCCACCATGAAAGGGTTCCACAAACAGGCCAACTTCAATTACTGAAGGCCTCGTTTAATCAAGTGCCCTCGTCCCGCGACTTGCACGCACCGTAAATACCTTAGTTGGCGGCAGGCGGCGGCGGCAGAGGAAGATATCCCATTTCCTTGAGTACGGTCATGTACTGCAGGTGCTTCCGGGCGGGATAAATGTTTCCGGCCGACATGAGCCAGGTCCGCGCTTCCTCCGGCTTTTTGTGGACCAAATCCCAAGAGGCGTTGCCAAAGTAATAGGATGCCCCACTTGCCGCCTGATTGAAGGCCGCAAGCTCCTTGGCGGCAATTTCCTCGTGACCTCCGAGGAGATCGCAGAGAAAAATTTTATACTTGGTCAAGTCCCTGAGTTCATCATCTTTGCTCTCGGGGAGTGCCACGAAGGCAACCCGCGCATCGTCAAACTGATGCTGCATGAACTTGATGTCAGCCAGGTCGAACTTGGCCTCAGCGTTCGCATTGTCGACTTGCAGGACAGCCTGTAAATCCTTTGCCGCAGATTCCCACTGCTGTTTGAGCATGGAGATATCGGCCCGCAAAAGAAGGGCATTAACTTTTTGCGGCTCCTTCTGCAGCACCACATTGAGTATGGCCAAGGCTTCGTCCTGTTTACCCCTGTGATAGAGGTAGATCGCTGTAGGCAAATCCGAACCGTTGCCTCCTTCCGGGGGCTCCGAGGAGGGCGTGTTGGTTCCAGGAGACACAGCAGATGGCCCATTCGTGGGTGCGTCAGCGGCGTGTACCGGGCCAGGGCTCAAACCAACCAGTGCGACCATCAACAGGCTGGCCCCGGTGATTGAAAACAGTTTTTCCATAGCAAGCTTCTTCATAAGACCTGAACTCATTGTGTACTGCTTGAAGAAAGTCGATCCCCAGGAATCAGGGCTTTGTCGCCGGACTCGTTGAAAAAGGGTTGGGATTCGTGGCAGGCGATGATGTCGAATAAGGAGCCAAGGTCGGATGGGCTGAACTCGATGCCTTGGAGTTGGCGCTGGGAGTGCGGCTGTTTTCGATCTTGGTGTCCGATCGAAAACTGGAGGTGGGCTGGGTCGCAGTCGCTGGAACTCCGGTGGCTGCAGCCATCGCCTCAGTTCCAAGCAAGGTCCTTTTCTTCTCGGCGTCATTGGCGGAAATCTGTTGTGCTTCCGTCTCCACCACGGTCGGTTGGATCATGATGATCAACTCGTCGTGTTGCTTTTTCTTCTGGGTGGTGCTGAACAGGTACTTGATGACGGGGATATCGCTCAACAAAGGCACTCCGCTTGTGTCCCGCGAAGTGGTGTCGGCGATCAGTCCACCAATGACCACGGTTGATTTGTCGGGCACGGTCACTTCCGTGTTGATCTCTTGCGTGTTGATCGTCGGGACGGAATTGCCGTTGATCGTGTTGTTGGCCCCGAGACTGTTGTTGGTCTGGCGGATTTTCAGGGTGACATCATGGTTGGAGTTGATCAGGGGAATGATATCCAACTGGAGCAGGACATCTTCATACTGAACGGTCCCGGTGGAAACGAGCGAACTGTTCGTGCCGCTGGTGGTTCCGCCCGCAAAACTGGAAGCAATATTGCTGAGAACGGGAACCTGGCTGCCCGAGGCGATGATGGCCAGTTTGTTGTTCGTGGTGTAGACGCTTGGCCTGGAGATGATTTTGAAGCGGCTGGTCTCCTGGAGGGCGTGCACGTAGTAACTCAGGGTATCGCCGATCGTCCCATAGAGGGTCAACCCGGTGGGCAAAGGGAAACCGGTCGAACTGAGCAGACCCGCCGGCTCAGGCAACGGGCCGGTCCCGGGGGCGGCAGGCGTCGCAGGCCGCCCGATGACACTGCTGGCGAGCCCGAACGATCCCGCATGCTGGAATTTCTGGAGAATATCGACGCCAAAATCCTGTCCTTCCGAAACGGTCATCTGTCCGATAACCGTGGCCAGATAGACCTGAAGGGGCTTGCGATCGAGCTGATCGATCATGTCATTGACGCGGGAAACGACATCGGGAGAACCAAACACGATGATCGAATTGGATCGATTGTCGGCCAGGAGCTTGGTCTTGCCGACCGTAACCACGGTGGGCACGTTGTTCTCGGGCGGGGCCTTGAGCTGGGGAGTAATGGCGCTGATCGTTCCAGAGCCGCCCGAACCACCGGAACCGCCGCCGGAACTGGCAGCGGCACCCGTGTCCTGCTGGTTTTGCTGCGCGCCAGGTGCGGCGTTAGCACCGTTCTTCAGTTGGCTCTGATCTTCTTTGGCCACGGCCAGCGCCGCTTCCAAGGCGGGTAAAATGTCCTGGGCCAGAACGTACCGGAGCGACCGGCGTTGCGGAACCATGAAGATGTCGGGTTGATCCAACTGGGCGATCATCTGTCGCAAAAAAGGCATGTTAACCGGGCGGGTGATGATAAGGATCCGGTTGGAGCGGGTATCGGGCACGATCTGAACGGTTCCTGAAATGAGATTGCGTTCATTCGAGAGCGGCTGGTTGTTTCCCAACGTGGCGGGGACGGTCACATCAGTTCCTGCGCCCTGCGCACCGGCAGCCTTGGGGGCAAAAAGTTTATTGAGGATTTCTGCCACCTTTTCCGCATCAGCCCGGTTCAATTGAATGAACTGATTGGTGACCTCCGCCGGCGGCACATCGATGAGTTCCTTCAAGGCGATCAATTCGCGGATGACACCCACATTTTCCGTCAGGATAATGGCCTGCGCGGAGGGGGCCACGACATAGGCGCCATAATTGCCATGCGGAGGGGCGCTTCCCGTGAAGATCGTAAAAGCCTCCTGCGGATTGATGTAATTGAGCGTCATGTAGTAACTGACGACTGCGTCATTTTTAGGCAGATCGGCTGCATTGGCGTAGATCTTGACGCCTTCACTTCGTGGATTTTTTGCTCCTTGGGCAGCGGTTACGACTACTTTCACTGTCCTGTCATCAACAGGCACGATGGTCAAACCATTGAAGAGAAGAGCCTCTTCAATGAATTTCAATCGCTCCGCACCGGTCAGGCCACTGGCATTGATACTCATGTTTGGCACGGCACCCGGATTGCTTAAACTGGCATCCCGGATCAGATGCTTCCCTGAAAGCTGCTCATAGATATCAAGGACTGTGCCGACCGGGGCATTCTGATAGACGATGGAATCGTTCGGGGCCGGTGCGGCATCCTGGGCATAAACCGAACCGCTGCCTTTGATCAGAAAAAAGGAAAGAAGCGCGAAGAGAAGCGCTCTTCCGGGGCATCGGGATATCGGCAACATGGCTTATGACATCAAGTAGTAAGACTGGCATACCTCCAAAGAAAGGAAAACTGTAAAAAGTTACATTTCCAAGACTTTAGGGCGGTCGCGGTGGGACACGGGTGGAAGGACGACGAATCCGCACGGGGGGCGGTGTTTCAGCCGATGCAGGTCCGACGCCTTGGGTTGCAAAAGCGGCGGGGCTCCCGGGTACGGGGGGCTGATTCACAGCCGCTGCAGGAGGATTCCCATTGGGTGGTGGCGGAGCGGTATTTGGCATGGCCTGCATCTTGAGGGTTATCGGCTGCCCATCCCTCTGCAACATTGCAAAGGCATCGGAGGTGCCGTGACCGGGAGTAACGGAGACAAGGACCAATCCCCTGGCTGGCTTTGACGTGGAGACCAGGAAATGTTCCTGGTTTTTCTGGTCGATCAGGCTGACGTAATAGATTCCGTCGAACTGGGCAATGCCAACGAGGGCATAGTCTGGAGATTCCGGCCCCGCTTCGGACGACACGGAAAAAGGCGATTTGGTCCAAAGGGCCTCGTAATGAGCAACGTCAAAACCTGCGCCCGGAAGAACCGGCGCATCGGCCCAGGCAGGGACGACAAGCAAGACCAGGCCCGCCAGATGAATCGAAGAAAGGCAGCGTCTTTTCATGTCACGATCCCTCCCTAAAATAGCGGACAATCTGCAACGAACAAATAAAGGTCTTTGAGTCCTGGTCAAGATTCAAAGTGAACGAGGGGATGGAATAAAACTGATCGGGCTTCTGCATGCTGGTCATCCAGCGCACCAGGCTTTCCATCGATCCCTTGACCTTGAGACTGACTCCCACTTGCGCCCCTCCCGGTCCCCGCTGGTTTTTTTCAATCAAGCTTTGCTCCATGATTTCAAGCTTGTTGTCGCGCGCACCCTTGAGCGCGGATTCCAGGATCTGGGCCTTGGTCTCCGCTTCGCCGGCCAGGACCGGCTCGTGGGCCCGGATCCACTCCTGGCGTTGTTTCCACAGGTCCGCCTTTTGCAAATCGACCTCCGCCTCGGCTTTGTCCCCCCTCATTTCCAGGTAACTCCGTTGCAGGGAGGACAGTTTACCGGAAATCCATTTGTAGCCGTAAAAATTTCCCCCGACGAACAGGATCGCCGCAAGGAGGGCCAGTAATACCTTCTCGTTCCTAGTTCGTGGTTTCACGATTTCCTGTGATTTGTAGTTGCGCCAGGTCATTGGGCAACAGACGGGGCTGTCCCATGTCCCAGACATAGCCGGAAAAATGGGGATTACTTTTAAGGTTTTCCTCGAATTTTGAGGCTCCGCCAAAATCCTTGGCTTCCGCCTTGATCCGCAAATGGCCTTCGCTGGCCTCAAACAAAGTCAAATGAAGCTGGTTTTCGGGAATGGACTCGGCCGTGTGCAGGAGGAGCTCCAGTGGATAATTGTTTTCGTCCACGACGGGGAGCAGGTCTTTCCAGGCGGCCCTGGTTTCGGAAATCATGGCGAGAGTCTTGGCATGTTGGTCCTGCCATTGGCGCAGTTCGCCAACCTTGCCTGCGAGCAGGAAGTACTGGCAGGAGAACCAGCCAATCACCAGAAGGTATATCGCCAAAAAGAGAAGAAATCCCCTCCATTGCCATCGCTTCGCTTCGCGAACGCGCCTGGCTTCGACCACTGCTCCGGGCCTCAACTTCCACGCGGTGGACGGCAGGATGGGCGAAGGGCGTTCCGCCTGCGCGACGGGAAGTTGCAGGACGGTCCGAAGGGAAGCGGCCTCCGCCGGGCTGGCTTCCAGCCATAACATCACCCCCCGCAAAGGGGCCATCACGCCCTGGCTGGAAAGCGCGGCCACCGTGCAGGTCAGATCCTGCAGGACGCGATCGGATATCTTTTCCTCCCCCAGCGTTTGAAAATAAAGAAGCTGGGGCCCTCGCGTTATCGCGAAGACCAGGCGGTCCTGTTCAATCCAGAGAGTCAGGGTGTCTTCCGCGAGAGGCAGGCAGCGGGCCGAGAGGTCGAAAAGATCGTATGCTCCTGTTTGCAGCTCTTCCGGGAGAGATGCAGGCAACACGCCCACCGTGACCAGCGTGCGGGCCCCTTCCTGGGCGATAACGGTCCAGTCAAAAACCACCGGATCATCGCCACGGGGCTTCAGGCCGCGTAGTTCCAGTTGCAGGGTGATGATGCCGGCAAATTGCTTCGGTTCGGTCTCGTTGAGCCAGAGGGGAAGACAAAAGACCTGCGCCGCCGGGAGTGCCAGCGTGGTATTTTTGTTCAGGCGATTGTCGAGAGGACTGGCGCACACCTGCAAGCACGTGGCGGACTTTTGCCCGCCGAGGGCCCAAAGCTCCCATGGCTCCGCTTTGCTCGGACCGGGCAGCAAAAGGGCACGCTCATCCTTCTTCAGGGCGTACGTGGCTTTGCCTGTTAGTGTTCTGACCATAAATAATAAGGCACGGGAATGGCATCGAGGCGACCGACAACGGAAATCATGACCCGAGAATCTCCAGCTTGGCCAACACTTTCGATGCGACGGACCGGGTCGCTAAAGGAGATCTGGTCCGCGATTAAAGCCATCTCACGGTCGTCGATCCCGAGTTGTTGTTGAAACTTATTCAAGTCATTGACGGGCACATCGTCTGAAGTTCCCGCTCTTCCATCCTTTCCATTGCGGAGCTTGACGAAAAAGGTGAGACGTTTGGGGCTGACGCCCAGGAGCGCGGCAATAAGGTCGGGAGGGGCCTCGTTGATGTTCAAGGGACCGGCGCTCCAAAGCGTGAAGCTGTCCTGCCAATTCGGCCTGGCCTTGGCGAGGAGATCCATACCCATGACCTGCCGGACTTCGTCGAAGGAAACGAAGGGCTGATGAGTGGGACGCTGCGGCAGGTCGGCTCGCGCGTAATCATCCGCCTTGGCGCCATTGAGGCTCCGCAAATCGCCCGGTGTCACCCAATCAAAGAGACAGTTGGCGATGTGATCCGCCTGGTCCGGTTCAAGTCCCCACTGCTCGAAAAGATTTTCCAGCACCTCGCGGTGCTTGCCCAGTAAAACGTAGTTAAGGTTCAGCCGCGCCCCTTCACTGGAGATATCAACCTTGAATTTCTCTCCCTCGCCGATTTGTTGGGCGAGCAGCGGATCGTCCTTGTGCAACTGGGGACTGAGGCCCAAGGCCACACCATCGACGGCCAATACGTGGGCCTGAAGGGAGCGCTCCTGCCATGACGTGTGCTCCACGGAAAGCTGGACCATTTCCACTACTCCAAAAATGGCCATGCCCATCAGCAACAGGCACCAGAAAACCATGATCAACGCCGTACCCCGACGGGATGCTGGGTGTCTATGGAGAGTTCGTTTCATCCTCTTAGGGGGGATTGGTTCCGCTGGCGGGACCCAATTTGTTCACAGGATTCGTTCCGCCCGTGGAATTCGCACCATTGGCAGGATTTATTCCATTCGTCGGAATAATGGCAGGGGCCTTGGACAAGCTCATGGTGACAGGCGAGATGTGAGGAATCCAAAAATCCATTGTGGTGGGCTGCAAGTCCCCCGCGAGTTGCACCGAGAGTTCCACGAGATTGGGCTCGGTTCCGGGACTGGGGTGCTCATTCACCCACTGTTCGGAACCGGTCTCCCGGAATTTCCAACCAATACTGCGAACGTCACGAAGGAGTGAAGTCCATTCCACACCTCCTCCATCGTCGGAAAGCACGCCCGAAGGCAGCTTGAAGCCAACGAAGCCGCCATTCAAAAACGATGCATCTTCGATCTTGGTCCGGCCCAACCGGATCGAGTAGTAGCCGTTGACCTGGGGCTTCGCGTCAATCACGCTCGTGTCACCGACCCTTCCGAACGCAATTCCGTTCTGCGCCAGTTTCTCGTCATTTCCGCGGCGATAGGAGACCAGGAAGCTTTCGGATCCCAGCGCTTCAAACTTCCTCTGCAGAAAAGCATTCAACGCCACCATCTGGTCGCGATGCCCCTGGTTGTCCTGCAGGGTCGAGGTGCTGCGCAGGGTTTGGACAATAATGCCGAAGACTGCGGCGGCAAGCAGCATGAAAATGGCCAGTGTGACCATCATTTCCAACAGGGTAAAACCGCGCCTTCGCCCCGGGCGGGAAGATGTCCGGATGCGGGAATTCATGGCTGGTTCAGGAGGAAGGAGACACTGCGATCTTCCGGCACTCCATTTAAGTTCCATTTCGCAGTGACCGTGGCGCGGTAAATGTTCGGCACAGGATTCCCCTTTTGATCCTTGAGCGGTTCCGGCTGGACGATGAGATGATAAACGATGCCCGATCCATCATCCGGGAGGTCCTTGTCAGCGGAAACGATCCGCGAGCCACGGAGCAACGCTATTTGATTCTCGATGCCCTGGGTCGCGGCGGCGATCTTGTTGCGCGCCAGTGCCACGTCCATGGCGGCGTCGAGAGCCGCCACCAGGGCAAGGGCCACCAGTCCAAAAATCGTCAAGGCCGCGACGACCTCCAACAACACCATGCCGCTCTGTGCTTGCCGGTGTCGTGGATGCGAAAGACTTTTCATGGAATGTAGGTGCTTTCGTCTTCCACATGTCCGGTGAGGGCGTTGAAACTCATTTCCAACCACGCATCTCCCCGCAACAAACGTATCCGGGGCACCTGACAAAGGTCGCCCGGCTGAAAAAGCCATGTCGTCGGCTTCAGGGGAAGCCATTCGCCAGCCTTGTCTGGGTTGGGCACCAGTAGTTTGGTGGAGGAATCGAGATCAAAATCAGCTTCGATCGCCGTGGGACCGGTCTCATCGGCCTTGGCTGTCGTCGAATCGTCATCATGCACTGTCGGTTCCTGCGGATGCAGGGCCACGGTCTTCGGAGTGAAATCGATGACATAGGGACGGCGTTGCTCATCGCTTTGCAACATCGCCGTCCGGACCATCAACGCAAATTGACGGGAATCGTTGCGCAACGCCTGTTCCACGAAGGCCCCATGCATGGCGGGCATCGTCATGCCCAGCAAGAGGCCGATGATGAGCAGGACCACGCACATTTCGAGCAGCGTGAAACCGCGCCGAGCGGATACTTGATGAGTGCGGCTACGATGGAAAGCGCATCGTCTCATGGCCAGACTCTGTTTAAGGTTTGGAAGAAGCAGGCGCGGCCCAGTTTCCGATATCATCCTCCGTGTCCGGCAAGCCGTCCGGCCCCATGGAAAAGACGTCGTACTTGCCGGGATTATGCTTGCCGGGATTACGGTATTGATAGGGGTGGCCCCATGGATCAATGGACTCTTGTTCGAGCATGGACCGCCAATGTTGCGGGATGGGTTCCACGGTCGGCTTGCTGACAAGGGCCTTTAGACCCTGTTCGTTGGTGGGCAGGGTGCCGCTCTCCAATTGATAGGCCGCCAGCAACTCCTTCATGCTGGCGATATTGGCAATCACGGTTTTATCCTTGGCGGCACCAGCGATGTCTCCCAAATTGAACATGGCCAGGGCGACCAGAAGTGAAATAATGGTGAGCACCAAGAGCATCTCCATCAGGGTAAAACCGCGACGAGACCGGATGGATGACTGGTGAGATAAGGTAGCGATATTCATGGCATGCCAAGACCGGATGGGGTTGAAGATGTCGACGTATCCTCAACCGGGCCGGTCGGGTCCGAGGAGGCCTGCGCTGGAACTGGCCCGGCAACATGCCGGGCTACGGGAGGATAGTCGAGTTGCAGGACGACCTCTTTCACGGCCAAGGGACGGGTGGAATCCGTTGTCACGCCGTTGGCGCCGGTCTGAGCCTGGGCGGGAGGCGCATCGTCCTCAGCGGAAAACTGCACCGTGTTGGTCCCAACATGCAGCCGGGATGCCGGAAGAAAAAGGGCACCATCGCGCCAACCCACGTAAGCCTCGGTATTGTCCGCGACATAACCTTCATCCGCCAGCGTAGGCACACCGGGCGTGATCGTGCCGGCGCGCTGCCGGTTGATCCAAACGACCAGGCGCTTCCCCCAAGGCAACCCCGCTTCCTTCAGTGTCAGTCGGCCCGAATTGGGAATGGCGTCGAGTTGCACGCTAAACTCAGTTCCCTGCTCGATCCGCTGGGGCACATCGGTAATCGGAACCGTGACGAGTTTGTCATGCCATGCCGCCGGCTCGACCGGTTGGGCCCATCCGTTTAAATTTTTTTCCAGTTGGGTCGGCTGGGTCGTGGTC
>Ga0068863_100003990_pt1 | contig 14569 bp, 17 predicted proteins | sample KBSSwiS62_FD_66596 | JGI IMG/M metagenome (GOLD analysis project Ga0068863, IMG submission 66596) | Switchgrass rhizosphere microbial communities from Kellogg Biological Station, Michigan, USA - KBS Switchgrass S6-2 | ecosystem: Host-associated > Plants > Roots > Rhizosphere > Soil ...
CGCAGCCGGCGAGCGACAGCGTGCCGGCGGCGAGCACGATACGGAGCAGGCGGGGCAGGGTCATGGGCCGGCGCTCCCGGTGTTGCGACGTTTTCCGCACCCGCCGCGTCTCCGGCCTCGGCCGATGTTCGCAAGAAGGGTGCCTTCGCACACGGGGGACGCGCCCGGGCCGACGCCGACCGGGTGCGGATCGAACTCGGCAGACGAGGCCGTGCCTCATGTAAAGTAAGCAGGAAGACCCACGAAAGGAGCCGAATGGCGCAAAAGCGACCGGCGATGTACCGCGGCGACCGTCGCCGCAAGGAAGATCAGCGCAAGGCCAAGCAGGACGCGAAGCGGGCGCGCCGGGCGGAGCGGCGCGAGAGTGGGACCAGCGGGCCGGAGATCGAGGCCCCGGGGGCGAACGGCCCCGCCTCCCGCGACTTCGTGTGGTTCTCGCCCAGCAAGGGACGCACCGAGACCACCCCCACCGCCGCGATGCCCACCACCGACGGCGTGGACGACTGGACGCTGGTGAGCGACCCCCGCACCAACCAGGGGAGTTGAGCCCGGGCCGGCCCGCCACGGCGCGGAGCCGGTCCGGGACGCCTCGCCCGCTCCGCCACGCTAGGACCGGGGCGCGGCTTCCGCCGCGGTCTTCATCGCGGCGAGTCCCTTCTCGAATTGCCGGCCGATGATCCGCTCCACCCCGAGGACCAGGTGGATGGCCTTGGCCACGAAGCTCTTCTCGCCGGTCATCGACCAGGTGACCACCGTGCGATCACCCTCGGGCCGCCCCTCGGATCGGAAAGCGAACTCCGCCATGCTCGTCCCCTTGAGCGGCTTGTCGAAGTCGAGCTTGACCCGGACCAGCTCGGGCGGGCGGCTCTCCACGATGGTCATGCGGCCCTCGCCCACCTCGCGGTTGCCGGACCAGGTATAGGCCGCGCCGGCTCCGGCGGGTGCGCCCTCGAAGCTCTGCTTCATCGCGGGGTCGACGGTGGCCCACGGCGACCACGCGGCCCACTTGTGAAAGTCGTTGACCAGGGCGAAGACCACCGGCGCCGGCGCGGCGATGGTGGCGCTGCGCGAGACGCGGTAGTCCTTCGGCTGGAGCGCGACCACGACGACCAGGCCCACCACGACCACCGCGACGGCGATGGCGATCTTTGCCGGCATGACGACGGCCCTCCCGGGTTGTTGAAGGTCGATGCTGCCCCTCGGCGCTTCCCGTCCATGGTCGACCGCCCCGCCGGGGGATCGACAGGGTCGGGAGAAAAGGTGCGGCGCGAGGAAACCCCTTGCGGAGGCTCGCCGGAACCGGCATCGTGGCGGCCGTGGCGCCACTTTCCGCCTGGGCCGGGCTCGCGGCGGGCTTCGTCATCGCGCTGGCCGCCGCCCTGCGCATGGCGGGGGCGGTCGACGAGGCGGACCAGGCGGTCGGCGTCATCCGGCTCCCGGCGCCCGTCACCGCGGTCATTGTCACCCTGTTCGGTCTGGCCCTGCTCGTGTTCCTGGGTGACCTCGTGCGCCGCATCCTTTCGCGGGAGCGACGGCCGGTCGGGGCACTTCCGGACGAGGAGCTCGCGCCGGTGCCCACGTGGATCCGGCGGATCACGGTGGTCTTCTCGCTCGTCAACGTGGTGCTGCTCGCGTACCTCTGGCGCCGGGCGGTGCTGGATGGCGGGCTCTTCGCGGGGGTGAGCGGGCTCGCGGCGGGTCTGGACCTGCCCGCGGGGGAGACGCTCCTCGCGCCCGCGCTCTACCACTGGATCGTGGGCGCCCTCGCGGTGGCCGCCGGCCTGGGCGCGCTCGGCCTCGCGCTCTGGAGCGTCCTCGGCGATCGCTCGCTCCGGCGGGACGAGGCGTCCGCGCCGCCGCCGGAGGCGCCCCTCGCGGGGGCGGTGGAGGAGAGCCTCGACGACCTGCACCTGGAGGGCGACGCGCGGCGGGCGATCGTCCGCTGCTACGCGCGCTTCGAGCGCGCGGCGGCCGCCGCGGGATTGCCGCGCCCTCCGTGGCTCACCCCGGGCGAGTTCATGCGCGAGGCGCTCGCGCGACTGCCGCTGCCGCGCGCGGCGGTGCCGACGCTCACCGGCCTCTTCGAGCTGGCCCGCTTCAGCGACCGGCCCCTCGGCGCGCGGGAGCGGGACCGGGCCGTCGACGCGCTGACCGAGATCCGCCGGGCGATGGACGCGAGCGCGCCTGATGCCCGCTCCGTCTAGCCGCGCGGCCGCGCGCCTGATCGCCCGCGGGGCCGGGCTGAGCCTGCTCGCCGCCGCCACCGTGCCGGCCTACCTCACGATCGCGCCCGCGTGGCGCCCGCTCGCCGCGCGCCTCGGCTGCGCGGCGCTGGTGGCCATCGGCTGCCTGCGCGCCCGCGCGTGGGCGCGCGACGCGCTCGGCGCCGCGCCCGCGGGCGGGGTCGACGCCCCGCCCGCGCCCGCGCCGGAGGTGGCGCTCGATCCGCGCTTCCTGCGCCTGCGCGACGACCTGGCCGCGGGCGCGCGCCGCCGCCGCTACTTCGACGTGGTGCTCTGGCCGCGCCTGCGCGGGCTGGGCGCCGCCGACCTCGCCCGTCCCGCCGACCGGCCCGGACCCGGCCGGCGCGGCCCGTCGCTCGACGCGATCGAGGCGGTGATCGCCCGCCTCGAGGAGCGCCCGTGAAGATCGAGGCGGTCGCGGACCGCGGCCAGGAGGTGCTGGCCGCGCTGGGGCAGGTGATCGTGGGCAAGGGCTTCGTCCTGCGCCAGATCCTGGCCGGGGTGCTCGCCAGCGGCCACATCCTGATCGAGGACTACCCAGGGCTCGCCAAGACCCTGATCGCCCGCCTCGTCTCCCAGAGCCTCGACCTCGGCTTCAAGCGCATCCAGTTCACGCCGGACCTCCTGCCGAGCGACATCACCGGCAGCTTCCTTTACGACCAGCGGGAGGGACGCTTCGAGTTCCGGCGCGGGCCGATCTTCACGAACCTCCTGCTCGCGGACGAGATCAACCGGGCCACTCCCAAGACCCAGAGCGCGCTGCTGGAGGCGATGCAGGAGTCGCAGGTCACGGTCGAGGGCGAGCGCTTCCCGCTGGAGGCGCCGTTCCTCGTGATCGCGACCCAGAACCCGATCGAGCTGGAGGGCACGTACCCGCTGCCGGAGGCCCAGCTCGACCGCTTCCTGATGCGCCTCTCGGTGGGATATCCGGGGCCCGAGGACGAGGTCGAGATCCTGGCCCGGCGGCGCCACCGGGGCGCGGACGCGGTGACGCTCGCGCCGGTGATCTCGCGGGCGGACCTCGGGGCCATGCAGGGCGCGCTCGAGTCGGTGCACGTGGCCGCGGTGATCGAGCGCTACATCGTGGACCTCGTGCAGGCCACCCGCTCGGATCCCCGCGTGGCGCTCGGGGCCTCGCCCCGCGGCACCCTCGCGCTGCTCAAGCTGGCGCGCGCGGCGGCCGCGCTCGACCGGCGCGACTTCGTGCTGCCCGACGACGTGAAGGCGATGGCGGGGCCCGCGCTCGCCCACCGGCTCATCCTCAAGCCGGAGCTGTGGGCCGCGCGCATCGCGCCCGCCCAGGTGGTGGAGAGCCTGCTCGAGCAGGTGCCGGCGCCGGGTCCCGAGGCTCCCCGAGCTCCCGGATGAGCGGGCGGGCCACCCCGCTCGCGCTCTCGATCCTGGCCGTCTCGGCGTGGGCGATCTCGCTCGCGGTGCTGCTCGCCCGCGCCGAGCTCCTGCTGGTCGCGCTGCCCGGCGTGCTGGTGCTGGGCGCGCTCGCCCGCCGCGCGGCCCCGCCCGGCTGCGCGGTCGCCCATCGCGTCTCGGCCGATCGGCTCTTCGAGGGTGACGCGCTGACCGTCACCGTGACCGTGCAGGCGCGCACCGCGGTGCCGCTGGTGGAGCTGGTCGGGCCGCGCCCGGCGGGCACGGAGGTCCGCGGGGGCCGCCACCGGGCGGTCATGACCCTGCGGGCCGGCCAGTCCGTCGAGTGGCGGTACGAGCTGGTCTTCCCGCGGCGCGGGGTCCACCAGGTGGAGGCAGTCGGGGTGCGGCTTCGCGATCGGCTCGGCCTGCGCGCGTGGGAGCGGCGCCACGTGGCCCCGCTCGCGGTGCGGGTGTTCCCGCGCGCGGTCGCCCTCCGCACCCTGCCGCGCCCGGCCCACGCGGAGGCCTCGGTGGGCGATCACCTCTCGCCCGCGCTGGGGGAGGGCATCGAGCCCGGCGACGTCCGCCAGTTCGCCCCCGGCGACCGCATCCGGCACGTGAACTGGCGGGCCTCCCTCCGCCTCGGCCAGCTCTACGTGACCCAGCGGCACCGGGAGCGCAGCGCGGACGTGGTGCTGATGCTCGACACGCTGGCCGAGGTGGGCGCGCCGCCCCACACCACGCTCGACCTGGGCGTGCGGGCCGCCGCCTCGCTCGCCACCGCGTACCTCGCCCGCAAGGACCGCGTGGGCCTCGTGACCTACGGCGGGGTGATGAGCTGGGTGCGGCCCGGATCGGGCGCGGTGCAGTACGAGCGGCTCGCGGACGGGCTCCTGCGCGCGGAGGTGGTCTTCACCTACGTGGCCAAGGACCTGGCGCGGGTGCCGCCGCGCGTGCTCTCGTCCCGGGCCCTCGTGATCGCCATCACTCCGCTGCTCGATCCGCGCTTCGCGCGCGCGGTGCTCGACCTGGCCGCCCGCGGCTTCGACCTCGCGGTGCTGGTGGTCTCCCCGGTCGCGGTCACGCGCGCGCTGGTGGACGGGGCGCGCCTCGAGACGCTGGCCACGCGGCTCTGGGCGCTCGAGCGCCGCGCGGACCTGGCCGCGCTGCGGCGGCAGGGGCTGGTGGTGATGGACTGGCAGCCGCCCGAGCCCCTGGAGGCGGCGCTCGTGCGCGCGCGCCGGAGACGCGTGCGTCTCGCGAGCGCGGGATGACGCGCGGGCTGGCCGCCGCGTCGGCCCTCGCGGCCCTGGCGCTGCTCCGCCTGGCCACCGCGGTGCCGCCGGTCCTCGAGGTGGGCCTGCTCGGCCTGGGCCTGGCCGGGCTCGCCATCGCGGCGGGCTGGCGCTGGGCCGCGAGCGGCGCCGCGGTGGTGTTCCTGGTGGCTTACGCGGCCGCGCTCCGCATCGAGGACCGCCTGCTCGCGGTGGAGCCCGCGCTGGCCTTCGGGCTCACGCTCGTGCTCCTGCTGGGCGCGGTGGACCTGATCGCGCGCACGCGCGGCGCCCACGTGCAGGGCCCGGTGGTCGCGGCCGCGCTGGGGCGCTGGCTCGGGCTCGTCGGCGGCACGCTCGCGGCCGCGTTCACGGCTCTGGTTCTCGCCGGCCGCCTGGCCGCGGCGCTGCCGCCGGCGGTGGCGCCGCTGCTCGCGGCGGCGGGCGCGCTCGCCGGGGTCTGGGTGCTCGCCGCGCTGATCCGGCGGACGGGCGGCGCGGACCGGGCGCCGCGCTAGGCGCCGCGCGGGTCCGCCGACGTCGAGTGCTCGGTGGGCTGCGGCGTGGCGCTCAGCACCGTGACGCCGCCGGGCGCCTCGAAGCGGTGCCAGTGGCCCCGGGGGACCACCACCAGCATCCCGGCCGAGAGGGGCAGCGACTGCGGCCCCTCCGCGGTCATGATCGTGAGCGTGGCCGCGCCGTCCAGGACCTGTACCAGCTCGTCGCCCCTGGCGTGCCGCTCCCAGGCGGTCTCGCCCGAGAAGCGCCCCGCGAAGACGCTGCCGTCGCGGAACGGGGCCAGCACCGCGAACGCGGCCTTCACCTGATCGGCGGGGGTGGTCGCGCTCCGGCCCTCGAGCGCGGGGAGCTCGGCCAGCGCGGACCTCACGTCGACGGCGCGGATCACGCGTGCCGGATCACGTTTGCAGGTCGCCCACCGCGGCGGCGAGGGCCTCCAGCTCGGCCCGCCAGGAGCGGGGCGCGACCAGCGGGCGCACCACGAACTTCGAGAAGCCCGCCGCGATGAACCGCTCGATGGTCTGGCGCAGGGCGGGATAGCCCACCGGGGTCAGCTCGAGCGCGCGCGGCCGGCGCGCGGCCAGCGTGCGCGCGGCCTCCGGGTCGAGCGGCACGCTCGCGTAGCCCACGCTGAGCCCGAAGTGCTCCGGGCTGATCGCGCGCCCCGCGCGCGCGGCCGCGTCCTCGATGACGTGCCGCCCGCTCGCGGCCTCCTCCGGCGTGCAGAGCGACGGCAGCCAGCCGTCCGACAGCCGGCCGCAGCGCTCGAGCGCGGCGGGAGCGGTGCCGCCGAGCCACATCTCGAGCGGCTGCTGCAGGGGCAGCGGGGACAGGCGCACGTCGTGGAAGCGCCCGGCGGGACCCTCGTGGCTCACCGTCTCGCCGGCCCAGAGCCGCCGGAGGAGCGGCATCGCGTCGTCGATGACCGCCCCGCGCTGCTTGGGCTCCACCCCGATCGCCAGGCGCTCGGGCTCGTAGGTCAGCCCCGGCACCAGGGTGACGAGCAGTCGGCCGCCGGAGAGCCGGTCGAGGCTCGCGAGCTGCTTGGCCAGGCGCAGCACGTTGCGCCCGGGCAGGAGCGCGGTCGTGCCGATCTTGAGCCGCGGGTTGCTCGCGGCGGCCCACGCGAGCCCGATCAGCGGGTCGACCACCGGGCCGGTCAGCACCTCGGAGAGCCACAGCGAGTCGAAGCCGAGCGCGTCGAGCCCGGCCACCAGCTCGAGGAGCGTCTCGGCGCTCGCGAAGCCGCCGCCCGTGCCGACCCCGATGCGGATCTTCATGACGAGGCGATTCTACCGCGTCCGGCCGGTTGGCTGGCGTATCGTTCTGGGCGTGATCGTGCACCTGGTCGACGGCACCTACGAGCTGTTCCGCTACTTCCTCTCCCCCGCGGCGGCCTACGACCGGAGCGCGCCGCCCGAGCTCCGAGCAGTCCGCGGCGTGGTGGGCTCGATCCTCGGCATGCTGGAGGAGGGCGCCACCCACGTCGGCGTCGCGACCGACCACGTGATCGAGTCGTTCCGCAACCGCCTCTGGGCCGACTACAAGACCGGGGAGGGGATCGACCCGCTGCTGCTCGCCCAGTTCGTGCCGCTCGAGGAGGCGCTCGCCGCCCTCGGCGTGGTGGTGTGGCCGATGGTCGAGTTCGAGGCCGACGACGCCCTGGCCGCCGCGGCGGCGCTCGCGGCCGCCGACGCGCGCGTGGCCCAGGTGGTGATCGCCACGCCCGACAAGGACCTGGCCCAGTGCGTGCGGGGCGACCGCGTGGTGCAGCTCGACCGCCGCAAGCGCGAGGTGCGCGACGAAGCGGGTGTGATGAGGAAGTTTGGAATATCGCCCGCGTCGATCCCCGACTGGCTCGCGCTGGTGGGCGATGCGGCCGACGGCTTTCCCGGCCTGCCCGGCTGGGGCGCGGCCTCCGCCTCCGCGGTGCTCGCGCGCTACCGCCATCTGGAGCAGATCCCGGCCGCGGCGGAGTGGGAGGTGCCGGTGCGCGGGGCCGCGCGGCTGGCCGCGACGCTGGGCGAGCAGCGCGAGCGTGCGCTCCTCTTCCGCACCCTCGCCACCCTGCGGGCCGACGCGCCGATCGGCGTCGACGTGGACGGGCTCCGCTGGCGCGGCCCGCATCCGGGCTTCGCGAAGTGGGCGGAGCGGCTCGGCAGCGCCGCGCTCCACGAGCGCGCCGACCGCCTGGGCGTCCACCGCGCGGCGGCCGCCTCCTGAGCGCCTCGCGCGTGACCGGACCCGTCCGCCCGCGGCCGGCGCGCCTCGCCGCGCTCCGCCACCGCGACTACCGCCTGTTCTGGAGCGGCCAGCTCGTCTCGCTGATCGGCACCTGGATGCAGAGCGTGGGGCAGGCGTGGCTCGTGCTGGAGCTGACCGGCTCGCCCTTTCACCTGGGGCTCGTGACCGCGCTCCAGTTCACCCCGATCCTGCTGCTCTCCCCGGTGGGCGGCGCCCTGAGCGACCGCTTCCCCAAGCGACGCATCATCTTGTTGTCGCAGGCCGCGATGATGCTGCAGGCCTTCGTGCTGGCCGCGCTGGTGTGGAGCGGCCACGTGCGCTACTGGCACGTGGCGGTGCTGGCCGCGATCTACGGGCTCGGGCGCGCGGTCGACATTCCGGCGCGCCAGTCGTACATCTCGGACCTGGTCGGTCGCGCGGACCTCGCCAACGCGGTGGCGCTCAACTCGCTCGTGTTCAACGGCGCGCGCATCGTGGGACCCGCGGTGGCGGGCCTGCTCATCGCTCGCTACGGAGTGGCGCTCGCCTTCGTCCTGAACGGCCTGAGCTTCGTGGCGGTGCTGGGCGCGCTGCTCGCCACCCGCACCCCGGGCGATCCCGATCCCGCCGGGCGCCTCGGCATCCGGGCCGGGGTGTGGGGCGCACTCGACTACGCGGCGCGCACCCCGGCGGTGGCCTTCACGCTCACCCTGATCGTGGCGATCAGCATCCTGGTGCTGAACTTCAACGTGGTGGTGCCGCTGGTCGCGAAGGACGTGCTGGGCGAGGGCGCCCACGGCTTCGGCCTGCTCATGTCCTCCCTGGGGGCGGGCGCGGTGATGGCCGGGGTGGGGCTCGCGTTCTTCCGGCGCGGGCGGCCGTCGCTGCGCACGCTGGCCGCGGCCGCCGCGGTGCTGAGCGTGGGCACCGCCGGGCTGGGATTCGTGGGCCGCTTCGGCCCCGCCGCCGCGCTGCTGGTGGCCCTCGGCTGCTGCCAGATCCTCTTCTCCACCGGGTGCAACACCACGCTGCAGCTCACCACTCCGGACGCCCTCCGCGGGCGGGTGATGGGCCTCTACGCGCTGGCCAACGCGGGGATGACGCCGTTCGGCTCGCTGCTGGTCGGGGCGATCGCCGAGCACCTGGGGGTGCGCGCGGCGTGCCTGCTGGGCGGCGGAGGCGGGCTGCTCGCGGTGGCGGCCCTGGTCCTGATCGGCCGCCGGGCCGGCATCGTCTGGACGCTGCCCCGCGAGGCCTGAGAGCGCCCCGCGCGTGCGGAGTCCGTCAGTCCGGGATCCCGGCGATGACCGTGATCTCGATCACGAGCTCGGGCGCGTTCAGCGAGGCCACCGTGACCGTGGTGCGCGCCGGCTTGTCGGTCGGGAAGTACTTCGCGTACTCCTCGTTGTAGGCCGCGAGGTCGTCGCGCCGCGTGAGGTGCACCATCGCGCTCAGCACCTGGTCCATCGAGGTGCCCGCCGCGGTCAGCACCTCCTTGATGCGCTCGAGCGTGTTGCGGGTCTGCTCACGGATGTCCTTGCCCACCTCTCCGGTCTTCGGATGCCGGCCGGTCTGGCCCGAGACGAACACCAGGTTGCCGAAGCGGACCGCGGCGGAGAGATTGGGGTTCGGCTTCGCGGAACCGACGGTGACGATCTGCTTGCGGGGCATGGTCAGCTCCTCACAGGACCGCTTCGATGAGATAGGGGCCGGGTGCGGCGAGCCCGGCGGCGAACTGCTTGGCGAACTCCTCCGCGGTGGCCGCGCGGCCCGCGGGCACGCCCATGCCGCGGGCCATCGAGACCCAGTCGAGATCCGGGCGGCCGATGTCCAGCATGTCGGCGGCCTTGGGCCCGGGGTTGCCGGCGCGGACGCCGGTCAGCTCGTGGCGCAGGATGGCGTAGGTGCGGTTGGCGAAGACCACGGTGGTGACGTCGAGGCCCTCGCGCGCCTGGGTCCAGAGCGACTGCACGGTGTACATGCCGCTGCCGTCGCCCTCGAGGCACACCACCTTGCGGTCCGGGCACGCCACCGCGGCGCCGGTGGCGAGCGGCAGCCCGAGGCCGATGGAGCCGCCCATGTTGTTCATCCAGTCGTGGGGCGGCGCGCCCGCGGTGGCCTTGAAGAACCCGCGGCCGGTGGTGACCGACTCGTCGGAGACGATGGCGCCCTCGGGCAGGAGCGCGCCGAGCGCGGCCGCGAGGGTCTCGGGCGTCAGCGCGCCGGTGGGCAGGGCGGGCCGGGAGGGCTGCTGCACGACCGCGCCGCTCTTCTTGGCGCCCACCGCCTCCGCCAGGGCCTCGAGCGCCCCGATGGAATCCTCCGCGATGGTGGCGAGCCGGTGGATCTGGCAGCCGTCCGGCGTGAGCACGCTCGGCTTGTCGGGATAGGCGAAGAAGGCCACCGGGGCCTTGGCGCCGACCAGGATCAGGTGGCGCACGTCCTTCAGCACCGCGAGGGCCTGGTCCACCGGGTAGGGCAGCCGCTCGATGGGCACCCGGCCCGCGCCACGCTGGATGCGCGCGTTGGAGCCCTGGGCGATGACGCGCGCGCCGGTGGCGGTGGCGATGCGGCCGGCGAGCGCGAGCCCGCGCTCGCGCACCGCGAGGCCGGTCAGCATCAGCATCGCGGGCTCGCCGGAGCGGAGCGCCTGCGCGCAGCGGTCGATCGTGGCCGCGTCGACCGCGGCGCGCGCCGGCACCGCCGGGATCGGAGCCACCCCGTCGGCGTCGCCCCACGCGGTGTCGGCGGGCAGGATCAGGGTCGCGACCTGGCCGGGGGCGGTGCGCGCGGCCACGATGGCGGCCGCCCCGTCGGCCGCGACCGCGCGCGAGCTCGGCGAGGTGCGCACCCAGCCCGAGACCGGCCGCGCGATGCCCTCGATGTCGGAGGTGAGCGGGGCGTCGTGCTTGACGTGATAGGTCGCGTGCTCGCCCACCACGTTGACGATGCCGGAGGACGCCTTGCGCGCGTTGTGCAGGTTCGCGAGGCCATTGCCGAGGCCGGGGCCCAGGTGGAGCAGGGTGGCCGCGGGCCTGTCGGCCATCCGCCAGTAGCCGTCGGCCGCGCCGGTCACGACGCCCTCGAACAGGCCCAGCACGCAGCGGATGCCCTCGACGCGATCGAGGGCGGCCACGAAGTGCATCTCGGAGGTGCCGGGGTTGGTGAAGCACACGTCGACCCCGCCCGCCACCAGCGTCCGCGCCAGGCTTTCCGCCCCGTTCATCCGCGTGGTCTCCCCTCTGTAAGGCTTTTCATCTGCGGGGGCCCAGAAATGGCCCCCGCACTCCCCCCACATAGCAGTCAACCGTTACTTCTTCAAACCTCCGATCGCCCCCGCCTTCCGGAGCGCCGCGATCGCCTCGTCGCTCAGCCCGAGCACCTCGCGCAGCACTTGATCGGTGTGCTCGCCGAGCATGGGCGCGGGCGTGCGCACCGAGCCCGGGGTCTCGGACAGGCGGACCGGCGCGCCCACCATCTTCACCTTGCCCGCCCGCGGATGCGCGGTCTCGACCAGCGCGCCGCGGGCGATCACCTGGGGATGATCGACGACCTGGGCGATGGAGTTGATCGCGCCCATCGGGATGCCCTGGGCCAAGAGAATGGGCTCCCACTCCTCGTAGGGGCGGGTGAGGAAGACCTCCTGCAGGCGGGCGATCAGCGTCTCGCGATTCCGGGCGCGGTCCGCGTTGGTGCGGTAGCGCGGGTCATCGGTCAGCTCGGGGCAGCCGATGGCGGGGCAGAAGACCTTCCAGAGCTTCTCGCTGCCGACCGCGAGGGCCAGGTCGCGCGTCCGGGTCCGGAACGTCTGGTAGGGCAGGAGCGCCTTGTAGGCGGTGCCCATCGGCAGGGGCAGCTCGCCGTCCGCGAAGTAGCCCCCGATCATGCTGCCCAGCAGCGAGAGCTGGCCCTCCAGCATCGAGACGTCGATGGCCTGGCCGCGGCCGGTCCGCTCCTTCACCCGCAGGGCCAGCATGATGCCGAAGGCGGCGTACATCCCCGCGGTCATGTCCGCGATCGACACGCCGCAGCGCACGCCGTGGCCGCCCGGCTCGCCGGTGGTGCTGATCATGCCGCTCTCGGATTGCACGATGAGGTCGAGGGCCGCGCGGTCGCGATAGGGGCCGTCCTGGCCGAAGCCGGAGACCGAGCAGTAGATGATGCCGGGGTTGCGCTCGCGCGCCTTCTCGTAGCCCAGCCCCAGGCGGGCCAGCGCCCCGACCCGATAGTTCTCCAGCACCACGTCGCACTTGGCCACCAGGGAGAAGAAGAGGTCCTTCCCCGCCGGGGCCTTGAGGTCGACCTCGATGCCCTTCTTGTTGCGGTGGAGGCTCACGAAGTACGCGGTCTCGCCGCCGGGCAGCGGCGCGCCCCACGCGCGCGAGATGTCGCCCGCTCCGCGCGGCTCGAGCTTGATGACGTCGGCCCCGAAGTCGGCCAGCATGGTGGAGCAGAAGGGCCCGGCGAGGGCGTGGCTCAGATCGAGCACCCGCACTCCGTCGAGCGGCATGGAAGGCACCGGGCGATCCTGCCAGATCGGCCCCCGTCAGTCCAGCAGTTCGCGGAGGCGACGCTCGAGGAAGCGGCGCTGCGGCTCCTGGCGCGCCAGGGCGAGCGCGCGCTCGTACGACGCGCGCGCGTCCGCGGTCCGGCCGAGGCGCCGGCAGAGCTCGGCGCGCGCGGAGTGGGCGAGGTGGTAGTCGGCCAGCGCGCCCTTCGCGAGCAGGGCGTCGATCAGGGCGAGACCCGCGGCGGGGCCGTCGCGCATCGCCACCGCGACCGCGCGGTTCAGCTCCACCACCGGCGAGGGATCGGCGCGCAGGAGCACGTCGTAGAGCCCCACGATCTGGGCCCAGTCGGTGGCCGCCGCGGTGGGCGCCTCCGCGTGCACCGCGGAGATCGCGGCCTGCAGGGTGTAGGGCCCGATGCGCCGAGAGGCCAGCGACCGCTCCACGAGGGCGGTGCCCTCCGCGATGAGCGCCCGGCTCCAGCGGCTGCGGTCCTGCTGCTCGAGCAGGATCACCTCGCCGGTGGCGGAGGTGCGCGCGGCACGCCGCGACTCGTGCAGGAGCATGAGGGCCAGGAGGCCCATCGCCTCCGGCTCCGGCAGGAGGTCCAGCAGCAGGCGCCCGAGGCGGATCGCCTCCGCGGAGAGATCGGCGCGGGTGAGCGACTCGCCGGAGGAGGCGGTGTAGCCCTCGTTGAACACGAGGTAGACCACGTGCAGCACCGCGTCCAGCCGGTCGGGCAGCTCCACCCGCGACGGCACCTCGTAGGGGATGCGCGCGTCGCGGATCTTGGCCTTGGCCCGCACGATGCGCTGGGCCAGGGTGGACGGGGTGATGAGGAACGCGCGCGCGATCTCCTCGGTGGTGAGCCCACAGACCTCCCGGAGCGTCAGCGCGACCTGCGCCTCGGGCGGCAGCGCGGGGTGGCAGCAGGTGAAGATCAGGCGCAGGCGGTCGTCCTCGATCTCGCCCGGCTCGCGCGGCTCGGCGACCACCGCCTCCGCGGCCAGGCGCTCGGCCAGCTCGGTCTGCGAGGCGTCGAAGCGGGCGCGGCGTCTGATCGCGTCGATGGCCTTGAAGCGCCCGGTGGACACGAGCCAGGCGCGCGGGCTGGCCGGCATCCCGTCCCGCGGCCACTGCTCCACCGCGGCCGCGAAGGCCTCCTGCATCGCCTCCTCCGCGATGTCGAAGTCGCCGAGGAGGCGGATGAGCGTCGCGAGGACGCGCCGCGACTCCGCGAGGTAGACCTCGTCCACCTGCGCGCGGGCCCGGTCGACGGGGTCCTGGCTCATCGCCTCGCGTCCGGCCGGCGGACTAGGAGTGCTGCATCTCCTGGACCGGGCGCACCTCGATGATGCCGATCCGGGCGGGAGGGAAGCGCGCGGCCACCGCGCACGCCTCGTCCATGTCCTTGGCGTCTATCAGGAAGAAGCCTCCCAGTTGCTCCTTGGTCTCGGCGAAGGGGCCGTCGGTGACGGTGGCCTTCCCGCCGCGGACCCGGATGGTGCGCGCGGTGCGGGCGCGCTGGAGCGCGTTCGACACGATGTAGTGGCCGCTCCCGCGGATCTCGTCGTCGTAGTCGAGCGCGGAGTCCACCAGCTTCTGCATCTCCTTGGGCGGCATCGTGTCGAGGACCTTCTCCTCGTGGTAGATCAGGAACAGGAACTTCATCGTGTCCTCCTGAGGGTGGACAGGGCCTTGATCGGTCGCACCTCGATGCTACCCCGGCGCGCCAGGGGGATCCGGGAGGCGGTCTGGATGGCCTCGTTGAGATCGCGGGCCTCGAGCACGATGAAGCCTCCGAGCTGTTCCTTGGTCTCGGCGAACGGGCCGTCGGTCGTGATCATCTTGCCCCGGCGCACCCGCACCGTGGTGGCCATCTCGACCGGCTCGAGCGCGTGGGCCAGGACCAGCTGGCCGGTCCGCCGGAGCGTCTCATCGTACGCCAGGCTCTCGTCCGTGCAGGCATCCGCCTCGCTCTCGGACATGGCCTCCAGCTCCTTCTCCACCAGGTAGACCAGACACACATATTTCATGGAACGCCTCCTCGGGCGGCGTCAGGATCGGTGCGGACACCCGATGGTCGAACCGGAGGGGCCCGGATCGACGCCTGACGCGCCGCCGCGGTGTCGAATCTCGAGCCGCTCGACCGACTATCGGGTGAGGTGCGCCGGCGGCGCCAGGCATCCCGCGCCCGGCGGCGAGCCCGCCCCCACCCAAGGAGACCACGATGATCAAGGGATTGAGCGCGGTGTCGATCTGGAGCGCGGCCCTCAACAATCTCCTGCCGTTCTACCGCGATCGGCCGGGCCTGCCGGTCGCGATCGAGTCCCCGCGCTTCGTGGTGCTGGGGGCGCCGGGCGGACCCTCGGTGGGTCTCGGGACCCACCGCGACGTGCGCGGCCGCAACGCGGACCCGGCCCGCCACATGATC
>Ga0068863_100003994_pt1 | contig 14562 bp, 14 predicted proteins | sample KBSSwiS62_FD_66596 | JGI IMG/M metagenome (GOLD analysis project Ga0068863, IMG submission 66596) | Switchgrass rhizosphere microbial communities from Kellogg Biological Station, Michigan, USA - KBS Switchgrass S6-2 | ecosystem: Host-associated > Plants > Roots > Rhizosphere > Soil ...
CGCTGCGCGAGCGGCCGGTGATGGGCCCGATCGCCCCCGCGCGAATCGCCGACATTACCCGCGCGGTGGTCCGGGAGTTCTTCGACCAGGAACTCCTGAGCCGTCGTTCGACACTCCTGTCCGGGACGCCCCGGTTTTCGGAAGTGACGGTCCAGACATTCCCGCCGCCAGCACGGTGACGGCTAGGCCACCAGGCTGCGCCGCGTATAATCGCGTTGGTCTCTCGCCGGTGGAGCCTAGCGGCTCCCGGTCAGGTGGGCTCGGCTCAATCAACTGAACTGAAAGGGGACATAGTGGCTGGTGCATTGTTTCGGACCAAGTCAATCGACCGCCTTCTGATCGACGTTGCCGGCAGCGGCGAGACGACGCTGAAACGGACGCTCGGTCCGGGCGCGCTCGTCGCGCTCGGCATCGGCGCGATCATCGGCGCCGGGCTCTTCGTGCGAACCGCCGCCGCGATCGCCGAGCGGTCGGGTCCGTCGGTGACCATCGCGTTCATCGTGGCAGGCGTGGGTTGCGCGTTCGCCGGCCTGTGCTACGCCGAGTTCGCGTCGATGATTCCGATCGCGGGAAGCGCGTACACCTATTCGTACGCGACGATGGGCGAGCTCGTCGCCTGGATCATCGGCTGGGACCTGATCCTCGAGTACGCCGTCGGCGCCGCGACGGTCGCGATCGCGTGGAGCGAGTACTTCAACAAGGTGCTCGAGTACGTCGGGCTTCACATACCGTATGAATGGTGCCATTCACCCCTCGAGGCGTCGCCCGACGGCGTGCACGGCATCATCAACATCCCCGCTATCATCATCCTGGCTCTTCTGACGGCGCTGCTGATTCGCGGTATCTCGGAATCGGCCACCGTCAACACGGTCATCGTCATCACCAAGGTCTCGATTGTGTTGCTGGTGATCGGCATCGGCTGGCAATTCATCAACCCCGCCAATCACACGCCGTTTGTTCCAGCCCCGACGACTTACACGACGCCGCAGGGCGTGGTTCATCCCTACGGCGGTGTGATGGGCATTCTGGGGGCCGCGGGCGTTGTGTTCTTTGCCTTCATCGGATTCGACGCGGTGTCGACCGCGGCGCAGGAGGCCAAGAACCCGAAGCGCGATATGCCGATCGGCATCCTGGGCTCGCTGGTCATCTGCACGGTGTTGTACGTGCTGTTCTCGTATGTGCTCAGTGGCGTCGCGACGGTCGAGGACTTCCGGACCGCGGGCAAGGAGGCGTCGGTCGCCTTTGCGATCACGAAGTACATGACCGGCTACGCGTGGCTGGCCAAGTTCGTGACGGTCGCCATTCTTGCCGGGTTCTCGTCCGTGATCCTCGTCATGCTCCTGGGGCAGTCGCGCGTCTTCTATTCGATGAGCCACGACGGCCTCGTGTCCAAGGTCTTCTCCGAACTGCACCCGAAGTACAGGACGCCGTGGAAGTCGAACATCCTGTTCTTCTTCCTGACGGCGGCCTTTGGTGGCTTCATCCCGGAGAACATCGTCGGTGAGATGACGAGCATCGGCACGCTGTTCGCCTTCATGCTCGTCTGTGCGGGCGTGTGGATCATGCGCGTTCGGCGGCCAGACGTGCCGCGCGGCTTCATAGTGCCGGCGCTGCCGGTGGTCGCTATCCTCGGCATCGTGGTCTGCGGGTCCATGATTTACGGGCTGGGCTGGACCAACTGGCTGCGATTGATCGTCTGGTTAGTGATCGGACTCGTGTTCTACTTCTCGTACGGCATCAACCACAGCAAGCTGCTGCTCGAGGGCAAGGTCCAGGCAGCCCGGCACTGACACCGCTCAGTGACACCTGCAAAGGGCGACCACTGGTTTCGGGCACAAGGCCCGGGATTCGCGGTCGCCCTTCTTCTTTCGGTGATCGGGATCGGCACCCTCGGCTTCATGATCACCGACGGCCGAGGCGCCTGGGACGCGTTCTACATGACCATCCTCGCGCTGACGACGGTCGAGGCGCCCACCAACCTGTCGCGCGCCGGCCAGCGGTTCACCGTCGGGCTCCTCCTGGTCGGCGTCGGCGCCGCGCTGTACACCTTTACACTACTGGCGACGGTGGTCGTCGAGGGCGGGCTGCCCAAGCGGCTTCAACGGCGCCGTCACGAACGTATGCTCGAATCGATTAAGGATCACTTCATCATCTGCGGTTACGGCCGCATCGGCAGCATCGTGGCGCGGCAGTTCACGCGCCAGGGCGTGCCGTTCGTCGTCGTCGAGCGCAGTCCGGAACGTTTGCAGGCCGCGATTGAAGACGGCGCCCTCGGCGTGGAGGCCGACGCCAGCCGGGAGGATGTCCTCAAGCGCGTCGGCATCGCGCGGGCGCGAGGACTGATTGCTGCGGTGGGTACCGACGCCGAAAACGTGTACGCCGTCCTGAGCGCGCGGGTCATGCGGCCCGATCTGTTCATCGTGGGGCGCGCGGAAACCGAGGATGCGACGCAGAAGCTGAAGCGGGCGGGCGCGGACCGCGTCATCTCGCCGTATCAGATTGGCGCAGTGCAGATTGCGCAGACCGCCCTGCGGCCGGCCGTCGTCGACTTCGTGGAGCTCGCGACGAGTTCCGAGAATATCGATCTGGCGATGGAGGAGATCACGATCGCCGCATCGTCGCCGCTTGCGTCCAGGACGATTCTCGATGCGAACCTGCGCCAGCGCTACGGCGTGATTGTCGTCGGCATCCAGCGGCAGGATCGATCGATGGAGTTCAACCCCGAACCCGACACTTCCATTCTCGCCGGCGACAAGCTCGTGGTGCTCGGACGGCCCGAGTCGCTGCGCCGCCTCGAGGACGAGGCCGCCGGCCAATGACGGCGAGGCTGCTCGACGGCACCGCCGTCGCCAACCAGATCCGCGCCGAATCGGCGCCGGCCATCGCCGCCTTCACGGCTCGTGCCGGCCGCCCGCCGGGACTGGCGATCGTCCTCGTCGGGGACGACCCTGCGTCTGCCATCTACGTACGGAACAAACTGAAATCGGCAGGGGAGGTCGGGCTTCGAACCGATCTCGAGCGGCTGCCGGCGACGGCGTCGCTCGACAAACTGCTGTCAATCGTGGCCCGTCTGAACGCGAGCGACGTCCACGACGGCATTCTGGTGCAGTCGCCGCTCCCGGCGGCGATGGGTGCCGACGCCGAGCGTCGTGTGTTCGACGCGATCGATCCCGCGAAGGACGTCGACGGCCTTCATCCGGTCAACGTCGGGCGGCTTGTGCAGAGCCGGGCGACCCTGGCGTCCTGCACGCCTTCTGGAGTCATCCAGCTGCTGGAACGGTCCGGGGTCAAGATCGCCGGTGCGCATGCCGTCGTCATCGGGCGCAGCGACATCGTTGGCAAGCCGATGGCGCTCCTTCTCTTGCATGGCAACGCGACCGTCACGGTCTGTCACTCTCGAACGGTGGACCTGCCGCGCATCGCTTCGGAAGGCGACATCCTCGTCTCCGCGATCGGCCGGCCGGGATTCGTGACGAACCCATTCGTCAAGCCGGGCGCGACTGTCGTCGACGTCGGGACCACTCAGGTATCGGATCGATCCGTGATCGATCGCCTATTCCCCGTCGGATCGAAGCGCCGCGAAGTCTTCGAGCGGAAGGGATCGCTCGTGGTCGGCGACGTCCATCCGGACGTGGCCGACGTGGCCGGTGCGCTGTCACCCGTCCCCGGTGGTGTCGGCCCGCTAACGATCGCCATGCTGCTGAAGAACACGGTCACGGCGGCGATGCAGAGGGCAGGATGGGCGGGATAGGCGGGATGGGCAGGAATCCATCGAGCGTCCCGTCCAGCCCCTTCAGCCCGTCCAGCCTGTCCTGCCCATGCTGCGAGTAGCGCTCACCGGCGGTATCGCCACGGGCAAGAGTTACGTCCTCGATCAGTTTCGCAGACGTGGCGTCGCGTGCCTGGACGCCGATGCCCTTGTCCACGGCGTGCAGGCCGCGGGCACCGAGGCGACCGCCGCGATCGCGGCACGGTTTGGATCCGAAGTGCTTGCAGCCGATGGGTCGGTCGATCGCAGAAAGTTGGGCCCGATCGTGTTCGACGATGCGCAGGCGCGTCGCGAGCTCGAGGCGATCGTGCACCCCGCCGTTTACCGCGCGATCGCCGCCGGATTGCATGGCTTCGAGCGCCTCGGCGATCCGATCGCGATCGTGGACGTGCCGCTCCTGTACGAATCCGGCGGCGAGAAGGACTTCGGCCGCGTCATTGTCACCGCCTGTCCGTCGGAGTTGCAGATCGCACGGCTCGTTCAGCGGGGGCTGACTGAAGACGCGGCGCGCCAGCGCCTGGCGGCGCAATGGCCGACGGAGAAAAAGGCCGCGCGCGCCGACTTCGTGATCCGCACCGATGGAACGTTCAACGAAACCGATCGGCAGGTGGAAGTCGTCCTGAAGCAGCTGTCAGCTAGCCCCTAGCCCCACGGGGTGGAGACAGACGTCAGACCTCCACTTCCGTCGTGTCCTGCGCGGGAGCGATTCGCTCTTCGACAAACGTGTTCCAGTCGTGGCAATGCGGGCACTGCCAGAGCAGCTCGGTGCTGCGATAGCGGCAGCGCATGCAGATGTGCGGGTCGAGGTAGAACACCGCATGTTCGGTCAGCTCGCCGTACCGATCCACGAGCGCGGCCGGGTGGTGCAGCTGACCGAGAGCGCGCCAGATCGCCTGATGGATGCTGAGCGCGTGCGGGTTCTGCACGAGGGCGGCGAACAGCAGGTCGAGCGCTTCGCGGGCGTGTCCGCCCGCGGCGAGGTGCCGTGACAACGCGAGTCGCGCGCGCCAATCCTGCGGGCTCTCGTCGATCAGGCGGCGGCACAACCGGGTGAAGCGGTCGGCGTTACCAGTGCGGATCGCCAGGGCCTCGAGCCGATCGAAGGTCAGATACGCGCGGTCCGGCGCGACCTCGATCACTTTTTCCCAGATCGCCGCTGCCTCGCGCTCGTTGCCCTGCGCGACTTTGACGTCACCGAGGTTCAGATATGCCGGGACGGCGCGGGCATCGAGATCGATCGCGGCCTCGAACCGCCGGATTGCCTCGGTGTGGTCCTTCCGGCGGATCGCCTCGAGTCCGATCTCGTTTTCGAGGAAGGCGAGAATCGCCTGGCTCTGCGGTCGGGCGTCGGTCGCCGCCAGGGTTGACAGGCGCTGCCGCGTGTCGTACGCCTCCGTCCATTGATGCTGCTCCTCGTGCAGCTTCTGCAGGTTGAGGAGCGCGTACTCGTTCTTCGGGTCGAGCCTCAGTACTTCGTTGAACGCCTCGAGCGCGCGATCGACGAACCCGCCGCGCTTGTAGTCGAGGCCCAGGCATAGCAGGACGTAGGCGTGCTCGAGCTTGCTGAGCCGCGGCCGCTGCAGCAGTCCCTGATGCGCCGCGATGGCTTTGCCGACCTGTCCTTTCTCGCGATACAGATTGCCGAGAATCATGTGGACTTCGAGCGCGTCCGCGTCGAGGCTGGCCGCGCGGCTCAGTTCCTCGATCGCCAGGTCGATCTGGTTCGCCACCAGGAAATTGAGTCCGAGAATGTAGTGGGGCGACTGCCGGGCGCGGCGCCGATCGATCCACTTGCCATCCCTCAGCTTGTAGCGTTCCCAGGCCTTGCCGATGGTCAGGCCGATCAGCAGGGCGATCAGCACCGCAAGCAGCGGACCATAGCCGCTCATGTCGGCTGCTCCACGTACTCGGCGAGCAGGCTGTCCCAGCGGTCCTGCGCGCGGAGCACCAGCTCCACCAGATCGCGTGCGGCGCCGTGGCCGCCTCTGGCCGCGCTGACCCAGTGCACGCGCGTGCGCACGTCTTCGACCGCATCGGCCGGCGCCGTGGCGAGGCCGACCCGTACGAGCACCGGCAGGTCGAGCACGTCGTCGCCCATATACGCGACGTGCTCGTCCTCCATCAGCAGTGAGTCGACAATCTGTTCGTAGGATTCCAACTTGCTGGCGACGCCCTGGTGCACGAGCGTGATGCCGAGCTGGGCGGCGCGCAGCCCGGTCGCCGCGGAGGTCCGCGCCGACAGGAACCCCACGGTCAGCCCGGCCCGTTGCGCCCAGATGATCCCGGTACCGTCCTTGATGTCGAACTGCTTGCTCTCCGTGCCGTCGGCGTTGAGAAGGATCTTGCCGTCGGTCAGCACGCCGTCGACGTCGAAGAGAATCAGTTTGATCTTCGCCGCGCGTGCGGCGATCACAAGGGCTCTCCAGCGCGGCGAACGCCACGGACTTGGGGACTGAGGGACTGGGGGACTAACGTCCGCGCGCCGTCGACCTGACAGATTCCGCAGTTCCCACGTCCGCTAGTCCCCATGTCCCCTAGTCCCCATGTCCCGTCTCAGAACATCTCCAAGCGCCACAGATCGTGAATCTGCACGACGCCGGCGACCCGTCCCGGCTGGCCGATATCGGCGACCACGATCGCGGTGATCTTCCGCTGCTCCATGATATTGAGCGCCTCGGCGGCGAGCGTGTCGGGTGCGACCGTGATCGGGTGCCGCGTCATCACATCCCCGGCGGTCAGGTCGAGAATCTCGGTGCCGCGCTCCATGCGGCGCCGCAGATCGCCGTCCGTGATGATGCCCAGGAGCGTGTCGCCGGCATCGACGACGCAGGTCATGCCGAGGCCTTTGCTCGACATCTCGTAGATCACGTCGCGCATCCGCGTGTCCGTGCGCACGACCGGGCAGTGCTTGCCGCAGTGCATCAGCGCCTCGACGCGCATCAGCCGCTTCCCCAGCTTGCCGCCGGGATGGAGATTCGCGAAGTCCTCCTGGCGGAAGCCCTTTTCCACGAGCAGCGTCATCGCCAGCGCGTCCCCGATCGCGAGGGCGGCCGTCGTGCTGGCGGTCGGCACCAGGTTCATCGGGCACGCTTCTTCCGTGACACTGCAATCCAGCGCGACGTCGGCGGATTGCGCCAGCGTCGAGGCCGCGCGGCCGGTGATCGCCACCAGCTTCGCGCCAAGGCGCCGAATCCGTTCGAGCAGCCGTAGCAGCTCGTCGGTCTCTCCGCTGTACGACAGCGCGATGACCACATCATCGCCCCGAATCACGCCGAGATCGCCATGCATCGCTTCGGCGGGATGCATGAAGAACGAGGCAGTGCCGGTGCTCGAGAGTGTCGCGGCGATCTTCTGGCAGATGATGCCCGACTTGCCCATGCCGGTCAGGATGACGCGCCCCTTGCAGTCCAGCAGCAACTGGACGGCCTGATCGAATCTCTCGTCGAGTCGATCGACCAGCGCGAGAATGGCCGCCGCCTCGGTTTCGAGCACCTTTCTGGCGAGCGCCCGCCCCTCGATCGTTCCCGGGGCGGCGCCGAGCGGGTCCTGTCGATCAGCCACGGAGGCTCACCCCGGATTGTTTGGTGATCTCGTCGATCGCCTGCAGGCGGCGCAGCAGCGGCTCAAGCCGATCGAGCCGCAGGGCATTCTGGGCGTCGCTCTTCGCGTGGGGCGGGTCCGCGTGGACCTCGAGGAACACCCCATCGACGCCAGCCGCCACGCCGGCCGACGCTAGCGGCTCGATGAACTCGGCCTGGCCCGTCGTCACGCCGTCGCCGCCGCCCGGGAGCTGAAGGCTATGCGTGACGTCGAACACGACGGGAACACCCTGTTGCCGCATCATCGGGAACGCGCGCATGTCGACGATCAGGTTGTGGTAGCCGAAGCTCGTCCCGCGCTCCGTCACCACCACACGCGGGTTGCCGGCGTCGACCACCTTGGCGACCGCGTGCGTGACGTCGTCAGGGGCCAGAAACTGTCCCTTCTTGATGTTCACGATGCGACCGGTTCGGGCGGCGGCGACGAGGAGGTCGGTCTGACGACAGAGAAACGCGGGAATCTGCAGCACGTCGGCCACGGCGGCCACGGTCGCGGCATGCGACGGTTCGTGAATGTCGGTCAGGATCGGGACCCGCCAGCGGGCCTTGATCGCCGCGAGCACGCGCAAGCCTTCGTCGAGTCCCGGTCCGCGAAAGGATCGGCCGGACGTGCGGTTCGCCTTGTCGTACGAGGCCTTGAAGATGAACGGCACGCGCGATCGGCGCGCGATGTCGGCGAGCTCTCCGGCCAAGTGCGTGGCGTTTGCTTCGCTCTCGATCACGCACGGCCCGGCAATGAGGACGAACGGGCTGCCGCCACCAATCGGAATGTCGCCGAGTGTCAGCGGGGGCACAGGGACATTATAGGGGCCGCGATGGGCAGGAAAGAGGCGGGAGGGGCCGGATGGGCGGGAGCGGAAGACACTTCCCGCCTATCCCGCCCTTCCAGGCGTTCCTGCCCAATCACGCGCGCAACGCGATGCTGGGTGCATGGTCGGCGTCGCGTGGGCTGCGTTCCGTCTTGTGCTGATGCGCCGCGCCGACGAACGCGGCGAACAACGGATGCGGCCGCGTCGGCTTCGACTTGAACTCGGGATGGAACTGAACGGCGAGGTACCACGGATGACTCGGCAGCTCCGCGATCTCCACGAACTTTCCGTCCGGCGATCGACCTGAAATGCGGAGCCCGTTCTCGGTCAGCGTCCGCTCGTAGAGACAATTGAACTCGTAGCGGTGACGATGGCGTTCGTGAATCAGGTTCGTGCCGTAGACGCGCTGCGCGAGCGATCCGGGGGCGAGCTCGCAGGCGTACGCGCCAAGGCGCATCGTGCCGCCAAGATCGTCGACGCCCAGCAGATCGCGAAGTTTGTAGATCACTTTCGCTGGCGCATCAGGATTGCATTCCGTCGAGTCGGCGTCCGTCAGGCCGGCGACGTTGCGAGCGTACTCGACGGTCGCCCACTGGAAACCGTAGCAGATGCCGAAGTAGGGAATCTGCCGCTCCCGCGCGACCTGCGCGGCACGCATCATCCCGCGCGTGCCGCGATTGCCGAAGCCGCCCGGTACGAGAATTCCGTCGGCGTTGTCGAGCAGTGCGGCGCCGCTGGGTTCTTCCAGCGCCTCGGCTTCAATCCACTTGATGTTCACCTTCAGACGCTGTTGGAAGCCGCCGTGGAAGAGGGCTTCGTTGAGGCTCTTGTACGAGTCCTCGTACCCGACGTACTTGCCGACAACGTGGATGGTGATTTCGTCGACCGGGTTCTTGATGCGGTTGACCAGATCCTCCCAGGCCTGCATCCGCCGCTCGGTCTGCGGCAGGTGCAGGTACTTGAGGACGATCTTGTCGAGGCCTTCCGCGGCGAGGACGACCGGGACTTCGTAGATGGTGGAGACGTCCTTGGCCGTGATGACCGCCTCTTCGTCGACGTCGCAGAAGAGCGCGATCTTGCGTTTGATGTCCGAGTCGAGGAAGCGGTCAGTGCGGCAGAGCAGGATGTCCGGCTGAATGCCGATCGATCGGAGATCGCGCACGCTGTGCTGCGTCGGCTTGGTCTTGAGCTCGCCGGCGGCGCCGATGAACGGGACCAGCGTCAGGTGCACATACAGCGAGTTGTCGCGCCCGACGTCCTGACGGAACTGCCGGATCGCCTCGAGGAACGGCAGGCTCTCGATGTCGCCGACCGTGCCGCCGATTTCGACGAGCACGACGTCGACGTTGTCGGAGACGGCGCGGATGGCGTCCTTAATCTCGTTGGTGATGTGCGGAATCACCTGAACGGTGCGCCCCAGGTAATCGCCGCGCCGTTCCTTATGGATGACACTCTGATAGACCTTGCCGGTGGTCCAGTTCGAATTCCTTGTCGTGACGGTGTTGGTGAAGCGCTCGTAATGCCCGAGATCCAGGTCGGTTTCGCCGCCGTCGTCGGTGACGAAGACCTCGCCGTGCTGGTACGGGCTCATCGTGCCCGGGTCCACGTTGATATACGGATCGAACTTCTGCATCGTCACCTTGTAACCGTGGCCCTCCAGCAGGCAGCCGATGCTCGCGGCCGCCAGTCCCTTGCCGAGGGATGACACGACGCCGCCGGTGATGAAGATGTACTTGGGGGTCCGTCCGTCCATAATCGTTCGCCCTACGAGATAGGCGCCGTCATCAGACGGCGCACCTGTTCCAAGTCGGCTGGCGTGTTCACCTCGAACGATTCGTAGCGGGTTTCGACCGCTTTGATGCGGATGCCGTGTTCGAGGGCCCGCAACTGCTCGAGCGATTCGGCCCGTTCGAGGGGGGTCGGCTCGAGGTTGGCCAGAACCATCAGGGTACTCCTGCGGTAGGCGTAAAGGCCGATATGTCTATAGAGAGGCGGCCAGCCGCCCCGCGGGTCGCGGACGTGGGGAATCGGAGACCGCGAAAAGTACATCGCATAACCGCCGCGGTCGATCACCACTTTGACGATGTTCGGATTGTTCAATTCGGCTGGTTCAACGATGCGCCGGAACAGCGTCGTCATCTGTACCCCGCCGTCGTTCGCGAACGGCGCGACGAGCTCGCCGATCGCGCCGGGATCCACGAGCGGCTCGTCGCCCTGCACGTTGACGACGACGTCGCAGTCGAGCGACGCGGCGACTTCGGCGAGTCGATCGGTGCCGGTTTCGTGGGTGGCCCTGGTGAGCCGGACCTTGCCGCCGAAATCGTTGACGCGCGTCGCGACGCGCAGATCGTCGGTCGCGACGATGACCTCGGACACGACGCGCGACGATTTCGCGCGCCGGTACACGTGCTCGATCATCGGACGGCCGTCGAGATCGGCGAGAACTTTTCCGGGGAACCGTGTCGAAGCGTATCGGGCGGGGATGACGGCGACGATTCTGAGCGGAGGAACCGAATCGACTTTTGAACCAGTCGATACAGGGTGCACGACGAATAATAGCACACCCGGAAAGTGGCCGTGTTACGATCGAAGACGCAACAGTTGCTCATGATGAACCCAAAGCGAACGGCGACGATCGTTGTCGTCGGTGGCGCACTGCTCGCGTGGCTTGCCGGCGCGGCGACGTCGAATCGCCCGATCGAGCCGGCGCCCGTGATCGCTATTCCCACGATCGACAACAGCGGTGTCGCGCTCGAGAAGGAAATCGCGCGCCTCCACGAACGCCTGCGGCCGACCGCCACACCGGCTCAGTCGAATCGTAATCTCTTCTCGTTCCGCTCGGCTCCGGTCCGTGCGGTTCCGGCGTCGAGTGCGCCGAGTGCGCCGGCGGCTCCGGCGCTCGTCGAGGCGCCGCCGCTGCCGCCGCCGTTGCCGCCGTTGAAGCTGGTTGGTGTCGCCGAGGACCCCGGCGCCGACGGACCGGCGCGCACCGCGATCGTCGTCGGCGACGGGCAGCTCTACACGGTCAAGGAAGGGGAGAACGTTACCGCGCGCTATCGCGTGACGCGCATCTCCGCCGATGTCGTCGAGTTGCTCGATCTCAACGACAACTCGCTGCGACGGCTCGCGCTTCGCTGAACGTTTGTCCGTAGCCATCATCATCAACCCCATCGCCGGCGGCGCCCGGCCGGCCGTGGCCCGGACCAGAGCGCAGCTCGCCCTGACGATCGTCGATCAGCACGGCGATCCGGCCGAAGTCTTCGTCACCGAAGGTGTCGGTCACGCGCGCGACCTGGCCAAGGCGGCGGTCGGCCGCGGCGCGCGCCTGGTGATGGCGTGGGGCGGCGACGGCACCATCAACGAGGTCGCCTCGGCGCTGGCCTTTGACGAAATCCCGCTCGGCATCATTCCCGCCGGCTCCGGGAACGGACTGGCGCGCGAACTTGGCGTGCATCCGCGTCCTGAACGCGCAATCGCCGATGCCCTGGCGGCGGAGCCGAGGCCGATGGACCTCGGCGAAATCGAGGGGCGCCTGTTCGCGAATACCGCCGGCGTCGGATTCGATGCCCACATTGCCTCGCGTTTTGCGGCCTCGCGTCGTCGCGGCTTCCTAGGCTACGCGGGCATCACCGCCCGCGCGCTGGCCGACTACGCGCCGCTGACGTATCGCATTACGACGCAGAGCGGCACGGAAGACGTGCGCGCGGTGCTCGTGACGATTGCCAACTCCGCGCAGTTTGGAAATGGCGCGCTCATCGCGCCAGGAGCCAAGGTCGATGACGGGGTGCTGGATCTCGTGGTGGTGGAGGAGCGATCCCGATTCGCGACGGTGTGTCAGGTCCCGCGGTTGTTCAACGGCACGGTGGGCCGGATTCGCGGCTGCACGATTCGGCAGATCGAGCGCGTCACCATCGAGGCGGACCGGCCAATGACCTTCCACGTGGACGGAGAGCCCGTCACCGGCGGGACCCGGCTCACCGTGCGCGTTCATCCGGGCGCGCTCCGTGTCGCCGTCAAACCCCGCCACTGACGGAAGGCTCAATGCTCACTGAGACTTGAACCTTGAGCCTTGAGACTTGAAAGTTTGTCAGAGGCGGATGAGCCACGCCTCTCGGATGGCTGGCACGCGGCGAAGCTCTTCGACTGCGGCGTCCAGCGTGCGGGACGCGCCCGCATCCTCATCGACATTCACGACGCCGATCGCGCCCGTGTCGCCGCGACCGAGCGCGAAATTGGCGATGTTCACGCCGTGGCGGCCGAGGATGGTGCCGACCTCGCCGATGACACCCGGTTGATCGTCGTTGGCGATCATCAGCATCGTGCCGCCGAGCGGGGCCTCGACCTCGACGCCGCGTACCGACACCAGCCGGGGGCTGTTCGGCTCGAAGACGGTGCCTTCCACCCAGCGCTCCCCGGCGTCGGTCCGGAGTTTGATCGAGAGCAGGCTCGTAAAGTGGCGCGACCGCGAGCTGCGTGACTCGACGATGTCGATGCCACGGGCCCGAGCCGCGGCGCGCGCGTTCACGATTGAGACACCGCTCGACAGGATCGGCCGTAGCACGCCCGCCGCGGCGCTGGCGGCAATCACATCGACACCTCGGCTCTCAACGAGCGCGCCGTAGTAGCGGACGCCCAGTTCTTCGATGCGTGCCGTGCCCATCTGCGAGACGAGTCCTGCCAGGTAATCCGAAAGCCGAATCCACGGCTGCAGACGCTGAAGCTCCTCGGGGTTGATCGACGGGAAGTTCACGGCGTTCCGCACGATGCCGTCACGCAGGAAATCACGGACGGTGGCAGCCGTTTCGGTGCCGACCAGCTCCTGCGCCTCTTCGGTCGAGGCTGCAATGTGCGGTGTCGCGATCACCTGCGGCAGTTGGGCGAGCGACCAATCCGATGGAGGCTCTTGGTTGAAGACATCGAGCGCGGCGCCGCCGACGATGCCGCTCTCGATGGCTCGTCGGAGGGCGTCCTCGTCAATCAGCTCGCCACGTGCCGTGTTGATAAGTCGAATGCCCGGCCGGCAGCGCGCGAATCGTTCGTCGTTGAACAGGTGTCGGGTCTCGGCCGTCGCCGGCAGGTGCAGTGTCAGGTAGTCGGCTGTGGCGCACAGGTCGTCGAGCGTCATCAGCGCGACGCCCAGGCCGTTCGCAATCTCCTTGGAGATGTAGGGATCGTGCGCGGCGAGCTCCATCCCGAAGGCGCGCGCGCGGAGCGCGACCTCCTGGCCGATTCGTCCAAGGCCGGCGATGCCGAGCGTCTTGCCGCGAAGCTCGGTGCCGAGAAACTTCTTCTTCTCCCACCGCGCGTCCTTCATCGCCCGGTCCGCGGCCGGCACCGCGCGCGCCAGCGCCAGCATCAGCGCACACGCGTGTTCCGCGACGCTGATGCTGTTGGCACCCGGTGCGTTGACGACGAGCACGCCGCGCGCGCTGGCCGCCGCCACGTCGACGTTGTCCACCCCGGTGCCGGCTCGCGCGACGATTCGCAGGCGCGGCGCCGCCGCGATCAGCTGGGCATCGACCTTGGTGGCGCTGCGGACCAGCAGCGCGTCGGCGTCCGCCAGATCCGCTGCGAGCGCCGCAGGCGTTCGCCCCGGACGCGCATCGATAACCCATCCCGTTTCGGCCCGGAGCAGGTCCAGGGCGGATACCGGCAGATCGTCAGCGACGACAATCTTCATTGGTCGGGTGGGTCATGTGGATCGGGTGGGTCGGTTAGGTCATGTGGGACGAGTAGGCGTGTGGTCGACCTGCCAGACCTATCTTTCCTACCCGGCTTTCCTCGGTCCGATGCTGCGGAGGTAGTTCACGACATCCCAGATCTGATGGTCGGTCAGCTTCGGGCTATACGCGCGCATGCCAGCGGTCTTGATGCCTCCGTGGATGGCCGTGTAAATCTCGCCGTCCGTCGATCCGTGCTTCCAGTCCGCGTCCGTTAGGTCGGCCGGCTTCGTCTTCAGAGTCTCCGCCATCTTGCCGTCGCCTTTACCCGTCGTGCCATGACAGCTGACGCAGTTCTTTTCGTAGAGCTCCTTGCCGGCCGCGATCGACGTGGCGTCGGCGGCCACTGGATTCTTCATCTTGGCCGCGTCCATGTGCCGATGCGCGCCGCCTTCTGTCGGATGCTGATGATCCTGTGGACCGCGCGCCGCGACCGACACCGCGAGGACACCGCCAACCGCAACTGCCGCGAACGCGTAGGTGAGAGTGCTGTGGCGCATCGATCGAAACTCCTTTGCTACAGTATAATCCGTGGGTTTTGGTCGGCGCGGAATCGCCGCTGTCGACGCGCCCTGCTGTGGTGCAAACCGCTAAAACATTCAGAAGTCTGTATCACAACGGCGTAAACGCGGCGACTTTTCCACAGGGTTTTCCACAACGTTGGC
>Ga0068863_100003999_pt1 | contig 14556 bp, 20 predicted proteins | sample KBSSwiS62_FD_66596 | JGI IMG/M metagenome (GOLD analysis project Ga0068863, IMG submission 66596) | Switchgrass rhizosphere microbial communities from Kellogg Biological Station, Michigan, USA - KBS Switchgrass S6-2 | ecosystem: Host-associated > Plants > Roots > Rhizosphere > Soil ...
AGCCCCTCCGACTCTCAAAACCACAGCACCAGAAGGATTTCTGGTGGGCGCGACAGGGATTGAACCTGTGACCCCACCCGTGTGAAGGGTGTTAAACGATGAGCAGCGGCAGTTTTTCGTCAACACAAGACGGAACGTCCGGCGACCAGATCGCGAACATATCAGCATCTGCTGACCATATGCTGACCACGCCTGTTCCCGAGGCGTTCTGGCAGCCCGATATGATCATCTACCACGACCGATGCGCGGACGGAATAGTCGCCGCCTGGGCATGCTGGAAACGATGGGGCGACGCACCCGAATACCGGGCGGCGAACTACGGCCACAAGCCGCCGGAGGATGTTGCCGGCAAGCACATCCTGATCGTCGACTTCTCCTGGCCAGCCGACGAGCTGCTCGCGATGACGCGAGCCGGCGCGAAGTCGATTATCATCCTCGACCACCACAAGACGGCCGAGGCAGCGCTTGATGGCGTTCGGTTCCGCGAGAGTTCACCCGGGGCGGTCAGCGCTGGCGATGTGAGCGGACTGCTGCTTGACCTTCGCGACCTGCAGATGCCGCCCATCCTGGCGATCTTCGACATGGAACGCAGCGGCGCGCGCATGGCATGGGACTTCGTGCAGCCGTTCTGCGCCCCACCGCGGCTGGTTCAGCTTGCTGAGCGCTATGACCTGTGGCGCTTCGAGCCAGGCACACGGGACCATGCCGAAGTCCTGCACCTCACCATCCAGGCGGCGCCGATGAGGATCGCCATCATGGAGCAGCTCTACCATCAGCTGGAGGACGGTGACGGTCCGCTAATTGAAGGCTCCGCAATCTACGACTGGCGCGCCCAGCTCGTCGAGGAGATCGCCAGCCGCGCGCATCTGCGCACCGTTGCCGGCGTCGAGGGAGTGATCTCGGTCGAGTGTCCGTACTCGCTCGTTTCGGCGGTCGGTCACCACCTGCTCGACAAGCACCCAGCCGCGCCGTTCGCCGCCATGTCGGTCACCGGCGAGCATGCAGTCACCTGGTCCCTGCGTAGCCACGACGATCGCGCGGATGTCAGCGAAGTCGCCAAGAGCATGGGCGGGGGAGGGCACCGCAACGCGGCTGGATTTCGCATCGACCGGGCGGGCGAGGCTGATTACAAGCGATGGCGCGCCATCGACCCCGATCATGTGCCAGACGGTACCATCGACAGCCTCGAGACCTGCGCGGCGATGCTAGAGACGTACGGACCGGACTGCTTCCCGGCCAACGAACACGGCCAGGTCCATTTTGCCCGATCCATGATGGACGCGACGGCAGAGGAGATCCGAGCGTACCTCGCCAACGTTTCGAGCGATGGCGCGGGTTCGAGCGAGGCGCTGGTGAAGGTAGTTCGCGAGAACGATGCGGTGAGCGCCGTCGACACCTTCCAGGGTCGCGTTCAGCCTTGGCTGCTGGCCTGCTTCGGTGAGGTGATCGCCGGCGACCGCGAGGAGCGCAACCACCGCTTCCTAGAGGAGGCGCTCGAGCTTGTGCAGTCGCTCGGCTGCACTGAAGGCGAGGCGCACCAGCTGGTCGACTACGTGTACGGCCGTGAGATCGGCCAGCCGATGCAAGAGGCCGGCGGTGTGATGGTCACGCTTGCCGCCCTCTGCCTGGCTAACAGACTCGATATGTACGCCGCAGGTGAGACCGAGCTGGCGCGCGTCTGGACCAAGGTCGAGGCGATCCGGGCAAAGCAGGCGGCGAAGCCGAAGCACTCCCCCCTGCCAGAGCATGTCGAACCAGCCGCATCGGATGAGCCGGTTAGTGGACGGCCGTGCCGCTTCGTGGACTGCCCTCCCGGCTTGTTCCGGTGGCAGGGATTGCTGTGCTTCAAGAGCGAGTACTCCACCAAGGCCGGCCAGCCGGATGCCTACTGCGTCGATAGTGGCGAATATTTTTGGGGCGGCACAAACGGCGACTTGGATGCACGTCGGCAGCTGATTGTCACCCCATCAGCGCCCGCCACCCAAGCGCCCGACGGCTACGCTTCGGCATTCTACGAGGTCGCCAAGCTGCTCGACATCGGAGCCCGGGCTGACAGCCCAGCGAATGTGTGGAGGCGGGAGATGCTGCCGCGGCTCAAGGCGTTGCTCGACAAGCCAGCTGTCGTGCACGCTGCGGTTGAGGAGATTGCCGACGAACGCCGGCGGCAAGTCGATATCGAAGGTTGGACGCCGGAGCACGACGACAAGCATCGGTTTGACCACGCACTCCCACGTGCCGCCGCCTGCTACGCGCTCGCCGGCCTTGGCGGGAGCGGGCCATTCTGGATCAACGCGCTGCAAGTACCGCATCAGGTCTGGCCATATCGGTGGGAGTGGAAGCCCGGTGACCAGCGCCGCAACCTCGTCAAGGCCGGTGCGCTGATCGTCGCCGAGATCGAGCGGCTGGACCGGGCTGCCGCCGTTTCCGAGCAGTCGGCATGAGCGCGGTCATCTCGAGATGCGGCTTCTACCGACTGCGGCTGGATCGCGAGGTGTCGCCCATGCTCGGCGGACCCGTGGCGGCGCTGATAGGTGTGAACCCGTCGACGGCCGACGCGATCGCCAATGATCAGACCATCCGCAAGGATCTGGCTTCGCCGGCGTCCATGGCTGGTCGCGGATCATCAAGGCCAACAAGTTCGCATGGCGCGCCAAGGACGTGCGCGAGCTCGCGCGTGCCGCCGATCCGGTCGGACCTGAGTGCGACGAGTATCTGTGCCAGATCTTCGCCGAGGCCGATGTCATTGTGCCGTGCTGGGGACCGCTGGCGAAGCTGCCAGCCCGGCTGCGCAGCCGATGGCGCGAGGTGGCTGCCATGATGCGCGCGGCTGGCAAGCCGATCCTTTGCTTGGGCACCGCCAAGGACGGCCAGCCGCTGCACACCCTCACTCTCGCCTATTCCACTCCTCTCGTGCCCTGGAGAGAACCCTCATGAGCGAAGTGATCGAGCGGTTCGGCCGCTGGCTGCAGAACACCGGCATGGACCGCGGTCCGGAAGGCCCAGCCATGCGCGCTTACGAGTTGCTGAAGCAGCAAGCGGAACAGATCGCGGAACTGTCGGCCGACAAGGCGCGGCTTGACTACCTGGACCGCTGCAACGTGGCGCTGAACAGGCAGACTGGATCCAACTACCAATGGTCGTTGATCCAGAGCCACAACGTTAACCGGCTGATGCTCGGCCACTACGAAGTCGACCTGCACGACAGCGCGCCACCTTCGCGCGGCGTCTCGTCCTGCAGAACAGCGATCGACCACCGCATGCGCGAAGTGGTAGCTACGCGCCCAAGACCTTCGATCTCACCGATCCCGGCGGAGATCGCGCCCAACTACCGCAACCGCGTTGAGGGCCAGCCGGTTATGGAGCGCTTGCACATGTGGCCGCGTGCTGACGGGGGTACAACTCCATGCGATCCTCGCGGGTGCCGTGAGTGTGAGCGCGAGCGGACATGGAAGGAGGGGCAAACCCGTGGCGTATGAGGTGATGATCCGCTGCGACGTTGAGAAGGGCAATCCTCTGGTCAAGGAGCGCTGCCACAATGACGCACAGGCGAAGAAGGCGCCGATTATGGCGACGAGCGCCGTAAGCCGCGACGCTGTCTATGCGGCCGAGAGGCGCGCGCTCGGTGAGGGGTGGAAGCGGGTTCGGCGGCCCAGTCGTCCGTCGCAGTGGGTCTGTCCCGCATGCGCATCTCGGCCGAGTTGACTCACGGGTGGGGACGAAGGCGATCTACGACCAGCGCAGAAGCCGGTGGTCGGACATGATGAAGCCCGCCGGTGCACCAGCGGGCTTCGATTTGGTCAGGACTGTCGGGGTCGAACCGACGACCCCCGGATCTCGAATCCGGTGCTCTACCAGCTGAGCTAAGTCTCCCGGAACATAGGGGGGCGTAGCCGTCAATCAAGGCCGTCAGTCGGCCTAACTTGGCCCTCACCGGTAAGCCACTGAGCCCTCCATCTTGAGGACAGCAGACGTTCGGCCTAGCGAGTACGCGTGAGAACTGTGGACGCACCTTCCGATCAGGCTAACATCCTGCCAGCGAATCGCGGGGGTTTATGGGCGCCTATGCCATGGTGAGGACCGCTGGAGGTCGGGAGACACGCTCCAGGTATACGCCTCCGGCTGACATATTCCGCACCGACCTTCGACAGATACTCAGCATGTCGAACCGCGGTGAAATGGAGCCGCAGCAGCTCAGTTTTCTGGACCAGGGGAAGGGCGCTGACGCTCGACCAATGCCGATTTGGTGCGCTGGCGATCGGCAGCTTCTCGAACGTAGAGCGATCGCCGTCATCGGGACGCGCAAGGTCAGCGAAGCTGGACGTAAGCGCGCGAGCAGATTTGCGAGGGAACTGGTCGAGAGGGATGTGGTGGTCGTATCGGGCTTAGCGGCCGGCGTGGATGCGATCGCCTTGGGTTCCGCTATTCGCAGCGGCGGTCGGGTCATTGCCGTGATCGGCACCCCCCTGAACAAAGCTTACCCCGCGCAAAATGTGGACATGCAGGAGGAGATTTATCGCTCTCATCTGCTCCTTTCTCAATTCGAGATCGGCGAGCGAACCTTCCCGTCCAGCTTCCCAGCGCGGAACAGGACAATGGCTGCAATTTCTGATGCTAGCGTGATTATCGAGGCGTCTGAAACATCCGGCACACTTCATCAGGCCGCCGAGTGTGTGCGGCTTGGGCGTTGGTTGGGCATTTCCAAGAGTGTGGTCGAGGACCCTGACCTAACGTGGCCAGAGAAGTTCCTCAAGTACGAGAAGTGCGTTGTGCTTGAGAGCACGGGCGACCTGATCGAGCGCGTTTACGGGGGATGATGCGTGCGGTTACATGGACTGGTCTACTACCGCGGCTCCAGCGATGCGTGGACGGATGATTGGCAGGACGACGACTACCGCGCCCGCAACCTTGTCAAAGGACTGAAAGGCCTCCCTTTCGGTGGCCATTGCTCGATCGGTGTGGGAAAGACCTCGTACGCCATAGATAACACTCCGCAGGGCCGAGCGAACGCGACCATGGCCGCGGCGAGAGCAATTGCCGGGAAGATTCAGGTTGCAGGTTACAAGAAGGTGGCGGTCATACCCGTTCCGTCATCCAAACATACCGACCCAGACGGAGATTTCGTGGGGCTGAAGCTAGCGCGGCAAATCCATGAACTGGTAGCAGGTTTTGTGGCGACCCCGCTGCTCTACTTCAAAAATGAGATGCCGAAGAGTGCCGATGGGGGAACCCGAAACCCATGGGTGATCGAGAAAAATCTGCGCCGCGACAAGCGGCTGAGCCTACCTAATCGCGCAGTTTTGTTAGACGATGTATGTACCACCGGTGCGCATCTGAAGGCGGCTGGTCGCTACCTCGCGAAGAAAGGCGTGGTAGTAGAGGATGCGTTTGTTGTCGGGCGAACTGCGCAGGAGCGACCGGCGCAGATGTTCAAGGTAGCGATGGAAGAGATGAGTACCCAGGTCGGCTTTATGGATCCGTTCGGATGAACAAGCGTACACTGGCCCGAGCCGCCCACGTGGCGCGGCGGTTTCAATTCGCGGCCAGCTGCAGTCTCCAGAGTGGCGATCTTACAAGTGTCCTTCGAGAAGGGCAGGAATTGGCTAACCTTCTTGCCGACTTGGGAGTGGCGCCGAGGGAGACGGGCGGCGTCAGCTCGCTCGGGTGAGACTCGCAACTGACGATACAGGAACATATATAGAACGCGAACAGCCGAGGTATCGGCGATTCGCGACGAGGTTCCATGATGACGCCCAGCCATAAGAAGGAAGTGATTGCGAATGTCTGCCGTGAAATCGGCCGCATCGCTGATGGCGGGGGCACTTTCCAAGACATCACCAAAGGTCCCGACTTCCGCGCCTTCACACCTGCACCGCAAGATCCCCGCGGTGGTGATCGCGGTCGGACGAAGGTAGGGGGGGAGCGTGGTCCGTTCGGCCGTTGGCTGGTCCGCCAGCCGGAAGAGGGCTTCCGTGCCGCGTTGATCCGAGCAGCTAAGGCCGATCGCAAGTTCCCCTTGGACGGCGATGCCGACGCGGCGCGCGCCAGGCTGAACGAGTGCGGCGCCGAGGGCGACATGTTCGAGGCGCTTGATGACGCCGAACTCGACTGGGCGAGCATCTGATGAGCAGCCTTGCGACGAGGAGCACCCGGCGTCGCGCCGCAGCAATAGCCTGGCAACCCATATCGAGACTGCCCCGAGCGCCGGAAGGCCACGATTACGTGATCTGGATCAAGGGCTGTGGTGCTCGGTCTGCGCGGTGGTTACCGGAGTCGTCGGCGTGGCTAGCTGGCGGCCAGGTCTTCGGTAAGCTGCACGCGTCGCACTTTGTGCGGGTCAATGAGCCAGATGAGCCCGGCGCATGATACGTCTTGCGAAATTCCAGGGCGCTACTTGACCTGAACCGTGAATTCCTGCAACCAGATTGCATCTACTAAAAGCAAGAGGGTTCGATGCCTAATCCGTACCAAGAGATCCTCGACGATGCCTTTGACGCCGGCACGGACTTGAATGTGATCCGCGGTGTAAGCGAGGGCGTCCTGCTTGCTGATCTCACGTTGGAGAGCCATCCGTTCCTTCGATCTCAGGTCGGGAAGGACCTGCGCGGACACCTCCGCCGATCGGCGATCCTCTATAGGCTGCACGGGATGTGCGCGGCCGGTGATCTGCCGTTTTCATCTACGATGTCGAAGATGCCGAAGGGTAATTGGCATTGGGTTGAGTTTCGAAGCGGGAACGTGGTGGCGCATGTATGCCGAACCGATGGGCCGGATCTATTCCCTGTCGATACGCCGACCCGCCAAGAGGATCGGCATACGAACCAAGGTGACCTGTTCTTGGATAAGTCGAACGTGGTGCCATTAAGAGGGTTAACCACTTGGCTGATGTTTGGCGCCGGTGACGGAGGAGCTTTGGCGCACCTCTGTTGGGGCATGCCGCGAGCCAAAGAGAACGATTGGTTGGCGCGGACCAATATCCTAAGGCGCGCCGCGCACAGCGAATCAGAAGCGAAGGTTGAGAGCCCATCGCCGTCTGTAGTGCTGAAGTTCAAGTCTCACATCGAGGAAAGCCTGAAAGATAAGGACGATAAATCGGGAGACGGCGATCTCCCAGCTTAAAGTGTAACTAGGGCGGTCCAGAAGATGAATATGAGTACGAGACGGGACCAAACGCGGTCCTTGCTGAAGCCGATCCCGGAAAGGATTAAGGAGGCAAGGGAGGCTCGCGGCTACACGCTTGAGGCGTTTGCGCTTGCCTTGGAGAAGACACGCCAAGCTGTTGCGCAATTTGAAACTGGGCAGAGTGCGCCCAGCAGTGAAACCCTGTCGCGGATCATCGCGCTTACTGAGCAACCTCCGGCGTTCTTTTTTTCGGCACCTCGACGTCCGGGAAATGTCGGCACCATCTTCTGGCGCAGCCTTAAGCGGATGGAGCAACATCATCGCCGACGAGTTGGCAAGCGGCTGCAGTGGGCGGCAGACCTTGTCGCTTTAGCCGATGAGTTTATCGAACTGCCAGGCGTTGATTTCCCACACATGGACATCGACTCTGATCTGCTTGATGACGATGACATCGAAGAGGCGGCGGAACTTCTGCGAGCTCATTGGGGGCTCGGTACTGGTCCAGTTGGTGATCTCGGCTCACTCTTGGAGGCTAAGGGCGTCATCATCGTCCGTGAATCTGTGCGATGCTCGGACATGGATGCGGTTTCGTGTTGGATAAACGGGCGTCCATTTGTGCTGTTGTCTGCTGAGGTGGAGGGCGGGCCCAGAGATCTGTTCAATTTGGCGCACGAGTTGGGGCATCTACTCTTGCACGCATTGGTAGACGTTTCTGATCGTAACCTAAAGGCAATCGAACGCCAGGCCGACAGGTTCGCTAGTGCTTTCTTGATGCCCCGAGAGGCTTTCGCAAGGGAGGTTTTCGGAACCTCACTCGATTACTTCAAAACTCTTAAGAGGCGCTGGGGTGTATCCATCGCTGCGATGGTCTACAGGTCGAAGGACTTGAACATCATCACTGATAGTCAGTATTCCTATCTGTTTCGACAGATGAGCATACAGAGAATCCGTAAGGTGGAGCCTCTCGATAACGCGTTCCAAGTAGCGCGGCCGCATGTGCTCGGCGAGGCAATTCGTATGTTGGTCGATCACGGTGTCTGCACTCGTTCGCAGATTGAGCAGCGGCTCGCCTTGAACCTCCGGGACGTAGAAAGCCTGTGTGGACTACCGGAGGGTTTCCTCGACACGAAGGTCGTTCCAATGAAGTTTAGGGCCGAGAATGCGAATGACTGACGGCCGTTGGCGATCTGACTCAGATGGTATCCAGAAAGAAGGTGTAGAGGATTGCATCTTTGTCGCTCGACGCGCATCCATGATGCTCCTCAATGCTAAACTAAACGCTTCTAAACGCGGAGGAAGTATCCGCGACTGTTACAACATCTGCAGGCACCAGGAGGCAACTTCCATGCGAACCGTGATCACCTTAGATGATCTTCGCCGCAAGATAATCGAGGAGGCCATGGGCGAAGCAAAAAGTCCAGGCGTCACGACGATCGCGCATTTGCTTACAATCTCGCGGCTCCCAAGCGGCTCAGTCAGCGCCGCCGGGGCAAATTGGGAGGCAACGGACCGAGCTGGCAACGCGTCCGTTTTGGCCGCGATCGCGAAGGCCCAGGGGCTTTACGATCTATATTGACCTCGAGGTGATCAGAAGGTCGCCGATACGGCGTAATGGAGTGATAAGTGTCGCTAATCAACATACCGTCGCATGCAGAGAAGGGCATGGCGGTGGTGTCGAGCTATCTCCAGTCGATTAAAATGGGTGCATTGGATCGACCGATGTTCCGCGGCCACGCGTCCAAGGACTGGGAGTTGAAGTGCTCAGCCTTCCGCGAAGGGGCGGTAGGTATCGGCAATTCTTGGCAGCTTGAGGCTTGGATCCAATTGGCTCGCCGCTTCGTGCCCGAGGTGCCGAGAAGTCCGCTACGGTACCTAGTTCTCGCTCAACACTACGGAATCCCAACTAACCTCCTAGATTGGACCAGCAATCCGCTCATCGCCTTATTTTTCGCCAGCTTGGAAGAGAAGGACGGCAAGGACGGTGTTGTGTTGAAGGCCAAGCCAATCTTCTTCAACCCAAGAGACGACCTAGCAGCGGACGACTTGTTTGACCCTCCATGGGCGCCGGTGCTTATTGATGCAGCAACGATGAACACTCGGTCACTCGCTCAAGACAGCTGGATGACGCTGCACTCCAGAAACGAAGAACCCATAACTACCGACGAGGTATTCGTCATCCGAGCTGCGGACAAACCAATTGTGCGAGCCGCCCTCGGTACGTTCGGAGTGTCTATGGAACGAGTATATGCCGACCTTGGAGTGGCGGCAGCACAGTTCCGCGAAGGCCTCGCTGAGGAGCGCACGTTTCAGAACTACTTCCAAGAGATCGTAGCCGACAACAGGAGGTGAAAGGCCTCAACTCTCGATATCGATCACGATGGCTAATTGCCTTCTCACCCATTGCCTCGAAGAGCAGACAAGAAGGGCGCTTCGACCTAAGTCACTGCGCCCTTCCAATCACCGCGCCATACGCTCCGTTAGCTTACCTCGGTCCAGATCGGTGAGGTGAGCACTTTTGAGAGTTGTCCACGCGATCGCTGCAGCCAGCGGGCAAACTCCGTTACCGGCGCCCCTGGTTCGCTCCACCCGATCGGCCACCCCATCACATGCTCGTGGAACCGCGGGTTGGAGATCAGGCCTGCTAGCGATGAGCCGGTCCCATGCTGAAAGCTCAGCCGGACCTCGGGCAAAGATGGGCGGTTCCGAGCCCGTGCCATCTTCAGCCCCAAGCTGCGTACCGCCAGGAACATCAACGTCCACGACCTCGAAGCATTGCTGAGGGAGTACTGGCCGCCGCTGCCCTCCGAGATGCAGGCGGGCTTTACTACCGTCAGGCCTTTCGGTCCTGCCATCACATCCGGAAAGTACCCGGCATCCGAAGCGGTCGGCGTGGGCCAGAATGAAGAGTCGGCGACGCCGGTGGCTACCGCCAGCTTCTCGCGCCGTGAACAGGCCCGCCTTTGTGCTGTAACCCAAGTCGCGTAGCTCTCCGGCGACCTCGGCAAATCCCAGATCGATGTGGCCTTCGACGTTTTCGCAGAAGACCCACTCGGGTCCGACTTCGTCAACGATCCGGGCGACGTCTGGCCAGAGGTGGCGCGGGTCGGCTTGGCCCAGGCGTCTGCCAGCATTGCTGAACGGCTGGCATGGATAGCCGGCAGAGACGAGATGAACTCGGTCGCGCCACGGTCGGCCGTCGAACGACTTGAGATCGTCCCAGACAGGCGCCTGTGCCAGGGCCTGGTCTTCCATCCGGGCCACGAGGGTTGCCGCAGCATGGGCCTCCCGCTCGACGTAACCCACAGTCCGATAGCCGCGCTCGGCAACGTGGATCCCGAGATCGAGACCTCCGTAGCCGGCACATAGGGATATCCCGCGCAGCTCGTGCGCGCCGAAGGCATTGGGGGCGTGTAAATCCACAAGGTAGAGCTCCTATCGCCGCTCGGTGGCGGTCGGTTGGGGGCTCGATGGCCTCAGGGAGTTGTAAGCGCCGCAGCGGCGGCACTTGATCTGGATTGCGCCGGCGATCGCCCCGTCTGCCGCTTTGAACAGAAGGGCGCGGCAAGATCCGCAGTGTTCAGGCTTAAGCATAAGGTCGCTGCGACATGCAAGCGACCGATCTTCCATAGACTCCATGTAGTGTGCTGCTCATACAAGCCCCGCCCTGTCAGGGCAGCGGGGCGTTAGCGGCTAGGCCAGCCGCGCGTGACGAGTTCGTGCTCGTCGGTTGCCGTGTTGACGCACGGCACCCCCGCTCCGGCCTAGTGACGGGATTTTACCGTCTCTACTGCCGTTCGGACGTGTCTTGATGGTGGTGAGGTCTACATCGCCAAATTTGGCGAGAGCAGCACCCGAAACCCGCAGGCTTCTGAGGTTTAGAGGGGGTGATCCGATCTTAAGCGCACCACCCTAATTACCGTCGGTGCCGGATACTACGGCGAGCCCGGCATCGATCAGCGATTGGCCCCACTGCCGCACCTGCTCTAGCCGCAGGGTGTTGCCGGCGAACTGATCGTACTCGGCGCGGGTGAGCACCACGGCATCGGCACCGGGTCTGTCACCACGTGCGGCAGCGTCAGCTTGGCTTGCGGCTCCGGTGTCGCTGGCCGGACTTCTAGCGGCGCCTCCGGAGTCGTGCTGCAAGCGGCGAGCATCAGCGAAGCGAGCAGCGGCGTCACGCGCCGCGGCGAGATCCTGTTCAGCATTGTCTGCCCTTTCGGCAAGTTGGCGGGAGTGAGCTTCGGTGGCGAGACGGGCGGCCTCGGCGGCGGTAGCTGCTGCGACCTGGGCGGCGCGCACGTTTTCCTTCGTGGTGCGGTGCGCGTCACGCTCGGCGATCGACTTGGTTTCCCAGCGATCGGACAATGCGTAACCGGCGCGGCCCCAGAACAGCAGGCACGCACAGGCAACGATCAGCAGCACGCACGTGGCGCCCAGGACCTTGGCGATGAGCGCGAGCGGCGGCGCGGTCACGGCCGGGCCCGCACGATCGCCACGCTGTTCGGCGCCGCCTCGGCGACCGTCACCAGCTTGGCCTTCTGCTTGGCCGAGCGCCAGGCGCGCCAGCCGGAAACCACCACCGGCACGACGATGGCGAGCACGGTGGCACCATCGCTCGATCCCAGCCAATCGATTATCCCGCGCAGGTCGCGCGCACCGATCAGCTTCACAAGGATGGGCAGCGCGGCGGCGATCACCAGAATGTCACGCAGGATCGTGCCGCCGGCCGAGGCCGCCTGCGACGGATTGATGACGAGAGGCTTGCTGTCTTCGGACATGGTCGATCTCCGCTCAGAGGTACGGGCGCAGGCGCGCGGCCAAGTTATCGGCGGTGAAGCTGGGCGCGGTGCCGGTGAGGCAATACTGGCGCTCGCGGTTGCGACGGCGGGTCAGACCGGTGACGGGCCGCAGCACGCCGCCGACCCGCGCCTTATCCCAAGCGAGCAGCGCGTCGCACATGCCGCGGACATCGCCCGACCTGGCGCGCTTGGCGGCGGTCGAGCCGCACCAGGCGCCCGGCCCAACGTTGTAGGCGAAGCTCACCGCAGCCACGATTTGATATGGCTGCCGCGCCTTGTCGAAGGGCGTGCAGGTCATCACCGCGCTGGCATGAGTGACCAGCTCTGTCTCAAGCATGGCCGTGCACTGCGCCTCGGTGAACTTCTGCCCCTTGGCGATCGGCTTGCCCTGGTAGCGCGTGATGCCGTCGCAGGCAGTACCGACGCCGGCGATGTCGAGGTAGCCGGTCAGGTATTGCTTACCGCCGACGTGCAGGACCTTGGCGCTGCCATCGTCAGCAATCGAGACGTCGACCGTACGGCCGCTCTCTTCTTTTGGCACGAGCGCGAACAGGGCACCGGCAGCAATAACACCAACGACGGCAGTGAGCGTGCCCGGCCGAGGCGCGGCAACGCGCGAGGCTCCCGCGCCGATGCGCGGTGCCTGGTCAGTTCCAATCATGTCAGATCCTTTGTTGAGGCCGCTTACGGCTTGATGTTAGGGCCTAAGAAGGCGTCGACGGCCGCACCAAAGCGAACGCGAGCCTTCTCAACGACCTCACTTTTGGCGATGCCGATCAGGCTTGCGCCGGCCGCGCCGATGCCGATGCCGGTGATCCCGGCCGCGAGGAGGTCCAGCTGGTGCGCTTGGACCCACAGCACGGCGACAAGGAGACACAGCGCAGTGATCGCGACATCGAGCGTCCACTGCGCCCGGCCCTGCGCCTGTAGGCCGATGACGACCCGGGTGATGATGACGGCCATGATGCAGACCACCATGGGTCCAGCCACGAAAGGATAACCACCGATCCACCAGATGACCGGCTCACGCGATGCAGCTGCGCCCATAGCTGCGGCCCCCAGAACCGCCAGTGCCCTTACCGCAGGCATACGGCTGCCAGCGCAGCGGTGAAGCTTAGGACGACGACGAGGCCGGCTCGGACGAGCGCCGGCCAGCGGCTCCACATGTCGACAGGTAGAGGTGCCTTGCGCAGCTGGTGCTCGACTCCCGGTTCGCCCAGGATCGCCAGTGCCATCCAGGCGATACCGCAAGCCATCGCGATCGGGTCGAGCCAGCGCTGCGCCATGACTACCCGGGCGGTCGTAGCGGGATGCTCCGGGTTCCAACCCCATAGGACCATCGCACCAGCGCCACAGCGCAATGTGAGCCCCGACGCCGCGAGCAGCAGGATCACCCGATAGATCGTGACGGGATCCTTGGGATGGTCATAGAGGCGCTGCATCCACACCCGGCGCGCCTGCTTGCCCGCCATCATCGCGCCCAGGAAGAACGACGCGGTCATAACGAACAGGTTGAAGGTGAACAGCGTCGTGTCGTTGTTGAAGCTGTTCGGCATCGGGCTTGCCGAGCCAGCTTCAACCGACTTGGCGACAAGGCTGCTCGCCGCGTCAGCGAGGAGGACGAAGCAAGTCACGCCGCCTGCGCCTCCCGCGCGTTGTCGTTGGTGGGGAGGCGAGGCAGATCGAGCGCACTGATGGGCGTCGGCGTGCCCAAAAGCCGTTGATACATGGTCCGGATCGCCACCTGCGTCCCCGCGACAATCCGCTTTGCGTACTCCGCCGCGCCGTTGCGCGAAGGGTGGCTCATATCGGAAGTCAGCAGGTAGATGCTGCTGCCTGCCGTACCCGAGTAGAACCGGGCATCTTGGGAAGCGGTGACAGCTCCCGTCCAGCTTACCGCGGCCGAGCTTTGCGTGAAGGTGACCGTGCGTGTGCTGCCGTCGGAGAAGAGCACGGTATAGGTGCCCGAGTTGCGCAGCCAAGGCGTTGCCAGCGTGCCGCTGGTTGCCCCAGACAAGCCGGCATTGAACGCCACCTCACCACCCACCCCGGTAGTCCATTGGCCGCTCGGATCGGTCCTGTTCGGGACGAAGGCCATTAGTGGGTCATTGAGGCTGTTCATCCCCGCCAGGCAGGCATTCTCGGCAGCCAGATTGTCCGCATCCCCACGTAGAAAGGGGGTGGAGTTGTTACCGACCATGATGATCGGGACGCCGGGGTTCTGCGTGCGAAGCGCCGCCAGGCCGGACGCCGCGTTGGACTGAACCGTAGTGTAGTTCTGCCCCGCATAGGCGTCGTTGACCGAGCAGATCGTGTAGACGATGTCGGGCTTGTAATAGGTCAGGTTCGCGTCGCCAGCGACCATCCGCTGGTCGAGCCGGAGCAAGCCGTTGCCCTGGTGATTAAAGCCGGTGCCACCCACGGCCGATACGGTCATGTAGCCGCCTTCCAGGTCGCCCAGCTGCTGGAAGATACTGTCCTCGTAGTTGCCGCCCAGCGGGTTGCTGGCATCGGCAGCGGGCCAGACGTTAGACTCGCCATAGCTGTCGGTGACGGCCGACATGTGGATCGCTTCGGACAGGTCGACCGGGAAGAAACGGCCTATGGTATCGGTGTAGGCACCGACCAGCGTGCCGCC
>Ga0068863_100004001_pt1 | contig 14554 bp, 9 predicted proteins | sample KBSSwiS62_FD_66596 | JGI IMG/M metagenome (GOLD analysis project Ga0068863, IMG submission 66596) | Switchgrass rhizosphere microbial communities from Kellogg Biological Station, Michigan, USA - KBS Switchgrass S6-2 | ecosystem: Host-associated > Plants > Roots > Rhizosphere > Soil ...
AGATTGTTGAGAGTCGCATGTGCAACCTCCTGCTTCAAACCAATAATAATGACCTCAGGATGTAAATAATTCTCAAACAGCCCAATGGAATAGGTAAAACAAGGGCCAATTTCATCCTCAGCTACGTGAATAATATGAAGTCCATATTCCGTGATGTCGTCCAAGGCTTTTTGCTCAGCTTTGTCCGTTGCGGTTCTCATTTGGGCTATTCTTCCTCAACGGTGCACAACAGCGGAAATTCGCGCGCTTTAGCGAGGTTCATCGCCTTTTCGCTCTTCATGTTTGCGATCTCGTAAGGGTAGATACCCGCGATCCCCAAACCTTCATTATGGACCTTGAGCATTATCGTGAAGGCCTCGGGCTCGTCGCGGTTAAAGACATATTGCAGGACAAAAACGACGAATTCCATCGTCGTGAAATCGTCATTGTGCAGCAGAACCTTAAATAGCTTGGGCTTTTCGAGCTTGGTCTCGCTCTCGGTCAGGACCTCGCTGCCGCCGTCTGTGTCTGGAAAGTCAGGCATCACCTGAATTTAATCACAGATTGCCTCGCCAGAGGTAATCAGACGCGGGCCTCCACGGTCGCCTTGCGTTCGAGCTTACCCCAGCCCACGACCGCTCCACGTATCGCGGTAAAGACCGATTTGACCATTACCCAGTACATGACCTGGCGATAGCCGAATCGTTGTATCAACAGCCATCCGAGCAGACTCTTCTGCTCGCTTTTTTCCATCATGAACGCGGCAAACGCACCGAACCAGTCAACCGCCAGGAAAAGGGCGTAATAAAAAATGACTTCATTCAGATTGGTCGGCGTGTGGGCATATTCCTGTTGATGCTCGAGCGATGTTATCAGCGCTCCGCCCAGTGTCCAGATAAACATCAGGTCCATGATCGGCGAGATGAGTGGAAAAAACACCTGAAAGATCCAGACGTTCGGCATCGCGATAAACCCGAGCGTGCCGTATTTTGGGTTAAGCAGCGCATTTTTGTGTTTCCACATGCATTGCAGTGTGCCGTATGACCACCGGAAACGCTGCTTGGCCAGATTTCGCAGACTGTCGGGCGCCTCGGTTAGGCCGATGGCGGCTTCCTCATAACCGATGTGGTAGCCAAGCTTTCGAACCTGAATCGTCAGGTCCTGGTCCTCCGCAAGCGTGTCGGAAGAGAATCCACCTGCCTCCTCTAATACAGTTCGCCGCCATGCCCCGACCGAGCCCGGAACAACCGTGATGCAGTTGAGCGAGGCAAAGGCACGGCGGTCAAAATTTTGCGAGGTAACATATTCGAGAGCTTGCCATTTCGTAACGACGTTAATTCGGTTGCCGACCTTTGCATTGCCTGCTATCGCGCCTATTCGCTCGTCGGCAAACCGGTGCGCGAGCGACGCGATCGTCTGCGAAGTAAAGAGTGTGTCGGCGTCCAGAGCGATCACGACCTCGCCTTTCGCTTTTCGCCATCCAAAATTGAGGGCCTCGGCCTTGCCGCCGTTTTCCTTTGTAAAAATACTTACGCGCTCGTGACTGCCAAATGTCTCGTTCGCGAGCTTGAACGTTCCGTCCGACGAGCCATCGTCGACAACGATGATCTCAAAATTCTCATAGTCCGAGGCCAACAGGCTTTCGAGCGTCCGGACAATGACCTTTTCCTCGTTAAATGCGGGCACGACGACTGAGACCAATGGCTGATATCGCTCTCCAAAATGCTGATACTCACGGCGGCGAGATCGAACGTATTGGGCAAAAGCGAGAATGCCGATAAACGCCATTCGCCCGAGTCCGAGGATTATCCCGATTAAAAAAAGCCAACGCATCAACCACCCGGCAACAGAGACGCCGTAAAATACATACGAGTCGGCACGAGCGTAGAACGTTTGGTCCTGCGGCACCGGCGGCATTGCCTCAGCCTCCGTCATGTTCGCGAGATTGGCGACCGAAGTAAATTGATATCCCCGCGAGCGAAGCTCATGGATCAGTTTTGGCAGTGCCTCAATCGTGGCCGAGCGGTCGCCGCCGCTGTCATGCATTAGCACAATATTGCCGCGTTCCTCGGGCGTTGTGATAGCGACCTGCCTTAGGATCTCGTCTACCATTTGATCGGCCGTGTGCGGTGAGCCGTCCTCGTTCTTAAGTTTCCAGTCGTCGGGGTCGAGGTGCAGGCCGACCGATATATAACCGAGCTTTTGGGCGAGGACCGTTGGGTCGATCTCATCAGGTGTTCGAGGCTCGGCGTCGCCGAAATACGGCGCGCGAAACAGGCGTGTCGAATGTCCGGTCAACGATTCGATGAGCCGCTGTGTCGCATTCAGCTCAAGATCGGTGACCTGCCGCGGGACCTCGGCAAGATTTGGATGCGTGAACGAGTGGTTGCCGATCTCGTGTCCCTCAGCAACTATCCGTTTTATCAGATCAGGATTTGTCTGCCCGTTCTGCCCGACAATAAAGAATGTGGCCTTGATATTCTCCTGCTTTAGGATGTCGAGCACCTTTGGTGTCCATACAGGATCGGGTCCATCGTCAAACGTCAGCACGATCTTGCCCGGCTGGTCGCCGGTACGCTGGATAACGTAAGATGACGGTATCTGACGGTAAACTTGATTTGTGATCAAGCCGGTTGATGTAATGGTCAGGTCGCGCAATCCGTCCTGAGGCTCGGCTACAACCTGCAATATCTCGCCGGTGCCCTGAAAATCAACGTCATAACCGTATTTGATCGTCCTCAGATCATCGACCGGGACAGTCTTTCCGCCCGACCCAAATATCTCCCACAATGACGGGTCCTCGCTGCCCAGTCGCCACAAAGCAAAGCCAGCTACCTTATAGGGTTTGGCGCTCTGGAGCTCATTGTAGGCAGTCGCCGCATCGAGAAACCAGACCGTGTGATCCTTTCCGTCGTCCTCTGTATATTCGAAATAAGGATTTTTTGACACCGGGTCAAACTTGATCTCTGTCGGTGAATCAAGCGACTCTTTCGCGACAAGCAGCGATTCCTGAAACGACGTGGTCTCGGCTTCCTCGCCCTTAACATTGGTCCAGTTATATCCGTAGTTGCCAAAACAGACGATCGTCTTCGCCGGCGAAAGCTCTTCCATCCGTTGCTTCAAAATAGATTCGAACCAATCTTGTCCCGCCACGGGCCCGGCTTCGCCGTCAGACCAGTGTTGGTCATACGCCATCAGCATCAGATAATCGGTTACGCTCGCGTACGCTTTGTAATTCCAATCCGGATTGTCGAAGGGTACCGCTTGTGCGAGGATCAGGCCCCGCTGCTGAAACTCGGCACGCAGTTCGCGCATGAACGTAAAGAGATCGGTCTGGGCCGACGCCGGCACCTCTTCTATATCTATGGTCAATCCGCCGAATTTATATTTTTCAATCGTTTGCAGGACCGACGCGATCAGTTTTTGACGTTGGTCCTCGGTGCTGATCGACCGCACAAGAATGTCGGTGTTCCATTGCTCATTCTTGTAGTTTTGCAGCAGCGGCAGGACCGGCATTTCCGGTTTTGTTCGCTGGATGAAATCAAGGGCGCTTTCGTCGATATCGAGGACGAGTGGATTTTGTTCGTCACCTGAGAGTCTGATCCATTCCGGTACGACCCAGTCAAGATTGTTAATGTTCTGCCGAAGCGAAGCTATGCTCGAGTCGTCCCAATTCACGAAAAAACCTACGGCCAATGGGCTTCCTTCATGTGTGGCGCGCTCGACGGTGCCGTTTTTCTGCGCTTTGAGCAATTCGGCGTTTGCGGCCCGCTCTATCCGCTCATCGTCACGTTTTTTCTGCTCGGCCGTTGCCTTGTCGCCTGTCTGTCGAGCGATCTTCTCCGCCTTGGTCAGGGGCGGACGTTCGGGCGGGTGAAAATTAATGTCGGATTGTTGAGGCAGGGCTGCAACCGGCTTTAGCTTGATCTGCGGCAAGAAGGGGTTGATGAGCACACTGATAACAAAAAAAGTCAGCAAAACCGTCACCACGGTTGCGGCAAGTATACTGAGGTATGACAAGTATGTCTTGCGTTTGCCCTTGGTATCCAGAAATACCGGTTTGAATTTATCAACTGATTCTTCGTTCTTCATCGCTCGGCCAACCCGGGCCAATATTCCGCTCGTTTGGAGTACGACATTACCGGCATTAAGTTTTGCAAAAAAACTTGAGTTCCGCTAGCTGTAACGCCCATCGAACGAAGTTTGATGCGACCATGGCAAACCGCGTTCGCAACCGCCCGGGCGATTTTTATCGCCGCAAGAAAAATATAGACGCGCGTCGCTTTTTTTGTTAGATTTCAAGTGCGCTGTTTACTTAGTATGCAATTCGACAATTTGTTTTGGCCGGGATTTGAAATCCGGCTGTGATTGGTCGTTTTGTCAGCTATTAAAAGGATGAAAAGAGATCAGAAAGCAGCCTCGCCATTTTCCGGCGGAATGGGCTCCCGCGGCGGGCATGCTGCGGCTGCACGGGCAATTTCACACGAGAGTATTGACGTCGTATTTAGCAGCGTCGGGCAAAAGCTGCGCGAGGGGCTCTCGGGCGAGGCTGAGAAGATACTGGTCCGGACGATCGAGGGTTTTGATCACAAACCCGATGACTTGGCAAATCTTAAGCGACTGCTCTCGTTCACGCTCGAGACAGCCGGACGTTACAAAGAGTCGCTAGAGACTATACGGCCGTTCGCCGATGAGGAAAATCTATCCCAACTTGGGATCGAAACACAGGTAAAGGTCGCGACGCAGCTTGCCATCGCTTATAACAACATCGGCGATCAGCCAAAGGCCGTGACGTTTCTCAAGGAAACGCACAAAAAGGCCGAGGAAAACGACCTCAGGCACCTTTTTGGCAGCATCGACAGCGCTCTCGCACGCGTTTATCGCAAGCTCGCCGAGTTTCCCATCTGCCGAGACTACGCGCAAAGTGCGCTCGAACATTTTCGCGAAACTGGCAACTGGCTCGGCATGGCCGAGGCTTACCGCGAGATTGCTAACAGCTATCACCAGGAGGGCAACAGCGAAAAGTCGATCGAGAATTTTGAACTGGGAATCAACATTATCGGTGAAAACTCGGCGCCCTTCATGCTCGGAAAGCTTTACACCGATATGTCCGGTGCGTATTGGTTTTTGCGCCGACCACAGGATGGCATCGCCTGTCTCGAAAAATCGATTGAGTTCTTTGACCAGACCGCCCATGCCCTCAATAGTGTCATCGCCTACAACAATCTCGGCATTCACCTGATGCATATCGGGGAATGGACAAAAGGCGAGGCGATGGTAATGCGCTCGCTCGAGATCGGCGAAAAAGAGGGCTATGTACATGTCGCCGGAATATACGATTCGCTTGGTGAATTGAAGATACTCCGGGATGAACTCGACGAGGCCGAAACGTGGCTCGACAAAGCGGTCGCCTTTGCGGAAAAGCACAAGCACCCGTGGTACACGCTGCAGTCGATGCGCAATCTCGCACGGTGTTATTTGGCGCAGGGCAAATTCAAAAAAGCCATCCAAAAGGCGAGAGAGACGATCGACAGGTCGGGTGCCATTGGCGACAAGCATTACGCAAATATGGCCGGCCTCGTGCTGGCCGAGAGCTATCTGAGCCAGGGCGGAGTTGAGGAATGTGAAAATTCGCTCCGCGTTATCGAGGAAACCGACCCGTCAGCGGACTTTTTTGTGCTAGGCAATATTCAGCGGATACGTGGCTTGGCCGCTATTGCCGATAATGATGTCGAATTGGCGGTCCATCATTTTAGCCGTGGGTTGACCATATTTGAGGCGGCCGAGGATCTGTATCACACAGGACTTCTTCATCATTTACTCGGCACCAATCTCCGGAATTCAGCCAGAGCAAAGCGTCACCTCACATCGGCGTCGGATATTTTTAAGAAACTTGGTCTGCGGACCTATTTTGAAACGGACGCGAAAGAGCTTAAACGGCTCGAAACGGCTCCCAAAGAAGATGGCGTCCAGGGCGAAAGGCGGCGGCGTTCAAATTCAGTCGTTTCACAGCTGCTGACCGTGCGCCTGGCGGAGGCGACCGCATCGCGCGAGCTGCTTTTCCGCGAACTCGTCGCTGTGCTCCAACAAGAGAGCAACGCGAAAAAGATCATTATCGCCCAATTTAACGACCAAAAGCGTCTCTACCCGTTTATCACGCATGGCTACTCGCCGCAGGAGAGCAACGAACTCGTCGGCAAACTTAACGACGCCCAGGCCGCTGGAGACGAAAAATCGTTCTCACGCGCCAAGAACATTTCGATTTTCAACCTTCGCGGCTCGTCGGCGGCATCCCCGGCCGTGTTGCTGATCAACCCGCAGGCTGGAGCAGTATTGAGCGACGACAGTTCGCTCGCACCGCTGCTTCGCGTCGTCGAGCTCGGAATGGATGTCGTCGCCCTTCGCGAAAGGGACAAATCGCTGCCGACCGAACGCGAAACGTCGCCGTATACCTCGAACAGTCTAATGCCCGGCTTTATCCACTCGTCGCCGGCGATGACGTCGCTGGTCGAGGAAGTTTATAAGATACGCTCGTCCGATGTGACGGTGCTCGTGACTGGCGAATCCGGCACCGGTAAGGAACTTGTTTCGCGTGCGATCCATACGCTTTCGAACCGCAAAGACAAGATATTTGTGCCCTTCAACTGCACGGCCGTGCCGAAAGAATTGGCCGAGGGACATTTGTTTGGTTATAAGAAAGGAGCGTTTACGGGGGCGGTCGCCGATTCGCCGGGTACGATCCGTACGGCTGACGGCGGCACCCTTTTCCTGGATGAGGTAGGCGATCTGCCGATCGACGTGCAGCCTAAATTGCTTCGATTTTTGCAGGAGGGTGAGATACAACCGCTGGGCGACAAGAAACCGATGAAGGTCGATGTCCGCATCATCGCCGCGACAAATATGCCCCTCGAGGACAAGGTCGCCGACGGTACATTTCGAGAGGACCTCTATTACCGGCTAAACGTCATCCGCCTTCGCGTACCGCCGCTTCGCGAGCGACGCAGCGAGATACCGCCGATCGTGAACTATTACATCAATCACTATTCGTCGCGGTTCGGCAAGCACAACGTCACCTTTACGCCGCAGACGGTCGATATGCTGATGGTCTGCAATTGGGAGGGCAACGTTCGCCAGCTCTGCAACGAGATACAACGAGTCGTCGCTCGTGCCGTCGATAATGAAGTGATCACGCCCGACCACCTATCGCCCGAACTCAAGCGGAGTGCCCGGCCGCTCACACCTTTCGGACCTGACCCGACGGTAAAACCGATCGCGTCCTACGACGGAACTTTTACGCCGTTTACCAACCTCTCGACGGGCGGCACGCTCGAATCGGCCGTTTCAGAACTCGAGATGCAGCTTATCAAGGGTGCTCTCACACGGCACAACTGGAACATATCGCGCGTCGCCGGCGAGCTCGGCCTCACCCGACGTGGGCTTTATCTCAAGTTGTCGAGATATGGTATCGAGAAGGCGGCTTAACCGACGATCTCTCGCAACTCGCTTATGATTCGCGGCACAGCAGCAAGTACGATGTCGACCTCATCCTCCGTATTGAACCGTCCGAGCGAAAACCGTATCGCACCCATCGCCCTTGAGTAAGGAACGTTCATCGCCTGCAGAACAGCTGACGCCGTATGGTCTAGCGCATTACACGCTGAGCCGGTCGAGACACAGATACCGAGTTCGTCGAGCCGTGCGAGGATCATTTCGCCGTTGGTATCTTCGAACGAAATGCTCGACGTGTTTGGCAGCCGCTTTGCGGTGTCGGCGGTGCCGTTAAGACGAGAATTGGGAATCGTACGAAGAATCTCTTCTTCCATTCGGTCGCGCATCGCCTGGATCTTAGTCATCGGTGACAGATCATTCGCCAACTGCGCCGCGGCTCCTATGCCGACTATCTGGTGAACAGCCTCGGTTCCCGCCCGCTTGCCCCCTTCTTGGCCGCCACCAGTAAAAAACGAACGCAGTTTTACTCCATCGCGAATATATAAGGCGCCGACACCCTTTGGGCCGTGAAATTTGTGTCCTGACACAGAGAAAAGATCGATCTCCGTTTCTTTCAGATCCAGCGGAACCTTGCCGACGGCATTGACGCCGTCGACGTGAAATAGCGCGTCTGACCTCTCCTTTACTATCTGTCCTATCTCCTCGATCGGAAACAAAATGCCCGTTTCGTTGTTTGCGAGCATGACAGAAACGACCGCGGTCTCTGGGCCCAAGGTCGCCATCAGGGTTTCCTTGTCCAAAGCCCCGTACTCGTCGACATCGAGCCATGTCACGCGGTAGCCCAGCTTTTCTTGCCTTTCACAAACCTTTCGGATCGCGTCGTGTTCAACTTTCGTTGTAATAATGTGATTTTTGCCGGTTTCCTCTAGTGCTCCGAGGATCGCCCAATTATCGCTCTCTGTCCCGCACGAGGTAAACGCTATTTCGTGTGCAGAAGCCGCTCCGAGGAGGACGGCGACACTGTCACGTGCCATTTCAATTGCCTTTCGCGTTTCCTGCCCTAACGCGTAGGCGGCCGACGGGTTTCCAAATGAGGCAGTCAAAAACGGCTGCATCGCATCAAAAACCTGCGGAGCGACCGCCGTGGTCGCATTGTTGTCGAAATAGATCATATTGGTTAGAATCGTTCGCGCCGTCAATTTACCATTTGCGCTTTACCAATTACAATTAGCATTACATTGAAAGCGATAATTACCATCACAGAACCAACCGGCCGCCGCTTCACAAAGGATGTGAGCATCGGCAAGACATTTTCCATTGGGCGCGCCAAGGGAAATGATATCGAGCTCAACGATCGGCGCGTCTCGCGCAAGCACGCTTTCATTTTCTGCGACGGCACTGCATTTAAGGTCGTTGACGGCTATCTCGAAAACGGCAAGCTCATCCCCAGCGTCAATCATGTCTTTGTGAATGGCGAGATGAGGAGCGAAATCGTTCTCAAGAACGGCGACATCATCACCATCGGTGAGAGCACACTGGAATATCAAAGCGTCGCGGATGCGCCAATCGAGCCGAAGCCGAAGATCGATGCTCGCCGGACAGGTGAGGTCGTCACCGAACCGGTGGACGAAAGACCAAGCGTGACCTTTGACGATTCACCTCTCGGGCACACTCAGGTACAGATGACCGTGGGAGAGATCATCGGCCCAAGCTCGAATCTTTCGCTCGAGTCGGCGGTTGCAACCCCTGGTGAGATCAAGGACCTGCGGCGTAAGGCGAAGATCCTCGAACTCCTTTTCGAGATGAGCAAGACGTTGGGTACGGTCTTTGAGTTGGAGGGTATCTTTGAAAAGGCGACCGATCTCATCTTTCGCGGCACTCCCGCCGACCGTGTCGTGGCGCTGCTCGCGACTGAGACGGAGGGTGGCGAGATCGTCGACGGCGATCTCTATCAGGTCGGGGCCAAAACTCGCGAGGAGAGCAAGGACCAGGAGACCGAACCGATAACTGTTAGCCGCACGATCACTAAAAAAGTGATGAACGACCGTGTCGCGATCCTGTCGCAGGACGCAAAGACCGACGAGCAGTTTGAGGGCGCCAAGTCGATCGTTTCGCAGGGTGTAAGATCTACGATCTGTGCACCGTTGATAACCCAGTCGGGCGTTCATGGCGTGCTTTACGCCGACCGCCTCGATCCGTTTCGCGCATTTTCGCCCGACCATCTTGAGCTGATCAGCGCCGTAGCCGCCCAGACGGCCGTCACGGTCGAGACCGTTAAGGCCCACAAACGCCTCGCTCGCGAAGAGGTCGCCCGGGCTAACTACAGCCGTTTTATGCCCGAGTATGTCGTGCAGCAGCTGCTCGAAAACCCCGATTCATTCAAGCTGGGTGGTGCAAACCAGACGATCACAGTGCTTTTTGCCGACATTCGCGCGTTTACCACGTTCGCCGAAAATAAGAACCCGGAAAGGGTAGTAAGCTTGCTGAACCACTACTTTTCCGCAATGTCTGAGATCATTTTTGAGCACGGTGGGACGCTTGACAAATACATCGGTGACGGTCTGATGGCACTTTTTGGGGCCCCGACGGCAACGCCGGAGGATGCCCGCAATGCCGTAAATGCAGCGGTCGCGATGCAAAAAAGGCTTGTAACGTTAAATGACGAATTGCTCGCTGATGGGTTTTCCAAGATCTCCATAGGCATCGGACTGCATACGGGCGAGGCGACCATCGGATACATCGGCTCAGAGCAGCGGTCGGAATATACGGCGATCGGCGACACGGTAAACCTTGCCTCGCGGCTCGAATCGAACACGACGGGAGGACAAATACTCATTAGTGAGGCAACCGCACAGGCCGCTGGGGACATCTTTCCGATGGTCAAAAAGGAGCCGTTGACGGTCAAGAACCGCGTTCAACCGGTCGATTGCTTTGAAGTAAATTGGGCTTGAAGGGGTTGACGAAATAGGCATATAATCCAACTATCCCCCCAATTTGCGAAATCTTTTATGCTAAAGATCTCATCTCTAAAAAAACTGGTTACGGATTCGATGGCGATCGACCTCGGAACGGCGAATACGTTGATCGCTGTCAAGGGCCGCGGTGTCGTCCTCGATGAGCCGTCGCTGGTGGCGATAAACGAGATTACCGAGGAGATCGTTGCCTTTGGCATCGAGGCTGCTGAGATGACGGGCCGCGAGGGGCGTGACGTTACCGTAAAGGCGCCGCTTATTGGCGGTGTTGTCGCCGATTTTGAGCGGACAAAAAAGATGCTCGCCCACTTTGTTAAAAAGGCAAAGACAGGCGGCTCGAACATTTCGATCCAAGCGGTAATGAGCATGGTCTCGGACGTAACCCACGTCGAACAGCGAGCGCTCTTCAACGCCGCCGAGGACGCCCATATCGGCAAGGTTTTTATGATGGAGGAGGGCCTCGCCGCAGCCTTTGGGGCTGGTGTTACGCCGTCAGACAAGCGTGCGACCGCCATCGTCGATTTCGGTGCCGGAACCACCAACATAGCGATCGTGGCTAAAGGCACCATCGTTCATTCGACGTCCGAACGCTTCGGGAGCAACTCGATCAACGAGGCGCTGGCCACACATCTTCGCCGCCACCGCGGCCTGCAGGTCGGCGAGGAAACCACCGAGCTGCTGAAAACGACCTTTGCCACAACGTTTTTGCCGGACGACATCGCGAAAACGTTCGAGGTCCGCGGCCGTGACGTCCAGACGGGGAGCCCGGCGGCGGTCGAAGTAACCACCGGCGAGGTCTATCCTATCGTCGAGGCAATCGTCCGCCGTGTAGCATTGCGTGTTAAAGACACGCTAACCGAGTTGAGACCCGAGGTCGCCGCCGATATATACGATCGCGGCGTCATTCTCACAGGCGGTGGCGCCCTCCTCGATGGGATCGACCAATATATGCGCTCGCTCATCAATCTTTCGGTCACCGTTGCGGATGAGCCACGTTACGCAACAGTCAACGGCCTCGTCAAAATGTTCGACGATCAAAAGCTGCTCCAGCGCGTCTCGCGTAACGAGCTCGGCATCATGCAAAACGCAGAGATACCGTTCGAGGCGTGAGATCATATGGATCTGCTTGTCAAAAAGCCTTTGGCCGAAACCGGCCCGAGGCTTTTTTCATTTGTCGGCCATTTTTTGAACTATGCTATCCTTAGAATCGTAAAGACAGGCGTAAAAACATCGATAAGGCTTCACCGGAAATGCAGTTTAGCGATCTCATACCGACCATAAACACGCTGCGAAATGTCCTCGACATCACGCTCGTTTTTATCATTGTGTATGTCGTGCTTAAGCTCCTACGCGGCACACGGGCAGTGCCGACCGTGGTCGGCATGGTCATTTTGGCACTGCTTTACTGGTTCGCCGTGTCACAGGAACTCTCGACGCTCGAATTTGTCCTGCGTTACGCCGTCGGTTTTATCGGCATCGCGATCATCGTTCTGTTTCAGTCGGAGATACGTCAAGCGCTTATCTTCTTTGCCAGCCGCCTGCGGTTCCCCATAATGAAACGCCAGCGCGGCCAATTTGGCGGCAGCGTATACGACGAGATCGTGCTCGCGGTGACGACGCTTGCGTCTGAAAAGACCGGTGCACTCATCGTCATCGAGCGAAACATCGGCCTGCGCAACTTTATCGACGCCGGCGTCCAGCTCGATGCGAGGCTCAGCTACGACCTGCTGGTAACGATCTTTAACCCATCGACACCACTGCACGATGGAGCGGTAATTATTAAGGACGAAAGACTTGCGGCCGCGTCGGTCTTTTTGCCGCTGACAAAAAACCCCGAGATCTCGCGCGAGCTCGGCACCCGGCACCGGGCCGCTATCGGCATTACCGAGGGCTCGGACGCCATCTCGCTCGTCGTTTCGGAGGAAACCGGACTGATCACATACGTCGAGGCGGGCGAGGTCCGGCGGAATATCGACACAAATCAGCTTCGCCGGCTTCTGCTCGATGCGCTTGAGATACCGCTGATAGAATCTCGGAAAAAGGTCGCCCCCGAGCACGCGGAGAGCACCGAGATCATTTAACTTTTTCCCCGATGGCCGACAAGCCCAAAAAACTCTTCGCCAAGCACATCGTCCGCAAGATCTTTCTCGAGGACTGGGCGATGAAGTTGACCGCTCTTGTAATCACATTTGGTCTCTGGTTCGGCGTCACCGGCCTCAGCACACCAACGACGAAACGCTTCACTGTGCCGCTGATACCGAGCACATCTAATAACGCGGGAATCACGAACACGCTCATTCAGGATGTGGACATTGTCATAAGCGGCGACAAGCGCAAGATCGACCAGATCAATAGGAACGAACTCACGGCGATGCTCGACCTGACCGACGTCCCGCCCGGTGACCGTGTTGTGTCGTTGACCCCAGACAATGTCTTTGTACCGTTACCGCAGGGCATAAAACTCGTCGAGATCGCACCGACCCGCATCGCTGTTAATCTGGAGGCCTTCGAGGAAAAAGAGATCGAGGTCAAGACCGTCACGACGGGCGTACCCGCCGCAGGTTTTGAGATATACAGCACATCGGCCATGCCGGCGAAGATCAAGGTTCGCGGCCCGGCCAGCATCGTGAAAATTCTCGATTATGTTCAAACGGATGCTATCGATATAACTGGGCGCAAAGCGGCATTTACGGCAAATCAGATCGCCGTTACATCACCGAACCCAAAGGCCGCCGTACTAAATACGGTCGTCGATGTCGCATTTAGCATCGGTGAAAAGCGGATCGAGAGAGCTTTTACGATGCCGGTTTCGGGCTTGCCCGGCAAGGCCGCGAGCTTTACGGTCTACGGACCAAAAACATTGCTGCAAAAGGTCAAACCCGAAGATCTGAAAGTCGAAATGATTCTAAATATCGACGGCGAAGAGGCTCCCCGCGTAACGCTGCCGCCTGCCCTTCAGGATCTCGCCGAAGTGAAGAACTTAAAACTCAAGCCTTAATAGATCGAAAAAGAGTATTCCACGATCTTGACGACCGAAACCGGCTTTCCGTCCTTCGTCATTGGCTCAAACTCTATCTTTCTTGCCGCGGCCGCAGCCCTTTCGTCCAAGCCATTTCCCAATCGGTTCAACACCAATGTCTGTTGCACCTCTCCATTTGCACCAAAGAGAACGGCTATCTTAATCGTGCCTTGGACATTTGCCGATCTGGCAGAGTCCGTGTAACCGGGACGGGGTTTGCGCAATATTTTGAGCGGCGTGACTCCTGGTTCGGCGTCGGAGATTAATAGAGTTGATGTGGACCTGTCCTTTGAAAAATAATCGTAAAATGAACCAATCGCCTCAAATTCATCCTCGACCATTTTGTGATTTGAGCTTTTGCTGGATTTCTCAACGCCGACTCTTAATGCATCAGCGGCTTGTTTCAAATACTTGATCTCATCTTTTACATCGGAGCCTTTCATCACCTTTTGCCCAAGTTCCGCAACGAGTATGTCTGATTTCAATATATATCCTTGGGGATCTGCTGGATCAATCATCACCATCTGTTCGGCGTCGTACATCGCATCATTCAGTTTTAGCTCCCACAGGTTTGCTGATCCCTGCAAATAATACGCCGTCACATTTTTGGGGTCGTGCTCAATCGCCTTTTTTGACTCAGACCTCGCTTTGCCCATTTGGCGAAATAAGAGATATGCGTAGGCCAGATTCGAGTGATAGATAGAATTGTTCGGACTGAGTTTTACTGCCTGCTCGAAAGGCTTACGGCTTTTTTTGGCATCGTTAACGGCTAGGTATGCGAGGCCAAGAAAATTCCATATCGTGGCGTCGGATTTGAATTCGTTTTGCTTGATCGCCTCACTCAAAAGGCCAATTGCTTCGGCATTTTTGCCCTGACGATAGAGCTTCACGCCAGGATGCTCCGCTTGTTGAGCCATCACTTGTGATGCCGCGATAGCGACGCAGAAAAGGATCGCGACTGGAAGGAATTTTTTCATCGGAATTCCAATACTAACTGGTATTGATCGCAATTATTCTACATTAATTCACTTAGAAAGCTTTTAATATCTTCCCGCATCTCATCCGTTATTTCATGCTTTGCCGTGTAGTGTTTTGAGCGGTAATTTGGCAGCAGTTGTCCGAGCTTTTCGTTAAA
>Ga0068863_100004009_pt1 | contig 14540 bp, 15 predicted proteins | sample KBSSwiS62_FD_66596 | JGI IMG/M metagenome (GOLD analysis project Ga0068863, IMG submission 66596) | Switchgrass rhizosphere microbial communities from Kellogg Biological Station, Michigan, USA - KBS Switchgrass S6-2 | ecosystem: Host-associated > Plants > Roots > Rhizosphere > Soil ...
GCCGAGCCGGCTGCCGAGACTCCGATCCTCCTGCGCCCTGCCCGCGTGTTCGACGGCACGACCCTGCATACCGGCTGGCGCGTGCTCGTCAAAGGCGATCGCATCGTCGCAGCAGGCAGCGATGTCAGTGCCAGCGGCGCACGCGAGATGGAGCTTCCGGACACGACGCTCGTTCCCGGCCTGATCGAAGGCCATAGCCATCTGTTCCTGCATCCGTACAACGAGACGAGCTGGGACGATCAGGTCCTGCACGAATCGATCGCGTTACGCACGGCACGCGCCGTGACCGCTGCGCGCGCAACGCTGATGGCGGGATTCACGACCGTGCGCGATCTCGGGACTGAAGGCGCGGGCTACGCCGACGTCGGCTTGAAGGAAGCCATCGACCAGGGAATCGTTCCCGGCCCTCGCATGCTCGTTGCGACACGCGCGATCGTCGCGAGCGGCGCATATGGACCGAAGGGCTTCGAGCCCGGCGTCGAAGTCCCGCAAGGCGCCGAAGAAGCGACGGGCGAAGACATCGTGCGTGCCGTGCGCCGGCAGATCGCCGCAGGCGCCGACATCGTGAAGCTCTATGCCGATTATCGCTGGCGACCCGGCGAGGATCGTCGTCCGACGCTGTCGGAAGCCGAACTTCGCGCCGCGACCGCAGCTGCTCACGACGCCGGACGCACCGTCGCCGCGCATTCAACGACCGAGGAAGGCATGCGCCGCTCGATAGCAGCCGGCGTCGACACGATCGAGCACGGCTACGGCGGCACCAAAGAAATCTTCCGCGCGATGAAGGAACACGGCATCGCGCTCTGCCCTACGCTCGCAGCCGGCGACGCCGTCGCGCGCTATCAAGGCTGGAACGGTCGCGAGCCCGCACCGGCCGCGGTCGAGCTTGGACGCGCCAGCTTCAAAGCCGCGCGCGCAGCCGGCGTGACCATCATCGCGGGCGGTGACGTCGGCGTGTTCGCCCACGGCGAGAATGTGCGCGAGCTTGAGTTGATGCAGGACGCAGGAATGCCGGCGCGCGAAGTACTGATGGCCGTCACGTCGGTGAACGCTCGCGTGTTCCACATCGACGACCGGGTCGGTGCGATTCGCGCCGGGCTCATCGCGGATCTCGTCGCAGTCAGGGGCGACCCGAGCACCGACATCTACGCGCTCCGGCAGATCCGCATGGTGATGAAAGGCGGCAAGGTGGTTCGCGAATGAGTTACGACCTGCCGTCGCCGCACGTCATCGACCTGACTGTCGAAGCGCCCGACATCGACGCCTACAACCACGTGAACAACGCGGTGTACGTGACCTGGTGCGATCGCAGTGCCTGGGAACACTCGGCAGCGCTGGGTTTGCCGATCGAGCGCTGCCTGGAGCTCGATCGCGGCATGGCTGTCGTGCGGACTGTGATCCAGTATCTGCGCCCGGCGCTGCTCGGCGACGTCGTGCACGTCGCGACCTGGATCGTGCCGATCGACAGCCGGCTGCGGGTGCGCCGCCGGTTTCAGATCAAACGCGTGACCGACGACATCACGCTGGCGCGAGCGGAGATCGAGTACGCCTGCATCGAGCTGTCGAGCGGCCGACCGACGCGCTGGCCGCCCGAATTCCGCGAGCGCTACGTGAGCAAACCGGAAGTCGAGGCCGCGATCGCCGCCCTGTCCCCGCTCTGAAACCGCCGGCTACTCCGGCGCCTGCTCTTCGTCGTCGAGCGCGAAATCGCCGCGCTCGAAGGCCGCGATCACCTCGCGCGCCTGGTCGACCTGGTCGCTGCGGACCTGGACCCGCACACCGCCGCCGGCAATCGACATGAAGATATTCGCGACCCCGAGGTGCTCGCCCCAGCAATAGGCAAAGATGCCGTGCGATTCCAGGCAGGCACGCAGCACGTTGGCCTTCAGCGGATTCGCGAACTGCGCGACCGTGACCAGGTCGACGTCCTCGTCCGGGCCGTCGCCCTCGTGCGGGCCGGCATCGGCATCGAGGTCGACAGGCTCCGCGTCCGGAATCTCCAGGTCCCGCGAGCGCGCTTCACGCTCGGCGAGTTCGAGCGCAAACGGCGTCAGCGTGCCGGCGCGCAGCTGCTCGAGCAGCGCTTCGTCGGACAGCTCGCGAAAATGTTTTGTCAAATCTGCTTCGGAAACGTCCATGGCCGGCTCTCCCGCAGCGTGCGGGGAGGATAGACGATCTTCGGCCGCCGAGCGTACGCTTGCGCCTATTCAGTAGAACAACGAGCCGGCAAAAGTCGCGTCTTTTGACGGCGCTTGTCGAAAGGGCCTCGGCCGCTTTCGACCAGAAGACCAGACGCTTCGGGTAGCACTGCCATGACGGGACGGGTGACGATCGGCCTCATCGGCGATCGCAACGATTCGGTGCCTGCGCACCAGGCGATTCCGCTCGCACTCGAACACGCCGCTGAAACGCTCGGCATCGCGGCCGCGTACGAATGGGTGCCGACCGAACGAATCCGCTCCGCCAGTCGCGTCGCATCCTTCGACGGCTTGTGGTGCGTGCCAGCCAGTCCGTATCGAAGCATGGAAGGCGCGCTGCTCGCGATCCGCTGCGCGCGTGAGGGCCGCATCCCGTTTCTAGGAACGTGCGGTGGGTTTCAACACGCGATCATCGAATACGCGCGCAACGTTCTCGGCTGGCTCGACGCCACGCACGCCGAAAGCGATTCCGGCGCGGCGCTCGCGGTGATCTCGCCATTATCTTGTGGAGTGATGGACGGCACCGGATCCGTGCAGCTGCTCCCGGGTACGCGCATCGCTGCTGCTTATGGCACTGATGAAGCGACCGAAGAGTACCGCTGCAGCTACGGCGTGAATCCAGACTTCCGCGCGTCGCTGGTTGCAGGCCCGTTGCGTGAGACCGCGCGGGATGACACGGGCGATCTGCGTGCCGTGGAGCTCGACGATCATCCATTCTTCGTCGCGACGTTGTTCCAGCCGGAGCGCGCCGCGCTACGTGGCCGGCCGGTGCCGCTCGTGAATGCGTTCGTCGCCGCGTGCGCGGCGGAATAGTTCGAGGCAAGTGAAGAACGGCGCCCGCCTCCTTCCCGAAGCGGGCGCGTCCCCAGCAGTTACCGCCTAGATGCGCGGCAGGGGCTGCTTCTCGCAGGTGACGTCAGGATTCCAGTCGTGCAGCGCGCCGCGCGGGTTGTCCTCGAACGCCCAGACATGGATTTCGAAGAAACCGCCCTCGATGCCGTAGCGGTTCGGCGAGCCCACGAAGTTCAGCAGGTGGCCGAGCAGCTGCGGGCGCGGCGAAGGCAGGCCGGGCTGGGCGGGATTCGCCGCATCCCAGGCATCCTTCGGCACGATGTACTCGACGCCGACGATACGCAGCCTGCCGTTCGCCTGCGGCTCGTAGATCAGCGCCTCGGGCTTGTTCACGTCGACGACGCCGTCGACGAACGTGTGGTTGATGAGGTGCACGCCCATGGCACCGAAGTCCGGACCGGTCACGCAAGGCGTGCGCAGGACTGCGCCATAGTTCTCGAGGTCCTTCTTGGACAGGTTCAGCACCGCCTTGCGCACGGCGTTGACGATCGGCGTGAAGTTGGACGAGTAGTGACTGTCGTTGTCGCCAGAGAAACTGTTGTCCGTCGCTCCCGCGGCCAACGACAACGTGCATGAGATGACTGCCGTCAGTGCCGGCAGCATGGTCTTGAGATTCGCTTTCATATCGCTTCCTTCCCCGGATGTGGGTCAAAGTGTGTGGAGCAGCTCCGCCACGTCAAACCTCGCGACCGCTCCCGGCAGTCACTCATCCCCGGTACCAAAGCCCCGGCTTGCGTCTGCAGCACTGCACGATCAGGATAAAATTGCGCCGCGCACGCCGAATCGGGCGAGTTACCCAAGTTGCGATTCCGACACCCCCAAATTGCGGTGGACGCAGTACCCAGAACAGCCGCGGATTGCGGAAAGGCCAAGTCATGAACGACTGGCTGCAGGGCGACCCCGCCTGGTTCGTTTATTTGTTGGCGCTGGGCGACTGCTCGGCGTTCAAGGTCGGGTTCTCGTGCAATCCGTTCCAGCGAATCCACACCTTCAGTCGAAGGTACTACGAGCGGTTCGACGTCGCGCAGTCGTTGCTGTTGCGGCTCGACGCTGAGGCGGATGCGCGGGCGATCGAGGCGACGTTGAAGAGCGAATTCGCTCCATTCCGTACCGACTCACCGGACTGGGTGCCGCTGGAGGCTGGCGGTCACACGGAGTGGTTCAGTGCCGTGCAGTTACGCAGCGCCGAAGAGCGGCTGCGCTCTTTCCTCGATCAGCACGAAGGCTCGCAGGTGATCGATGCGGGCACATACATCCGCGGCGAGTTGCAGCGTCAGAGCGGAGCGTTCGAGCCATGGGCGTGGCATCAGGCGCAGCAGGCGTGCGACGCATCGGCTTCCGCCTACACACTCGGTTCGGCACGCACTATCGCCGAGTCGCTGCGCGACTGGCTCGACGCTTACAGTTTCTTCGACGTCGCGCTGTTCAGCGATGATCCGGCTGTGCTGCAGTTCGTGTGGTCGATAGCGCGACCGTCTCCCAACCCGCAACCACAGCGAACACGAGCGTCGTAGCAACGCCGGCCACCAGTGGCGTGATCGCATGAGCCAGCGTCGGCCACGCGAGCATCGCGAGCAGCACCAGGCCGATCATGTGGGACAACGGTGGTGTCTTGCGATCGTTGGTCAGCCACTTGAACCACGCGGCGCCGACCAGGTAGCACGCAGGTCCGCCGAGTACCGCCAGCAGTGCGGCGCTCGTGCCGTGATGCGGATGCATCAGGACGATCTCGTCCGCCACGGCGCACACGATGATCCCTGCGACGATCACGATGTGCACATAGGTATAAGCAGAGCGCGCCGTTCGGCCCGGATCGCCGGCATGCTCGATGCGATGCTGCGCGCGTTCGGCGCCGCTATCGAAATACAGCCACCACATGATGATGCTGCCGAGCACGGCGCTGAAGAATGCGATCAGGGTCGGTGCATCCCACGTGAGCTCGGCGAAGGTTGCGCCGGTTACGAGCAGGGATTCACCGAGCGCGATGATGACGAACAGCGCGCAGCGCTCGGCCATGTGGCCGCCATCGACGTTCCAGTCCGTGACGGAGGATCGGCCGAGACCGGGAACCCAGAACAGCGCCCAGGGACCGACGAGCTCGATAGCGAGCGCCAGCGTCCACCACGCGAGTCGCACACCCGGCTCCGCCAGGCCACCGATGATCCAGCAGGCGCCGGAGATCGCGAGCCAGACGCCGATCCGTCGAAAGTTGTTGCTGAGTCGCCCCGGCGCACGCCGCACGGCCCAGATGACGAACAGCGTGCGGCCGACTTGCATCGACGCGTACGCCGCCGCGAACACGATGCCTCGCTCCGCGAACGAGTGCGGAATCGACATGGACAGGAACAGACCGACAATGGCGAGGCCGAACATGCAGACCCGCACCGGCAGCCGCTCGGGATCGAGCCAGTTCGTCGTCCACGCCGTGTACATCCACACCCACCACACGGCCATGAAGAGCATCGTCACGCGAACGAGGTTGTCGAACGTGAGCTCGGCCAGCAGCGTGTGCGAGAGCTGCGTGACCGCGAACACGAAGACGAGATCGAAGAACAGCTCGACCATGCCGACGCGTCCGCTGCCGGCCCGAGTTCGATCGCGCAACAATGCAGTCACTGAGCACTCCCCCGGAGATTGGCGGGAATTCTACTGCAGGGCTTCGAGGAGAGTACGCGCCAGCTCGCGGCCGCTCGACCCGTCGGCGTCGAGCGCCGGGTTGTAGATCGTGATCTCGATGCCGACAGCGCGTCCCGAGGCGAGCGCTGTTTGCAGCACTGTGCGCAGCTCATCCCAGCTCAAACCGTCGGCCATTCGATAGTCGACTGCCGGCATCAAAGCGTCGCTGACGACATCAGCGTCCAGGTGAATGAAGAAACCCTGGGTAGATTTGTCGGCAGCAGTGAGATGCTCGACGGCACGCTGCGCAGCGCGCTGGGCGCCAAGACGCCGCACTTCATTCAACTCGAGCGCGAGCGCTGCTGGCGGCAACGGCTGACTGCCGTACTCGCGCTGCTCCTGCGCGTCACGAAAACCGAACGCGACGACATCTTCGTCGCGCACCAGCGGTCGCAATCCTTCGAGATTCGTCAGCAGTTCCGGGCCGCGCCCAGTCGCGAATCCGAGGTCCATCGAGGCGGCCTCGCCGCTCGTCAGTGCCTCGGGCTGATAGAAATCCGCGTGCCCGTCGATGAACAACAACCCGTAGCGGCCACGACGGCGCAGCGCCAGCGTACTGCCGAGCACGATCGAACAATCGCCGCCGAGCAGGATCGGAAATTCGCCGCGGTCGACGACGTCCGCGACGGCGTCCGCGAGCCGCACCGAGTACTCGGCAATGCCAGGCGCGTTGCGCATGAGCGTTTGCGCGTCGCGCTCGGCGTTGTACGCGACAGCAGGCACAACGCGGCCCGCACGACGCGCGCGCAGCTGATCGGCCAAGCCATGCTGCAGCAATACGGCCGGCAGTCGCTCCACGCCCGTCGGCTTCAAACCGAGAATCGACGGCGCTTCGATGATCGCGTAGCGATTCATGGTTGTCAGGCTAAAGCCTGACCCACAAGAAACAAGTGCAGCGCTGCGTACTGCAGGAGCATGATCGTCTTCGCGTCGCGGATTTCTCCCGAGGCGACGCGAGCGAGCGCGTCGTCGAATGACAGCTCCATCACTTCGATGTCCTCCTCCTCGACTCCGCCGCCTTCGTTCACGCGTTGCGCGCGCGAATACTCGGCGACGAAGAAGTGGAGGATTTCGGTGACGGAGCCGGGCGACATGTAGGCCTGCATCACCTTGCGCGCGTTGCGGATCTCGTAGCCGGTTTCCTCGAACGCCTCGCGCGCGATGCACGTTTCCGGATCGTCCGCGTCGAGCAGGCCCGCGCACGTCTCGATGAGCATCCCCGAGCCATTGCCGTTGACGTACGTCGGCAACCGAAATTGCTGAGTCAGCACGACCGTGCGGCGCGCAGTGTCGTACAGCAGGATGGTTGCGCCGTTGCCGCGGTCGTACGCCTCGCGACTCTGCACTTCCCAGCTGCCGTCGCGCTTGCGCAGACGGAACGTCACCTTGCGCAGCACGTACCAGTTGTCGGACAGGACTTCGGTCTTCAGGACCTGGACGTGCTCGCTGTGCGTGCTCATAGGTGGAAAAGGCTATCGTGCAAAAACGTGCAGAGTCAAGAAAATTCGTGCATAGTGCGGAGATGCTCGCCCGCCAGCGCAAGGACTACCTGCTCCAGGTTCTGCAGTCGCAGGGGCAGATCGTCGCCAAGGACGTCAGCCAGGAATTGCAGCTTTCGGAAGACACGATCCGTCGCGATCTGCGCGAGCTGGCGGCCGCCGGGCGACTGCAGCGAGTGCATGGGGGCGCCCTGCCCGCTTCCCCTGCGGTCGTCGACTTCGCCGGCCGTCAGCAGATCGCGTCCGACGCGAAAGCGTCGATTGGCCGAGCCGCCGCCAGGATGATCCAGCGCGATCAGGTCGTGATTCTCGATGGCGGCACGACGACCCTGCAGATCGCGCGACATCTGCCGCACGACCTGCGCGCTACCGTCGTCACGCACAGTCCGACGATCGCGGTCGCGCTCGTCGAGCACCCGTCGATCGAAGTCATCCTGCTCGGCGGCCGCTTGTTCAAGCATTCCGTCGTCACAGTCGGCGCGGCAGCTGTGGAAGCAGTCGCGCGCATTCGCGCGGATCTGTACTTCATGGGCGTGACCGGCATTCATCCGAAGGCCGGCTTGAGCACGGGCGACTTCGAGGAATCGCACATGAAGCGCGCGCTGCTGGCGAGCGCAGCCGAAACGCACGTACTCGCCAGCGCCGAAAAAATCGGCACGGCCTCGCCCTACGTCATCTGTCCGCTCGCGGACGTCGATGGCCTGGTCGCGGACGCCGATATCCCGAAAAAAACCCTGGCGGAGTATCGAAAACTGGGCCTCTCGATCGTCCAGGCCTGACCGGGCGGACACCTCGAGCGGACAGCGGACGCGTCCGGACATGTCCAGGCACCGCGCGCGCAGCGCGTATTTCCGCAGAAAACCGCGAATTTGGCGCTCCCGCGGAGTTGGCACGCTCTCTGCAATACCTTGATCGAGAGTCCACACACAGCCAAGGAGACCGCCATGTTCACGACCACTCAGAATCGCACCGCCGCCGAGCGCACCGTCTGCACGCTGCTCGCCGCCCTCATCGTCAGCGTCGGCCTCGCCACTGGCGCACTCGGAATGCACGTTGCAGAGCGCAATGCTGTTGCCGCGGTCGTGAAGCACGTTGCGTAATTCATTTCAGGTCGCCCCTCCGTCCAATATTCTCGGAGGCGCAACGCCAGTACCGTTGGGTAATGAGCGTTAGCGACCTGCACGACGTCGAGCGCACCGGCGAATTCGCAGTCACGCGAATACGCCGGCGCCCGAAGCAGGCGAAGCCCGATGCGCCGCAGAGCGACGCACAGCAGAGCGACGCCAAGCAGATCCACGCAACGCAGAGCGACCTCACCCAGATCGACGTCACCAAGCGCGTTCCGATCGCAGTTCTGACCGACGACGCCACGCTCGCTGACACGATTCACGACGCCGCCGGCGCCTCTCACGCCGTCGCCACGGCCAGCACTCTCGACGAAGCCTACGAGCTCGCAGCGCATGGCCGCTGCGGCATCCTCATCACCGATCAACTTTCCACTCCGTCGGCTCTGCGGCAAATGACGCAGCGGCTGCGCATGGCCGAGCCCGCGCTCGTCGTGGTTGCTGTCGGCAACACCGGCGATCAAGGTGGGCTGATCAGCCTGCTCTCTGCCGGCATCGTCGACCGCCTGATGCTCAAGCCGCTGACGCCGTCGCTCGCACAGACGGTGATCAAGTCTGCGACTCAGCAGCACCGCACTTTGCAGGGCGCTCGCACATCCGTGACGCTGCACGAGCAACCGGAGCCGGCGGCTGTGGTGGTCGAGCTGCAACGCCATGCAGCCACCGACCTGACTCTGGTACGGCGCGTAGCGCAGCCATCGCCCGCCGAGGTCGTGGCACCGGCTTCGACCGTCGGAGCGGCGACGCCTGCCCGGCCGCCACGAAACATTCCGCGCCCGCCCTGGATCGCCGTCGCCGCCGCCCTGCTCGCAGTTGCCGGTCTGATGTGGTGGATGGCTGGCGAGCACAAGCCCGCGATCGATCCGCAGGCCGTCATCGCCGGCAATCTTGCTGCCGCACAGCGCGCATTCCGTGAAGGTCACTCGATCGACCCGCGCGGGCAGAGCGCCCTCGACTACTACAACACGGTGCTGGCCCTGGATCCGGCCAACGCGAGCGCGCACCAGGGCATCGATGAGATTGCAGACAGTTTCGCCGCTCAGGCCGACTCGGCAATAGCGCTGGGACAGGTGGCCGCGGCGATCGTCGCACTGGATGGCATTCGGCGGGTGCGGCCGGAGCATCCGCAGCTGCGCGCGTTGGAGCAACGACTCGAAGCCGCGCAGGAAAAACTGGCTGCGGTCGCGCCGGAGCGAGTCGAGCCGGCGCCGCAGTCGCCACCGAAGGCCACAGCGGCGGCTGCGATCAGCGCGGCAGCCCAACGGAACGTCGAAGCGCAAGCTCGCGCAGTCTCCGAAGCGGCGGCCGCATTGAAGCGCGACCAGCAGGAGCTCGCGAACGCTCAACGGCAATTCGCGGCCAAGATGGAAGCCGCCGAAGCGCAACTCACAGCCGCCACGCGTAAAGAGGTCGTGGAGACGCCGCCGATCGCGGCGCCAGCTCCCGCGCCCGCGGCCGCAGCTCCTGCGCCGCCGACTCTGCGTCTCGCCCGCATGGTGCAGCCCGAGTATCCCTATGAAGCGCAGCGTACTGGCGCGGAAGGCTGGGTCAACGTGAGCCTCTCGGTCACACCCGCCGGCAACGTCATCGATCCGCGAGTCGAACAAAGCAGCAACGCGACGCTGTTCAATCGCGCAGCGCTCAGCGCCGTCCGCAAGTGGAGATACGAGCCCTTCGCCTCCGCCGACCCGCTCGCCACGCAACGGCTGATGGTGCGTGTCGAATTTCGCATGCAACAACGGGATTAAGAAGAAGACAAGGTCGCGCGCGACTCAGCCGGAACAACTCGCTTCTGTTAAAGTCTCAACGTGAGTCGAATCACGGGGGCTGATACAGCAATGCGTACGCATAGCTTTTTCACGAAGAGTCTTCTTTCCAAGGCCGCGGTCTGCCTGGTCGCCGCCACCTTCAGCGTCGCAGCCGTCGCCGGCGAGCGACAGGAAACGCGCATCACGCACGCAACGCGCGTCCTCGACGAGCTGATGAAGATGCCGGAGCAGAACATTCCGACATGGCTGCTCGAGCGCGCTCATGCGGTCGCGGTGATCCCCGCGGTCATCAAGGTCGGACTGGGGATCGGCGGTCGGCGCGGCAAAGGCGTGCTGGTCGTTCGCAAGGACAACGGCCAGTGGAGCAACCCGGTGTTCGTGAACCTCACCGGCGGCAGCTTCGGCTTCCAGGTCGGCGTGCAGTCGACCGACATCGTGCTGGTGTTCACGTCCCGGCAGAGCATCGAAGGGATCGTCGGCGGCAAGGTGACGCTCGGCGCCGATGCCTCGGTTGCCGCGGGACCGGTCGGTCGGCAGAGCTCGGCTGCGACTGACGTAGGACTCACCGCACAGGTCTACTCCTACTCGCGCGCGCAAGGCCTGTTCGCCGGCGTGGCGCTCGACGGCTCGGCGATGACGATCGATCACGCGTCGAACGAGTCGTTCTACGGCCGCCCCGGCGTGCTGGCGAGCGACATCATCAAAGCGGATGCGCCGCCGGCGCCCGCTCCATCGAGTGAGTTCATCGCCGTGCTGCAGCGTTCGGCGACGGGTGCGGCGGCTTCGACCGCGGCTCCGCGCACCACGACTGCAGAGGCGGCGCCCGCGTCGTCGTCCTCTTCGACCTCGCAACCGTCGCAGCCGCAGTCGGCAAAGACCTACCCGCTGGAAGATCAGCACCCGGGCGCAGAACCGCCGGAGTGACCGAGCGGCCTGCGTCAGCAGGTCGCGGGGAATCCCGCGGAGGATCCGTGGGAGAGCGGAGGTGCTGATGGCGACCTGGATCGCTTTACTGCGCGGAATAGGCGGCGGTATCCGGCCGCTGCCGATGCGCGATCTCACTGCGGCGCTCGAGGGGATCGGGCTCAAAGACGTCCGCACCTACATCCAGAGCGGCAACGTCGTCTTCAGCAGCGCCAAGTCAGCGACCCGGCTCGTCGACGAGATCGAGCACTGCATCGAGAAGAAATTCGGCTTTCACTCCAGGACCTTCGTACTGAGCGTTGGCGAGCTGCAGTCGGCCGCCAAGGGCAATCCCTTTCCCCAAGCCGACAAAGAACCGAAGACGCTGCACCTGTTCTTCCTCGCCAAGCCGGCGAAGACGCCGCGGCTCGACGCCATGAACGAGATCAAGACGAAGACCGAGCAGTTCGTGCTGACGAACAAGGTGTTCTACTTCTACGCGCCGGATGGCTTCGGCGTCTCGAAGCTCGCCGCAAAAGCCGAGCGACTGCTGGGCGTGGATACGACGGCCCGAAACTGGCGCACCGTCGGCAAGCTGCTGGAGCTGGCGAAGGCATGAGATCGGCTACGTTCGTCCTCGCGGCTCTTGCCGCAGTGAGTTTCAGCACTCGCGCGCAGCAGTGCCCGGACGTCGCGCCGTACCAGAAGGCACGCGACACGATTGCCGATCTCGATCGCATCGTTACCCCGAACGGCATCCAGGAGTCGTACAAGACGAAGATCGGCGGCATCGACCAGTGGATCAACGTGCGCGGCCAGGACCAGGCGAACCCGATCATCCTGTTCGTGCATGGCGGGCCGGCCTCGCCGTTGATTCCGACGCTGTGGCAGTTCCAGCGTCCGCTGGAAGAGTACTTCACGGTCGTGAACTACGATCAGCGCGGCGCGGGCAAGACTTACGTAGAGGATCACTCGGACGCGGTCGCGGCCAGCCTGCACATCCCGCGTTACATCGATGACGCGATCGAGCTCGCCGAGTACGTCCGCAAGCGTTACGGCAAGAGCAAAGTGATCCTGATGGCGCACAGCTGGGGCACCGTGATCGGCCTCGGCGCGGCGGTGAAGCGACCGGATCTGTTCTACGCGTACGTCGGGATCGGTCAGGTCATCAGCACGCGCGACAACGAGCGGATCAGCTTCGATTACGGTCTGCAGCAAGCGAAGGCGCGCGGCAACACCGCAGCCGTGCAGGAGATGGAGAGCATCGCGCCCTACCCTGGCGACCAGCCGATCACGCGCGAGCGCATCATCATCGCCCGCAAGTGGGCGCAGTTCTACGGCGGCCTGACCGCCTTTCGCGAAGAGTCGAGCTACTTCTTCAACGCACCGCTGCTCTCGCCCGAGTACTCGGCGGCGGACGTGTGCGCCGTCGACCAGGGCAACGTCTTCACGCTCGGCCGCGTGCTGCCCGAGTTCCTGAACGTCGACTACCAGGGCGTGCGCTCGCTCTCGATCCCGGTTTTCATGTTCATGGGACGGCACGACTACACCACCCCGTCGCAGCCCACAGCGGACTGGCTCGCCAAGGTGAGCGCGCCCGCCAAGCAGGGTGTGTGGTTCGAGCGGTCCTCGCATATGATTCCGTGGGAAGAGCCGGGCAAGGTGCTGCTGAATCTCGTGCAATACGTGCGCCCCCTGGCCGAGCCCACCGGGAATCGACACTGAAAATACGAATGACCTTCGCACGCTTCTGCATTCTTCTGGTGGCCCTGCACGCCGGCATGGCGTCGGCCTTCGACTTCGACGACGTCGCCGAGCTGGCCCAGCTCCAGGCACGGCAGGCGTATCGCAGCTCCGGTCGCAAGGCGCCGCCGCAACTGCAGGCGCTCTCTTACGATCAGTACCGCGACATCCGCTTTCGGACCGATCGCGCCTTGTGGCGCGCCGACAAGCTGCCGTTCGAGCTGATGTTCTTTCACCTCGGCAAGTTCCAGAAGGAGTCGGTGCGGATCGACGAGGTGAACGCCGACGGCACGCGCCACATCCCGTACCGCGCCAGCGACTTCGACTTCGGCAAGAACAAGCTGTCGCCGCAGAGCTGGGGCGATCTCGGCTTCGCCGGCTTTCGCGCGCACTACCCGCTGAACGGGGGCGAGTACAAAGACGAGCTCGTGGTGTTCCTCGGCGCGAGCTACTTTCGTGCGCTCGGCGCCGGCCAGCGCTATGGCCTGTCGGCGCGCGGCCTCGCGATCGACACCGTCGGCGGCCAGGGCGAAGAGTTTCCGGCGTTCACGCGGTTCTGGGCGGTCAAACCTGCGCCCGATGCGACGACGTTGCGGATCTATGCACTGCTGGATTCGCCGCGCGCGACCGGTGCTTATCAGTTCGACATCCATCCCGGCGGCGAGACGGTGATGGACGTGCGGGGGCGCATCTTCCTGCGCTCGAGTGTCGCAACGCTCGGCATCGCACCGCTCACCAGCATGTTCTTCTTTGGCGAGAACCAGCCGCATCGCACGGACTTCCGGCCCGAAGTGCACGACTCCGATGGCCTGATGGTCGCGACTGGCGACGGCGAATGGATCTGGCGCCCGCTGATCAATCCGCGGCAGACGCTGACCACGTCGTTCTCGATGCAGACGGTGCGCGGGTTCGGCCTCATGCAGCGAGACCGCGACTTCCGCAACTACGAGGACAGCGAGGCGCGTTACGAGCTGCGGCCGAGCGCGTGGGTCGAGCCGACCGGCACCTGGGCGCCGGGCCGGGTCGAGCTCATGCAACTCAGCACGCCCGACGAGACCAACGACAACGTCGTTGCGTACTGGGTGCCGCGTGATCCGCCTGCGCCGGGCCAGCCGCTGGATTTCACGTATCGATTGCACTGGCAGGGCCAGCAGCAGGAACAACATCCGCCGGGCGCGTGGGTTGTGCAGACGCGTGCCGGCCGCGGCTTCGCTGAGCTGGCCGAAGACGAACAACAGTTTGTCGTCGACTTCACCGGCCCCTCGCTGGCCGCGTTGCCTGCCGACGCGACGGTCAAAGCTGTCGTGAGCGCACCAGCGAATGGCCAGGTGCGCGAGAGCAACGCGTATCGCGTCGACGCGACCGGCGCGTGGCGCATGACGGTGATCGTCAAGCAGCTCGATCGGAACCAGCCGACCGAGCTGCGCGGCTTCCTCCAGAGCGGCAACGACGTGCTCACGGAGACGTGGAGCAACATCCTGCCGCCGCTGCTGCAGAGATGAGGTTTGTCGCCGCAGTCGTGATTGCCTGCTGGGTCAGCGGGCACGATCTCGACGTCTACTGACGCAGCAGCGCGAGCACTTGATCGCGCACGTTTCGATCGTGCACCGGCATCACCAGGACATCGCCAGGACGTGCCCAGGCCAGCGCGCGATTGACTGCACCGAGCTCGCTCAGATGCACTTCGAGCGAGGTTTCCAGCAACCCGGCACGCAACAGCGCGTCGCGCAGAATCGCAGGCACTTCGCCGGGCGCGCGGCCGCGCATGTACGACTC
>Ga0068863_100004010_pt1 | contig 14540 bp, 9 predicted proteins | sample KBSSwiS62_FD_66596 | JGI IMG/M metagenome (GOLD analysis project Ga0068863, IMG submission 66596) | Switchgrass rhizosphere microbial communities from Kellogg Biological Station, Michigan, USA - KBS Switchgrass S6-2 | ecosystem: Host-associated > Plants > Roots > Rhizosphere > Soil ...
AATCTTATTGGCTGTACACCTTGTCAGGTGCGCCACGCGAAGCCTTCTCCCAGTTTCCGATGCCGCGGGCCACCGAGGTGTTCGCTACGACCTTCAACGGAACGGGCATCGTTCGGTCGGGCAACATCAAGCTCGATCCGCGTTATGGTAAGAACTCGCCCTACACGGGAATGCCGCCGGGACACCTGCCTGTGTGCAGTTATCTCGCGGTCCCGGTTGTGTCCCGTACGGGTGATGTCATCGGCGGATTGTTCTTCGGACATCCGCGGGAGGATGTTTTCACGGAGCGCTCGGAGCGGCTGGTGGCCGGTATTGCGGCGCAAGCCGCGGTCGCGATCGACAAGACGCGGCTGTTTCAAAATCTGCAGCGGGAGCTGGATGCGCGCAGGGCCGCCGAAGACGCCTTGCGGCGCAGTGAGGCCCAGCTCAAACAGGTGGTCATGGAGCGCGAGCAGCTCCTGCAATCGGAGCGCTACGCGCGCTCTGAGGCTGAACGTCTCAGCCATATGAAAGATGAGTTTCTGGCAACACTCTCGCACGAGTTGCGCACCCCGCTGAATGCCATCCAGGGGTGGGCTACTTTGCTGCGGCAGCGCGAAGTCACGGCCGATGATCGTGCGCGCGGGCTCGAGGCTATCGAGCGCAACGTGCGCACCCAGGCGCAGATCGTCAGTGATCTGCTCGATATGAGCCGGATCATCTCCGGGAAGATTCATCTCGAAGTGCAGCTCATCAGCCTGCACGAAGTCATTAACAATGCCATCGAGGCAGTGCGTGCTTCCGCGGATGCCAGGAAGCTGCGCATCCACACACTGTTGGATTCGAGCGTTGGGTTGGTTCGAGGTGATCCGAGCCGTCTGCAACAGATTCTGTGGAACCTCCTGACCAACGCGGTGAAGTTCACACCCGCGGGCGGACGCATCCAGGTCGTCCTGGAGCGGGTAAATTCGCACGTTGAGATTATGATCCAGGACACAGGCATCGGTATTCGCCCGGATTTCCTGCCGTTCGTGTTTGAGCGTTTCCGGCAGGCGGATGCCGCGACGACCCGGCGGCACGGCGGCTTGGGAATAGGGCTATCGATCGTCAAGACGCTGGTCGAGCTTCACGGCGGAACGGTGCGCGTCAAAAGCGGGGGAACAAATCAGGGCACGACGTTTGTAATTGCGCTGCCGGTCTCCCAGGTCACCACTGAGGAAGTTGAGCGTAGTCAGCGTCTGCCCGTGCTCGCCGATCCACTCGAGGCTATCGAGCTGCCGGTCCTGAACGGCGCCTCCGTGTTGATTGTTGATGACGAGCCGGACGGCCGGCAGTTGATGGTTCGGATTCTGGAAGGCCGCAATGCCCGTGTGACGGCGGTCGCCGGAGGAGTCGAGGCTCTCGAGCTGCTGAAGCGCGAGCACTTCGACATACTGGTGAGCGATATCGGAATGCCGGGCCTGGATGGATACGAGCTCATGCGCCGCGCGCGTGCGCTGGATTCGAGCCGTTCGGGCCCGATTCCAGCCATCGCGGTAACGGCCTACGCGCGGGCCGAAGACCGGCAGCGCTCACTCCTGGCCGGCTACCAGATGCACCTGGCCAAGCCGATCGAGGCGCGGGAGCTCGTCGCCGGCATCGCCAGCCTGCTGCATCTGCGGCGCTAGGGCGGTTTCGGGCTCCGCTGGCGCTTTCCACGTCCGCTTTTCCACCAGGCTCGGGGCGTGGTCGATCGCGCCAATGGGCTCGATCCCAAGCGCTCCCAGGCGCTCCAGAAGCTCGGCGAACACCTCGTCCTTGCGCAGGGTCCAGGTGGATGCAAAACAGCGCCAGAACGTCCAGCCCGCGCGCTCGAGCACCCGCTGCCGCGCTGTGTCGTGCTGCCAGCGGTCATGACCATGGAACTCGTCACCATCGCATTCAACCGCCAGCCGTGTATCCCCGCTACCCTCGACCACCAGGTCAATGCGATAGGCTCCGGTCTTCACCTGGGGGATGACGCGATAGCCGCGTGACACGAGCTCGCCATACACCTCCCGCTCGAACTCGGACTCGCAGCGCTCGAGGAGGCTTTCCGACTCCTGCGTGTCGGCCGCGAGTGGCTTGTCGAAGTGGGACAACAGGCCGGCGCGGATGTCGCGGTCGGACAGGTCGGACGCGGTCACCGATCGCACGAGATACATCCGGTCGCGGGCGCGGCTCGCGGCGACGTTGAAGCGTTGCTCGAACATGAGTCCTGACAGCGGGCGGCAGTTCTGTGGGTCCACCACCATTGACAAAAAGATGATGTCGCGGTCACTGCCCTGGAAGTTACGGGCATCGCCGCACTCGAAGCGCCGCCGGATGAGCTCCGCGGCGTCGCACTGGCGGCGAACGACAGCGTCAATGTAATTGGCCTGCTCGCTACCGAGCAGTGATACGACGCCGATCGTACGGCCCGCAAACCGCTGATCGGCGATCAACGCGACAACTTCCGCGGCGATGGCCTGAGCCTCCAGGTCATTGCGATCGCGCTTGTCGCGCTCACCGCCCGGAACATGGATATCCACCAGCGGTGGGTCGATGCGCTCGGTGGCATTCGGGATCCGGATCGGCTGGATCTGACCGCCGTAGTGCGCCCGGTTTGAATAGGCAATGATGGGCGGTACGCAGCGGAAGTGCTCGCGCAACATGATGTTGGCCGCTGAGTACACTCGCACCGCGAGCTCGTACAGCGACTTCTCCGGTGTCATCTCGTCACGATACGGTTGTTCGGCCAGGAATCGCTGTTTGAGCTCCTGGATGCGCTGGGCCGCAATGAAACCGGCATCCGGGGAAACCTGTTTGTGGTCGCCCACCACCAGGATCTTCTTGCCGCGCAGGATCGCGGGCAGCGCCCACAGGTCCGACTGACTGGCCTCATCGACGATGACGAGGTCGAATGCGCCGATCTCGGCAGGAATGGATTCCGAGATGCGGGCGTGGCTCATGATCCAACAGGGGACCGCGCCAGCGGCATCCAGCATGGCCTCGCGGGCGTCACGGCGGTAACGGGTCGCGTTGGGGCCCGTTCCCTGGCCGATGCGGCGAATGGCGGTTGCATAACCGGACAAGGCCTGCAGCAGCCGCGGGCTTGCGTTGCGTTTGGTCGACAACCAGGACGCTTTCGCCACGACACTGACGTAGCGCTTGGCGAGGCCTGCTTCAATTTCCCTCCGGCGCTCCGCCAGCGTGATGAGCTCTTCCCGCGACTCGATGTTGTCCAGGTGCCGGCGCATCCGCGCCCAATTCCACGCCTCGCGCCAGGTCGCCGGAAACACCCGGTCTTCGCCGGAGCTTCTTACGGCGACGGACACTATGCGGGTGGCCAGTTTGTGTGCGCCGGCCTCGGCGAAGCGTTTGCGCATGTCCTGAACGATCGCGAACTCGTTCGAGAGGGCGCCGATGCGGCGCAGCTCGACGCAGATTTCGGCGTAGTGAGCGGCAACACGCTCAGAGGACAGCTCGGGATTTCCCAGCTGCGAATCGATGAACAGCCGAAGCTGACTTGACACGGGACCGGAGGTGCCCGCCAGCTTCTCCTGCATGGCCGCCAGGTACGTGAGGGCTTGAGTCAGATCCGCGCGTGTCAGATGACGCTTGAGTTGCTCGAGTATGGAGGCCAGCTGGCCCGCATTTCCGGTGAGAGCTGCAACCGGCACCTGGTCGAATACGGACTCGGCATTCTTCGGCAGCAAGACGTCATGTTGAGTCGCCAGCCGGTGAGCCGTGCGGGCGAGATTGGCGGTGACCTCGATGTGCCGCAGCTTGGATATTCCGCCATCCAACTTGGGGATCGAGAGCTCGGCCGCGCAATGATTCCAGCGCGTGACGAACGAGAGGACCTGCTCATGCAGCTCCACGAAGCGGCGTACATGGGCCCAGTCATTGGCGTGCGCCGGCGGCAGGCCGGATACCCGTATGAGCTTGATGTGTTCCTTCGCCTCAGCGGCGCCGATGGCAATGGCGGCAAACGGGCGCCCCAACTCGGCGCCGCGGGAAATCGCCTCGCGGGTCTTCACGGAGTACAAGCCGGCCTCGGGAAAATCCACCGGGCGCTTGAGGAAGGCGGCGCGGGCATCGATGAGTATATCCAGGTCACCGAACAGGGCCTTGAGAGCTGCCCGCTCGGAAGCAAACGAGGGTTGACGGCACTTGATGCGCAGCTGACTCGGCCAGTCGCTGCCGGCGGTTTCGAGCGACTCCACCAGGCGCATGGCCTCGGTGATCTGATCGGAGAGGGCACGCGCAGCCTCGAGAACCTCGGCAGTGGTCGCGGCAAGTGGCAGTACCTGGCCATTGGCAACCGCGTCTTCGATCTCTTTGATCTTCGACAACAGTTCGTGCAGCTCACCAACCTCGACCGGGGTGGGGAGCTCCTCGACCGACGGAATACGCGAGTTGGCGTACACGAGGTCCGCCCCGAGTCGGCGCCGGGCATCGCGCAGGCGGCCTGCTTCGTCGTCGCTCAGGGGCGGAGCATGCTCGGGCGCGAGGCTGACTTCGTCGTCGAACCAGGTATGCCACGCGGCGCCCGCCACTACGAGTTGAGCCAACTTCTGCGCGCGCATGAGCACGCCATCGACGTTGATGTCGGCGAGCTGTGCGGCTGCGATTTCATCAACCCGCCGATCCAGATCGATGAGCTCGCTGTGGGCGCGGTCGATTGCGCTGGTGGTGGTGACGATCTCGCGTTTCGTGATCTCGGGATTGAGCTGGGAGACCTGGTGTTGGATGGCCTCGATGGCCGTTTGAAACTGCCGCACGCCTTCACGGTCGCTGGCAAGCAGCGCTACGGTGAGGGGGCGTACTTCCTCTGGAATCTTGTCGCGTAGAACCTCGAGTGCCCGCTCACCGCGGGATGTGACGAGCACACGTCGGCCTTTCGCAAGATAGTGGCAGACGATGTTGGCGATGGTGTGGGTCTTGCCAGTTCCCGGTGGACCCTGAACGGTCACACCGGGCGCACGTTCCAGGTACTGAACGATGGTGACCTGCTCATCGTTGTAGGGAAGCGGGAAGTAAAGCTCCTCCTGAGCTTTGCCGCTGTCGGGCATGCCGCGGCTCGACAGGCCTCTGAAGCGCACGGGCTCGTATTCGACCGGTTGGTCCGATGAGGGGGTTACGAGCGCGAGTGGGCCGGCCGGAATCTCGCAGCCACTCTGCAGCTTCTCCTGCAGGCGTTTCAGATCGGCGAACAAGTAGTTGTTCGATCGTGGCCGCGACAGAAGCACCCAGGCGTCGGTAACCACCAGGTGCTCACCGGCCGCGGGGACCGGCTCGTTGTCGGCCGCGAACTCTCGATAGGTTCCGAAGCTGTCGAGGTTGGATGCGGCCAACTTCAGCACTTCGGTGTAGCTTGCCGGATCGAAAGGCGAAACCGGTCGATCCTTATTCCTGGCGAGGTGTTCGCGCGCGGCGCGCTCGACCTCAGTCGCTCCGGGCACCGAGCAGGCAACGAACGCATCCAGTTCCACCCGCGTATCGGTGGCGCGCGGCCGGATCTCGAGTGACATGGTCATCTCATCGAGCGCTATTTCCGCGGCCTGCGTCAGTATCGGGTATTCGAAATCAAACTCGGAGCGCTCGAACTCGAGCTTGCGGGTCGCGATGCCAATGCCCCAGACCAGCTCCTGCGGCCGCGTGGTCTCTTCCGCGGCGAGTTGGTGCCGCAGCGAGAACAGATCGCCGTACAAAGCGATGGTCTTGCGCCGCGGGCGTTCCTCGTTGGCCCACGCGTTCCAGAATGTTGCGTATTCGTGCAGGGCCTTGCCCACCGTGGCGCGGCCTTGTTTCTCCAGGTCGCCGCGCCGATCAGGACTTTTGCCTTCCGCGGTCTTGTTGAGCCAGCGGCGAAATGCGGCGTCATCCAGAAAAGGAGGGGTGCCGTCCGGGTCGTTGACGGCACGGATGAAAGCGCGAAATTGCTCCGGTACGACCGGCGCCTCGGTGGGGGTGAAGCGGGCGACCCGCAACCAAATGTGGTCGCCTTCCACTTTGATGTCGTATTCAACACCCGGGAGTCCCGCGACCTCGGTGCTGCGGCGGATGAAGCCCTTCGCGTAACTCAGGCTGAATTGCCGCGGATCGATCTCCTTGGCTTGTTCCTCAATGTACTCGAGCAGTCGCTGCAATAGACGGCGCGGTTCGGTCATCTGGCACGTCCTCTCCGATCGGCGCACGCCGGGGCGGCTGTTGTGCCATTACTCGGGGCCGGTTGCCAGACGTCTTCGAATTGCGACGCGAAACGAGACTATTGTTCAGGGGTTGGTTCAGGATTTGTTCAGGACTCGTTCAGGGTTTGAGCTCACCCAGCACCGTTGGAATGAGTTCCGCTACAGTGGGGTGAATATGTACAGTATCGCGGAGGGTCTCGAACGGAGCCTTGGCAGACATCGTGTCCAGGATGCAGTGAACCGCTTCGTCACCTCCAACTCCGAGGATGGCGGCGCCGATGATCTGGTTGCTTTGCTCGTCGATCATGACTTTCATGAAGCCCTGGGGCTCGCCTTTCTCCAGCGCACGTGCGACGCGCGTCATGGGCCGGCTGCCAATGCGGATCTTGTGATTTTTCGCGCGCGCTTCGGCTTCGGTCATGCCAACCCGCCCCAATGGCGGATCGATGAACAGGCCGTAGCAGGGAATTCGATCGCTGAGGCGGCGCGCGCGGCCGTCCAGCAGATTCTGGGCGACAATCTCGAAGTCGTTGTACGCGGTGTGGGTGAATGCGCCTTTGCCATTGCAGTCACCGAGGGCCCAAATGCCCGGTACGTTGGTGCTTAGTTGGTCATCAACGACGATGTAACCGTGTTTGTCCAATTTGACGCCGGTCTTCTCTATGCCGAGAGAGTCCGTGTTGGGGCGGCGGCCCACTGCCAGCAGGACGTGTGAGCCGAGGACTTCGGGTTCCCCGGTGGCGCAGGTGACTCCCGCGGCGATGTCCTGCTTGCGCGGCTCAAAGCGTATGCACTGCGCCTCTGTGCGGATCTCTATTCCTTCGTTTTCGAAGATCTCCTGAATAGCGGCGGAGACTTCCGGGTCTTCTTTCCAGATCAGGCGCGGTCCCTTCTCTATTACGGTGACCGCGCTGCCGAATCGCCTGTACATCTGGGCGAACTCGAGTCCGATATAGCTGCCGCCCACGACGATCAGGTGTCGTGGAAGGACGTCGAGCTCCAGGATGGAGGTGTTTGTGAGATAGGGCACCTCGTCGACGCCTGGCATGTCTGGGACGATGGCGCGTCCCCCTACATTTATAAAGATCCGCTCTGCTTTGATTACCTCGTCGCCGACACGGACTTCGTGCGGTGATTCGAAACGCGCATGGCCGTGAATGACTGTGCAACGTTCCATGCCTCGCAGCCATTTTTCCACGCTGGTGCGAGATTTCGCGACGATGGCGTCCTTGCGCGCTTTCACGGTGTGCATGTCGATGGAGACGGAGCCTTCCAGTTTGACGCCGTACTCAGCTGCACGCCGCGCTTGATGAGCAACTCGCGCACTGGCTACGAGGGTTTTGGTGGGTGTGCAACCTGTGTTGACGCAGGTGCCGCCGAACAGGTGCCGTTCGATCATGGCCACGGTCATGCCTGCCGTGGTGAGCCGACCCGTGAGTGAGGGGCCGGCCTGGCCCGCGCCGATGACGATTGCGTCGAAGGTTTTCATCACGGGGTCGCCTTTTTTTGGGGGTGCGCAGAAGGATAACCATACCCTTCGGGCGCAATGGCTGTCAGCCAAACCGATGGTGCTCGTGGGCGGATCAGTCGTTGCGGTCGGGGTGCTCGGCTTTTTCGCGGGCGTCGAGCTCGCGGGATCGCTGGGCGGCGCGGTCCAGCACCTCTTTTGATGGCATTCCGGTTCTGGCTGTGGTGCGCAGGGAGATCGCCGTGCCGGCGACTATCGCGACTACGACGAGTGCTATGACGACTGCTGTGGGCATGGTGGTGTGGTGGTGGGTTACGTCATTCCAACATGTTCCGCTGCCATTGGCGTGCGCTCCAGGAACCGATCAATACCACGATACGTTTCTTTGCCCTGATGGTCTGTCTTTGGCTCGAGCGCGTGTATCGCATCGGGCGCCGAGCAATGGCCCTTTGCCGTGGGCGTTCTAAGCAAAGCATGTGCCCCGTCGAGCGCAACGCGGTGAGGTGTGTCGGTTATAGGAGTCAGGTCGGTTGGGAGAGTGGTTTGAAAGAAATGCAGGTTTATCGAGGTGCCCTGCTTACGCCCAAGGGTGCACGTGGCCTGGATTGGCATCGAACGAGGGCTGGCGCGTTTCATGCTACGTCTCATCGAGCAGCCTTTTCGGGAGCGTCAAGGTGATCAAGTTCAATCCGTATGCTGCGCTTCTCACGACGGGTGTGCTGATGTTGGCCACGGTGGTGTTCGCTCAGACCCGCTCGAGCGTCGAGTTGCTCAAAGCGGGGGTTGGGGCGGTGGATAGGGATGTCTCGAGCTTTGCGGAGGGATTGGTATCCTCCACGTCACGCTCGGTAGCCGATCAGGACCGCCGGATGTCTGCGATCAGGATGGCTTCGACGGATCCGCGGGAGCGGGTGTCGGAGGAGTGAGTTTGGGATGGCGGGCGGGGTGCCCGCGCTCGGTGCCTCGGCGATCGGCACCCAGGTAGCTCGTGCCAGAGTGCACGCCGATAGCGGTAGAGCGGGTCAATGGCGCGCGCGGCACGCCGCACAATGAAGGTGCAGCGGCTGCGGCGCATCACGCGCACGCGCGGCTCTATGGCCTCAGCTATGGATTATTCGTGGCCGGTGGTGGTGGATGACCGGCTCCCATTCTGCATGGGGCTGCGGCGGGTCGGCGAGGCGGAAGGGCGGCACGGTGACTAGCGCTCTCACAGCCTCGGGGGCGAACTCGCTCCATTCCATGCCGAAACCTGCGCCGTCTTTGCGTACCACCTGCCCTTCTACCACCATCTTCGTGCGTCTGCCTTCCACCATAGCCGTGAACTGGACTACGACATGGGAAAACAAACTGACCGGTAACGGGGAAACGACGAACGCACCGCTGATGCTGATGTTGCTTATCCGTCCGCGCGCTGCCAGACCGCTCCGTGTCCCGACGTGGACGGCCCTACTGATTTCGCGGCGATGTCCCCAGCGGTGTTCCATAGCCTCAATCCTGAATCGCGTCCTGACGAGTATAAAAACGCTTCAACATTACGATTGTTCTACCAAGTCTCGATACTTGTATGCTGCTGTGCGGCGGCAGCGGCTGCCATGGGCGCAACGGTCCATTTACTCCTCGCTCGAAGGAGGCAGCGGCCCGTTGCGGCGCGCAAGCAACTAGCTCTGGGTTGGCTCGCGCACGAAGCTGAATTTGTCGCGAATGTGGGCATTGAAAAACTCGCCCTTGCTGAAGCTACTTTTCATTGCCGTATACGTTGCGGCTGGAACCTGCTCATACGTGTAGCGACGGCCTGATTGAAACACGACGTGCAGCCTCTGACTGTCAGCGTCATAGTTGAACGAGCGAATAAGAGTAGAAGGCATAAGCTCGAGCCCAAGCCGGGCGCTCCCCTGTACGGCTGGAGATTACATGCCATGTCGGGCGCGGGTTGTCAGTAACCGTACGATTTGACTGTCGGTGCAGTCTGACTGCTGCCGGAATCAATGAGTTAGCCATCGATTGGAACGAGTATTGCTGCCTAACACACAGTCTCGTTTGTGGCGCGCGGCAAAAATCCGGGGGTAGGGCCATGGCTCAGCGCAGCGCAGATGTGGTTCGGCACGCAGACCCGCGGGGCACCGATCGAAACGCCGAGACGGTGTTGGGTCTCTTGCGCCGGCTGACCCGGGAGCTGTCAACTCTGTTCCGCCAGGAGCTCGCGTTGGCAGGCGCAGAGATCTCGCGATCCTTGACGGCGCTGCTCGTGAGTCTCGTGTCGGTTGTGAGCGGCGGTGCGGTGTTGTACGCGGGATTTCTGTTGCTGCTGGTGGCAGCGGTCTGTGGGCTCGCGTACGCCTTGCCGCTATGGCTCGCGGCTTTCGCGGTGGGGATTGCGGTGATGCTGGTTGGATGTGTGCTGGTGGTGGTCGGCCGAAACAAGTTGAAGTCCGCAGACCTGCTGCCCACTCGTTCGCCGCGATCGCTGCGCCGTGACAAGGACGTGCTCACCCGGAGCGGCTCATGAATGTCAGTGAGTTGCAGCGGCAGATCGAAGTGACCCGCCATGACCTGGATGAGACCCTGGAGGCACTGCATGCGAAAGTGTCGCCCGGTCTGCGTCTCAGGGCTGCCTGGGACGCAACGCAGACAACGAGTCTGAGCGCCGTTCGAAGTGGCGTCGGCTGGGCGATATCACATCCGTTCGCCGTGCTTGGAATTGCTGCGACGCTGGTATTCGGTGTCTGTTTCCGATCCGGCCTGCGCCGACCGAGGTAACACGTTATGAATCCCACTTTAAGGAAAGCTTTGACCTGGACTGCAATCAGCCTGGGCAGCCTGGTAGTGATCCTGGTCCTGGCCCTGGCGTTCATGGATTGGAACCTGTTCAAACATCCCATCGAGCGTGTCGCCAGCGCGAAGTCGGGGCGCACCGTCACCATCGGCGGCGATTTGAAAGTTCACATCTGGTCGTGGACGCCCACGGTAACGGTGAACAGGCTGATCCTCGGCAATCCGCCTTGGGAAGCGAATCGACCCATGGCGAGCATCGAGCGCCTCGAGATTCAGTTGAAGCTCCTGCCGCTGTTGAAGGGCGATGTGATTTTGCCGCGGGTCGCGCTCCTGAAGCCGGATCTGTACTTGCACCAGGATAAGTCCGGGCGGGCCAACTGGACTTTTGAGAACAAGGCGCCAACGAATGAGCGAGCCTCCGGCCCGACCAAGCTGCCCGTGGTGCGCGACCTTCTGATCGAGTCGGGGAAATTGACGCTGGCGGATGACATGCGTCGCCTGAAGGTAGACGGCACGATTGAAGCCGCGGAGAAGGCGTCGAAAGGGGACGCGAAGCCGTTTCGAATCGAGGGGAAGGGGACGATCAACGATCAGCCTTTCGAGCTGGAGGTGGCTGGTGGCCCGCTGATGAATCTGCAGCCGGAGCATCCTTATCCGTTCAAGCTGGAAATTACGGCGGGGGATATCAAGGTGGATTCGGACGGGCGCGTGCTCAAGCCGTTCAGCCTGGCGGACTTGGACTTCGATGTGACTTTAAGCGGTAAGGACCTGGCGGAAGGGTTCTACCTGACGCAGCTGGCCCTACCGAATACGCCGCCGTTCAAACTTCATGCCCACATTGCGCGCCAGGGTATGCGGGTTGGGGTGACCGACATTGCCGGAAAAGTGGGGCAGAGCGATCTGCAAGGCAAGCTCGACATCGACGCGACCCGTAAGCGCCCTTACATCAAGGGCGATCTCATCTCGCAACAGCTGCGTATGAAAGACCTTGCGGCTTCATTGGGCGGCAAGCCCAAGAGTGGGGACTCGCTCGATGCGAAAGCGCAAGCAGTCGAGGCTTCGAAACAACGGCCGCAGCCTAAGGAGAAGGCTCCGCCGGCTGACCCGAACGCCCGGCTCTTCCCGGATGCGCATCTGCAGGTCGAGCGTGTGCGGGCGATGGATGCGGACGTGCACTTTCGAGCCAAGTCCATCGACGCGGGGAGTGTTCCTTTCAAACAGGTGGCCATGCACGTGAAGCTGGACGATGGCGTGCTCGCACTTGATCCGTTTGCGTTCGAGATGCCTCAGGGGCATCTGGCGGGGAATGTGAAGATCGATGCCCGTAAGGACGTGCCGAAGGTTCACATCGATGTGCGCGTGAAGGACATTCAGCTTGATCAGTTGAAGACCAAAAATGCGGCACCTGATGCTCCCACGCCGCTCAGCGGAGTCATGGAGGCGCGTGCTGTCATCGACGGGACGGGGGACTCTGTACATAGAGTGATGTCGAACGCGAACGGCGTGCTGACGGTCGTCCTTCCCAATGGTGAGGTCAGGTCGGCTTTCGCCGAGCTTACGGGGATCAATGTGGCGAAGGGTGTGGGCCTGCTGCTCACCAAGCCGCAGGATCGCGCCCAGATCCGCTGCGGTGTCGCGCAATTCAATATCAAAGACGGGCTGATGAACGCTGAGAATGTGACGTTCGATACCGAGAACGTGGTCATCAAGGGCAAGGGGGACATCAAGCTCGGGCCGGAGGAGTTGAATCTGGAGATCAAGGGGGAGCCGAAGAAGATCCGGCTGACCCGGCTGCGTACCCCGATTGAGGTGAAGGGCCATTTGCGCAAGCCGTCGATAGGGGTCGATGTTGGGAGCACGGCGAAACAGGGGGCAATTGCGGCTGCGCTGGGGGCGATTGCTACTCCGATTGCGGCGGTGCTTGCGTTCGTGGACCCAGGGCTCGCCAAGGATCAGAACTGCGCGGCTATGTTGGCGGAGGCGGAGCATAAGGGTCCGCCTCCGCCGAAGCCGGGAGTCAAATCGACAGACAAGCCGGCCTCGAAGCAAGCCGCGGCTCCTCTTCCTACTGCCAATTCGAAGCTGCGGTAAGAGAAGCTGCGGCCGCGCGCCGGCTCCCGCTGGTTGGTAGGAAGAATCCGATGTTCGAGCGCGGGTTGTGTCGACAGACGGTCACGCTACGAATGCCTAATGTCTGTATCATTCGCAGCGTCGTTGGGGAGATATCAACGTGCGGCACGCAAAGCGTTCGAGGAATTGGGTGAGGCCAGGGTGGGCGGATCAAGAGGAAGGGGAGTTGGCGCCGGCGCCACCGAGTGCGCGGCCGATCGGATTGCAGACGTCGCGGGCGGGGTTGTTGCGACAGCTTGCGCGGGAGCCGGCGATTAGTCGGTCGGTGGGATTGGTTCGGTAAGCGGGGCCGGCGGCACTTGGAGCTGGCGCTCTGTAATATGCCGCCGCATGAGCGAGGATCGGAACGCGCGGCGCGCGCGGTACTTTCTATATTTACTGGGCGGGGTGTTCGTCGCGCTCGGATTCTCACTGGAAATGGTGCCGGCACTGGCGGCCGTTTCGCCGTCGCTGGCAGGGCGGGTTTGCGCCGGCATCGGAGCCGTGATCCTGTCCGCGGGGCGCTTCGGGTCGGACCGGTTCGTCCGGCGCTGCGAAATGATGCTCACGGGGTGGCTATAGCGGGCTTGGCGGGCGGGATCGTTGTGATAAGATCGCGGCCCCAAAAATTAGGGCCGGACGGCTGATCCGCCACTTTCTTTTTGAGGCAGCGCGCCCGTAGCTCAGTTGGATAGAGTGCCTGGCTACGAAGAAGCCAACGCTTAGTTCGACTCGCCCGGTTTTGGTACTGGAATCAGCAAGTTACGAATGCCACTTTGGGTTCGTGGATTGCGGGGTGACCAGGGAGTGACCACGGGCGCCGGGGCGGATTTGCGGGGCGCAATGCGCCGGCACGAATGGTAAAATTGGGTTCTCAGCGCGGCCGTAGCTCAGTTGGATAGAGTACAACGCTACGAACGTTGGGGTCGGGGGTTCGAATCCCTCCGGCCGCGCCAAATCTCTCACTGTCTATTCCGGGGACATGGGTAACGCTTCCTGCGACCCACCCACGTCACTGGGTTCGATGCATCCGGGTCCTTGGCTACCCATTGCGACGTCGAGCTGCTCGATGAGGCTCATGGCATGTTAGCTAGCATCGTTCACGATCGATTCAATCACTTCCGAGTCCCTGCAGCTGCCAATCACCGGATCAAGACCGCTTGGTCGTTCGCTACAGAGGCGGCTCATCAAAAATCCGCAGCAGGCGGATAGCGGCGTGGCGGAACATACGATGCGCGTGCCGCGTGCACTCTATGCTCGTTGAGCTCTGCCCAGTGGATCATGGAATGCAACGGGCCGAGCAATGAGCGGCCCAATGAAGTAAGGGAGTACTCGACGCTGGGCGGCACTGTCGCGTGCACGCGGCGTTCAATCAGGCCGTCCTGCTCTAGTCGGCGCAGAGCGCGCGCCAGCATGCGCTGCGAAATGTCGCCAATGAGCGCTTTGATCGCTGAAAACCGCAACGTCCCGTGCTCCAGCTGACAGAGCACCAGCACGCTCCAGCGATCACTGAAGCGGCTCAGCACGTTGCGGACCACACAACTCTCGATCTGCTCGCTACCGGGTCCATTCACGATCATTCAGCTCTCCTTTCGCAGCAGTAACATCGATGATACTGAGTTCCATCCGAGTCATTTCTTGCGCGGGACATTGATCATCGGTTCAATCGAACCCATGAATATTCTCATTCTAGGTGGCACCGGCCGAGTAGGCTCGCATCTGCTCGCCGAGCTTGCAGATTCGGAAGAACAGGGTCATGCGCGCGTCTTCGCGGCGAGCCGCCGGGGGCGCACCGGAGCTGGACGCGATGAGCGGTTGCCCACTTGGGTCGACGCGCGTCATCTCGATCTCGAGGATCTGAGTACGTACGCACCGGCGCTGGAGGGTATCGACAGGCTCTTTCTCGTGACTGGGTATACCGTCGCGATGCTGGAGCAGAGCAAGAACCTCATCGATGCCGCGAAGGCGGCTGGTATCTCGCACGTGGTACACGTCGGTACGTTCCATCCTCCCGGCGG
>Ga0068863_100004013_pt1 | contig 14535 bp, 15 predicted proteins | sample KBSSwiS62_FD_66596 | JGI IMG/M metagenome (GOLD analysis project Ga0068863, IMG submission 66596) | Switchgrass rhizosphere microbial communities from Kellogg Biological Station, Michigan, USA - KBS Switchgrass S6-2 | ecosystem: Host-associated > Plants > Roots > Rhizosphere > Soil ...
CCTAGCGCCGTTCCTGCGCTGTAGGGCCGCCCAGCGCCGCCGCAATGCGGGTTCAGGGCGAATCGGTCGCGCCGTGCCGCGACTATCGGGCGGCAGGCGACGGTGACGGCGACGCTGGCGCGATGAATATTTTCACGACGGTCGTGAAAGCTTTCCGCCGGTTTCTCGCTGTGTTCACCGCTTGTCGCCAAATCCCATGAAAATATTCACGGGCTCGACCACCCGTAGCGGCACGACCTTGCCAAAGCAGGCAGATGTGGTAGCAGCGTGGTGCTGCGCGGGCCGTTCCGCGCCATTGCTCAGGGGAACCGAGAGCCAGAGCCACAGACAGCAAAAACCCGCCGAAAGCGGCGGGTCCTGCATAGACGGCCCAAGGATCAGGCCGCTCCTCGATCTCAGCAATCAGGAGCCTCCCCTACCTTGCCCCGGATTTCAAGCGCCGATTCCGCGCACAGGCGGAGTTTGCCCTGAAGGCCGCCGCTTTCCCGCGGGTGCTGCTGCAGCACCGGGGGAATCGCTTTGCTTAGATTCGTCGCCATCCCGCTCGCCGTCCTACGCCCGCTCGAACTGCGCCACCGCTGGCTGATGCAAGTCTTCGTCAGTTTCGCGGGGCCTGGAGGCAGGTGCTGGCCATCGCTCGCGCTCTTGGCCGAGGAGGCCGGCGAGCACCTGTCCTGGGTGCGTCGCAACGTCCAGGAGGCGCTCGAGCGCGGCTACATCACACGCAAGCCACGCCGCGGCGGCGGCTACACCTACACGATCGCCGAGCGGTTTCTGCCGGTGCGCGGCAAGCCGGTGCTGGTGCCTACCGTGAATGCCGGGGTGCCTACGGTAGGCACCGAAGAACACTTAGAAGAACACTTAGAAGAACCTTCAGAGAGGGCGCAGAACACTTCCTTCCACGGGGGAAGCAAGTTGCTCTCTCTCAGCCAGGATGAAATTCCGATTGGTTGGGAAGAGGCGGCGGCGGCCGAGCGACGCCTCGCCGGGTTGGGGCCGGTCAACCTGCGGGCCGAGTGGCGCAAGCTGGTCGCCTACAGCGAAGGGGCGCGGATCACGATCTGGCGCTGGCGGGGCTGGGTGCTGAAGGCGCGGGGCGAACGAAATCCCTCGGCCGACACGAGGAATTGTTCCGGCGCCGGAACACTTTCGGACGGCGCCACGCCGTGTGGCGACGCCCTCCCCGGCGACGAGCGCCAACAGCGCCAAGCCCGCGATTGGGTGCGCCGCGGTTTCTGGCTGCGCGACGGCTCGTGGGGCCCGGCGCCGGATCAGCCTGGGTGCCAACTGCCGGCGGCGCTCGTGGCGTGGTGCCTTACGCAGCGCGCCGAAGCGGCGGCGTAGGCGCGGGCGCATGAATGCGCCGGAGCTAGCGCTGGCCGTGCGCGATTGGCGTCACCAGCCGCCGCGCTGTCCGAGCACAGGCGTCGGACAGCGCGAGCACCGCCTGGGCGGGGTGGGGCCAGGCCGCCCGCCCTGCCAGCCGGAAGCAAGCCCCGCCGAGCACGAGCAGCAGCCAGGCGAGGAAGAGCCGGGCGAGGTCGATCATGCCGCGCCTCCTGCGTCCGGCCGGAACTCGGGCAGGCAGTCCGCCAGCATTTCCAGCGTGCGCTTGGCGGTGATGACCTCGATGACGGTCGCTCTCGGGCCGAGCGCGGTCAGCACGATGTCTCGTAGCTCGCGCTGCGCCGCCTCGGTATGTGCGGCAAGCGCTTCCTCCAACTCCTTGGCGACGATACCCACCAGCGCCCCCGCCTGGCGGACGCGGCCTCGCTGGCGCAGCGAGGCGAGGGCCTCCTGCACCATTAGCAGCAGCCGCACTGCGTCATCGGCCGCTTCGACCAGGGGGCGGGGCGGACGAGGCTTAGACGGAAAATCGACAATGTCGGTCATACTCTGTGATCCTTTCTACGGAACGCCAGAAGCCCGGCGGGTAGAAAGACGCACAGAGTCGTCCCCGTTGCCCTTTAGCCTTTCGGCTTGGACATACGACAACGGCCGCCGGACCAGAATTTCAGCATGGGACTCTGTGCTCAGCCTTTCTACGGGCTGCCGCCATTGTGGCCCGGCGGCGGCGCGGGCGCAACCGGCGCAGACCGCGATAGCGGACGCGCCATCACGACCCTAAACTCACTCCCCGGCGGATAGAGCCTGCAGCTCGACAAGTCCGGTTCCGCCCGGACTTCCGCCGACCTCGCCTCGCGGATGCGTCAGCGGAGACGCCGTGCCCAAGTACTTTTCTTTTCGAGATGCTGCCCAATCGCTGTTGGAAGCAATCCCAGCCAAACAAGATCATGACCTGATCCTCTTCGACATCGAGAAGTGGGTCGCGACGCAATGGCGCGATGGGCTCCTCAAAATAACCGGGCGCCCTTTGAACAACACCTACCTTGGAGACAGGATCGAGGTTGAGCCTCATTCCGACCGGGACATTCATTGGCACGAGGGGACGGGGCAGGAGCCTCGGGTTTACGAGAGAGAAGGGCCGGGCCGCGGCACCATCACGGGGCAATGGCGAGGGTTGGAGATCACAGCAGAAGATTTAGCCCGACTGAAAGAACACATTCAGGGCCTCCCGAAGAGCGAGAGCACACCTGTCACGCCGACGCCGCTCGTCGCGCTTGCGGAAGTCGCCGAATCCGAACCGGAAGCCGCCCAGCCGACACCGGCTGTACCGGCTGAAGCCGGGGGCCCTGCGCCGGTTTTAACAGAACTGCCGGACCAGCCCGGCCCGAAACCCGGCAACGAGACGCCGCTTAAAGCGCGCGCCGTTCCCATCGCGATAGACATTTTGGGCGCGCCCGACAGACCGCCGAACAAGCGTGGCTGGCGCGCAGAGGTTGCCCGGCGGGTCCATCAGGCATTGGCGGCCCAACAGCTTAATTATCAACTCGAGTCCGTCGCGCGGGTCTTACGCAACACCAAGCTGGCACATCCCGACCACGGGACAAATTAGGTTGCGTCGACGAAAGCGGATGACATCCGGGTAATAGCAGGCGGCATCCGGGTAATATCCGCTTTGCTTTCGCCGCCCGCATGCTCGTACTGACTTGTTCGCCACAACTAAAGGCGAGCAACTCAAGATGCCCCCGACAGATACCGATAGCGCCGTCGAAGACGTCGGTAACGACCGCCTTCGCGGCGTCAGCCAGATCGCCCGGTTCCTGAAGGAGCCCGAGCGTCGCGTCGCCTACCTCATCGAGCGCGGCATCATTCCGGTCGGCCGCGAGGGCACCGCGATCGTCGCGTCGAAAGCCCGACTCCGCGCCTACCACCGGGAAATCACCGGCGGCAAGGCCGCGTGATGAACCCGTCACGCTGGCGCGGTTGGCGGCGTGCGAAGGCGACTTGGCTCCAGCATCGCGCCCAGGCACCGCCCAGACGAAAGCGCCGCCCCGGCCCAAGCCAAGACGGCGCTCTCACAAGACCCCACCGACGCCAATCGAAAGGATCAACCGGTGTTAAATAGCCAATCGCCGCAAAGTTTCAAAGCGGCACCCAAGTCCCAGCCCGGCGGCCGTGAGCAAGGCTCCACCGCATCCGCGGCGCGAGGAGACCCACACAACCCGGCCGACGCCGATTTTCAACGGGGCGAGCTCACCGCGGCGCGGTACCTCGTCCGCCGGTATTCCCTCCGGCCGTCCGTCGCAAAAATAATCGCCGCCGAGCTGCGACTTGCCCCTCTCGCCGGGGGTGCGCCGTGAAGCCGGCGAGAGGCGTCCGCATCCTGCACGGCTGCTGGCCGCTCGCCGGCCACTGCAGCTTCTGCAGCCGCCCAATCGGCACCGCGGTCGTGCTGCTCGTTACGCCGGCTCGCCTCGGCGCGGTCTGTCGGCGCTGCGACTACGGCGATGACGTCGCCGGGCGGCTCGTCGAGATCGCGGCCCGCGACGGCCACTTGCGCCCGGCCGCCCTGTCGGGCGGCGGCTGGGCATGAGCGACGCAGCGATGCACCTCGTCAGCTGGCGCCCAATCAACAAGAACGGCCTGACCGGCCTCGTCGCGGTCGAGCTCAAGACCGGGCTGCGGCTGTTCGATCTCCCGGTTTTTGCCGGCGGCCGCGATGGCCCCTGGGTCGGACTGCCGCGCCGGCCGAGCCTAGATCGGGAGCGCCGCCAACGCATCGGCGCTGACGGCAAGCCCGTGTTCGAGGCGGCCGCCGAGTGGAAAGACCGCGAGACCGCCGATGCTTTCGGCACGGCGGTGCTGGAGCTCCTGCGCGCCCAGTATCCGGATGCGCTGCTGCCATGAGCGCGTTGGCAGCGAGGGCGCGCCTGCATCGCGAGAGGCAGATCGCCGTCCTTCAGCGGCTGGTCGCGAAATGCCGCGCCGCCGAGAGGGCTGCGACATGACCGGCGCGACGCTGCCGCTTGCCGCCATCCGAGTCGGCGAGCGGCACCGCAAAGACGTCGGCGACCTCGACAGCCTGGCGCGCAGCATTGCCGATATCGGGCTGCTCCACCCGGTCGTGGTGCGACCCGATGGACTCCTCGTTGCCGGTGAGCGTCGGCTGTCCGCTGCCAAGCGGCTCGGCTGGGAATCCATTCCGGTCACCGTGGTCGATCTCGATGCCGTCGTACGCGGCGAGCTTGCCGAGAACGCTGAGCGCAAGGATTTCCTGCCGAGCGAGATTGACGCTATCCGCCGGGCGCTGGAGCCGTTGGAGAAAGAGGCGGCCAGGGCGCGGATGAGCGAGGCCGCAAGGGCAGGGAAACTTTCCACACCCTCCGCGGCCGGGAAGGCGCGCGATCGTATCGGCGCTTTCGCCGGAGTCTCAGGCCGCATCGTCGAGAAGATCGCAAAGGTGGTCGAGGCTGCCGAGGCCGAGCCCGAGCGGTTCGGCAAGCTCCTCGCCGATATGGACCGCACCGGCCAGGTTAATGGCGTGTTCAAGCGCCTGCGCGTCAGCCAGCAGGCCGCACTGATTCGTGCCGAGCCGCCACCGCTGCCCGGCGGCCGATATCGTGTCATCGCCGCCGACCCGCCCTGGCCCTACGAAAAGCGCGCTGAGGACCCGTCGCACCGCGCCACCTACGATTACCCGTCGATGAGCATCGCGGCTATCTGCGCGCTGCCGGTGCCCACCCTCGCCGAGGAAGATTCCATCCTCTGGCTGTGGACGACGAATCATCACATGGAAGAGGCGTTCGGGGTCGTCCGCGCCTGGGGATTCGAGCAGAAGACGATCCTCACCTGGGGCAAAGACAAGTTCGGAACCGGCGATTGGCTACGCGGCCAAACCGAGCATTGCCTGATGGCGGTGCGCGGCCACTCGGTCGTCACGCTGACGAACCAGAGCACCCTGCTGCGCGGCCCGGTGCGCGCCCATTCTCAGAAACCCGAGGCGTTCTACGAACTGGTCGAAGGGCTCTGCCCGGCCCCGCGCTACCTCGAACTGTTTTCCCGCCAGCAGCGGCCCGGATGGGATTCCTGGGGTAACGATGCCGACAAGTTCCTCCCGCTCACGCCGGAGGAAGACGCCGCCGACTCGCTCGCCTCCTACAACGCCGCCATCACCGGAATCGGTGAGCAAGTCCGCGCCGGCGCGGAGGTGCCCGGGTTCCTGCTGTCGCGGCGCGGCGGGGCCGCGTCATGACCGCCGCCGAGATCGCGCGGGCGCTGGCCGAGCGCATCGAGCAGCTGGTGCGCGAGCTGTTGCCCGGTGGCGTGCGTGAGGGGCGCATCTGGCGCTGCGGCTCCGTCGCCGGCGAGCCCGGAACATCGCTCGCGGTCGATCTCACCGGGCCAAAGCGCGGCATCTGGGTCGATCACGCCAACCCCGATCACCGCGGCGATGCGCTCGATCTGGTGCGGCTAAGCCTCGATGTCTCAACCGCCGAGGCGATTGCCTGGTCAAAGCGCTGGCTCGGGATCGACGAGGGCGAAGCCCACGCTCCGCGCCGATCGCCCGCGCCGCCCGTGCGGCACGAACCCGACCGGCCGCCTACATGGCCGCGCATCTGGCGTGCCGCCGTGCCGATCGCCGGCACCTTGGCCGAGGCCTACCTCGCGGGGCGCGGTCTCACCTTCAGCGACCCGCACGGCGACGTGCTGCGGTTCGACCCGCACCGCGCCCGTCTCAAGCCCGGTAGTGACAGTGAGTTTGAGCGGCACCCGGCCATGTTGGCGTTGCTATGCGACCTGCACAGCGGCTCGCCGTGCGGCTTACACAGCATTTTCCTGCGCTCGGACGGCACCGATCGGCTGCGCGACAAGAAGGGTAAGACGAGCGCGGGGCGAGTCTCCGGCGCCGCCGTCATGTTGTCGGACTTCGCCGACGTCACCTACAGCCTGACCCTCGCCGAGGGCCCCGAGACCGCGATCGCGGTCTGCATGAGCGGGCAGTCGCCGGTCTGGGCGCTGTGCGGCGCCGGCAACCTCGCCGCCTTTCCGGTCCTGCCCGGCGTCGAGTCGCTGACCGCCGCGGCCGACACCGGCGCGCCCGGGCAGAGGGCGGCGCGGGAGGTCGCCGCCCGCTGGCGGCAGGCCGGGCGCGAGGCCCGCACCATCACCCCGCCTAACGACGATTGGGCCGACGAGGCCCGGAGGACCGCAGCATGACATTCCGCGGCGCCCGCGAAGAAGCCGACGACAAATGGTCGAAGCCAGACCCCGATGCGGCAATCTGGATCGACGACGAAGCGTGGGACGAAGCGCTATTGCCGGAGCGCCCATGGGTTGTCCCCGGCTATGCCCTGCGCGGCGCCGTGACCCTCGTCGTCGGCCCGCCCTCGACGAAAAAATCCACCCTGATGCTGACCTGGGGCTGCGCCTATGCCCTGGGAAAGCCGCACGGCAACTTCCACCCCGCGGAGAGCGGATCCGTCATCGTCTACAACTGCGAGGACAACCGCGACGAACAGCGCCGCCGCCTCTCCGCCGTGCTGCGCCAGTTCGACGCCCTCGCCGCCGACCTGGGCGGCAAGATCGTGCGAACCGGACCCAACGGCCTCGGCACGCTCTTCACCTGGGACGCCGTACGCGGGCTCGTCATCAACACGGCGGCAATGAACGCACTGCGCACGCTGCTCGCCCTGCGCCGGCCAGGGCTCCTGGTCGCCGACCCGCTGGCCGAGCTGCACGGCGCCGGCGAGAACGACAACACCGCACTGCGCGCCATCATCGCCGAGTTCCGCGCGCTGGCCATCGAGTTCGACATGGCGGTGATCATCGTCCACCACACCCGCAAGGGCACCGTCAGCCCCGGCGATCCCGATACCGCCCGCGGCGGCTCCGCCATTATCGGCGCCGCCAGGATCGTGCTCACCTGCCTGGTGATGTCCGAAGAAGACGCCGAGGCTTTCGGTCTGCCGAAGGACCGCAAGACCCGCTCGTTCTACATGCGGCTCGACGACGCCAAACAAAACTACACCGGCATCGGCGACGCGCAATGGTACAAAACCGCGCTCTATACCCTCCGCAACGGCGAAACCGTCCCCGGCCTTACCCCCTGGTCGGCGCCGGATATGTGGGCGGCAATCAGCGTCAGCCTCGCCAATCAAATCCTCGACGAGATCGACGCCGGTCTCGACGCCGGCACCCGCCGCTACTCTCACGGCAATGCCGCCGATGACCGCGCCGCCTGGAAGGTCGTCGCGCGCCACGTCCCGTCGCTCACCGAAAAACAGGCCCGCAAGGTCATCCTGACCTACCTCGATAACACGGTCCTGTTCAGCAAAAAATACGACGACCCAAAAGCCCGCAGACCCCTGACCGGGCTCTATCTCAATGACACCCGCCGGCCGGGCGCAGTGCACTGATCATGACGCCGGCAACAGGTGAAACCCGCACCTATACCAACCGCCAGGGCAGCCGCGCTTATGTCGTGCTCGGCACCGACACGGTGTTCTCCAAACGCCGCGGGCGCGAGGTTCCTCACCGCAACCGGGACCAGCCGGCGGGAGATCGAGCACGGGCCCAAAATCGTCCATTGCCCGGCCCATCGATGGACTGCGTCAACGAGCTCATCGACACAGCTCATCGACGCAAACCGGGCATGTGCGTCGATGAAATGGCCTAAGGGAGAATTCATCAACGACGCAGGCAGCTACGATGAAACCATCGACGCAGTTCATCGACGCATACCGATGGAATCGTTGCCGTAGCCAACGTCGGCCGGCTGTGCCGCGCCAGCCGCCGTCGACTCGCTGCGCTCACCGGCAACCCCCGCCATCGACGCAAGGCATAGCTGAATATGGGTGAAGCAAAGCGCCGCCGCATAGCCGGCACATACCCCGAGGCAGGCCCAGTCGAGGACTACCGGGTGCCAAACCGCAAGTTCGGCATCACCATCGATGTCGCCGGCGCCGAACACCCGGTGACGATCCTCTTCCCCACCTGCAAGCTGACCGACCTGACGCAGCAGGCCCACCACCTGTGCCCGCCAGAAATCGCGTTCGCCTCGCTGGTGCGCGCCCTCGCCGAGGAGTTCATAACCACTCTGCGAGCCGGCAAAAGCCTCGACGGCATCGGCATCGGAATGGCTATGACCGCGCTGTACCATCCACAGCACGGCGACAAAATGCGCGCCGTCGTCTCGCGCAGCCTGCGGCAAACCGGCCGGGCGCATCTGACCTGGGCCTTCAATCCCCAGCATGGCCTCGCAATCGCCGTCGCCGATCACTTCGTCGAGCTCGCCGATACCCTGGCGAAAATGCCCCCGGACGCCCCGCCGCTGGCAGTCGTCGGCCCAGCCCCAGCCGAGCCGCCTTCGCAATGAGCGTCCTGGAGGCATTGGCCTTTCAGCAGCTGCAGCGGCAGGCAGCCGAGCTGGCCACACAGGTCGCACAGCTGACCCGCGAGCAGGCCGCGCAAGCCAGCCGACTGGACGCGCTCGAGACAGCCGCGTCGGCCATCGCGGCGCGACGAGCAGCCGATGCAGCGCGGCAGCAGCGCCGCCGCTCACGTGAGCGCGATTGCTTGGCCCGAAATGCCGTAACATCATGAGCCCGCAGGCGGCCAAAGGATTGATCCCATGACCAAGCGGCCAAAGCCGAAGCTGCGCACACCCGAGAACGCCGCCCGCATCTGCACCCTGCTCGCCGAGGGACACACCCTGCGGCAGGCCGCGCAGCAGCTGGGGTGCGACCACTCGGCAATCCTGCATTGGGTGCGGCAAGACGAGGAAGCGGGCGGCATCTTCTGTCACCAATACACTCGCGCGCGGGAAGCCGGGTGCCTGCTCTGGGCCGACGAATTGGTCGAGATCAGCGATGCCAACTACGTCGGGCCGGATGGTCGCGTCGACAATGCCGCGGTGCAGCAGGCGCGGCTGAGATCGGACAACCGCAAGTGGTTATTGGCTCGGATGTTACCGAGACAATTTGGCGATCGGGTCACCCAAGCGATCGAGACCGAGGACGGCAGCGGGCCGATCACGCTCATTCGGCTTATTCCTGTCGATCCGCGCCCGCGGCCCGAGGCAGACGCCGAGGTGGCTAGTGGCGGCGAGGCGATCGTGACACCGCTGCGGGCGCTGCCGTCTCGTTAGGGTCTCCGGCCCTTCAGGCGCCGCGGTTAAGGACGCGGCGCACGCTCGTCGCGTGCCAGTCGCTGCCGCGAGCCGTCCTGATGCCCCGCGCGTTCAGCGCTTCGGCAACGCCCTGGTTGGTGATGATCCCGGATGCCCGAATGCCTTCGATCATGGGGCGGATCTGCTCGGCGAAGCGATCGGCGATGTTGGTTCGCTTCGCCCGCCCCGCCACCGCGATGGTCGCCAGGTTCGGGTTGCCCAGCTTGACGCCCTGCGCCTTCTTGGCGGCCAGCGCGGCCTTGGTGCGGGCAGAGATGTCGGCGCGCTCTTTCTCGGCGAGCGCGGCGTAGATGTGCAGCATGAACGGGTCTACATCCTTCCCGAGATTGGCGACGATGAACGGCACGCGCTTCGCCATCAGCCCGCTGATGAACGCCACATCGCGGCTGAGCCGGTCGAGCTTGGCGACGATGATCGGGCACTTGGCCTTGCGGGCGGCGCCGATCGCGGCGGCGAGTTGCGGGCGCCGGTCGAGTGCATCGGCGCCCTTGCCGGTCTCAACCTCGGTGTAGCTGGCGGTAAGCTCGAGCCCCTCGCCCTCGACAAACCGGGCGACGGCTTCGCACTGAGCCTCCAGCCCGAGACCGCTGCGGCCCTGTCCCTCGGTGCTTACCCGGTAGTAGGCGACGGCTTGCATGTTGCGTTCCCCGCGAAATGTGCGTGGGACACACTCTATGCCGAGCGTATTATATTGTCAACCGTATGCGGGGTTGTCAGCCCGGCCCCTCTTCGATGCGGCGCAGCCGGTTGGCGAAGGAGGCGTTCTGCAGGCGGGTCTCGCGCAGCTCGTCGAGGATTGCCCCCATGGTGTCGCGGATGGCACCGATCTCGCCGCGCACGATGGCGATCTCCCCCCCGCGTGATCGTTATCTCGGTGGAGAGCCCGGCCATACTGGCACGGCTGCTGGCAAGCTCACCCAACACCCGGCGGTTGTCGGTGCGCATGATCTCCATCTCGGCGCGGCCGTCGCGCAGCTCGTCGAGGATCTGACGGCCTTGCCGAGCCAGAAATTGGAGATCTACCGTGTCGTTAGCCATGGTCGAGGCCCTTTCTCGATCGGTGGTCAGAGGCGGGCCGGTGTTACCAGCCCCGGCTCGCCTCGCTCCTCGCATGATAAGCCATCGCCCCCGATCGGCACCATCGCCGCGGCCGGCCTATCGGGCGCCCGTGGCCGGGCACCCCCCCGGGTACCCCTCAGGAAATTGGGTCCCATATCGCCGTGCCGTGGGCCCCACACACCGCTACGTCCGCCCGCCTGGCGGGAAATTTTTTTGGGTATATCGGGGCAACTGGGCGCATATTTTTTTGGAAAATCCCCGGTATTGGACCCGTTCCGGCTGCGCGACGCAGGCGGCTGGTGGTTTGGGCGCTAACGCCTTCGAGCTATGCGCGACATGGGCCGCGCCTACGTCTCCGACGGTCGCTGCGATCTCTACATCATGCGCGTGAACAGCATTCCGTCGGCAACCGTCGCCCACCGAAAGAGTGGGGGCGCCCCTACTAGGTTCGGGTACTCGCGAAGTGCACGACCGCCGACATCATCGAGATTGGCCAACGCCTGATCGCGGCCAACGAGCGGTTGTCGCATGGCGAGTGGTTGCCGTGGCTGGAAGCAAACGCCGACATGCTTGGGTTCGACACCCCGCGCACGGCGCAACGCTTGGTAAAAATTGGCCTCAGTAAATACGACGTTAACGTCGCATTGGACGAAACCGATGCTGTTGCATGCGGCATGGAACCGTGGCGCCGCCGCGACCCTTTTTCGGTCCGTATAATATGGGTAATACCCATATTAAGGTTGCCCGCGATGAACGCACTTCCCTGCGTTGCCGGCGCCCTGCTCGGGTCGGCGCGATCGGGCGCTCGCATTCGAGGTCTATGCCCGCCAGGCAAAGAGCGGCGCGCCTGCAGGGTCAGACTGCGAGCTGAACGCAAGGCCGGGCAACTCGACAGGCGGCGGAAGAAGGCGAAAGGCACGGCTGGTCACCAAAAGGCGGTCGCACAGCGGAACCGCCTAAAAACGCCCCCACTTTGCGCGAGCTCGGCGTGTCAAAGAAGCAGGCGCATGACTGGCGTAAAATCGAGGCGGCGCTCGCCGACCCCGACCGCAAGCCAACGACCGCCGGCATCATCGCCGCCTAAACCCGAGATAATCCCGGTATCGACAACGAATAGTTTCCCGTGGCCGTAATGGCCACACCTTTCGGTCGTCATGTTCAGGAAGAAGCTGTACCCACTTTTGCCGAAGCGGCAAGCCGGAACAAGGCGCCGGCGTCAATGGCCAAACTTGCAACCGTTTCAACTTTGAAATGGTTTCATAAGCAGCCCGGACAAACGAGCGCACCGGCGCTGCTGGGCGCGCAAGCTATTGACCTGCGTGCGTATAATACCGCTGGCAGCGGCATTAAACTCAACCGGTGGCAGCGCAAAATTTTACTTCCGTAGTACAAGATCGGCAAGGCCTTGCAAGTTTGGAGACCGCGCGGGCCCGCCCGCAATCTGCTATACTTGGAGCGGCGGCGGCACGAATAAGGACAACCCTGATGGCGCTTTTCGAAGGTCTGCTGGGTGGGGGCGGCGGTGACCCGCTCGACCTTTATGGCGATTTGTTCACCCCGCAGCAAAAGGCCGCTTTGCGTGATCGGCAGATGACCGACACCCTGCTGCGATTGTCGGCCGGGTTTGCCAAGGCCGGCCAAGCTTCGCGATTACCGACCGGCGGCCTGTTGGGTGCCATTGGGGAGGCTGCCGGCGGGCTTGCCGGCGGCGGTGACGAGGCGGTGAACCAGCAGCTCAAAGCCATGCAGATCGCCGAGCAGGTGCGCGCGTCGCGGCAGCAAAGGGGCTTTGCCACCCAGGTGGCGACGATTGCTCAGCAGCTTCTCGCGCAGGAGAAGGGGTTGGGCCTGGCGCCCGGCACTTTGGTCAGGCCTTATCTGGCCTCGACCGGCGGCGGTACGGCTCCTGCCGCTCCCGGAGCTCCTGCTGGCGGGCCGCCTGCCAACAACGCCCCGCCACCGCCGGCAGGCCCGCAACCATCGACGGGGACAGGGGCGCCGGAAGGGCTGCCTGGCGGCGCTACCAGTGCGGCGGGAGCCGAGTGGCTGCCCAACCTGCCAGCGGCTGCCGCTATGCCGCCGCCGATCTACCCGTTAGGCGATCCAAATGTGCCGCTGCCGCCACGAGGCACCGGCGGCAGGGCTGCGGGCCTTCTTCCGCCTGGGCAAGATGATCCCTGGGCGCAATACGCCGGTCTATTAGGAGGCGGCACAGGGAGCCAATCCCCTTTCGACCCTACAACCTCGGACCTTACGGGACCCCGAGGTTCGCCTGACCTCGGCAATATCAAGATCGAGCAGCTCAGCGGCGAGGCGGCGCCGGCAGGCGGCAACTGGGAACGTGACCGCGCCCTGATCCGCAAATACGAGAGCGGTGGGCGTAACATCGAGCAGCAGGTCATCGGCCCACAAGGAGGCTATAACCCCAGCGTCGGGCGGGTCACCGGGCCGTCTTCTGCTTCTGGCTACTATCAGATGATCGACCCGACCTGGCGCGCCGCCGCTGCCAAGGCCGGGATCGACACCAGCCAGTACCCGCGTGCCATCAACGCGCCGGAAGCGTTGCAGGATAAGGCGGCTGAGGCCCTCTACCGCGAGCAAGGATTGGCGCCCTGGGCGCCCTACAACTCACGCCTGGCCGCGGCTGCCGGCTACCAAGGCGGCGGCTTCTCCGGCCGCATCGAGCCGCTCGGCGGCGAAGCCGCTCCGGCCGGCGCCGCCCCTACCGGCAAGATCCCCGGACTCAACATCAGCCCGCAGGGCCTGGCCGCGCTTAATATGTTGAGCAAGCTGGGCGGGCTCGGCAGCCCGTTCGAGAGTTTGCTGGAGACTTACTACAAGTCGCCCAGCTATTTGAGCGAGAAAACTACCGCCGAAACCAAGGCCAGAACCGACATCGAGGACCCGCTGAACCAGCGCATGAAGGTATTGGAGACAATGCTGAAAATGCGCCAGGACGGCATCCTTTATAATCCTGAGACGGGGGAGATAAAGGCAGATCCGCAATGGGACAAGATCCACGACAGACGGGCTGACCAATCCAAGGCGCTCGAACTGGATTACGCCAAGAGGCTCAAGACGTTCGAGGAGCAGCAAAAGATCGCGGAGGAAATCCGCAAGGATCAGAAGGAGATCGCGCCGCAGCCGATCTTCCGGGGCGGGGTGATCGTCGAGCAGCCGATGACACGAGAGGCGGCGGTTGCGAAGCTCAAAGACCAGTCGATGCGGCCCGGCGAGTACCGGGACGGCGACATCGTTGCCAAGCCGATCGGCAATCTGTCGCCCGACCACCAATACAAGATGTCATCGACTGGCGGCCTGACGGTGGAGCCGATCGCCGGCACCCCCGGCGCCGAGAAGGCGGCCGCGGCGGCGAAGGCGAAAGACATCTCCGACCGGCAGTTGCTGGTGTCGCGCGACATCGTGGTGCAGGACGCCGACCGGCTGGAAAACCTGATAAAAACCTCGCCGGTCCCGGTGACCGGGATGATGGGGTCGGTCCTGTCGAATCTGGGCGGGACGCCGCAGAACAACGCCAGGGCGTTGATCGACGGGTTGAAGGCCAGGGCCTCGATCGATGCGATCAACCGAGCCCGCGCCGCTACCGGCAGCACCGGCATGGGGCAGATCACCATGGGCGAGCACGCGCTCTTAGCGAATGCGATCGCGAATTTGGAGCAGTCGCAGACCGAAGGGCAGCTCCTGTTCAACCTGCGCCGCTTTAAGCAGGAGTACATCGACGCCGTTCACGGTCCTGGGGCCCACTCGAAACTGTTGCCGGATACGCCGGTGGTAAAGACGCCGTCATCGGCCCCCGCGGGCACGGCGGCCGCATCGCCTGCCGATGCGACGCGGCTGCGCTCCGAGGCCGCCGACGCCATCAAGGCTGGCAAGTCGCGCAGCGCGGTCATTAAGCGGCTGCAGGACATGGGCGTTGATGCCGG
>Ga0068863_100004019_pt1 | contig 14525 bp, 12 predicted proteins | sample KBSSwiS62_FD_66596 | JGI IMG/M metagenome (GOLD analysis project Ga0068863, IMG submission 66596) | Switchgrass rhizosphere microbial communities from Kellogg Biological Station, Michigan, USA - KBS Switchgrass S6-2 | ecosystem: Host-associated > Plants > Roots > Rhizosphere > Soil ...
CCAGCGATTACCGCGGTGGCTGCGGATCATCGTGTACTGCTGGGTCTTCGTCCTGTTGATCAGAGGGTGTGAGTCCTCTGACCACCCAACCTCCAAACGAGGGATGAAGGCCGAAGTCCCCATGACCAAAGGAGAGGTCGCCGATGCCAGGGATGCAGCCGTTTCCAGGGCGACTGCCGAAAAGATCAAGGCAATAACCGAGCAGTATGTGCACGGTCCTAACCAGGCTGACGTTGCCGGGCTGGCTGCGCAGATTGCGCGTCAATTCCCCGAGGGACCGGGCAGCGGCGCGGGAGCGCACACCAAGAACGCCCTCCTGGCAATTCCCTTCAGCGCACCGTCCGATGATCAACGCGCCAAGGGGATCGCCGACGCCGTGTTTGGACAGCTGTACGGCAAGCTTGCTATCGCGCAGCATCATCACCTTCGCCTGGAGCCCAATCGCACGCCGCCCGCTGACCCAGCAGCCGCCGCCGAACGGGGCCGCGCCAACCAATCCACCTATGTTGTCTATGGCATCGCTGACAACAAAAATCTCGACGTGAAACTCATCGAGTCCGAAGACGGTTCGGTGGAGTGGTCAAAGTCATATCCTCTGGAAGGGGCTGACTCCACGAGCATCGCCGCCGAGGTGGCAGCCGAGGTGAAAGACAACGTCCCCTCCGGCAACTGACCACAGGTGATTTGACCTTCCGCGACTCATTTGGCCAGAAACTCCTGAATGGCACTCGCGATCTCCACCGCGTGCGTCTCCAACGCAAAGTGTCCGGTATCGAAGAACCGAATCACTGCCTGCGGAATATCCCGCTTGAATCCTTCCGCGCCGGGAGGAAGGAAGAATGGGTCGTTCTTGCCCCACACGGCCAGGAAACGGGGCTGGTGGGTCCTGAAATACTGTTGGAATTTCGGATAGAGCGCGACATTGCTCTGATAGTCCCCCATGATATCCAACTGGATTTCGTCAGCGCCTGGCCGGGCGAGATAGAAGTTATCCAAGGAGTAACCATCGGGAGAGATGCGGGTGGTATCTGCAACACCGTGTGTGTACTGCCACTGCGTTGCGTGCGGGGCCAGGAAGGCACGCAGGGCTTCGCGGTTCTGTTTTGAGGGGTCCTTCCAATAAGCCCGGATCGGGTCCCAGCCGTCGCTCAGTCCTTCTTCGTATGCATTACCGTTCTGGGAAATCAACGCTGTGATGCGCTCAGGGTGCGCCACCGCGAGCCGGAACCCGGTGGGCGCGCCGTAATCAAACACATACACGGCGAACTGATCGAAGCCGACCAGTTCGGTGAAACGCCCGATCACGGCGGCAATGTTGTCAAACGTGTAGTTGAACTTGTCCCGCGCCGGCATGTCGGATTGCCCGAAGCCGGGCAGGTCGGGCGCCACGATGTGAAACCGATCCGCCAGCAGGGGAATCAGGTCCCGGAACATGTGACTGGAGCTGGGAAATCCATGTAACAGCAGCAGCTTCGGCGCACCGCGGACACCTGCTTCCCGGTAGAAGATCTTCAGACCGTCGACGTCCCGGGTTCGATATTGAATTGACATGTTGAGTTCCTCTTTCAATGGCTGCTCGTTTGGATTGCTTCGAGAATCGTGCTCACGACCGGGTCGGGAGCGGTGACGATGGGTGTGTGGTCGGCCTCGATCGGCCGGATCCTGGCGGCCATACGTTCCGCCATGAATCGCTGGTTGTCTGGTGCAACCATGCGATCGCTTTGAGCCAACACGTACCAGGCGGGCACGTCCTTCCAACGAGGCGCGCCCACCTTGACACCGATGGCGCCAACCGAAGCGGGGCGCTGAACTGCTGCGAGGACCGTCTGCTCCTCGGCTGTGGCGTCTGGAGCAAATGCAGTAGCGAAAGCGTTCTCGGGAAGCCAGACCCATCCATTGCTGTCGGGAGCCAATTTCGGCGCGAGTGGATGCTGTTGTCCCCGATAGGCGGCTTCCGCTGCGGCTTCTCCTTCAGCTGGCGCCACTCCAGCGATATATACAAGAGACTTCACAGCAGGATGGCGGGTTGCGCCGATTACGGTGCCGCCGTAGGCGTGCCCGGCCAACACAACCGGTCCGCCGATCCGGTCAATTGCGCGGTCAACCGAAACGACATCGTCGTTGAGGGTCGACAAGGAAAGCTGCGCCGCAATTGACCGCACTCCGCGAGCGGCGAGTCCCGTGATGACCTTTGACCAGCTCGACCCGTCCGCCCATGCGCCGTGTACCAGAACGACGCTGACTTCTTCCCTCGCCATGTGACCTCCAGAAAATGTGTAACCTCTTCATAGCGCTCAATCAGGTTACGGCCATAGATTGTAACTTGTCAAGAGGCCTTAGAGTGGTTACAGTAAATGCATGGATACCGCTTTTCCGGCCATCTTCCTGGCCGATTCACCCGGGCTGGATTTCCTCAATTCCATTGCGACCCCCGTCGACACGCCGGTCGACTGGATCAGTGATGGCGCCGGGCTTCTGAGATGGCTGCGTGAGGCACAGTTTGTCCCCGCCGCGGTCCTCGACAGATTTTCGAAAGAAGCGACGCCCAAGGATCTGAATGCTGTCGCGGCGCAGGCGCGCGAGCTACGCGAATGGCTGCGCCGTTTCGTCGTGAAGCACAAAGGACGTCCGCTCTCGATCCGGAGCGCTCAAGAGTTGGAACCGCTGAACGCGCTTCTCAGGCAGGACCGGAGTTACTATCAGGCCGTCGTGGAGAAAGACGGGATTCGCTTGGATACACAACGGCGCTGGCCTTCGCCGGGATCACTGCTGATTCCGATCGCAGAAGCCATCGCCCGCATGATCAGTGAAGAAGACTTCACGCATATCAAGGCGTGCGAAGGCCACGCCTGTACCCTGATATTTGCCGATCACACGCGCGCCCGCGGGCGCCGCTGGTGCAGTATGGGAATCTGTGGAAATCGTGCGAAGGTGTCAGCTCACCGCAAGCGCCAGCAAGCGGCGCAATGAAGCGAATCTCATAGCTTGGCCTCGATGCCGGCGAAGGCGCCCAGGCTCGGTTGCAGAAATCCGACCGGATTCTGATAGTGCCGATCGAACAGGTTGTCCACGCGCGCGAAGACGGTCAGATGTGAGTTGATGTCGTAGCCGCCGGCTAAGTTTACAACTGTGTAGCTCGGTGCAGCCAGTCGCGGAATCGAGAAGTCCCGATTGCCGTCAACCCACGAGCTGACTGTCAACAGGTTCGCGTCCAAAGAAAGACCGGGCATTGCCTTCCAGTTGGCATCGACACTGACCTTGTGCTTCGGCCTGCGTAGTAGTTCCTGGTGCAGGACGTCGTCAGTTGCTCGAGTAAACGTATAGTCCGCCCGGAACGACAGCGTTTGGGTCGGTTGGTACGAGATAAAGCTCTCGACACCTTCCGTAGTGGCGCGCCCGATGTTGGCGTAGCTCGTGCCAGTGTCGTCTGTGGTGATCAGGTTGCGCAGGCGATTGTGAAAGTAGGTGGCTCCGGCGCCGACGAGGCTTTCAATGACCGGCTGTTCCACGCCGATGTCATAGCCGACACTGGTTTCCGGCTTCAGGTTGGGATTGGCGAAGAAGAACGGCGGGAAGTCCTGGAACAGCTCGCTCAATGTCGGAGCCTTGAAGCCGCTGCCCACGCTGGCTTTGAGCTTTGTGCCGCTCGCGCTGATCCGATACATGGGTGCCACGCGGTAGGTCGCTTTGCTGCCGAACAGGCTGTTGTCATCGTACCGTACGTTCAGAGCGGAGAAGAAGTTTTCACCCAACTGCGACTGCAGTTCGCCGTAGCCCGAGTTGATTCGGATGCTTGCCGATAATGGCTGGCTGATTTCGTCCCGGGAATGTTCGGCGCCGAGAACCACCGTTTCCGACCCGGAAAGCTTCAAGGCTCCGCGCCAATCCACCTTGATGCGCTCGCCGGTATCCAGGCTCAGGGGAAAGTCAGGTTCAAATATGGCGGTCCGCTTGCGCGTGTAAGCAAAGCCCAGTATCTGGTCGAAGGCACCGTCGAGTAATACCAGATGTCCGAACAGGCGCGAGTAGTGCTCAGTGGTGTTACTCGCGGTCTGTTCACGCGCAGGGAAGCTAGGATCAGGAAAGTTGCTGAAGTCATCCCCGGTATTGCGCAAGTGTCCGTTGGAATAGCGCGCAACCAGCCCGATATCAAAGTTGTGCGTAACGTCGAATCCGAGCTTCGTCGAAACCGTCAGGTTGTCGTAGTAATCGTCGTTGCGGCGCTCGCCGGGAAGCAGCAGGTTCAGCGGGGTGACCGGGATCTCACCTGAGTGAAAGTGCTCAATATTGGCACTGTAATGAAACTGATCGGTTGAGCCGCTGATACTTCCCGTCTGGTTGAATGTATCGAAGGAACCTCCTTCCAGTGAGGCCTGCGCTCGCATTGGACCGGATCCGTCGCGCGTGACGATGTTGATTACTCCGCCTATGGCGTCTGAGCCATACAGCCCGCTTTGGGGGCCGCGGAGGATTTCAATCTGCGCAATGTCCTGAGTGAGGAATTGCGCGAAATCGAAGCTCGCATTCGGGTTGCTGGGATCGCTTACATCGATCCCATCAACAAAGACCTTGGTGTGATTCAGGTTGGTGCCGCGCATGAAGATCGATGTCTGCGCCCCGGGACCGCCGGTCTGCACCAGGTTGAGTCCCGGGACTGTTTTCAGGACATCCGGCAACGTTCGCTGCTGTTTGAGCTCGATCTGCGCGCCCGTAATCACGGTTACGCTGCTGGCGATCTGTGACTCCGGTGTTGGAACCTGGGTGGCCGAAATGACGACCGGCTCGGTGGCGACGTCTTCCGCCGACGCGTGAGCGGAAAGCAGTGAAAATCCCACTGCGGTTAAAATGGTTTGCGGCGTGCGCATGCAGACTCCTAGTTGTTTTGCAAGGAGTTGCCGCGCAGGCAGTTAAAACACTGTGGGTGCGACGACAACTCTATCGTGTCGCCGCAACGGATGACCCGTAGCTCCCCGCACACCCCGGCCGGAAACTGGACGACGGCGCGAGGCAGGTCTCCTGGCTCCCGGGTCGTTGCTTTCGTCCGCCTTCCCGAGGCCTTGGCCTCAGTGGCGTATGGGACGAACGCTCGCCGGTTACAGTTGCGGGGGCAGCCGCGAATTCCAATCGCGTTCCCTTTTCATCTCCGGCAGCGTCGCTGCACGAAGAACCTCGCACACCAAATCGGGGCGGAGTATACACCACCGCGGGGCGTGCCTAGTACTGCCGCTTCGATGTAACCGTCTCGACCATGCATTCTCACCTGGACACCTGAGGCCCTGCATCCATTCGGGCCTGAGCTACGTATTGGTCATGAGCATTTCGCTAAATTTCATGACAGTGTCGTACAGGCGTGCTGATATTATTTTTTTGAAATCGTCATATCCGCATCGGGAATTCCGCTTGAGCGCCGTCAGGATTACTTACATATGCGCGGCGGCGGCGGCGCTGGCGGGCGCAGCTATCAGCACTTTTGGGGCGGAGCCGGAAGATGCCGATAACGCGGTGCCGACGATTACAGTTGTTGGCACCGGCGTCAGCAACATGGACGCCGCATCGGTCGGGGATGTCGGCCATGACGAGATCGCCAGTCAACCGCTGTTACGGCCCGGGGCCGTGCTGGAAAACGTCCCTGGACTGATCGTCACGCAGCATTCAGGGGAGGGGAAAGCCAACCAGTACTTCATGCGCGCCTTCAACCTCGACCACGGCACTGACCTGGCCACCGAAGTTGATGACATGCCTGTCAACATGCCCACTCATGCGCATGGCCAGGGCTACACCGACCTCAATTTCCTCATCCCTGAGTTGATCTCGGACCTTCACTACAAGAAGGGCCCGTACTACGCCGACGAAGGTGACTTCGCCACTGCGGGCGCAGTCCGCATGGATTTCCTCAACGAAACCCCCAACTCAGCCACGCTGGGTTTTGGGCAGGATGGTTATCGTCGCGGACTCCTGATGGGCTCGACCGGGCTGAGTGGAGGCACGGTGTTGGGTGCCGCCGATATCTATCACAACGACGGCCCATTCGAGAATCCTGACGATTACAACCGTGTGAACGGGATGTTACGTTATCACCGTGGCACGGATGCTGATTTTTGGACGCTCACTGCCATGGGATACCACGGCAAGTGGAACTCGACGGATCAGGTTCCCGAACATGCCGTCACGGAAGGTCTCATTCCGCGATTTGGAACTCTGGCGCCGACAGATGGCGGTGACACGAGCCGGTACAGCTTTTCTTTCAATCGCGTGCGGAAATCAGCTGATGATCAGGTACAGCTGTCCGCTTACGTCATCGAGTACCAACTGAACCTGTACTCCACGTTCACCTACGGCCTCGTTGATCCTGTCAACGGCGATCAGATGCTCCAGCATGATGATCGCACCGTCTATGGTTTCAAAGGATCGAAGACGTGGCACACCCACTTCCTGGGTATGGAGACATCCAATCTGATCGGCGTGCAGGCCCGCTTTGATGACATCCAGGATGTCGGCCTGTTCCATACATTTCAGCGCCGGGTCCTGGGGACGGATCAGGACGCCCGAGTGCAGGAGGCCAGCGGGGCGGTGTATGTCGAGAACACGACGCAATGGTTGGACAAATTCCGCACAGTGCTTGGCCTGCGCGAGGATGAATTCAATTTCGATGTCCGGGACAAGATGGTTAATGCCAACGGCAGCTGCGCCGATCCGCTTGGCTGCAACACCGGAAACGAGCGCGCGAGGATCTTCAGTCCCAAGCTGGGTATCACGCTGGGACCCTGGAACGGCACTGAGCTGTTCATCAACCTGGCCGAGGGTTACCACAGCAACGACGCGCGCGGAGTTACGCGCAGCGGCGAGAACCATGACACCCCGGCTGCGACGCCCCTGACGCGTGCCAAGAGTGCCGAAGTCGGCGTGGCCACCCGCATAACGCCCGCCTGGCATGCCACCCTCGACGTCTTCCTGTTGAAGCTCAGAAGCGAGCTGGTATTCGCAGGCGATGCCGGCACGACCGAGCCGAGTGGCTCCACAACCCGAACTGGCGTCGAGTGGGGCAACACATTACGTATCAACGACTGGCTGCACGCAGATCTGAACGCCGCCATTTCCCGGGCCCGCTTCGATCATAATGTCGAAGCAGACGATGCCGGATGCGGTGACGCCGCTGCCGGCTTCGGCTGCGTCGTAACTCCCGAAATCGTGGGTCGCTACATTCCAAACAGCCCGACCAACGTGGTCGACGCCGGTTTGACAGCACAGCACCCGTCAGGCTGGTTCGGCTCGATCCGCGCAAGACACTTCGGCGATTCACCGCTGGTCGAAGACAACAGCGCCCGGTCCCCAGCCTACACAACCTTCGACTTGCAGCTCGGCTATCAACAACCGCGGAAGTGGTTGCTGGCCGTGGATGTCTTCAATCTCTTCGATAAGAAATGGAAGGACATCGAGTACTACTACGCCTCACGCCTTCCCGGCGAAGCCGCGGCACGCCCTGACTTCGTAGTCCACCCAGGCGTCCCGCTGACGGTCCGCGCCCACTTCCAATACTTCCTCTAGATAGGCTGTCATGGCAGCGAGTTGCTGCCGCGACTGGTCGGCCTCCGTGTGGCGGCATTTTGCGAGTGGTAAATACCATGCTTTCAGAAAATGAAAGCAACTCTTCCAGGGTGGAACCGGGCTGGCGTCCCGAACGTCTCAATGGACAAATGAAAACGCACCAAAGGTTGCTTGCCAGCCTGATTCCGGTGATTTGCTCGGTAGCGGCTGGAGCTGCCCCAGCCACCGGCAAGCCGGCCGTATGGACACCGCACGAGCTGATCGTGGACCTGCGCAATCTGCCGAAGTCTTACACCTGTGACGACCTCTGGTACAAGTTCAAAGGAATTTTATCGGCCCTGGGAGCCCGGCAGGACGTGGAGATACTGCCGTACCGCTGCGAAAGCAACTCGCCCAAAGTCCAGGTGAAATTTTCTACCCCGCGGCTCGTGCCGGCCGCACAGGCGAAGTGGGCAGACCTGAATGCCGTCGAACGGGAGGTGCAGATCCGGCCCGGCTCGCCCGAAAAGCTCGACAGCGGCGACTGTGAGCTCATGAGCCAGGTCAAATCCAGCTTGTTGAAAAATCTCGGCACGGAAATCGTCGCCTACCGGCTGCCGTGCAAGGCACCTCGGAAGGCAGGCGAAGCCGCCTTCAATCTGACCGCAAAAGTGCTGCAGCCCGTGCTGGCGGCGGCTGTTGCTTCCAGGTAGAGGATCGCAATGACGCGAATCGTCTGTATTCTGTTGCTGAGTGTCGCGGCGGGTTGGTTCTCCGTAGGGTGGTGCGGGGCGTCCGCCGCGACCTCCGCAGCGGATGATCACTCAAACCCCCAGTTTGGGTGTGACTTCGGATATCACGAGGTGAACCAACATTGCACCCCGGTCCGACCGCCGCCTCACGGCTATATCACCTCTATGGGCGATGATTGGGCCTGTGAACGTGGATTCACCAGGCAGGTTGACCGGTGCCAGGCAATCGTGGTGCCACCAAACGGGCACCTGACATCATTTGGCTGGGAGTGCAACCGGGGATTCGAGCAGAACGGCAACCAGTGCCAGAAACTCCAGGTTCCTGAACACGGCTACGCCATCAATGACCGCTTCACGGTCGGGTGGGATTGTGACCGTGGCTACGCACGGCAAGGGAACACATGTGTTGCCGTCAAGGTTCCGGCCCATGCATATCTCAGTGACTCCGGCGACAGTTGGACCTGCGATCGAGGGTTCCGTCCAAACGGTCAATCGTGCGAGAAGATCAATCTTCCCGACCATGCGCACCTGGGTCCGCATGGGAATGACTGGTTATGTAATTGGAGATACCAGAAGCAGGGAGATAAGTGCGCGGCGGATGTATCTATGGCGTTGGCACGGTCTCAATGAGACTGTCGCTCGCGAGGACTTTGTCTGCGTGGTACCGATCCGCGAGGAAGTTGATGAATGCCCTGACCTTGTTGGGAGGTGGGCCCCGCCTCGGAAACACCGCGTACACGGGCATCCGTGGCGCCTCGAACTGAGTCAACACTCTGTGCAGCCGGCCATCGGCAAGTTGCTTCTGGATCAGCCAGGTTGGTAACACAGCGAGCCCCGCGCCTGCCAGCACCGCATCGAGCAGCGCCTCCTGGTTGTCAGTTCGAAGCCGCCCGCGGACCCGTACGCTGACGGGCCGCCCCTGGTCCATGAAGTTCCATTCATCCGCGCGCTGATAGAACGTAAAGTGCAGGCAGTTGTGGCCAGTGAGATCCTTCGGATGTGCAGGCATCGGGTGCCGGTCAAAGTAGTCTCGTGATCCGACCACGACCCGCTGGATATAACCCAACCGCCTCACCGCAACGGCCTGAACCCGCATGACGGCAATGCGAATAGCGACATCCAGGCGCTGCTCGACGAGCGATTCGCAGCGGTCAGTGAGCGACAGATAAAACGAGAGGCGAGGGTACCTCTCCAGAAAATCAGCTACCGCGGGAGCTACGTGGTGCCGTCCGAAAGTGACCGGCGCGGTGACCCGCAGCTCGCCAATCGGCACCTGAGAATGAGATTGCACCGCGGAATCCGCTTCTTCGACTTCCGCAAGAATCCTCTGGGCTCGCCGGTAATAGAGAGCACCACCGTCCGTCTCCGCGATCCCCCGGGCGCTGCGGGCAATCAGCTTCACTCCCAGCTCGCGTTCGAGACCGGAAAGAATGCGGCTGACAGTCGGCAAAGACATACCGAGCTTATCTGCCGCCGCGGACAAGCTGCGTTCGTCGAGCACAGCGACGAATACCTGCATCGCCTGAATTCGGTCCATCAGCCACCGTAACCGAGCACACCGGAGCAGGGCAACCCTCGGTTGCCTCACGAACTCTTGCCACCTGCGACCTTCACCGCATCGCAGACATGGAAAAGAATGCGCCCTGACGTTCAACCCGCAGGAATTCCGATCTATCGCATTGAGGCGTGGCGGCGTAAAGTACGCGCTGAACAGGTCCAACCCGAATGTCCATCCGACTCGCAACTTTCCGCCAACACCGGTGGCTGCCCAGCCTCCTCGTACTGGCATTGGCGCTTCGAGCGCTCATTCCTGTTGGGTTCATGCCCGGCGGGAACGGTCAGCTCGAGTTGCAGATTTGTCCGGAAGGCTTTCCGGCAGCGCTTTTACATACTTCGGGCCACCATCATCACGACAGTCAGGGCTCCTCTCCAGTTGCTGGACATGATCACAAGTCCTGGATGCAGGGGCATTGCCCGTTCGGCGCTGCCGCGGGCGCACCTGCAGTATGCCAATCGCTGGTTGTCACTGTTGACCTGAAATCAGCCGCGCCGCCACCTGACACGGAAACAGTTGCGGCTGCACTCGACTTCCGCTTTCTCGTCGCGCAGCCACGCGCTCCCCCCGTCCGCCTCGTCTGATCAACGCAAACGTACGTATCGATCCGCATGAAATGCGGCAGTCGTAGCTATTTGCTTTCAACGAGGCTCAGATGTTTACTCCAACGCGCAACCGCGCGACCCTTGGGTCGTGCGCGTTGTTATTTTCATTTCTATCGAGTCCGGGCACCCGCGCCGCTGACGCGGCACCGGACCTCGAATCGGACTCCCCGGAGTCGGTGGTGGTTACGGCGACCCGCTCCGCCCGCTCTATCAACGATGTACCAGAGAGTGTCAGTGTCGTCAGCGCACAGGCAATCGCTGATACTCCAGGCCAGGCCCTGGATGACGTTCTGAGACGTTCGGCCTCCGTAGACCTGCCGAACGCGACGTCCTACCAACTCCATCCAACGGCCGACAACATTTCGATGCGCGGGCTGGGAGGCATTCGCGCCCTCGTGCTGCTCGATGGCGTACCCATGAATGATCCGTTCTTCGGCTACCTGCAATGGAGTCGGGTGCCGCTCGAGCTGGTCAATCAGGTTGAGATCGTTCGAGGCGGAGGTGCCACGCTCTGGGGAAATTACGCGATGGGTGGCGTGATCAATATCCGAACGCGCGAACCCGTAGCGGATGAGCTTGCTTTCGATGCAAGCGGTGGAAGTTTCGGGACCTATCGAGCCAATGCGTTCGGCTCGTATCTGTTCTCTGACTCAGCCAGGGTCGCACTGTCCGCCGGCCGCAATCACACCGATGGCTTCATGCAAATTGCGCCTGGTGTTCGAGGACCCGTCGATGTGCCCACGGCGTTTACTTCGAACAACGCCGCATTCCGTGGAAGCGCGAATCTGACCCCCAGCCTCGAAGCGACGGCTCGCGTCGACTACTTCGACAACGATCAGAACCTGCAGACGCGCCTCAGTCACAATGCACAACACACGTGGAACTACAGTGGCTCACTGAGCCAAGAATTCGGTAAAAACGCCGATGTGACACTGACGGCCTTCGGTTCGGACTCCACATTCACCACGAACAATTCGGGAGCTTTCGCTGGCGTCCCCGAAAACCAGGCGGAGTTCGTGGAGAACGTTCACCGGACACCCGTGAATGACGTAGGAATCTCGCTGGTCTGGTCACACGCTATCAATTGGGGATGGGTACGCTCGTATTCCGTCGGCACCGATTATCACCGGATCGCGGGCGAGGATGACTCCGATATCTTCGACGAAACCGGCGCACGCCTGCGAACGGACATTGGACGAGGGAAGCAGCGTTTCTTGGGCGCGTTTATACAAACCAGTCTCGAGCCGCTCGAGCACCTGGAGATCCTGGCCAGTCTGCGTTACCAATCGTTCCACAATTTCGATGCGTTCGATGGAACACCGGGCGGGTTGGGTAACGCGCCGAGCTCTTCCGAGACGAGCACCGATCCGCGGGTCTCGGTGCGGTATTCGCTCACAAATGCATTCGCTCTGCGAGCGGCGTACTACAAAGCCTTCCGCGCGCCAACTCTGGACAACTTATATCGAGCCTTCTCCGTACCCGCCGGTATCTTCTACGCCAATCCGGAGTTGGTGCCGGAGACACTGAAGGGAGGGGAAGTAGGGTTCGATGTCCATGTGTCCCACCTGCGTACACGAGTTACCGCGTACACGAACGACATTGACAACCTCATTACCTCCCGAACATTGGAATTCAACGAGCTGCCGCCGGGGTTCTTCTTCGGCACACGCAACATCAATGCCGGCAAGGCCCGCAGCCGGGGAATCGAGCTCGAGACACAGATGGACATCGCCACCGGCTGGACAGCAGGAGCCGCTTACACCTTTGCCGACTCCCGGATTACCGGTAACGCGCTGGATCCTGACAGCGTCAACCGGCAAATCGCCGATGTGCCGCAGAACCGGGCCAGCCTCAGCGTGACATACGAGAGCCCGTGGGGTTTACGCATAACCCCGCAGTTTCGCTGGCTGCAATCCTCCTACGGCGACAACGATCACACGTTCCCGGTTGATTCGCAGCACATTGTAGACCTGAGTGCCAGCTACTCAATTTCCAAGGCCGCGGAAGTGTTTGTGCACATCGAAAATCTCTTCAATGAGCACTACATTGCCAACAACTCGGGTTTCAATCCGCCGTTTCGGGGAACACCCTTCACCGCGGTTGCGGGAGCAAGGGTGCGGCTATGAAGAACCTGTATGGCCGCCTCTGGCGCTGGCACTTCCTTGCCGCGCTCATTGTCATTCCGTTTGTTCTTTGGCAGAGCGTGACGGGGACTTTGTATCTGTGGTCTGAATGGTGGATGGATCAGGCTCATCCCGAGTTGCGGTTTGTCAGACCCCAACAGCACGCTTTTCCGGTGAGCGAGCAAATCCAAGCGGCGTTGAAAGCCGCTCACGCCGGACCCGCGGCGCACGCGGACGACGTGGTCACTCCACATGCATCTAACATGAAGTCACCGCATCACGGCATCGCAACCCCCGGCCTCGCCGTGCAAGCGGTTCTCCTGCCTGAGGATCCGACCCGCAGCACGACCGTGTTATTCCAGGGATCCGATGGCCTCCCATTTCCCGTGCTCGTCGACCCATACACCGGCGAAGTGTTAGGGCAGCTTTCCCCGGCAGCCTGGCTCCCCGGCATCTCCCGTGCCCTGCATGGCGGCTGGCCTTTAGGCGAACCCGGCAGTTGGCTGCTCGAGCTGGGCGACGGCTGGGCGATCCTCATGCTGGCAACCGGGTTATATCTGTGGTGGCCAAGAGGGCGGGGCGTCGCAGCCCTGTGGCCAAGGACCGGCGCGGGCACCCGCGTGTTGCTTCGTGACCTGCATTCCTGCGTGGCCGCCTGGTTTTCGGTTGTCTTTCTCTTTTTCCTCATCAGCGCATTGCCCTGGACAGCCTTCTGGGGCGGCAAGTTACTGAGCACGATTGAATCAAACATCGGCCAGAAGAGCCCTGCCGGCTTCTCGCCGGGCGGAGCGTCCGTCGCGCAGTTCGCCAACGCGTCACTTCCCATTGAGCAGGCAGTCAGTGCTGCGAGACAGGCTGGTGTCCATGGCACGCTGGACATCCGGCTGGCTCCCTGGCCAGGCGCGCCCTTGTTCATGACCAACACCCACGTCTTCCCGTCGCAGGAGAGGACGCTACTCGCCGATCCTTCGGCGGGCGCCATCCGCGGGGACTTCAGGAATGACCAAATCCCCGTAATTCCCCGTCTCGTCGCCCTGGGAATCCACGTCCATCAGGCCGATTTCGGCCCGATCAACATCTGGCTCAACACAGCGTTTGCTTCGTCGCTGATCTGGCTTTCCGTAACTGGTGTCCTTTCGTGGTGGACGCGTCGACCAGCCGGGACAGTGGGCGCGCCACCGAAACCAGATGGCGACATGCCCCTCGCCGTGAGAGCAATGGTGATCGTTGCCTGTGCGCTGATGCCCTTGTTCGGAGTCTCGATCGTGTTGATGGGGCTGGCGGAGTTGGGTGTGATGCGGCTGAGAGTTGCCCGCGCGGCCTGACCCCGGAGGGCCGTGGTATTTGACGACGACCCTCGACAGGCTTATAAAGGATTAGCACATTAGCTAATTATCTACTTTATTATGTCCATTGACCGGATTTTCGAAGCTCTCGCCTCGGCGCCGCGCCGGCAGATCCTGGCCTACCTTTCCGAGGTGGACCTCACCACCTCCCAACTGGCCGAACGCTTCGGCATGACCGCCCCCTCTATCTCCAGGCATCTGTCAGTGCTGGAGAACGCCGGATTGGTGACGAGCATCCGCCAGGGCCAGTTCGTCATGTATCGCCTGAACCGCGATCACCTGGCGAACAACCTCACAGGCTTCGTCTTCGAGCTCTGCCCCGTGGCCAAGCCCCTGAAGAAAGAATCACGCGAACTCGCAAAACGTCGCAAACCCGCGGGACAGTTGAAATGAGAAACAAAGTCTGGCGAATCGATGGCACAGGTGCCAATGCCATTGAAGGAAAGGTGGTTTGGGCACCGTCCAAGTCACTCTGGAACTCGATGATGTATGCCGTCGCCCTTGGTTTGGGACCGGTGTTCTTCAGTTGGAGCGCGTTCGTTTTGTTCGTGGTCATGAGCTATGTGACCTTGCTCCTGGGACATTCTCTTGGAATGCATCGCCGACTCATTCACCGCGCT